>WBZN01000840.1_pt1 | contig 20215 bp, 23 predicted proteins | sample 5204281 | NCBI WGS metagenome assembly WBZN01 (sample SAMN12344347, study PRJNA552823) | activated sludge metagenome | biome: Activated sludge suspended growth; feature: Nitrification reactor; material: Wastewater; isolation source: activated sludge from nitrification reactor of wastewater... | reverse complement strand
TGATGTGTTGATGTGTTGATGTGTTGATGTGTTGATGTGTTGATGTGTTGATGTGTTGATGTGTTGATGTGTTGATGTGTTGATGTGTTGATGTTATAACCTTATAATATTTGTGGATTATAGTGTCATTATATCATATAATCATGGTGCTACAATGTCATGTTATTATGCTTTCATAATAATATGAATTTCTAATATTTTATTATCATGATATTATGAATTACATATAGCATGATATTTTGATGTATTTATATTTTAATCTTACAATATCTAATTTATATAGATATGAGAATCTGGACTATTACTAATCAGAAAGGCGGAGCCGGTAAAACCGTGCTTGCAACTAATCTTGCGGTCGAAGGGAGCAGTAGGGGACTTAAAACCCTTTTAATCGATCTCGATCCACAACAGTCAGCAACGAAATGGTGGGAAGCTAGAGAAGCTGAAGAGCCGCTTTTAATTAAATGCCTCTACAATCAAGTTATAGATAATCTAGAAGCAGCAAAAAAACAAGGATTTGAATTGGTCATTATCGATACAGCGGGTAGGGAAGGGCTTATCCATACCGAGGCAATCGACAAAGCAAGTTTTGCGATTATTCCTTGCCAACCATCGCTCGATGATTGCCGAAGTGCATTACCTACTGTTGATATTATAAAGAATTCAAAAATTCCATTTTCATTTGTTATTACTCGTTGCCCAACTAGTGGTGAGGACTTGCAGGAAGCTAAAAACAGTCTTTCAGCAATTGGACTTGTTTGTAACACGCCAACTTATGAACGTAAATGTTATAAACGTGCCTATGCTGATAATTTAAGCGTAAAAGAATATGATGCAAGCGATAAAGGAGCAGGGGAGATAACTGCAATTTTTGAATATATTTATTCCAAGGAAGATCGGCTAGGAAAACAGATATAACTGAACGAGGAACAATGTATGAGTAAAAGAAAAGCATCATTAGGACTTACGACAATCATCGAAGAAAATATTGAACATCCCCAGGAGTTCAGCCCAGCTACAGAAACCGCTATTAGTGAAAATGTGAAATCTCGGCCTAGTGCCAGAAAGAAACAATCGATCCCGATTTATGTTGATCCTCTTCTTCATGACGCCTTGCATGTTCTAGTCTTCTCTGAGAGGCACAAGAAAGCTTCTTTTCAGTCTTTATTCATTGAAGCATTAGATCTACTTTTCAAACAGCGCGGATTACCTTCTGTTGATGAAATAACACGGGGAGAAAAGGTGATAAATTTGTAATGTTTAAATATTGTAATATTATAATGTCATATGATTGTGCTATCAGTATAATATTTAAATATCCAGTTACAACAATTTCTTCAGTATTTGCGTAAACAGCATTCTAGTGAGCTACCACAAATAAATTTTTTGTTTTAAGAGCATACTAGACAATTGAAAGGTACATATTCTGGCGTTATAAAATTATAGCCATATGAATTTTATACTTTTTAATGACTTATTCTAACGCATTATCAGGTTGTTCAAATGAAATCTCAGAGTGTGCCAGTAACATCTGCAATACGTTGTATCATTTTTATCGTTGTGTTATTGGCTCCTCTTTCTAGGCGCGCAATCAAAGATTGTCTGATTTTTAAACTAACTTAGACTGCGTCAGTTCTGCTAAATTTCGAGCATCAACAATTACTGAAGCAATTTGAAATTCTTGGAGTTGCCGTAACACTTTCCGCCGAGGTGCTGAGATGAAAAACAACAAGCAAGAGCTCTTAGGCCGAATGCAATGCCAATACCAACAAAAGCATCAGTGGCGATTTAATAAGGATGGCTTATTCATCCCGCACTCATACGCCGAAATCAAGCCAGGCAGCCTTTCTTGGAGTGACGACGTTGGGTTCATTCTCAATGATCGGCGAGTCATTGTTTGGTTGCAGCACCCGCGTTATATTAAAAGTAGCATTATTGAAGAACAATCGTGGAATCGGGTTGGCTCAAACCCGCAGGATCATTGGCTATTAGAGGGCGCGACACCCGATTTCAAGCCAGTGGGCAAGTCCCGCAAAAAGATTGTCAGCTATACCGCTCGTCGGCCCTCGGCAGAGCACGATGCTTTCTACGAACCCCTTCCGTGCTGTCCGTCAGCACATGGAAGCTGAAGTGATCGATCTAGAAGTCTCCCCTTCATGGAAACGTGAACGTTTGAATTGGGCGACGGGTGTTAGCCTGATTGTTCCGTTGGAAGTTAGAAATGAAGAGGAACTAAGACAAGTAGCCGCCTTGGCAAAACCCCTGTTGCTTGGGCATACGACATTACAAATCGAATTTTCTGAGTATCGATATGGTAAAACGGATTGGCTTTGTGAGCAGGAGATTGACCAATGACGCATACCACCACTCATCCTGATTCGTTGCTGACGGAAATTCGTGCGCTAATTGAGGACGCCCGGTTCCAGGTGGCTCACGCCGCGAATGCTGGACTAACCATCGCTTACTGGCGTATCGGTAAGCGACTTCTGCGAGAAAATTTGACCGATGGGCGGGGCGATTACGGCCAGAAGATTCTTGCATCATTGGCACAACAATTGGAGCGGGAATACGGAAAGGGCTTCAGTTATTCAGCCTTGACACGGATGGCCCGCTTTGCCGAGTTGTTTTCGGACGAGCAAATTCTTGTATCGCTGATACAAGAATTGACCTGGACTCATTTCATTGCTCTGTTGCCGCTGAAAGACCCGCTCGCACGCGAGTTCTATGCCGAAATGTGCCGCGTGGAGCGTTGGAGCGTTCGCACCCTGCGGCAAAAGATCAGCGGCATGCTCTTTGAACGTACCGCCCTATCGAAGAATAGTGAGGAAGTCGTTCGTCAGGAACTGGACGCCTTGCGCGAAGGGAAGATGACCCCGGACATGGTGTTTCGTGACCCCTACCTGCTCAACTTCCTTGGCCTGTCGGGTGCCTACAGCGAAAAAGACCTGGAAACGGCCATCCTTCGTGAAATGGAATACTTCCTGCTCGAAATGGGTAATGGCTTCTGTTTCGTTGAACGTCAAAAACGCATGAGTGTTGGCAAGGACGATTTTTACCTCGACCTTCTGTTCTATCACCGGCATTTGCGACGCTTGGTAGCCATCGAACTCAAACTGGAATCTTTCCAGCCCAGCCACAAAGGGCAGATGGAGCTTTACCTGCGCTGGCTGGACAAGCACGAACGCGCCGCCGGTGAAGAACCACCCATCGGCCTCATTCTATGCGCAAGTGCCGATGCCGAGCAAATTGAACTTCTGCAACTAGATGATGCGTCCATTCGGATAGCAGAATACCTCGTCGAATTGCCACCGGTTGCTGTGCTGCGAGATCGCCTGCACCGTGCTATTGAGCATGCACGTGAACGTACCGCGCTGGCTGCGCCGGAAGATGAAAAAACATGAGTATCACGCATCCAATCGATCTGGAAATACGTCACGACATCGAAGCTCGGTTGTCGGCCATTGAACCTGTACAGAACGTTCGTGTGTTTTCCGCTTCCAAATCCGAAAGCCTTGGCTGGGTTTTGCCTCACCGAATAGCGATTACGCCGTACGTTTCATTTAAGTCTATCCTGAGTCAGGCGATTTGGACTGAGAAATTGTCGATCTCCAAGCTCAGAATGTATATAGACTATTGAATTATCGATGAAAAACCATTATAGCTAAATATCTTAATAGTATAATATTAGAGTATCGAATTATTGTAATATTGAGGAATAAAGCTAAAATATATTGATTACTGATTGTCTTCTTTAATTTGAAGAAGCTTCGCTTTGAAAATTTCTCAATCAAAAGGATGAAGCGCTCTGTTAAACAGTTTCCGCATTTTTTGTTAACCGTTGCCTAGTTCCCTTGTTTTTGCTTTTTAAATCAGTAGAAATCTTACCGCGTAACCAAGCATTAAAACTAACTCTTTCAATAGAATCAGTTAATTGTCCAAGATCTTCATCCCAAGAATGAATTTTTTTCTCACCATATTCTTGAGAATATAAATTTAGATATTCTTTTATTTGTTTTTTTGATAGGGAATGGATGACCTCACCCACTTTTTGTTTCTTGAGCAACACTTCTTGTTCTTCCTTTTCTTCGTTTCTTTTTTGATCCTGCAAGAGTTTGGCTTTTTCTATCTTTTTAGCTTCTTTGGCCAATTCATAATTTGTTTTTTTCTCAACATCGACACCTTCTTCGATCAGCTTCCTTATATATCCTGCAGGTTTTCCATGCAGTTTTTTATTCCTGTCTTTATCTTCTACGTAATCTAAAACGGCTTTCACTCTTGGTGTGTCTTGAACCATCCAGGTCAAGATTAATCTTTCGTTAAACCCATGATCTACCATTCTACGAAACAATTCTGTTTCTTTAATTTCAGCATATTGGTCTAATTGATTAATCGGTAATAGTGTCTGCTGCGGATTATCTTCAATGATAAATTTAATGCTCGTGACTTTTCTCTTGGTCCGGCTAAACTCTGCACTTATCAATATATCTGAAACATTATTAATCTCATTGATAGATTGATTAATGATATTTCTCTTCAGGTACTTAAATTCATCATAAATCTTAGATTCGGCACCAATGATTTTTCTGAATTTTTCAATATCCCACCAACCCGTTGATCCAACTGATTTATATCGTATACAGTTTTCATAAAGAGTGAGAGCATAACCTCCATCAAAACGCCTTTGCATCCCTATATTAATTTTTGCATAAATTTCAGGGTCATATAGCCTTGATGCCAATGAATCATCATAACGATAGGTGCATACCCCGTTATCAATAGATGCATAGGAGAGCATAGACATTACTTCCCATTTCTCCTTGCCATCTTCCATCAAATTGAATTCGACGGCCGTTGTCGTTAAGCGATTAAGTGCATTTTTTAAAGTGCTAAGACTTGATGCATATTCCCACGAAAGTAGGGCATACAAATGTTTGAGGGGAATGGTATGTGTTCTTGTCGTTAATAGATCGTCATACGCATTTAACAATAAGACATTAACTAATTTCCTTTCAAGAAGGCTTAGCTTACCTTCTGTATGTATTGCCGCAACATTCTTTTTTATGATTTCAGTAGGAGATCCCATAGTTTCCTTTTGTAAATCCATAGGCTTAGAATGATAACCATAAAGTGACATGTCAATTCTCGCATACTATCACTTTATTTAATCTAATGGTGATTTTTTTATCATTCAATCTATCACCTTTCATTGCCAAAACTATCACCTTTGAATTGTGCACGCTTATTTTATATTGCCAATACTGTCACCTTTACGATCGAATCAATGATGCTTTATTGCCTAAACTGTCACCTCTCAAACCCATAATGCCAATTACATTGCTTAAACTGTCACCTTTCTAGACCACAATATGGATTACATTGCCTAAACTATCACTTTTCGATCATCCTATTTCATGCACATTTAAATAAATATCTGTTATATATAATATTTCACATCAAAAGTAGTTTTTCGGAAAACAGCTTTTCTTCAAAAGACAATCTCAATAGCAATTGCCTAAACTGTCACTTTTAATTGCCTAAACTATCACCTTGCATTGCCTAAAGTGTCACCTGATTGCCAGAAGTATCACTTTTCATTGCTAAAACAATCACCTAATATCATCTAACCTACTGTATATAAAATGCAAATATCACCCAAACGTTCTTAAATATGTTGTTGTTTGTATATAAAACAACAACAATCCACATTGCCTAAACTGTCACCTTTACAATAATTCATAATAATCTAATCAAATTACTACGATTAAGGCAGAGGCTAAGGTGATAAAAGAGGCAATGAAATTCATGATGAGAGCCAGTTTTAGAGAATCTCTACCAAATATCTCTTGTTTCTTAGTAGATGAATAATGATCACCAATTTCTGTAGTGATTTTTGCTGTAATTTTTTCAAAAAATTTATTCATCTCAATCTCATGTGCATTAAGTGTCATTGAAAAAATTTTTTCTGCCGAAATATTTGATGAATCCGACCATTTCAAAGCTTCTAAGGCCATTTCTTCTTTAAAGTTCTTCATAGCTCTCGATAGGACGTGAATGTTTTCTTTCATAATGAGCTTATTAAGCGTATATAGAATGAGTATAGGATCATCCTTGGAAAGATAAAAACCATGCGTTTGGGCAATAAGCTTTTCAATTTCTTTTAATTCTTCTGTTTCTAGTTCATATGATGAACCTTCAGATTCAAAATTCATGATAATGCTACTTCTAAGTTATCCAATTGCTTAAATATCTGGGCCGAAATAATTTTCAATCTTTGCCGCATCATAATGGTGAGTTCTTTTTTTGAAATCGCTTCTACAAACGTTAAACGTTCTTTAAGCATATCTTTCAGATCAGAGCCGAAAGTCTCTTCCTTAAAGTTAGGAATATGTATGATTGCGCTGATTTTTTTCTTATTCTCTTGATAAACTCTCAGATCTTCGAATGTTTTTCCTTCAATGTTGATATTCCCCCAGTAGGGATTGAGCCAAACGATGATTTTTACTTCATCTGAAAAGTGTTTTATCAATTGATTAAAACCATTTAGCGTATCTTGAAATGCCTGGCCACCGGTGATTACGGTATGAATTACCAAAGTATGCCCAAGATCTTTGAGCATGCTAGCAATATGGTTTGAAATCAGATAGTGAGATAATGCAATAAAAGTACTTGCTCCATTGTCAATGACGATATCCGATTCCGAAGGCGCAATTAACTCTATCAAATCATCAAACTTCCTAGCATTTATCACATCGCCATCCATAAGCTCCAGTCGCTTAACATTCAATGCCTTAAAGCCAGCGAATGTTGCGTTGACAGGATCAGTATCAATACACAGTATGTTCTTGTGATCCGCTATTTTATGCTGTGCTAAGAGGCTGGCGATAAAGGATTTTCCTACGCCACCTTTGCCTTGGAGGATCATATGTACATTAGCCATTAAATTAACTCCTTTATATCTGCTACTGGGTTATATTCGAATCGTTCAGTTGTTCGTTCAATAGTGCTATTTGGCGCTGATTTGCTTGAGCTATTTTTCTTAAGTTCGGTTCTGTAAAAAATCTCCTTTTCTGGCGTTAAATACTTCTTGTTGAGACCGTGCTTATTGCAGATCCGAACAAATCTGACATAACTGCATTCGATTCTTTTTTCATCATTCAATAATTGCCAAATGGATTTGACTGACCACCCATCAATGATGGCTTCAGCAATTTCATTCTTTAAAGATAAAAATACAGCAAGTGTTCTTTTACCTCTTCTTGGTTGCTGAGTTTCTGATTGGGTTGCCAATCGGCTACTAATACTTTTCACATTTTTCCTTGCCTCCTTAATGTTAGTCATAGTTGTTTCTATTAGCCTGTTTTTATCACTCTTTGTTCTAATAATGTCCTTTGAAGAGTAATAATAAATTTTAAAGTACATTTTTATATTTCTTATGAACACAATATAGTATTTATTAATGCTTGTAAATAATTAATTTATGATAAGATTAAATCTAGCAGACACTATTAAACTAAATAATGGTGGGCAAGATAGGTGAAGTAGGCCTACTTTTTCAAAGTAATCCTCTTCACTTTCCTTAATCGCATTTCATGCTCAATGGAAATCTTGCTCTACGAGGTTTTGAAGAGGAGAAGGAAAATGAACAGATCTGGAAAAGCACGCAGTGAAAGACGCAGGGATTTATCACCAATCAAGGTTTACTGCACAAGCGCGCAGCGTCAAATTATTGAACAAAATGCCATTAAGGTGAGCATGTCGTTGTCGACCTATCTACAGCGTGTGGGGACTAATTGCAGTCTAAATGTTCAATCACACAATGGAGATGTTGAGAAGTTATTAAAAATTAATGCTGATCTTGGAAGGCTTGGCGGATTAATCAAGATGTGGTTAACCAATGATAGAAAAACCAAACTTGTGGGGCAGGGGGAGTTACATCGTTTGCTAGGGCAAATTTCGACTACTCAATCAGAATTAATTGATGCGCTTATCGAATTTAAACGTTCGTTAAATTCTAACGGATAAAAATTGATAGCCAAACATATCCCAATTAAGAAAGCCAATAAAAATAACTTCTCTCGATTGATCAATTATCTAATCAATGCTAACGGAGGGGAGGGAAGAGTTGGCAGGATTGTGGTGAGTAATTGTTATGCGGAAGAAGTTATATCGGGTGCTATGGAAATCGAGCATACCCAGAGTAAAAATATACGAACACAGGCGGATAAAACTTATCATCTTGTTATAAGTTTCGAATCAGAACAAAAGCCAGAGGAATATGTTCTTGATGATATCGAGCAAGAACTCTGCAAATCCTTGGGATTTGAAGAGCATCAGCGTATCAGCGTATCGCATATTGATACCGAGCATTTCCATATCCACCTAGCCATTAACAAAATTCATCCACAAAAATTAACTATCCACGAACCTTATCGGGATTTTTGGAAGCTTGGAAAAATTTGCGAGATGTTGGAAATCCGCTACGGATTGGCAATTACCAACCACCAAACCAAGAATCCCGGCATGCAAAGTAAAGCTGCTGACATCGATCATCACGCTCAACTACAAAGCCTTCAATCTTACATGAGATCAAATGTGCTTTTGCCATTGCAGATAGCCGACGATTGGCAATCTTTTCATGAGGTATTGAATAATTTTGGCCTCGAAATACTTGAGCGGGGTAATGGTTTTGTCTTCAAAACTATTGCCGGGGAGGGGAGAGACATCACTATCAAAGCCAGTGGTGTGGATAGATCGCTTTCAAAACAAAATTTAACTAAGCGCTTGGGTCAATTTGAGATCTCAATGAATAAAAGTGTGAAGGTCAAAAACAGGTATCAAAAAAAGCCCGGCGATGTTTCGAAAGCAGCACTTTATGAAAAATATAAGAAAGAGCGCAGTTTGATTTTTGAAGCCAGAACACACGGACTCAACAAATTAAAGCATGACAGGGCAGAGCAATTGCGTAACCAGAAAAATTACTTTGAGACAAAAATAAAATTTATGAAGGCGTCTTTTAAATTTCTTAATCCTCTAGCAAAACACTTGATGTATGCAGCGTTTTATAGCGACTATAAAAGTGGCATTGATGAAATCAATAAACAATATAGTAGACAAAAAGAAGAATTAAAATTATCTTATAAACTAACTGGATGGAAAGAGTGGCAACAACGTAAAGGTCTTACATTAAAACCAACGAAGTTAGATGTTTCTGGTATGTCAGCTCCTCCATTACTTCAGAAGAATTCTCACCTAAAGAAAAAAACTAAAGGAATAACGTTGTGATGATTAATAAGAAAATTGGAATTAAACGAATATTAAATGAAACCCGAGGCAGTAATGCTGCCTGGACATTACTATCAATGTTGTGTGGTGTAGTGATTGCAACGCAGATATTTGCAAAAGCATTTAATTACAGTCAAGCATTAGGTCATAACGTCAACGGCATGTACGCACCATGGGCCATCTTTTCTTGGTATGGGCAATGGGGAGAAATGTATCAAGCGCACTTTATTCAAGCGGGTAGTTACGGCTTGATTGTTACATCAGTGCTGTTATTAATAATTGTTGTTGTCAATCAAGTCAGAGTCAATTCTTCAAAACAGAATGCCAGCCTCCATGGTTCTGCTCGCTGGGCAGAGAAAAGTGACATTGAAGCAGCGGGTTTGCTACCACCAAAGAAATCATGGTTTAAGAAGCAAGAACCCAAGGATGATTATGTTTATGTGGGTGCCTGGGATGATAATAAAGGCAACATTTATTACTTAAAACATAATGGTGCAGAACATGTGTTGTGCTATGCACCCACCCGTTCTGGGAAGGGAGTGGGGTTGGTCATTCCGACGTTACTATCCTGGGGGCAAAGTGCTGTCATTACCGATCTTAAAGGAGAATTGTGGTCGTTGACGGCAGGTTGGCGACAACAATACGCTCATAACAAAGTTATTCGATTTGAACCTGCTGCTCAAAGTGGGTCTGCATGCTGGAATCCGCTTGATGAAATCCGGCTAGATTCAGGTTATGAAGTAGGGGATGTGCAAAATTTAGCTACCCTTATTGTTGATCCTGATGGCCGCGGTCTGAATGACCATTGGCAAAAAACCGCACAATCCTTGCTCGTGGGTTTGATTCTGCATGTTTTATACAAGGCCAAAAATGAATTTAGCACGGCAACATTGTCTTGCGTGGATGATTTATTGACCGATCCAGATAACGACATCGGTGGTGTATGGGCAGTGATGGTTTCTTATCCCCATAAGAACGGTGAACCCCATCCGGTTGTAAGAGCTTCCGCTCGGGATATGGCAGATCGTCCGCCTGAAGAGGCTGGGTCAGTATTGTCAAGCGTTAAATCCTACTTATCGCTTTATCGCGATCCTGCAGTCAATAAAAATATTGGCCATTCAGATTTCAGGATTCGCGATTTAATGAATTATGACAAGCCGGTCAGTCTTTATATCGTTACCCACCCCAACGATAAAACGCGTCTCCGTCCTTTAATACGCATTTTGCTTAATATGATCGTGCGCTTACTGGCTGATAAAGTCGAATTCAACGGAGGTAGGCCCGTCCAAAACTTCAAGCATCGACTGTTATTAATGTTGGATGAATTTCCAAGTCTCGGCAAACTTGAAATTTTGCAGGAATCTTTGGCATTCTTGGCTGGGTACGGTATCAAAGCCTATCTTATTTGTCAGGACATCAACCAGCTTAAGAGTCGTGAAATTGGTTATGGCCATGATGAATCGATCACTTCTAATTGCCACATTCAAAACGCATACGCTCCCAATAGAATAGAAACTGCAGAGCATCTGTCCAAACTGACCGGGCAGACGACTGTCATCAAAGAGCAAATTTCAACCAGTGGTAGCCGCACAGGCATGATGCACAAGAACGTTACGAGAACAATACAGGAAACGCAACGTGCTCTCATGACGCCGGATGAATGTATGCGAATGCCAGGAGCTAGAAAGAATCAACGCGGTGAAATTGTGGAAGCAGGGGATATGATTATTTATGTGGCGGGATATCCAGCAATTTATGGCAAACAGCCTTTGTATTTTGAGAATGAAGCGTTTTCTGCACGTGCGGCGCTACCAGCGCCTAAGCATAGCGATAGAACCATCGAGAAAGCAGTAGCATTTTCATGAGGACTGTACTATTGGTTCACGTCATTTTTCAAAGCGTCAGGTTCCTGGGTTTGTTTGTCGTGGTTTTGGCAGTCTTGATTTTTGTCACAAGTCTCTGGATGCGGATGAATCATATCTATATCAACACGACACCCAGTCTACCTTTGGGATTCTACAAAATAATTGATGGGCCCATTCATAAAGGCGCTCATGTAGCTTTTTGCCCTCCACAAACTGAGCTTTTTGATTATGCTCTGGCGAGAGGGTATATCGGAAGCGGTAATTGCCCTGGCGGCTATAGCCTGTTGCTCAAACGTGTCTTGGCAATGGCAGGAGATATCGTATCCATCGATCAGGCTGGCATTGCTGTGAATGGAGATCATTTGCCCAACAGTGCTCAGTTAAAAGCAGATGCGAACAATCTGCCGCTGCCGCAATACCGCCTTGATGCGCTATTGGATGATGCTGAGTACCTCTTGGTATCTGATCTGCATTCACATTCGTTTGATGCGCGTTATTTTGGATTAATCACCCACAATCAGATTCAGCACGTCGTCAGTCCTGTTATTACTTGGAGTCCCAATTCAAAGGATCCCACTCATGAATAAACCACCCCGTAATACTGAAACTGGCCATTTTGACCAAGAAATCCTGCATCAAAAGCTACTCGATGCCCAGATACCGGGTTTCAAGGCTCAATTTGAGCCTTTTGAGGCAGAAACGCTGGGCGCTTTTGCTGAGGATGCCCTGAATGAGAAAGATGCGCTGGAGAGCGTTATAGACCTCCTGGAAGCTGATCATGAAAATACTTAAGAAATCTTTTCATGAGCAAGTCGCTGAGAATCTGATCGAGCAACTCAAAAAAGGTACAGCGCCGTGGCAAAAACCCTGGAAACCAGGAGATCTGTCGGCTGCATTACCTTTTAACCCAACAACTGCAAAGCGCTACCGGGGCATTAATAGTTTGAACCTGATCAGCCGGGGATACACTGATCCACGCTGGCTGACGTATAAACAGGCAGTAGGGGCAGGGGCGCAAGTACGCAAGGGTCAAAAAAGCACACCTGTGCAATATTGGTTATTTACTGAAGAACGGGTAAAAACAGATGAGCAGGGCGTGCCGATACTGGACAGTGATGCCCATCCCATCAAAGAGCACGTCAAACTTGAATGCCCCAAGGTGTTTTACGCCGCTGTATTTAACGCGGAGCAAATCGATAACCTGCCAGAATTGGTTATAAAGGCTCCTGACTGGAATCCATTGCAGCGTGCAGAAGATTTATTGCAACGCTCTCAAGCCATTATCCACCACGGCGAAATCGATGGCGCTTTTTACCGACCCGCTACTGACAGCATACATTTACCGCACAAGCATCAATTTCCAGCACCATATGATTATTACGCAACAGCCCTGCATGAGCTAGGCCACTGGAGTGGCCACGAATCACGCTTGAATCGTGATCTTTTTCATCCATTCGGTAGTGAAGGCTATGCAAAGGAAGAGTTACGCGCCGAAATTGCAAGCATGCTGCTTGGCGGTGAATTGGGCATTGGTCATGATCCTGGGCAGCACGTGGCCTATGTAGGGGCATGGATCAAAGCCCTGCAGGATGATCCTCTTGAGATATTTCGTGCTGCGGCAGATGCAGAAAAAATCCGGGAGTTTGTACTCGCATTATCACATCAACAAGATATGGATGTTACGCAGGCACTCAAAATGGATCCAATCACATATACCGATAACCATGATCATGGCACACCTAAGCAACAGCCGTCGGCCCGGGAAGAGGAGGATGGTACTCGGCAATATTTGGTTGTGCCATACAAAGACAAAGAACTTGCCAAGCTTGCCGGCGCAAGGTGGAATAAATCAGCAAAAGCCTGGTATGTGGGACCCGATGCCGACATAGAAGCGCTGCAACCTTGGTTGCCCGAGAATGCTGCTCATCGCCAAGAGCCTGCAATGGATCCAATAGTTGAGTTTGCCGAGTTATTACGTGCGGAAAGTTGCCAAGTGGATGGCAATCACCCCATGATGGACGGCCAGACCCACCGGATTAAAGTTGCCGGTGACAAACGAAGTGAAAAATCCGGATTTTATGTAGCGCATCTGGATGGTCGCCCAGCAGGGTACTTCAAGAACAATCGAACCGGTGTTGAAACACGCTGGAAAGCCAAGGGATATTCTTTTACGGATGAGCAAAAAGCTGAGTTGCATGCCCAGACCGCAATCAAATTGCAAATCAGAGAAGCCGAACATCATGCCCAGCACATCAAAATTGCGCAAGCCATTCAAGAATTGCTCGCTATCGCACCCAATGCCGATGCCAGTCATCCGTATTTAGCTCAAAAACACGCTAGGGTAGGGGATTTAAAGGTCGTACCTCAGAATGGGGATCGTTTGTCAGCTGATTCCCTCATCAAAATTGCCAGCAATTGGCAGGAAGCCAAACAATTGCGTGAAGATCATCCTGAATGTCTGGTGTTGACTACCGGCGATTTATTGCTGTCTGCTCAGGATGTTGATGGTTCTATCTGGAGCGTGCAAACGATACAGGCCAATGGTACTAAGCTTTTTGCAGCCGGTAGTAAAAAGGAACATACCTTTCATGTTGTCGGAAGTATTGGTTTGGCATGGGATAAAGCTATCGGCACAGCCCCTGCCATTATCATTGCCGAAGGCTATGCCACAGCAGATACCGTATCTCAAGCACTGAATCAGCCTGTCATCGCAGCGTTTGATTCCGGCAATCTGCCCAAAGTTGCGCAAGATTTGCATGCAAAATTTCCTTCCAAGCCCATCATTATCGCCGGAGACGATGATTGTCATCTGGAGTCAGTACAGGGCAAAAATCCAGGCAGAGATAAAGCATTGGAAGCAGCACAGCTTGTAGGTGGCACAGCTGTATTTCCGGTTTTTGCACCCAATGAGCAAATGCAATCGAATTTAAGTGATTTCAATGATCTGGCCAATCGAAGTGTGCTTAGGTCTGAAGCCGTCAAGCGACAGGTCGGATGCGTTTTAGAGAACGTGCTGCGAAACACACGTGCGGAGAATCTTCAGACTCCGACTAAATTAAAGCAGGAAGAAAATACGCGGAAACGAGCACTGGTCAGATAATCGCAGGGAGATCATGATAAAAACTCATCAACCAAATATTCACGACAATTCATCCAACTTTGAACAAGGAGATCCGTATGAAAACGTTGAGACTCGTCCAGGCACCACCGAGAAACAAAAGGAAGCGGGGCGATGCGCCTATGCAGAACTGTTGCAGGCTCATGCTCGATGGGCAGGTGGCACCTTACTTGGTTGCCATTTCCCGAAAGACTTCATTGAGCAAGGAGGAACCACACTCTTAAATCAATCCATCAAGTCCGGTCGCGATTTGGCAGTAATGACTCAAATACTGCGTGATCCACGTTTCGAGACATTCAGAATCTTCTATACCCAACAACAACGAATTGTTCACCATACGGCCATTACTTCCCGATTGCCCGGCGCGATCTATCTTGAAGGAATCGGCCACAGCAAACATAATCTGGATGTTTTAGTAGAAAATACTAAACATCAGGTTCACGCAGATGGCTATTGGGTACTGCACAACCACCCTTCAGGCCGCGCCGCGCCCTCGTATCAAGATGTTCAATTAACCGTGTATTTGGCTTCCAGCGTTCCCGGGTTCAAAGGTCATGTCGTGATCAATACCAATGAATATAGCGTCATTGATAAAGATGGGGAGATTGATCATATGTATGACATGGGTAACCAAGCGGGTGGTTATCAGAACAATCCATTTAAACATCATGAGTTGCTGCTGGAGAAAATATCTTCCCCTCAAGATCTGGCAAGGATAGGCCAGGCATTGAAGCAGCGCGATCAATTTTTTCAGTTGATCGGGGTCAGCGCAAATAGTTCGGTATTGTCGATAACTGAGTTGCCTTTATCTGTACTTAATCGATCAAAAAATCTACTCCTGGCTCGTTTGCAAAATTTCGCACGCAATTCTGGCGTCAATTCTGTGTTTGCCATTACAGACAGCCATCATTTTAAACATCCTGTGCTAGGGATTGCCTGTATAGAAGGAATATTGCGAGATGTGTTGACAGTTGATGGGGCAAAATACCGTTCAATGCAGGAAGAAACTATATTTCCATCAGTGGGAGGTGAAATCAGCAGTTGCTACCGGAAACGAAGAAGTTTTATGACGGAAAATGAGGGAGTAATCAAATCAAAAGGCAGGGGTTTTCGACATTAAATAGTGCTTGAACGATAACACGCCTCAGTTATAGTGTTATGTTCCGGATGAGGTAGATAAAAACTTCCAAGACAAGATCATTATTCACTGAGAAAGAAACAGGAGAGCAGTGAACCGAGAATGACTTCGAGCTATTTGGAAATAAGCATAGTCAGACATTGTAATGCTTAAGCCCAAGGCAAATTCGATACTCGTCTCTTTTATTCTACAATTCCTGATAGCCAACCATTATGCCTACATTGGTCAAAACTGAATTTAGAACGCAAACTCGAGGGTATACACTTTGCATAGAACGTGATCTACTGGGCGATATATGTATCGTGCGCTGCTGGTATGGATTACACAGCAAGCGTGGCGGGTATAAACGTGATTTATTTCCAGATCTTGATGAGGCATATAAGAAATATCAACGCCTCATTTCTAGACGATTGCGTCGTGGTTACGCCCAATTACCGACAGTTGAGTGATAGTTTTATCGGACCCTTCCGAGGCATTGCTTGAAATTCAATTCTTGATTGCATCTTATCTAAGTGAATTCGATAGAAAGTAGAAAGGTGCTATGGGATCTTCAGTTGTACTCGATATGAAACGGAACGCTGCGCGCACTACTGAGTGTAATAGGATATTAACAAAATCCGTGGATGAAGCTGTGGATAAGTACGTTAAATTCTTACCAGGAAATATTAATTTCTAATGCTCAAAAATTAACAAATAGCTTAGCTTTGCTACCAGGTTGTTTAGTCTCAAGCAGCCACTTGATAAATCAACATCGAATCGTTGATTGTGTATCTTTTAAAACAGTTTCCCCCCGCCTCATTAGATCCCGTGCTTTATTATTTAAGATTTTATGCTCATCAATTACTTTAATTAATTCAGTACGAACTTGAGCAGCCTTTAATAAATATTTCTCAAGAATTTCTTTTTCCTCACCGGGTCTTGCTTTCAATTCATATTTTTTATATCGACTCTTTCTGAGGGCTGATTCGAGGCCTTGAACGGTACTAGTTACATATTGTTGAAATTCTTGAACTCTCGACATTCTCTCTTCAAGACTAGCAAGCCTAACCTGAAACATTTCAAATGCATTACCCATGCTTACTTCGAAAGCATATACCATTTGGTTCGAAAAAATGAATTCAAGAGAATTAAAAGCCTGATAACAAGTTATGGGCCTTACATTTGATTCATTTTGTAGCCTAAAAAATAAGCTTTCCAAATGTAAAAAAGTTCTTTTCTCATTTGCAAGCAATTCCACTAAGTGATCGAAATCCCCTTGAATGCGTGATTCCCTCAATTGGCTTATTGCATCATAAAGCTTATCTGAAAGTTTCGTTAAAGCTTCTTCCTCACGCTTTAGCGCCGCTTGTTCTCGTTCGTTTTCCTTTTTAGCAACTAGCTTTCTTTCACTCGCTGCAGCTAGTTCAACTTGCCACTGTTCTAATAATTCATTGTATCGTTCCTGAGTAGTTGACCTAAAAATATAATTTTGAATATTTCCAGAAGTAGTAGGTACATACAGTTCGATAATATCTTTCTTTATTTTACCAATTATGACTGTATTCGCGGGATCCGTTGCTAAGACTAGAGACAAGTTATTTTTATCGGCTTGGCCTTTGAATCGAGTTCTTGTGCTTTTTGTGCTTCCTTTCTGATCAGGAATAATATCCATTATATAGCCAGACAAAACCCCTACAGATTCTGTTAAAACTAAAAAAGATACGTTACTTGGTCGAAGATCCGCTACATAAAACGCAGTTTTTAAATTCGTGCTGTAACTATTAAAGGAATAGCCTGTCGAGCTGATAAAGAAAAATAATAATAAAATTATTGTTTTTCTAATCATTATAAGTAATTGTAAATACATTTAAAGCTGACTCGACGGAGATAAGTTGCTTCTCTTATCGACAAAATAAAGAATAGCTGAAGGTTTTATTATTTATAATCAGTGTAATCTGAGACATTCTATTTTTTTATGTGTAGGATTTCAAATATAAAGACTATAAGTAAAAACTACTTAACGGCAAGCCTCAACCATCCTATTAAGAAATCGTTGCTCCTCTTTGTTATACCATAACTGGTATTTTTCCTTGATGTGTGTCCAACGCCGACCATATTCACACCAGTAGCTCTTCCTCGGCGGTAGCCATTGATGCGGTGCCTGGTCACCTTTTGAATGATTGATGGCATCATTCACGATTAGAAGATTTTCAAAGTCATTAGCAAATTTACGGCGCTGATTACGTGTCCACTGATAGGCACCATACCGATGTGCGTGCGCTAATGGCACAATATGGTCAATATCGACATCTGAAGCTTTGATGTATAGGTTGCCGGTATACTCATCAAACCATTTACCTGCAATAACAGTACATTGCTTCCCGTTTCTGAATATAACCGCAATCTCACTGTAAGCAATGAGCATTTCCTGCCGTGTGTTCTGGCAATCCCTGTCTGCATCAATCCAATGTGGCCAATCTTTACGATTGTAAGAGCCACCCGGCGTGGTTGTAACAATTGATTCTTGGGGTATCTGTGATGCGCGCTTTTCTATGGCGCAGCCAGAGATTGTCGCGAGAATGACAACGAATAGGGATAGGACGCTAATGTTTTTCAAAGGCATAGTTACAGCTGAAAATAGAGTAGGGTGTGATTAACTTTGTCCGTATTGATGGGTAGGATCACTATTGATAAAAATAACAAAGTCATATATTTTGTAGTTACATTGCTGCTATGTTTATATCAGCAAAATTAACCATGCTAACTTCTATCTGCAATATTCCATATAGAAGGCTCTACCAATCAGTTAAACTTTTAACATGTGCGGTGGCGTTCAGTATCACGAACATAAAATTTATTTTCCTCAACCTGATGCAAAATTACCGGTAAAACTGCGGGGAGGAGGAATCAAATTAATTGCGTGGGGTAGACGTCAGAAAGAGGCCATCGGCAAATTTCCCAATGGTGGTTGGGCAAGATTGGATTCCATTAAAATGGGTAAATGGAAACCTTGGCATCCCAAGCCGGTATTAATTCCCATCGAGAGCTTCCTTGAAAAGGATCACGGTAAACAGTCACATTGGATCACGCTTGCTCCAAACATGTTTCTTCAAGGGTTAGTAGCGGAAAGAAATGGTGAACAAAGAGTTTATGTCGTTACGGAAGAGACACCACCGGAATACCAATGGATACATGACCGTTGGCCCCGCTTGATCAAAATATCTGATTAAATCTCCCTCGCTATTGAAATTTGCTCAGTTGACACTATCGAAGAAGGTATGTTTGAATACTGTTACAATATTCGAACAGGAGGTATTTCATCATGTCAAATCGAGGTGGAAAACGTGAAAATGCAGGGCGGCCGATCGGGCAGGGCGCATTTGGAGAACCTACTAAAGTCATGCGCATACCCGAGAGCCAGACGGCTAACGTCAGGAATTTCCTGGAAGCCTTGCAGCGCAAACGGTTGAAGGCAGAAAGCGAGCTGGCGGATACAGAACTCAATGTGGAAGAATTCTTCACCCCCATCATTAATGAACAACCTACTCATCTTCCCCTGTTTTCAACTAAGGTTGCCGCAGGATTTCCAAGTCCCGCAGATGACTATGTCGAGAAAAGCCTCGATGTCAGCGAATTTTTGATCGACCACGCAGCATCCACTTTCTTTATCACAATCAAAGGAGAATCGATGATCGATGTGGGGCTGCTTCCAGGCGATAAAGTCGTTGTCGATCGCTCTAAAACTCCCGCACTTGGCGACATCGTATTAGCCGTGGTTGATCGGGAATTTACGATCAAAATTTATGACCATGGTGCAAATAAAATGCCCAGGTTAATGCCTGCTAATTCTTCTGGGGCCTATCGGCCCATCTATATTCGCCCGGATATGCAATTTGAGATCTTTGGTGTAGTGATTGGGTCGTTTCGCCGGTTCAAGTAGGTTATTTCCGCAGTTTGCACAAAAACTTCCACTTGCTTGATCATTTCCTTGCCACGATTAACCTATGCCACACCGCGCCATTGCGCTCATTGATGTCAATAATTTCTACGTCAGCTGTGAGCGCGTGTTTAATCCGCATCTGGAAGACAAACCCATGGTAGTACTATCCAATAACGATGGCTGTGCAGTGGCCAGAAGTAATGAAGTCAAGGCCCTCGGTGTCAAAATGGGACAACCCTGGTTCCAACTCAAAGATCTGGCACGCAAACATAACATTATCGCTTACTCATCCAATTACACTCTTTATGCTGATATGAGTCATCGAGTGATGACTATTTTGAGTATGTTTAGTCCCCACCAGGAAATATACTCGATCGATGAATGTTTTCTGGATCTGACAGGATTTTCAAACTTAACGCAATATGGCCAACAGATCCGGCAGAGGATCAAGCAATGGACGGGGCTGCCGGTTTGTGTGGGAATTGCATCGACAAAAACATTGGCTAAGCTTGCCAACCACATCGCCAAGAAATTCCCACAACTCGATGGGGTGTGCAATTTCAGTAATATGTCTGCCCTTGAGCAAAACATCTGGTGTAAACGAATCGAAGTAGGGGAGATCTGGGGAATAGGGCGGCGTCTAGCCCCCAAGCTACAACAATATCGTATACAGACGGTATATGACTTGAAATGTGCCTCCCCAATCATCATGCGCAACAAATTCTCTGTCGTGATGGAGAAAATCATCCGTGAACTCAACGGTATTTCTTGCATAGAACTGGAAGAAGTCGCCCAACCTAAGAAGGAAATTGTCTGCTCCCGATCGTTTGGAGTAAAGGTCACGCAATTACCTGAATTAGAAGAAGCTGTGTCACTCTATATGCGGCGGGCAT
>WBZN01000838.1_pt1 | contig 20299 bp, 15 predicted proteins | sample 5204281 | NCBI WGS metagenome assembly WBZN01 (sample SAMN12344347, study PRJNA552823) | activated sludge metagenome | biome: Activated sludge suspended growth; feature: Nitrification reactor; material: Wastewater; isolation source: activated sludge from nitrification reactor of wastewater... | reverse complement strand
GTCCGCCCACCCGGCGTGGTAGAAGAAATGCGCCGCCGCGAGCGGCAGGTCGACGTCGCGCGACTCCTTGATCGGCTTGCCGCCGTCCATCGTCTCGAGGATGGCGAACTCGCGCGCGCGCTCCTGCAGCAGTCGCGCGATGCGATAGATGTACTTGCCGCGCTCGGCGGGCTTCATCCGCGACCAGACCTTTCGGTACGCGGACTCGGCGGCGTCGACCGCGGCGTCGACGTCGGCTTCGCCGGCCTCGGCAATTTCGGCCAGCGTCTCCTCGGTCGCCGGGTTGACGGTCTTGAACCACTTCTTCGAGCGCGGCTGGACGAACTGGCCGCCGATGAACAGTCCGTAGCGGGACTCCAGCCGGACGTGGTCGGTCGATTCGGGGGACGGCGCGTACTCCCAGGCCGAGCCGAATTCGAGCACCGGCCGCTCGGTCGCGAACTTGGCGGGCGACGCGGAGGGTTCGAGGGTTGTGCTCATGGCGGGCGCCTCCAAAACGCAAAGTATCGCACGCGGTCCAACGGGGCCAGACGCTCGGCCGGGCTCGACCCCGGTGCCCTGCCAGGGGCGTTGCGGCTCGTCGCTCGGGTGATCGACCGTCAGATGGCACTCGCGGACGGCGTCCTTCTCTGTACGAGGAGGAGACGACATGCAACCCTTGAGAAGCCTGCCGTCGACGAGCGCTGCCGTTCTCGCGCCGACGGTGCTCGACGATCCGCCCGTGGGCATGCCCGGCCTGGGGCCGTATCGAGAGCTCGACTTCCGCGCCGCGCGGCGGCTGCGCCCGTGCGAGCTGCTGCGCGGCCATCTCGTGGCCAGCGCTGCTACGGGCCCCGTCCATGCCGTGGTGCGGGACGAAGTGGCGCGCCGTCTCGAAGCGTGGTCCTGCCGCGTCGACGCGGTGCTCGCGCCGCCGGGGCAGGAGCTCGTGCTGGTCGACCATTCGGTGGTGACGCCCGATGTCATGGTGCGACCGGGCGCCTTTGCGGCTAGCCCGAGCGGCCTGCCGGGCCTGCTGGTCGAGGTCTTGTCGCCGGCGAGCGTGCGCCGGGACCGCGACGTCAAGCTGCGCTTGTACGCCGAGTGCGGCGTGCGCGAGTACTGGCTGGTCGACCCGGCGGGGCGTACCGTGGACTTCCTGGTGCTCGCTCGGCAGCGTTTCGTGGTCGCCAACACCGCCGATGGCCTCCATCGGTCCCGGGCGTTTCCCGGTCTCGTCTTCGACGCCGTGGACCTGTGGTGGGACGTCGACCAGCTGCTGCCGCTCGGCGTTTGACGGTCAGGCGACCGCTCAGGCCTCGGCCATGGCCATCCGGCGCGCGGGCGTCAAGGCCCCCGTCCGGCGCGGGTCGAACGACCACTCCCAGACCCCGTGTCCGCCGGCCATATCGGCAAGCTTGGCGAAGCCGGTCGGGTCGAAAGCTAGAGTCCGCGGGTCGATCGCGGCGACGAACGCCGCGTCGTCGATCAGATCGGGCCGCTCGAGCACGCTCGACGCGACGTAGGTCGCGATGTAGCGCCCGAACTCCTCGAGGTTCGCGAGCTGTCGCGAGAGCTCCTCCTTGCCCTGCTGGGCGTCGACGCCGGTGGCGTAGAAGCTCTTCTCGGCGAACTTCAGCCAACCGAGATCGGTGAAGTCGAAGAAACGCGGTTCCGCGTTCGGCAGGCAATGCTCCTTCTTCCACCGGTAGTAGTCGCGCAGCAGGAGTTGCAGGTTGGCGTTCAGCCGCCCGAGGCGCGCGAACCAGGCGATGTAGGTCGGCAGGAAGGCGCGATCGGTGAGCAGCTCGTTGACGAACGGGAAGACGTAGAAGGAGAAGTACACCGTGAGCTCCCAGGTGTACTTGAGCGAATAGGCCTCCTGGTCGCCGAGCACCTCGTAAGTGAGCGCGAAGCTCGGCACGTAGGCCTCGTACCAGGAGCGTTGCAGCTGGTGATACGCCGGCACCTTCTGCGGCAGCGCCGACTCCTCACCGAGGATCGCGTCGGCAATGGTCGTGTTGTGGATCGCGATCAGGTCGCCGCCCGGGCTGTAGAGCGGGTCGGTGAAGCGTCCGGCTTCGCCGGTGAGCGCCCAGCGCTGCGTCGAGAGTGTCTGCGTGCAGTCGTAGGAGTAGTCCCGGAAGCCGCTGTGGTGCACGATCTTCCGGTTCGGCAGGTCGCGCGCAAAGAGCGGGAATCGGCGGCACACCCACTCGACCAGCTTCTCCTTCGTCGCCACGTCCTCGCGCGGCACCAGCGCCGAGTCGTACACCAGTCCGAGGCTGGTGATGCCGTGCAGCGGGATCACCCAGAACCAGAAGCCCTCGCCGCAGAAGTGGTTGGTGGCGAGCATCACCGGCACGTGGCCGAGATGCCGGCGGTTTGCGTGCCGGCGGCGCTCGCTCGCCGAAAGATCGGTCAGGCGCTCGATGTCGAGCAGCCCCTCGACCCACAGGAACGAGGTGCCGTGGCGGATGGGGTTCTTCTTCTCGAGCTTGAGCTTGCGCGCCAGCACGCGGTGCCGGCCCGAGGCGTCGACTACCCAGCGGGCTCGCGCGGTGTGCGCTCCGGTCGCGTCCTCGAAGCGCACGGTGTGCGATTCGTCGCCCTCGGCGAGGTCGACCTCGAGCTGGCGGATCGGCGCGCGGAGCGTGAACGCGGAATCGAGCAGGTTGCGCCGCAGCACTTCGCCCTCGAACTTGTTGCGGTCGAGCTGGTAGGTCGGAATGTTCGACAGCGAGCGGATGTAGGACTGCGCGATGTCCTCGTAACGCGAGTTGTCGCGCCCAGCGCTCGTCCAGTAGAAACGCAGGTTGTACTTCATGTAGTGCTCGCAGAGCAGGTACTCCTCGAGCTCGAGCACCTTCGAGTAGTAGAAACCGCTGGCCTGCACCGTGGCTTCGCCGACCTTCTGGTCGGTCGGCGGGAGGTCGTCGCGCCGGTCGAGCATCAAGACGGTCTTGCGACCGCTCAGCAGCAGCTGGCGGGCGAGCGTCAGACCGGCCAGGCCGGCGCCGAGGATGATGACGTCGTACTCCTGAAGTGGTTCTGCGGACGGCGAGAGGTTCATGATCCAGTCCTCATGGGTGTGGCCCCCGCGGACTAAGCCCGAGGGCGCGGAACAGGGGCGCCGCGGCGTGACAGACCGACAGAAGAGCGAGACCCTCCCGAAAACTGACTCCATCAAATCACAACGCCGAGCTCGCCGCGTGGCCTGCCAGGGCGTGCCGGCCCTCGCAAGCAGGGCTAGCGGTAAGATCAACGGTCGAAGTCGGAGAGACCAGCGCACCATGACCAGCAAGATGCTCGTCGAGAGCGACCCGCAACAGACCCGCATCGCGGTGCTCGAGGACGACCGTGCGGTGGAGATCTTCGTCGAGCGCCACCGCCATCGCGGACTGGTGGGCAACGTCTACAAGGGCCGGGTCACGCGCGTGCTGCCCGGCATGCAGGCCGCGTTCGTGGACATCGGCCTGGGCCGTGACGCGTTCCTCTACGTCAGCGACGTGAGCGACAACCTAGCCGCCCTCGAGGACATGGAGCCGGCCGAGCACACCGATGACATGAGCGCGCCGCAGGACGCTCCGCAGCCGTCGATCGACGAGCTGCTCAAGCCCGGCCAGGAGCTCGTCGTGCAGGTCCTCAAGGACCCGCTGGCGAACAAGGGCGCGCGCGTTTCGACGCAGATCACGCTGCCGGGTCGTTACCTGGTGCTGTTGCCCACGGTGCGCCACTTCGGCGTCTCGCGGCGCATCGAGGACGAGACCGAGCGCACCCGGCTGCGGGCCGAGCTCGAAGCGCTGCCGCCGGGCACCGGCGGGCTGATCGTGCGCACCGCCGGCGAAGGCCGGGGGCGCGAGGAGTTCGAGAGCGATCGCGCGTACCTCGTCAAGCTGTGGGAGCGCCTGCGCCTGCGCGCCGACAAGGCGTCGGCGCCGACGCTCCTGCACCAGGATCTCGACCTCGCCCTGCGCGTGGTGCGCGACCTCTTCAATGCGTCCTTCAGCGTGCTCTGGGTGGACGGTGAGGAGACCTACGAACGCATCGTGGAGTTTCTCGATCAGGTGCAGCCGGCGCTGGTGCACCGGGTGCGCATCTTCCGTCAGGAGCTGTCGCTGTTCGAGCGCTTCGGCATCGAAGCCGAGATCGAAAATGCCCTGCAGAGCAAGGTCTGGCTGCGTTCGGGCGGCTATCTGGTCATCAACCCGACCGAGGCGCTGGTTGCGATCGACGTCAACACCGGTCGTTTCGTGGGCCAGCACAATCTCGAGGACACCGTGCTGCGCACCAATCTCGAGGCGGTGCAGGAGGTGGTGCGGCAGATCCGCCTCCGCGATCTCGGCGGCATCATCGTGCTCGACCTGATCGACATGGTGGAGAAGGAGAACCGCGAGCGCGTCTTCGCGGCGCTCGAGGGCGAGCTCAAGAAGGACCGGGCCAAGAACAAGGTGCTCAACATCTCGGATTTCGGCTTGGTCGAGATCACGCGCAAGCGCAGTCACGCGAACCTCGAGCGCCTGCTCACCCAGGCGTGCCCGTACTGCGAGGGCAGCGGTCGCATCGACTCGGTGACCACCGTCTGTCTCAACCTGCGCCGTGAGCTGCTGCGCCGCCGCGGCCGGCCGCAGACGCGCGAGTTGCTGGTGCGCGTGCACCCGGAGGTGGCGCGCGCGCTGCAAGGCGAGGAGCGCGCGATTCTCGACGAGCTCGAACGCGCTCTCGGAACCTCGATCCTCCTGCGCTCGGACGGCGAGCTGCACCACGAGCGCTTCGACATTCTCGAGGTCTAGTGGCGGCGGATTCGACGAGCCGCGGCGGCCGGCTGGGCACCGCCTTCGATTGGGGCGACCTGTACGGCGAGCTCCGTACCGGGTTGGTAGTCGACGAAGCCGATCTGCGCCGCGCGCTCGATCCCGCGAACGCTGAGCGCACGCTGCACTGGGGCCGCAACTATCTCTACACGGCGCCGATTCCGACCGCACAGGGGCCGCGTCTCGCGCGCCTAGCGGTGGTGAAGCAGTTTCGCCACGAGGGCTGGCGCGAGCGCTGGCGCCGGCGGTTGCGTGGCAGCAAGGCGGCGCGTAGCTGGCGGACGGCGCATGCGTTGCTGGCGGCCGGCGTGGGGACGCCCGAGCCCCTGGCGGTGGTCGAGTCCCGTTTACCCGGCGGCCCGGCGTGGTACCTCTGCGACCTGCTCGCGGACACGCTCGAGCTGCGGTATTTCCTGCGTGCCTTGAACGCCGGCATGGCGAGCGCGACGTATCCGCAGATCGAGGCGTCGCGTCTGGTCGCTGCGGTGGGAGAGCTCGCGGCGCGCCTGCACGCCGCCAACATCTGGCACCGGGACCTCACCGGCGGCAATCTCCTGGCGCGGTTCGCCGGCGACGGCACGCCGACTCTGTCGCTGCTCGATCTCAATCGTGCCCGCCTGCACCGCCGGCTTACGTTCAGCGAGCGCATGCGCGATCTGTCGCGCTTCCCGGTGCTGCGCGAGCAAGACCAACACACGTTCCTGACGGCCTACTTTGGCGGCGCCGTGCCGAGCGCCGCGCGGCGGTTGTATCTCTCGTACCACCGCGGTTTCCTGTGGAAGAACCGCCTCAAGCCGCGCTTGCGCGGCGGCTGGAAGTGGCTCCGCGACCTGATCGTGCAGCGCGGCGTCCATGCGCACATCCCGGCGGCCCCCGCCGGCGCGTCGGCGCGCGATCGCATCGTCTGGGACGCGCTATCGGACCAGCCGCATCAGCATGCGGGACGTTGGCAGCGATTGGGCGTCCGGTTGGCGGATCTGCCGACGCACCTGGCGGCCCTCGGTACCGCAGCCCTCGCCGTGCCACGGATCAGGAAGCGCTATCGCGAGCTACATGCCGATCTGCATCAGGCCCCGGTGCGCTTCGACGGCATCGGCGTGGCCGTGCGCCCCTGGCCGGGCGATCCGCCGGCGCTCCGCGCGGCGCTCGACGATCTCGGCGTGCGACGCGTCCTGCTGCGCCTGCATCCCTGGCAAGACGAGCACCGCGACGAAGAATCCCTGGCGCACGAGCTGCACGCCGCCGGCTATGAGCTCGCGTTCGCTCTGCCGCAGAACCGCGATCTGGTGCGCGACCCGGAGCGCTGGCGCGCCGCGGTAAGCGAGCTCGCGGAGCGCTTCGCGCCGTACGGCAAGCAGTTCCAGATCGGGCAGGCGATCAACCGCAGCAAGTGGGGCGTCTGGACCCTGCGTGAGTACCTCGGGCTCGCGGCGAGCGCGGCGGAGATCCTGCGCCGGCATCCGGGGGTCGAGGTGATGGGTCCGGCGGTGATCGACTTCGAGTACCACCAGACGGCGGCGGCGCTCAACGCCCGCGGCGCTGCTTTCGGCTTCGACATCGTGTCGGCGCTGCTGTACGTCGACCGGCGCGGCGCGCCGGAGAATCGCCAGATGGGTCTGGACACCGTCGACAAGGTGCTGCTGCTCAAGGCCCTCGCCGACACGGCGCGGCACGCGCATCCGCGCGTCTGGCTGACGGAAGTGAACTGGCCGCTGTGGGAAGGTCCGCACTCGCCGGCCGGCCGCACGGTTTCCGTGGACGAGGAATCGCAGGCGAGCTACTTGACACGCTACTACCTCGCAGCGCTCGCCACGGGATGCGTCGAACGCGTGTACTGGTGGCAGGCGATCGCGCGCGGCTACGGACTCATCGCTCCGGAAGCCGCCGGGCTGCGCCGGCGGTCCTCGTTTCGCGCCCTGGCGACGCTCAACGCGACCCTGTCCGGCGCGACCTTCCTGCGCCAGGAGCCGTCTCCGGAAGGAGCCTGGCTGTACCGCTTCGAGCGCCCGGACGGGACGCCGCTGCTGGTGGGTTGGAGCCTCGATCGACCCCGGCGCGTCGAATTGCCGGGGACTCCGATCGCGGCCTTCGATCGCGACGGCGAGATCGTCCCCGCCGGCGCTCGCAGCGTCGATCTCATGGGCAAGCCGACGTATTTCACGCTCGAGGCGTGAGTGAGCGTCGCTACTCTCGGCGCGGTTCGGGCCGCGAAATTGGGTGTATCGTTTTTCGATGGCTCGGCTGACACGCAAAACGAGGAGCGGCGCCGGATGACCGGACCGCAAGTGAGGCGTTCGGGCCGCGACTCCGGGTTCGAGTGCAAGCCCGGGAGTGCGCCCAGGAGTCCGCTTGGATAGCGAGGGACAGTATCTGAGGACTCTCCTCGGCCAGGCGATCGAAGGCGATCCCTGGCACGGTCCGCCGCTCGCCCGTCTGCTTCGCGGCCTGCTCCCGGATCAGGCCGCCGGACACCCCATCGCGGGCGCCCACAGCATCTGGGAGCTGGTCCTGCATATCGCCGCGTGGCATCGCGAGGTCGCCCGCCGGATGGGCGGCAGTCTTCCCGCATTGCCGGCCGAAGGGGATTGGCCGGCGGTGCACGAGATCTCGCATGCGGCCTGGGAGCGCGCGCTCGAGGACCTGAGGCGTTCTCGCATCGAGCTCGACGCTGCGATCGCCGGTGCGGGAGATCTGGCGCGCTCCGTGGGCTCGGTGCGTGAGCCGAGCCTCGGCACCGGCGTCACGGTTCGCGACACCCTGCTCGGCGTCGTCCAGCACGACGCCTATCATGCCGGGCAGATCGCGATCCTGCGCCACGCCTTGGGGTTGTCGGACTGACGGCGTCAACGCGCCAGCGGTAGAGCGGGGCGCGCGCCGCGCTCGAGTGCGAGCAGCCATTCCTTGCGCCACGTACCCCCGCCATAGCCGCCCGCCTCGCCGCCCTTGCGCACCACTCGGTGGCAGGGGATCACGATCGCGATGCGGTTCTGGCCGTTGGCGGTACCGACGGCCCGCTGCGCGCCCGGCGAGCCCAACTTGAGCGCCAGCCCTTCGTACGAAACGGTGGCGCCGTAGGGAATGCGCAGCAACTCCCCCCAGACGAGCTCCTGAAAGGGACTGCCGGGGGCGTCGAGGCGGAGGGAGAAGTCGCGGCGCGAGCCGGCGAAATACTCCGCGACTTCGCTCCGCGCTTGCTCCAGGTGGGGGTTCGTGCCCGGCGCGAGTGCCGTGCGCGCCCGGCGCCGGACGGTTTCGATCTGCACCTCGAGTCGGCGCCGATCCGTGTATTCGAGCAGGCAGAGCCCGCGCTCGCTCGCCGCGGCGACCAGCGGGCCGAGCGGCGTCTCGATCCAAGACACCAGGACGCGCGCGCCGGTTCCGGCGGCGGTCGAGGGACCGAGCGCCTCGGCGAAGATCTCCGCGAAACCTTCGGCCGGCTCCGCCTGTGCCTCGCCGCGGCGCACGCGTTCGAGTGACATGCCCAGACGCCGGCCCCGCGCGTAGGCGTGAAAAGTAAGGCCGAAACGTTCCTGGAACCAACGCCGAGCGCGCTCCGGCTCTATGCCCAGGGCGCGCAGGTCGCCGTCGCGCAAGCGGCCGCTGCGGGTAGCCGCGACCTGGTCGAGCAGGGGGGATACCCATGCCGGGTCGCCGGGTCGGACCAAGGGTCGGCACGTCGCGCACGGGCGGTAGCCCGCGAACAAGGCCTCCTTCACCGAGCCGAAGTAGCGGGCGGTCTCGGGGTCGCCTTCGCGGGCCGAGCAGGAGGGCCGGCAGAACGGTGTACCGTCCGCGGCCGCGACGAAGAACACGCCGTCGTACGCGGCATCGCGTCGGGCGGCGGCTCGACGCATTTCGTCGAGCGCCGGCCGCAGCGTGAGTTGATTGTCCATGAGCGCACGGTAGCGCCGGAACGGGACCTCGTCTAGCCGAATCCGGACCTCGAAGTCCGGGCGAGGTCGAGCCTCAGAGCAGACGGCGCCGTCGGCCGGCGGGCTTTGCGGCCGCTTCTTCGTACGCTGCCACGCCGGGCACGGTGCAGCGTGGGATCGTGGCGCCGAGCTTGCTCTCGATCTCCCGGATGAGCGTCTTGTCCTGCCAGGTGGCGATGCTCGACACCGTGCCCTGCGCCGCGCCGCGTGCCGTGCGCCCGGCGCGGTGGATGTAGTCCTCGACGCTCTCCGGCAGGTCGAAGTTGATGATGTGCTCAATCCCGGGTACGTCGATGCCGCGGGCGGCCACGTCGGTCGCGACCAGAATGCGATGCTGGCCGTCGCGGAAACCCTGCAGCGCCGCGATGCGCTGCTTCTGCGTCAGATCGGAGTGGATGCGCTCGACCGGATGGCCCTCGCGCTCGAGCAATCGCGACAGCCATTCCGCGTCGGACCGGCGGCGGATGAACACCAACGTCGAACCGAGCTCCTGGTTGAGGAGGGCCGTGAGGCAGGCTTTCTTGTTCTCGAGCTCCACCATGTACAGACGATGGCTGATGCCGTCGGCGGCGCCGTGCTCGGGCAGGATGTCGACGCGCTGCGGGTCGTTCAGGTAGCGCTTCGTGAGGCGTTCGATCGGGGGCGGCATCGTGGCCGAGAACATCATCGTCTGGCGGGCCGCCGGCAGCAGGGTGAGGATGCGCTGCATCTGCGGCATGAAGCCGAGATCCAGCATGTGGTCGGCTTCGTCGATCACCAGCTGCTCGATGGCGTCGAGCTCGACGTTGCCGCGTTCGTGATGATCGAGCAGGCGTCCCGGTGTCGCCACCACGATGTCGGGGTCGACGCGGAGCGCGTCGGCCTGCGGCTTGAGGTTGAGGCCGCCGATGAGGCAGACCGTCAGCAGGTGGTGATCCTCGCCGAAGATGTCGAGGAACGCCTTGGTCTGGAGCGCGATCTCACGCGTCGGCGACAGGATGAGCCCGCGCACGCCGCGCCCATGCAGGAGCTTCTCGGCGAGCGGCAGCACGAAGGCCGCGGTCTTGCCGGAACCGGTCTGCGCCAGCCCGACGACGTCGCTGCCGGCCAGGGCCTTGGGGATGACCGCAGCCTGAATCGGCGTCGGATTCTCGAACCCGATCTCGTGCAGCTTGCGTAGGATGGGCTCCGAGAGACCGAGCGCGCGGAAGGACAACTGCGTGGTAGGTACGGGGTGCTGCGGGATGGCTCCAGTGAACATTCGACGACCATTGTAAACCGCCGGGGCTCCGGGGGACGGATTTGCGGTCGGCGGGCCCCCGGGATCGGCACCGGCCGCGGGGCGGATGCTAGATTGCGTCGCTGCCGCCGCGGCGGCGAAGAGGAGGACGAGATCATGAGTCAATCGACCTGGTACGTCGCGATCGCCGGGCAACGCGAGGGCCCGATGACCGCCGAGGATGTGGCGGCGCGCATTCGCGCCGGGCGACTGAGCGCCAAGGATCACGTCTTCAGCGAAGGCATGGCGAATTGGGAGCAGGCCGGCGGGCGGCCGGAGTTCGCCGCCGCGTTCGCGGGCGACGCCGCGCGCATGCCGCCGCCACCGCCGCCACGCGGACAGGTGGCGCACGAAATCGACTACGAGATCTGCGGCGGCGAGATGCAGTACGTCGAGATCACGCTCGATCCCGGCGAGGCCTGCGTGGCCGAGGCCGGCGCCTTCATGTACATGGACCCGGGCATGCGCATGGAGACCATCTTCGGCGACGGCTCGGGGCAGCAGCAGGGCGGGCTGATGGGCGCGCTGCTGTCCGCCGGCAAGCGCGTGCTGGTCGGTGAGTCGCTGTTCATGACGCTCTTTCAAAACGGCGGGAGCACGCGCCAGAAGGTGGCGTTTGCCTCACCGTACCCGGGGCGCATCGTGCCGCTCGATCTGCGCCAGCTCGGCGGCACCGTGCTCTGTCAAAAGGACGCTTTCCTCTGTGCCGCCAAGGGCGTGGCCGTCGGCATCGCCTTCCAGAAGAAGCTCGGCGCCGGACTCTTCGGCGGCGAGGGGTTCATCCTCGAGAAGCTCGAGGGCGACGGCCTCGCCTTCATGCACGCGAGCGGCGCGATCGTGTCGCGCGAGCTCGCGGCAGGCGAGACGCTGCGAGTGGACACCGGATGCCTGGTGGCCTTCGATCCGGCAGTCAACTACGACATTCAGATGGTGAGCGGCATCAAGACCGCGCTGTTCGGCGGCGAGGGCCTGTTCTTCGCCACGCTCACCGGGCCCGGACGGGTGTGGATGCAGTCGCTGCCCTTCTCCCGCCTGGCCAGCCGCATCTACGCCGCCGCGCCGCAGGCCGGCGGGCATCGTCGCGAAGAAGGCTCGATCCTGGGACCGCTCGGCAGTCTACTCGGCGGCGACTGAGGACGACGAAGATGGCCGACGTGCCGGTCGCCTGCCGCCTGAGCGGGCCCGAGCTGCGCGCGCGAGAAAGTGGGTTGCTGGCGAACCTTGCCGCGCAGGTGCTCGAACGCGAGCCGCTCCCGTCCGGGAGCGCAGATTCCGAGGGGCTGCGTCTGCGTTTCGCGGCGACGGCGGAGCTGCTGGCGGAGGTGGCGCAGCTGATTGCCCTCGAGCGCCAGTGCTGCCCCTTCCTGCGGTTCAGCCTGACGGTCGAGCCGGCCGGCGGCCCGCTGTGGCTGGAGCTCTCGGGCCCGCCGGGAACCCGGTCTTTCCTCGAGACGCCCGCGCTCGGTCGCGCCGGATCTTCGGGCAGCTGAGCGTCCTGATCCATGTCCGACTTGGCACTGGTGGCGATCTGCGCCGTGGGTCTCGAGGAGATCCTGGCTCGGGAACTGCGCGATCTCGGCGCATGCGACGTCGAGCCACAGCGCGGCGCCGTGGCCTTTCGCGGCGACTGGCCGGCGTGCTGGCGGGCCAACTGGCGCCTGCGCACGGCCAACCGGGTGCTGGTCGAGCTGGCGCGCTTTGCGGCCCCTGATGGCGACGCGCTGTACGCGGGAGCGAAGGACTTCGTCGGCTCGAACTCCCGCTTCGCCGATTGGTTCGTGCCCGAGCGTTCGTTCGCGATCGAAGCCACCACCGCGGCCTCCGCGGTGCGCGACACGCGCTGGGCTGCGCTGCGTCTCAAGGACGGCCTCGCCGACGCTCAGCGCGAGCGCTACGGCTCGCGAGCGTCGGTCGAGCGCGAGGATCCGGAGCTGCCGTTGCGCCTGCGCCTGCACCAGGACGAAGCGACCGTGTTGCTCGACACTTCCGGCGAACCGCTCGACCGCCGCGGTTACCGCGAGGTCTCGACTCTCGCGCCGCTGCGCGAACAGCTCGCCGCCGCGTGCGTGCTGGCGTCCGGTTGGGACGGGCGCGGGCCCGTGGTCGACCCGATGTGCGGTTCCGCGACCCTGCTGATCGAAGCTGCTTGGATCGCCCAGGGCCGCGCACCGGCCAGCCTGCGCGAGCGTTTCGCCTTCGAGCGCCTGCCGTCGTTCGACGCCGAGACGTGGCGAGCGCTGCGCGCCGAGCCTCTGCCCGCTCCCGGTCCGGACGTTCGTCTGTTCGGCAACGACGTCTCGTCGGAGGCGGTGCGGGCCGCGCACGCCAATTTGACCCGCGCCGGACTCGACGAGTGCGCGCGGGTGCGGCGCGGCGATGCCTTCACCTTCGCGCCGCCGCCGGATCTGGGGCCGGGGCTGGTGCTGGTCAACCCGCCGTACGGCAGCCGCCTGCCCAACGAAGAGGATCCCTGGCGACGACTGGGTGACTGGCTGAAGCAAGGCTTCCGCGGCTGGAAGGCCGTGGTGCTCGCCGGCGGCGAAGGTCTTGGCAAGACGATCGGTCTCAAGCCGACGCGACGCTGGCCGGTGCGCAACGGGCCCCTCGAGGCCCGGATCCTGACGTTCGATCTCTACTGACGCGCGGCCTGCGGAACCGGCTGTTCGGCCGGCGGCGCACCGGCGGGAAGCGGCAGCGCGTCGGGCCACCAGCCATTCACCGGATCGACGGGAAACGGACACCGCTCGTCGATGCGCAGGTCGCGAAACATCGGGTGATCGGCAAGCAGTGGGATGTTCACGCCGCGGCGGCCCTTGCAGCGATAGTCGGGGCTCGCAAGCGCCATGGCGAGGAGCAGCAGGGCCGAGACCGCCGCATAGACCGGGACGGCGACGGCGAACCGCCGGCCGCGCGCGGCGCGCAGCAGCGCTTCGCAGCCGAGCACGATCGGCAGCACGGCGGCGTGCAGCGCGATCAAGATCTGCCAGCCCATGATGGTCGTCGGGCTCGCCGCGAAGCTGAACAGCGCGGCGGCCGCGGTCCACGCGACATACCCCCAGAGCCAGGCGCGCCTCGCGCTCGGGCCGGCGCTCACCGACCGCAGTGAGCGCAGGAACCCGGCGCGTCGTGGGCGCCGTCGTTGCGCCTTTCGCCAGGCGAAGCCGAGCGTCACCCAGGACGTGACGGTGAAGCCGATTACCCCCACCGTGCCGAGGGTCCAGTCCACGATCGGGGCTATTGCCGCGTCACCGGCGCGTCCCAGCGTCGAGGTGAAGTCCGGCGTCGTCATGCGTCCCATCACCATGAACGACCCGTAGCGCAGCCAGTAGAAGACCCCGCGCAGCGTCGGCAGGACCAGAACGAGATTGCGAAACGGAAACCCCTTGCCGCCGGGCAACAGTGCCGGATCCTCGCGGACCGCGAACCACCAGGGCACGAGCGTGGCTCCGGCGAGCCCGCCGCCGAGCAGCAGCGCGACCCAGTGCACGCGCACGTAGCCGCGCCACCAGAGCAACGCGCTCGCCAGAATCAGGATCACCGCCGACGGATGGAGCTGGAGCGCGCAAACCAGCGCCAGTCCGAGCACGAAGGAGGGCCAGAACCCGGGCCGCTCGCGCTGCGTCCAACAGCTCCAGAGATGCGCCGCGCCGACGAGGAACAGATAGCTCGGATTCCACAACATGCCGGCGAAGAACAGCTGCCAGGGATTGAGCCAATAGAACAGGCAGAACAGCGTTCGCCCCGGCGCGCTGGTGGCCTCGCGAATCACGCGGTCCAGCAGCAGATACGCCAGCAGGTGCGTGAGCCAGATCAGCGCCACGGGCGCCCGGTGATCCATGCGCGCGAACAGCGGCAGGCCTACCGCGATGCTGGTGAGCGCGCCCGGCTCCTTGCCGCCGTTCGAGAGCGGATTGCCGTACGGCACCAGGTCGCCCTGCGCCGCCCACCGCCAGCCGCGCGCCAGCAGGTCGAGCTGGTCGCCGCCCACCGAGCTGCGCAGCACCATGATGATCGAGATCAGCAGCCCGGCGACGAACATGGCGCGGCGCAGGGCCGGGCCGGACAGCCCGCGCGCCGCACCGCCGCCGACGGACGGCGACGCAGGTTCAGGCGACATGAAACGCGCGCACGGCTGCGATCACGCGCGCTTGGTCCTGCTCGGTGAGGTCGAAGTACAGCGGCAGTCGTACGAGGCGATCGCTGATGTCGGCGCTCACCGGGCACCCGAGCGGCGCGCGGCCGATGCGCCGGCCCGCCGGCGAGGAATCGAGAGGCACGTAGTGGAACACGGCGAGGATGCCCTGCGCCCGCAGATGAGCGATGAGCGCCTGGCGGGCCGCGAGCGAGGGCATCAACAGGTAGAACATGTGGCTCGGCTGCTCGCAGTCCGCGGGGACGTGCGGGAGACGCGCACCCTGCTCCTCGGCCCAGTCGGCCAAGGTGTCGCTGTAGCGCCGCCAGATCGCCGCGCGGCGCTCCTGCACGCGGGCGCGCGCCTCGAGCTGCCCGAGGAGGAATGCGGCGAGTAGCTCGGACGGCAGATAGCTCGAGCCCAGAGCGACCCAGGTGTACTTGTCCACCTGGCCGCGGAAGAACTGGCTGCGGTTGGTGCCCTTCTCGCGCGCGATCTCGGCCCGCTCGATCCAGCGCGGGTCGTTGAGGATCAGCGCACCGCCCTCGCCGCAGGAGATGTTCTTGGTCTCGTGGAAGCTGAGGGTCGACATCGCGCCGAAGGTGCCGAGCGTGCGCCCGCGCCAGGATCCGAACAGGCCGTGGGCGTCGTCCTCGATCACCACCAGGTCGTGGCGCTCGGCTTGGACGAGGATCTCGTCCATCGCGCAGCCGACGCCGGCGTAGTGCACCGGCACGATCGCGCGCGTGCGCGGCCCGATGAGCTCGGGCAGTTGGCGCTCGTCGAGATTGAGCGTATCCGGCCGGATGTCGGCGAACACCGGCACGGCGCCGCGCAGCGCGAAGGCGTTGGCGGTCGACACGAACGTGAAGGACGGCAGGATCACCTCGTCGCCGGGGACGAGGTCGAGCAACAGAGCGCTGAGCTCGAGAGCGTGCGTGCACGACGTGGTGAGCAGCGCCTTCGGCGCGCCGAGGATCTCCTCGAGCAGCGCATGGCAGCGCTTGGTGTAGGCACCATCGCCCGAAAGATGCCCGGCGCGAACGGCCTCGGCCATCAGGTTCATCTCGTCGCCCACGATGGCCGGACGATTGAATGGGATCGGCGGTTTCGACATGGCGGCGCTCGGCGAGCGCGTATCATATGCAAGCGGGCGACCCGCATCTCGATGTCCCAGCACAAGAAGGGAACCGGCACACTCGATCGCCGAACGCTGCTCAAGGCGTTCGCGGCGGCCGGCGTCGCCGGCGGCACCGGCGCGCTGTTCGCGGCGCCGCCGGCACTTTCGACTTTGCCGTCGAAGCCTTCGCCGAGCGTCGCGGAGAATGCCCGGCCCGGTACGGCCGACTGGCTGCTCCGCCGCCCGCGGCTCGACGCTCCGACCCGTCTGCGCAGCTCGGCGATCGAGGGCTACGCGTCGGCGATCGGTGTACGCGCCGGCGAGCGCTTGCAGATCTTCGCCAGTGCGCGACCGGCGGCCCGCGTCCTGCTCGAGGTTTTTCGTCTCGGCTACTACGGTGGCGCCGGAGCGCGTCTCGTCTTGTCGCTGCCGGAGGTGCGCGTCGGGCCGCAGCCCGTCCCGGAGATGGGCAAGGAACGGCTGCGGGCTTGCGTCTGGTCGCCGAGCTTCGAGCTCACGGTCCCTGCCGACTGGACGAGTGGCGTCTATCTCGGACGGCTCACCGCGCAGGAGAGCGGCGCCGACAGCTTCGTGGTGTTCGTGGTGCGCGACGACCGCCCGTGCGACGTCCTGGTGCAGTGCAGCACGACGACCTGGGCGGCGTACAACCGCTGGCCGGAGCACGGGTCTCTGTACGACGACGGCCAGAAGGAGTGGTCCTGGGGCCCGCACGTGCAGGTGAGCTACGACCGTCCGTGGAGCAAGTACTGTCAGCTCCTGGACGCCCCGCAGTCGCTCGGCTCCGGCGAGGTCCTGCTCTGGGAGTACCCGCTGCTCTACTGGCTCGAGCAGCAGGGATATGACGTTTCGTACACCACGAACGAGGACACGCACACGGACGCGGCGGGGCTACGGCGCGGCAAGCTGTGGATCTCGGTCGGTCACGACGAATACTGGACCCTCGAGATGTATCGCAACATTCTGGCGGCGCGCGACGCCGGGGTGAGCCTGGCGTTTCTCTCCGGCAACACCTGTTTCGGGCTGGTGGAGCTGCTGCCCGACGCGGCCGGCAGACCACGGCGCACGGTACGGCGGCTCGGGCAGTTCGGGGGCGTCGATCCGCGATTCGTGCACGACTTCCCCGAGTCGGGCGGTTTCGAGCGCCGCGCGCCGGATGAGGCTCTGCTGCTCGGCGCGCGCAGCGGGTATCCGGTGACCGGCTCGGCCGACTGGATCTGCCAGCGTCCCGAGCACTGGTTGTTTTCGGGCACCGGGATGCGCAAAGGCGACGCGATCGGTGGCCTCGTGGGCTGGGAGTGGCACGGCGAGCCGGCCGCTCTGCCGGGGCTCGAGGTGCTGGCGAGCGGGCCGATCCGCAACGGCAAGTCGGTCGGCGAATACACCGCCACGGTGTATCCCGGCCCGCGCGGCAGCTTCGTGTTCAATGGCGCCACCATCTGGTGGAGCGACGGGCTGAGCGCACCGCCAGGATATGTGCGGCCGTTCTTCAGCCGGAAGATCCACCTGCGCGGACCCGATGTGCGCGTGCAACGCATGACCGCCAACCTGATCGCGCGCGCCGTGGCCGCTCGCGCCGCGGGGTGACGGGTCCGCAGAGTCAGTGCGCCGGCGTGTCGGCGCGCTGGAACAAGCGCAGACTCCTCGGCAAGCCGGAACCCGCCGCCCGCGCCGAGACCGGCGTGAAAGCGGCGCGGACCCAGGCCGCGGTTTCGGGGTAGTCGTCTTGCCAGGCCGGCTCGCCTGGTCCGCTGTAGCTGTCGAGCAGAACGCAGTCCGTTCCCCGCTGTTGCAGCTCCGCCAGCATGCGTCGATCGCGCTCGCCTTGCGCCGGCCAGATCGGATAGATGTCCCACATCGGTGCCGTGCGCGACATCGCGGGATAGAGCCCCGGCAGGTGCGGCAGGATCGCGGTAGGTCCACAGCCCAGCTCCTCGAGGGCGCGACGCGTCGCCGCGAGCATGTTGGCGGCGCGAGCGGGGATCTGGACCGCATCGTTGCCCACCCTCGCGTCGACGTAGCGATCGCCCGGGTTGAAGGCGAATGCCTTTTGCACGAGCGGCATGTCGGGCACGGCTCCGCACAGCGTGAACACCGCAACCGCCGCGAGGCCCGCGAAGCGAGCCGCGCGCGCGCGCCAAGCCGTCGCCGCGGCGAGGGTCGCGAGCAACGCCGGATGGATCGCCTGCGCCAGGTGAAACGAGTCCGTGCGGGCGTAGGCGTGATGCATGTAGAAGACGCCGACCGCGCCGGAAGCCAGAAGCACTGCACGCGCCGGCAAGACGTCTTCTCGGCGATTCCGCAGCCCGCGCCAGGCCGACGTCAGCGCCGGCAGGTAAGCGAACGGCAACGCCAGCAACCCGACGCCGGCGCCGGCGAGGAGCGTGCGCTCCGCCCACGGACCGTCGAGGGTGAGTGCCTTCCACGGCCAGGGAAACGGCACCGGTTGATTGGTGCGACCGGCATCCGAGAAGTAGTGGATGATGCGCAGGTAGGAGTCGAAGAACCCCGGCACCGCGGCGAACATCGCGACGAGCGGCAGCGCGCCGCAGATGCCGCCGAGCGTGAACGCCAGCCACTCCGGCAGGCGTGCACGCCAGGAGAACCACCCCTGCTCGGCGAACCGCAACGAGAGCAGAGCCGCGCAGGCCAGGCCGGCGTACAGCGCGTGATTCTTGCCGAAGAACGCGGCGAGCGCCACGAAAGCACCGGCTGCGAAATGACGGGCTCGCGTCGGGCGCTCCAGCAGGTGCGTCAAGACCCACACCGCCATCATCGCCAGCGCGGACTCGTAGAGCTTGTGCCGCGGATACATCCAGACGAGGAGCAGAGCCGCTGTCGCAACCAGCGCCGTGCGCGTCCGGAACAATCGCCGGGCGACCAGAAGGCCGCACCACAGACCCAGCACCTGGAAGGCGGCATTCGCGACGCGCAGCGCGACGATGCCGTCTCCGAGCACGCCCATGAAGGCCGCTGCCCAGTAGTAGCGCCCGGGGTCGTAGCCGTAGAAGTCGCGCATCGGCACCGCGCCGTGCGCGGTCTGCGCCGCTCCGTACCAGAGGAACCCCTCGTCGGCGAAATTGAAATTCAGGCGCGCCTGCAGCGCCAGAAGTCCGCCCGTGAGCACCAGGGCGAGGAGCAACAGCTCCCAGGTCGCGACGGAGGAGGACGGGGCCGTGGGCGAGGAGGCGTCGCGCGCCGGAAGCGTCATGGCTGATCGAAAGGTACGCGCGAGAGCTGACGCGGCGGGCGGCTATGATACCCCGCCGAGAGCATCGAGATGCCTGGGACATCGGCGGTTGCACGGTCTTCGGTCCGCGCTCGGGCGAAGGCCGGCCCCGCCGCGAGGAGGCCGCCTTGAAGACGCTGGGATCGACCACGCAGGTTCGGCGCGTCCTCGGGCTGACCGATCGAGCCGGCGCCGCCGGTGACGGACGGGGTCTCCGCTGACCCTCGCGGGCGCCGCTCGCGGCGATTCGTCGCTGCCGCCATCGCCGCCAGTGCCGTTGGCGTATCGCGCGGTGCGGGCGCTCGCGAGCTTCGTCGCCGCGCTCTTCTATCGCGATCTGCGGCTGGTGGGCGCGCAACGATTGCCGGTCGCCGGACCGTTGATCGTCGCGGCCAATCATCAGAATGCGCTGGTCGATCCCATGCTACTGGTGGCGCGCCTGCCGCGGCGACTGCGGCCGCTCGCCAAGTCGCCGCTGTTCAAGAACCCAATCGTGCGCCCGTTCCTGGCCGCCGTGGGCGCGGTGCCCGTGCAACGCGCCAAGGAATCGAGCGGCGATCCGACGCGCAACGAGGCCATGTTCCGCGCCACCGCGGAGGCGCTGTCCGCGGGCGAGGCGATCCTGATCTTCCCCGAGGGCGTCGGCCACTTCGAGCCCGGGCTGCAGCCGCTGCGCACCGGCGCGGCGCGCATCCTGCTCGGCGCCCGCAGCCAGGGCGCCGCGCCGATCACGCTGCTGCCGGTGGGCCTGGTATTTCGCGAACCCGGCCGCTTCCGCGCCGGGTCGGGCGCGCTGCTCGTGGGCGAGCCCGTCGCGACCGCCGACTGCGAGGCGCTCTACGCGCGCGAGCCCGAGGTTGCGGTGCGACGCCTCACCGACCGACTCGCCGAGGCGTTGCGGCGCCAGCTCGTCGAGGCCGACACCTGGCGCACGGAGCGCCTGCTGCGTGTCGCCGAGGCGATCTGGCGGGAGGAGCGCGGCGATCCCGGAGCGCCGAGGGACACCGAGGGACAGACGCGATTCCTGCAGCGCCTCGAGCGTGCCTATCGTCATCTGCTCCTCCACGATCCCGACTGCGTGCGCCGCCTGCGGCGCAAGCTCGAGGCCTACGCCGAGGTCCTCGAGCGCGCGGGTCTGCGCGGGCGCCACCTCGACCAGCACTATGACGCCGGCGCCGTGGCGCGATTCGCGCTGCGCGAGGTGGCGCTGCTCCTGATCACGCTGCCGCTCGCGGCGATCGGCCTGTGCTTGCACGCGAGCGGGTTCTGGCTCACCGACACCGCGGTGCGCATCGCGCACCCCGAGCCGGACGTCGAGGCCACCTACAAGATCTTCGGTGGCGTGCTGTTTTACCCCCTGACCTGGTGTGCCGAGGCTTGGGTGGCCTGGCGCGTCGGTGGCGTCTGGGGGCTGGTGGCGTTCCTGGCCTTGTTGGTGCCGAGCGGATTCGTCGCGCTCGCCTGGCGCGAACGCCTGGCGCGTGCGCGCGCCGAGGCGGTGGCGCTCTACCGTTATGTTCGTCATCCCGACCTGCGCCGGCACCTGGCGGAACGCCGCGAGGAATTGGCGGCGGAGCTTGCCGCGCTGGCCGAGCGTTTGCCGGGGGATGTTCTCGAAGGCCCCGCGGGGGCTGCCGGAGAGTTATGAAGAAGATCCGCTCCGCGCCGGTCGCGTTGTCGCTGCTCACCGGCCTCAACGTACTCAACTACCTCGACCGCTACGTCGGCGCGGCGGTGTTGCCGTTGATGCTTTCGGCCTTCGCGCTGAGCGACGCCCGCGGCGGCCTGCTGCAGTCCGCGTTCATCGTCGTCTACTC
>WBZN01000836.1_pt1 | contig 20362 bp, 20 predicted proteins | sample 5204281 | NCBI WGS metagenome assembly WBZN01 (sample SAMN12344347, study PRJNA552823) | activated sludge metagenome | biome: Activated sludge suspended growth; feature: Nitrification reactor; material: Wastewater; isolation source: activated sludge from nitrification reactor of wastewater... | reverse complement strand
CGCGGAAGCTCACGATCTGCGGTCGGTACTGTGATTTCAGCACGATGTGCATGAAGTTATTCTTGGAATGCGGACGTTTGCATTTCGGATGGGATTTCAGCATTGATCCGCCGAATTCTTTTCGCGCCGCAAAGACCGAGTGTTTGCTAAAAAAGTCGAGTTGCTTTTGTCGGGTTTTCTTTTGCTGATTTTTGTTTTGCGCCATGAGCGAATCCTAGAGGGAAAAACATTCTTAAAAATTCATTCGTGTTTATATAATTTATCGCAAATAAGGTCAACAATATTTTGATTTGAGAGAGCTATTTCTAGAGTGAAATTTAAAATAATATCGCTGCTTTATTTTTCGAAATTTATAGTTTGTTTGGAGGTGAAAGGCTTCTCTGGAAGCTATAACGATCTCTTCTCATTGCACTATTTGCTACCACAAGTTGATTCGAAAAGCTTCGCGGCTGATCCACCTGTCTTCAAGTTCGAAATGCAATGCTTCCATTCAAAGCTCAGCAATGAAAATAATATCGCTACTTTTTGAAATCCGGTCCTCAGCATTCTTAGTTCGACTCATCTTTCGATGCTCTCTCTTGATGCACCAGCACGATTGCCTGGACAAAGCCTTAGCTCAATTCGCGAGTTCGTTGGATTCGGTAAGGCGGTAGAGGAATTCGATTTTGTCGTTGATATCGTCAAATTCTAGAACCATCTGCTGCAAATCGTAGTCGCGCACCAGATAAGAGGCGAAAGCGCCGACGATTTCTTCGGGATGGGTGACGTTTTTCATGAAAACATCTCTTTGTCCTGGATCTGGAATATGGATTTGAATCCAACGCTGCAGAATTTTTCCGAGGGACTGAAGGGGATTGATGAGATCGGCCCTCACGGCACTGGTTTCGGGAACCACCGTGGCTTCGCAGACGATGTAGGAAGCCTCTTTTTCGACCACTCGTCCTAATTTTAATTTTCCTTGGCCCTGAAGAAAAACCAGAAGCGTGCCGTTCAGTCTTTCTTCAATGATCTGCGGAACGCCAAAGCCCGCGATCTCGCGAACGAAGGGAACATTCTCGCCGGCGGTCACGGCGCTGACCTTGCTGGGGTCCTCGATAAAGCCGATGGCGATCGGCGTGCGCTTCTGAATCGCTTCTTTGATCATATGGATGTAACGGGGCTCAAAAATATTCAGCGGTTTTGTCGTGCGCGGAAACAGTGTGACATTGACGAGTGGAAACAAAAAAACTTCCATGACAGAGCCGCTCCAAAGGGTGAAGCTCAAGTATAGAGGAAACGATGACAGCTTTGAAAGACGAAAACGGCACACGACCCATTATTTTTTTTGACGGAGTTTGTCACCTCTGCAATGGCTTTGTGGACTTCCTGATCACCCAAGACTCATCGCATACTCTGCGCTTTGCCCCCCTTCAGGGCGTTACGGCTAAGGCCCTGCTTCCCATCACAAGCATACAAAATCTTGACAGCGTCGTCCTCTATCAGCAGGGGCAAATTTTCCGAGGTTCAGAGGCCATTTTAAGGACATTGACTCAATTGGGAGGAGTTTACCGCCTGAGCTCCGTTTTTTTTATCGTTCCCCGTTTTGTCCGAGATTTTATTTACCGAGTCGTGGCTCAACACCGCTATCAATGGTTTGGCGAACGAGAATTCTGCCGCCTGCCTCAGTCCCACGAAAAAGAGTTCCTGCTGCCTTAAAAAATAAAACGCGGGTAATCCGTTCGAATTTTCTCTACGAAAGGCTGGTCCGGCAGAGAAAGTTTTTGCGCCTGCAGAGTTTGTGGCTCGACCCACTCAAAGGCATCGTGATCGACCAGCCGAAGTTGATCATGCGGAGCCCTTACCCAGTAAACGCGCAAGCAAATGGTCTTTTGAGGATAGGCGTAAATCTTTGAACCGAGGCATTCTTGAACCTCGACATCGAGCGAAAGTTCTTCCTGAATCTCGCGCCGAAGAGCCTCTTCAGGAGTTTCACCCTTCTCAACTTTGCCCCCGGGAAATTCCCATTCACCGGCTCCGGTCTCTTGCGGACCCCGGCGCACGATGAGAATTTTTTGTTGCCACACAATCACGGCAGCTACGACCAAAGTCGGAGAAAGAGATGATTTCATTCTGTTATCAAAACATAGACTTAATTTTAATCAAGTTTTTTTGAATTTTCGCTCGAGATACCTTAACCTAGAAGAATGTTTTCACGCTCCGAAACCCTTTCCAATTATTCTTCGAGCAATGTGGCCGTCTGGATGTTGATGGCCTTTCAAGCAGGCAGCATCAATGCCGGCGCCTTGCTGTCCTGTCATAAGTTTGTGACCCACACCACCGGACTCGCGACCACCTTCGGTACCGAACTCGCTCAAGGAAATGTCATCAACGCCCTCAGTTTTCTTTCGATTCCTATGTTTTTCCTTCTGGGAGCCATGTCCTCTGGTTTTTTTGTCGATTCACGCATTCAAAAAAATCGCATTCCCAATTACCCAGCGGTCATGGGCGCCAGTTGCTTTTTACTCTGCGCTGTTTTCCTTGGCGGCATCGCCGGGCAGTTCGGAATTTTCGGCGGCGAGTTGGATTTAACCCGACATTATTTATTATTAATTATGCTGGCCTTCACCTGCGGCCTGCAAAATGGGACCGTGACTTCGGCCTGCGGGGCTGTCATCCGCATCACCCATATGACAGGGCTCACCACAGATTTAGGAATTGGCCTCACCCGAGTCCTCACCCACTCGCACCATCTCAATTCACGCCAAAACGAAGTCCGCGCGAACTTGATTCGCTTGGGAATTTTTGCCAGCTTTTCAGGGGGCGCCTTGGTCTCAACCTTTCTTTTTTTAAGGCACGGCTACTGGGGTTTCCTTATACCTAGTCTGTTAGGTGTCGGTCTTTTAAGCTGGAGTCTTTTCCGCTATCACCGGTCGCAAATTCATCTTGCAGGAAAGAAACAGAGCGCATGATTGACATGAACAATTCCTCCTTCGTCATTCTTGTGAGCGGCGTCGCTCTGTTCCTCTACGGAATGAGTGTCGCCAATGCCTCGCTTGAAAAGTTGATGTCAGGCAAAATCACCGGATTGTTGAATCGTCTCTCGCAGAGTCAATTTCTTTCGATCAGCGTCGGAATTATTCTCACCACCTTGATGCAAAGTTCAGCTGCGGTGACCTCGATGCTTGTGGGTTTGGGATCTGCGCGCGTGGTGACCTTGCAGCAGGTTATGGGCGTGATCATCGGCACGGCGATCGGGACGACCTTCACCGTGCAGTTGATCAGTTTTGATTTAGGACAGTACGCTTTACCGCTCTTTACCGTCGCCTTCATATTTTATTTCAAAGCGAAAAAACCGCTTTTTAAAAGCATTTCGCTGGTCTTTATGGGTTTCGGAATTCTTTTCTTAGGCCTTAAGATGGTTGGCATTTCGTCTCACCATTTGGCCACAAATCCCATGCTGACGGATTTATTTCAGAACGTGCGCGACAATCCGGTCTATTCGCTTTTGGCTTCGATGGTTTTCTGTGCCCTCGTGCAAAGCAGTGCCGTGACGATCGGCCTTGCCATGAGCTTAGCGGCGGTCAACGCGATCACTCTCTACGATGCGATGCTGTGGGTGTACGGCGCAAATATCGGCACCACGTCGGTGGCCTTGATCGCGGCGGCGAGCAGCAATCATATCGGTAAGCAGGTGGCCTGGGCCAATTTTTTTTATAAGACCGTGAGCGTTCTTCTTTTTTATCCCTTCACGCAATTTTTTATGACCTTTCTCGGGCAGTTCGATACGAGCGTCGCGCGCTCCATCGCGAACGCGCATTTGATTTTCAATATCGCCTCGGCCGTGATCTTTTTCCCTTTCATCCGCCCTGGCACTCGCATGATTCAAAAAATGTTTCCGAAAGATGCAAACGAGGAATTCGGCACCGAGTTCGTGAACATGAATAACTACCAAAGCTCGGCCTTGGCGGTCTCCTACGCCCAGCGCGAGATCATGCGCACGGCGGACATCGTTCAGGGCATGATCGCCGATTCGATTCATATGTTCCAGGCAGGCGGCGACGCGACCATTATCGAATCGATCAAAGAGCGCGACAATCGCGTGGATTTTCTTTATCGCGAAACCAAAATGTTTTTGCTCGATCATGCGAACAAAAGCACGGCCGTAGTTCACCAAAACGTGATGAACATGATCATGTTTCTCAGTGATCTAGAGCGGGCGGCGGACGCGATCGACATCAATATCGTGGGGCTCGCGATGAAAAAAAACGCGCTAAAATTAGAGTTCTCACACGAAGGTTGGGGAGAAATTCAATCCATGCACGAGCACGTGACGAAGGTCGCTTCTATGGCCGTCAACTCTTTCCAAAACCGCGAACTCACCGAAGAGGCTATTCGCTTGAAACGAGAGCTCGCAAAATTAGAAATTTCTTTGCGTGAGAACCACATCGGTCGATTAAACAAGGGCCTCGCCCACTCGATCAACACCAGTTCGATTCATTTGGATTTACTCAGCGAGTACCGGCGCATCGCGAGTTTGCTGTGCAATCACGCGTATAATAAATCTTAGGATTCCGGTCCGAACTACTTGAGCTCCCTCACCAAGGGAGAGTGACGGAAGGTCTCACATTGTTGAGGCGTGATCACCGCATTGACGTCATGGGCATGACCCGAAAGCAGGTTCCTCTCTCCACTGGCGACGTGACCGCAATTACAAAGGACGTGGGCAAGCTCGTGAGCCACAGGGCTGTAACTGGGATCACGGTCTTTTTTATATTCTTGGGTCTCAATCTCCCACCCCAGCCAGGATGTATTGGTCAAAGCTTTTTGCAGAGAAAGGGGGCTGAACTCATCGCCGTGAGAATAGGACACTCCGATCAATCCTGCGAAACCCACGAGCGGGCGATTTGGAATATTGAGCTCTTCGACAATTTCTAAATCAGATTGGCCTAGCAGGCTTAAGCGTTCCTCGCTGCCGGTGACTTCATGGATCTCTTGCAGATCGACCCGAATCTGGCATTGGTTGTAGATCTCCTGCACCCGCTTAAATTCGTTTCGAATAAGTTCAGGAGTCCATCCCGAGCCGGTCACGAAGAGCGCATGGGGAGAAAAAGCGTGGGTATAAAGGGTTTCGCTCGCAAGCGCCTCGGCACTCAAACCGAGCATAAGCAAACTGAACAAAAAAGATTTACGGAAATCCACAGGTCCCCTCTTTCGCAAACAAATTCACGAAACAGAGTTTCGGCGGAACGACAAAAAATGAAAATGGAAAACCGCAACTAGCCCTGCAAAAAAGGAAAATTTTGTAAAATATTCGTGGTGACCTGAAGGTCGGAAGCTAAGGAACCGCACGCACCTTTTGCGTCGCAAGAACCATGGAGTCATATTCTTTTTTGAACAAAGACATCAGTTCGTTCGCGACGGACAACGGCTCCATCTCCAGATCCCGCAAAGCCAAAGTCTTGACCGGTGTGCCTTCGTTTGTGATGTTCATGGCGAAATGGACGAGAGTTGAAAGGGGACTTTTCGTGGCGATGCTGATGCTGAGCTTGCGATCGCCCCAGTAGATATCATCGCCCTCCCGAGAAAGGCTCGAATTTCCTTGCAGAACAGAGGAATTGATTTGCAGATAATCCTTCGCGATCGAGGCGAAAAGACGTTGCAGGCCCACGCCCGAAAAAAGGTCTCGATCAAAGACTTCGATGATAAAATGCAACATCTCTGCCCCCTCGATGCGTTCGTTCGCGAGCAGATCTTCGCCGTCGACCATATGTTCCTTAGGTATGGCGCAGGCTCCCCGCCACGAGACGATCGAAGGCCCCAAGAGGCCAAAACCCAAATAGGCAAAGAGCGACCGCAATTGTGAGCCGTCATAGGCGAATTCTTTTTCGATCCAAAATGTTTTCATTTTTTCACTCCGCAAAAAGGGCATCGAGGGGAACTTGAGCTTTTTTGAAGGCCCGTTTGGAACGCTGGCAAGATTCGCACTGACCACACCATTTATCCCGAGAAAAATAACAGGGCCAAATCAAATGCCAGGGGACATTCAGTTTTTCTCCGAGATCGACAATTTCAGTTTTATTGAGGGACGATGTGAAGCACTTCACCTGCACATGGTTTGAAGTCGAATAGGCAAAGGAGGCATCCAGTTTAGCCATGAAAGCCTCTGAATTATCGGGAAAGCTTGCGGCTTCTTCGATGTTGAATCCGGGCACCACGATGGCGGCATTGAGCGCTTCGGCAAAAGCCGCGGCGATATTTAAAAAAACGCCGTTGCGGTTGGGGACCCAGACAGACTTTGCGGTCTGTTGTGAAACCGTCGGATCGTCAATCTGCACCTGCAAGCCTGTCGGGATCACCTCATCCGTGACCAGCAAAGAGGAACGATTGAATTCTTTAAACCAAGAGAGATCCAAAACCTTATGCGGAACACGGAGTTGCTGGGTCAACTTTCTCGCAGACTCGACCTCTTTACGAGCGGCTTTTTGACCGTAGTCAAAAGTGAGAGCAAGAACCACTTGATGCGTGAGCGCAGCCTGGTAAAGGTTGACGCTCGAATCAAGTCCTGCCGAAAGCAGAACGACGGCCTTGGGCTTCACTTTTTAGCTGCCTTCGGGATCGCCTTTTTGGCGGGGGTTTTCTTTTTAACCGAAGCTTTTGATTTCTTTAAAACACCGGCGACTTTTTGCGCCGAAGACTGAGCGGCCCGCGCGACTTTCTCAGCCGCCTTTTGAGGGGAACTCTTAGAGACTTTTTTGATCTGCTCGCTGATATCCTTTGAGCGCAAAAGAATTTGTCCCGCCAACCACTTCAAATCCCCCATGCGGGCTTCTTTGGTGTTGTTGAGGCTTGCAAAAACTTGATCGACGCTTTTCTGCACCTGGGGATTCACCCGCATCAGGACGTCATCCATCAATTGGCGTGCTTTTGCCGATTGAGTTTTGGCACTCGCTTTTTTCGCTGAGGCCTTTTTAGAACTCTTTGCCGATCGACTCTTCGCTTGCATATTTAAGGTCCTTGATCAAAATCTGTATTGTTTTTTGTCCTGCAAAATAATTCCACTGCAACTCGCCCAGAAAATCGATAGTGGCCCCCGCCCTTTCAAGCTCTTGCGCCTGCCGAGGGGTGGGAGTAAATAACAAAGCATCTAGAGAGTGGGCGTGGCTCGCGTCGCCGATCTTCAAACGAATGTGACCGCCCTTGAGCTGCTTTTTCGAAAGAAGCCGCACATTACGAAATAAAAAAATCGGAACCTGAAATCCCGCGCCGAAAGGGCCGACGAAATCGTACCATTTCATCAAGGAAGGCACCACATCCTGCAGCTCGACCTGAACATCGTAAAAAATTTCTAAGGGCCTTGGTTTTTCACGCAACTGCCGAAAATGACCATCGAGTGCATTCACCAAAGAAGCACTTTTTGTTTCGAGAAGCTCAAAGCCCGCCGCCGCCGAATGCCCCCCGAAGCGGTTCAAAAAGGCCGAAGCCGAAGACATTGCTTCAACGAGACAGCTTTCTTGACCTGGAGGCAAACGCGCACTTCCCACAATCACTCCGTCTTCGCCGACAGACCCGACGAAAGAAGGCTTATTATAAACTTGAGTCAGTTTCGTTGCAATCAATCCGACGATGCCGCGGTGAAAGTTTGTCGAAGCCACAAAAACAAAATCCTCGTAGGTCCAAGTCTTAAGCAACTGCAAGGCTTCACTTTCCGCATCACTTTGCAATTGCACCCGTGTCAGGTTGTTCTTCATCACCTGTTTCACCATGACCTGCGCTTTTTCGGCTGAATCCACCAGGAAAATATCAATCGGGAGGATGCCGTACTCCATACGCGAGAGCGCATTGAGCTTTGGAGCGAAACGAATGGCCACATCCTGGCTGGTCAAGGGTCGGTCCATCAAGCCCAGCTCTTCCAACAAAGCCCGCAGGCCTGCTCGTTTTGTTTCGGCTAGACGGACTAAACCGTATTTCACGAGCACGCGATTGTCTTCAATGAGCGGTACCATATCGGTTAAAGTTCCGATCGTGAAGTAATCCAAAACCTCTCCCAGATCCCACTCATGGCGCGGGAAACCTGCTTGATCATGAAAGTAACGTTTCATCGCGCGCAGTAAATAAAAAGCAACGCCGGCCCCGCAAAGATAACCTAAGCCCGAGGGACAGCCACCTTGATTAGGGTTCACGACGACGAAGGCGGGAGGCAAAGTTTCTGCCGGCAAGTGATGATCCGTGATGATGACATCGACGCCCAAATCTTTGGCCGTTTGCGCCGCTTCGTGTGCTGTGATTCCGACATCCACCGTGATAATCAGGCTGACACCTTGTTTATGCAGTTCACGCACGGCGTTGGCGTGAAAGCCATAGCCCTCTGAAAGTCGTTTCGGTTGATAATGCAGAACCTCTGGAAAACCCAAAGATTGCAAACCGATTTTTAGCAAGGCTAGGCCCGAAGTCCCGTCCAAATCGAAATCGGCATAGATACAAATTTTTTCTTTTTGTAGATAGGCCCGGGCCAAGCGTTCGACGGCCTGGGGCATCCCCTTCATGGTCAATGGATCTTTAAGTTCGCCGATTTTGGGAAAAAGTAATTTTTCGACCTGCAAAGAATCACGGAATCCCCTGGCCGCCAAGACTTTGCCAATGAGGGACGGAAAAGGCCCCTGCACCGGCACTGTATCTTCATCGTCTCGCGAACGCCAGCGAGGACCCATATAACTCCTAAGTTCGAAGGGCTTTGAGCTTCTCCATCATCAAAACCGCCGGAGCGGCCACGTAGATTGAAGAGTATGTTCCGAAGAAGATCCCGATCGCCACCGCAAAAGCGATGTCGGCGACGACTCCTCCCGCAAAGAGATATAAACACAAAGCCGAAGTGAAAGTGGTTCCCGAGGTGATCAACGTCCGCACCAACATATCATTGATGGATTTGTTGATGATAAAACGAATGCCCTTATCCTTGAAATGCCCTTCGGTTTCACGAATCCGGTCAAACACCACGATGGTGTCATTTAAAGAATAACCGATCAAACTCAAGATTGCGGCCAGAATGGGAACATTCACTTCCTTGCCGACCAGGACGTAAATCCCCAGCGTGATGATCGCATCATGCGCAAGACAAAGAACCGCGCCTGGAGCATATTTATAATCAAAGCGCAAAGCCACGTAGATCAAAATCACGAGCAGGCTGTAAAAAACGGCGAGCAAACCATTTCGCTTCAGTTCTGCTCCCACCTGGGGACCAACGGAGTCAACCCGGCGGATATCGGGGCCGCGATCCGCAAACTTTTCGGTCACGATGCTGCGAACTTTAGCGATGTCTTCGACCAGAATTTCATTGGTTTGCTTATCGTTCACGCCCGTGCGGCCTTGGAAGCGAATGATATACTCATTGCCTTCACCAAAACCTTGGACTCCAACTTCACCTAAGTTTAATTTTTCAACGTCTTCACGCAATTCATGGATCGTGACGGGCTTTGCGAACTTCACCTGAATTTCGGTCCCACCTTTGAAATCGATGCCGTAATTCAAACCGTGAACGGCAAGGAAGATCAAAGAAACCACCACGAGCAAAATCGAAATCCCTCCGAAGAGGCCCACTTTACCGACAAAATCAAAACGTCCTGATCCAGCTTCCATCTTTTCCACCTTAAACCGAGATTTTCTTCCAACCGAACTTTTGAATCAAAGTATCCACGATCACTTTTGAAACAAAGACGTTGGCAAAAAGAGTTGTGACCACACCAATCAACAGATTGACCGCAAAACCACGCACGGGCCCCGTTCCAAAGTATAACAGCACTAAAGCTGTCGCGGCCGTCGTGGCATTGGCATCCAAGATCGCAGACATCGCATGCTGATAACCCGCCTGAATGGCCGTACGGATACTGTGACCAAGAGCAAGCTCTTCTTTGATCCGCTCATTGATCAGCACATTTGCATCGATCGCAAAACCCACCGTGAGCGCGATGGCCGCAATCCCCGGAAGAGTCAGCGTCGCACCGAAACTCGTGAGCAAAGCAAAGACCGACAGAATATTAATTCCTAAACTGATCACCGAAATCAACCCCATGGTGCGGTAGTAAATCAAAACGAACAGAATAATCAATCCTGCTCCGATTAAAGAAGCCCATTTCGCACTGTTGATGGAGTCCGCTCCTAAAGTAGGACCCACACGACGCTCTTCCTGTTGTTCAAGGGTTGCGGGTAAAGCCCCTGCGCGCAAAGCCGTGGAAATCATTTTAGCTTCGTCGACCGAGTGCTGACGATCCCGACCGCCGCCACCCAAGGTGATCACGGCAGAGCCTCCCGAAATACGATCTTTGATATTGGGTGCTGACTTCACCACGCGATCCAGGACAATCGCCATTTGTTTATTAACGTTTTTACCCGTCAAGTCCGCAAATTTCGCGGAACCCGCCGTATTAAAATTCAGACTGACCTGCGGATCGCCATACTGTCCGTAGCTGACGAAAGCATCGTTCAGCGCGCTGCCATCCAGATTGGTGTCAGTTCGTAAAAGGATCGGGGCCGAACCCGCTTCCATCTTCACCGCATTCGCACTTTTTTCAAAGAAGATGGTGGTGTTTTCGGGAAGCTTTCCTTTGAGATCCTTATTCAGTCTCTGCACATAATCCGAATACTTTAAGGTCGCTAAGGAATAATTCCCCGCCTTTTCGGTCTCGGCAATCATCGCCTGCAATTCAGCCGGTGATTTTTCATTGCTCACGATCATGAAATCGAGTTTTGCTGTGGTATTGATCAGCTCTTTCGCCCGTTCGGCATCAGCCATTCCCGGAAGCTGGACAAGAATACGATCGGGTCCTTGTTGCGAGATGCTAGGTTCCGCCACACCGAACTCGTCAATCCGGTTACGAATGGTCTCGATCGCCTGCTGGATCACGCGGTTTTTGTAATCGTTCATGTAACTATCAAAATACCGAGTGGTCACCACCGAATCGGTGGAATTGAACTCTTGCAAAACGGTGCTGTATTTGTCGGTCAGGAATTTTTCAACCTTAGCTTTGGATTCGGCGTTGGGAACCGCAATGTCCATTTGGCCCAAAACACCGGGGGTTGGTTTGATGCTGCTGACGATGATGCCGTCTTTATCAAATTCAGCCTTGAGACTTTCACTCAAGCGCTGGATGCTTTCATTGACGACACCGTCCACATCCACACCCATCACAAGGTGAAGTCCCCCTTGGATGTCCAAACCATAATTTAAGCGCGATTTTGAAAACCACCACTTGTCTCCGAGGTTCACCACATTCGGAAGCACCCAAACAAGGGCAAGGACGGTTCCAAGAACGGCGAGGATTGTTCTGAGGCGTAAACCTTCCATTATGCTTTTCCTTCTACTGTGGCTAATTTTTGCGAGGTGGCCACTTGGCTGCGCAGCATTTTCACTTTGACACCATCGGAGATTTCGAGAGTCACAAACTGATCCGTGAGGCCTTCGATACGACCTAAGATTCCACTTGAAGTGACAACCTCATCACCCCGTTTCAGTTCAGAAATAAATTTCTGCTGATCTTTTTGTCGACGCCCCTGGGGACGTATGATCAAAAAATAAAAAATGACAAAAATAACAAAGAAAGGAACGAACATCTCAAAAGTGCTCGGCCCGGCGGGCGGCGTCGCTGTGGTCTGCGCAAAAGCGCTCGACGAAAAAAGACCCAAAAGATGGAACATATTGAAACCTCCGGAAAATCTAAAGCTAAAATTGAGCATTTTTACCAGGAACAATCAATATTTAAGTCGTGAGACTTTTCTTTACAAATCGCGTTAAGCAGTCGTCACGGAAGGCCGCCCAACGACCTTGGGCGATGGCTTCACGGGATTTTTCCATGAGCTTCATATAGAAATGGAGGTTGTGAATGGTGTTCAAACGAGAGCCTAAAATTTCACCACTCAGGAACAAATGTCGCAGGTAAGACTTTGAATAATTGAGGCAGGTGTAGCAATCGCACTCAGGATCCAGGGGCGAAGAATCTTCACGAAATTCATTGCGCTTGATGCTGACTTTCCCGGACCAAGTATAAATAGTTCCGTTACGCGCCACCCGTGTAGGCATGACGCAATCAAACATATCAATGCCACAATCTATAGCAATAATCAGATCGGTTGGAGTTCCCACCCCCATCAAATAACGTGGCTTATGGAACGGCATGCGAGGCGCGACATGCGGCAGGAGCTCATGCATCAGGTGAATCGGCTCGCCCACACTGAAACCCCCGAGGGCGTAACCCGGCAGATCAACGCTCGTAATTTGTTCGAGACTTTTTAAACGATGCTCGAGGCTCAAGCCCCCTTGCACGATTCCGAAAAGCAAACTTTCTTTACGAGTCATGGCCTCGCGTGAGCGCAGCAGCCAGCGGTAAGTGAGCGCCATGGATTTTTGAATCTCATCTTCCGTCGCGGGATATTTGAGGCACTCGTCAAAGGCCATGATGATATCCGAGCCCAAATCCATTTGGATTTCCATGCTCTTTTCAGGCGAAATAAAATACTTGGCGCCATCCAGATGCGAGCGGAACTCCACGCCCTCTTCGGACATATTCCTTAGCTGCGAGAGCGAGAAAACCTGAAAGCCACCCGAATCGGTGAGGATGGGGCCTTTCCAATTCATAAACTTATGCAGCCCCCCTTGGCCTTTAATCACTTTTTCGCCGGGACGCAAATGCAGATGATAGGTGTTGCCAAGAACGATTTGCGTTCCGCACTGCACGAGTTCTTCGGGAGTCATCGCTTTGACCGTGGCCTTCGTTCCCACGGCCATGAAAACGGGGGTCTGCACGGGACCGTGCGCAGTCATCAGAGTGGCGCGGCGAGCATGGCCTTCGGTCGCATGAACTTGGAACTCGCCGAGCTTCATTTCTTCTTGAACGCGCATAAATCTCCATAGGAAAAGAGCCGGAAATTTCGCTCAATCGCCCAACGATAGCAAGCTTTTACTTTCTCGAGACCCGCAAAGGCGCCCACGAGCGAAAGCAAAGTTGATTCGGGTTGGTGAAAGTTTGTCAGCAGGCCATCGACCACTTGAAATTGAAAACCAGGTTGAATCAAGAGGCGGGTGAAACCCGCAAAGCCTCCGTTGTCATCTTGCCGCAGAAGACCCGCCGCCGCACTTTCAAGCGATCGCGCGGCCGTGGTCCCCAAGGCCCATATATGGCGACCTTTTTGCTTGGCTGTCTGCACGCAATGCCAGGCGCGGGCCGGAATTTCCGAGTACTCTTCGTGCATCTCGTGGTGATCAAGATCCTCCACCGTCACCGGCAGAAAGGTGCCTAAGCCCACGTGCAGCGTGAGTTCGCAAATTTCCACTCCCCTGTTTTGTAAAGTGAGGATATCTTCCGGGCGAAAGTGCAGGCTCGCGGTCGGGGCCGCAAAACTTCCCGGCTGGCTCGCCCAAACCGTTTGGTACCAGGATTCATCGGCAGCCACGGTATGTCTTTGGCCCCGCGCTTTTTGGATGTAGGGAGGCAGGGGAAGCTCGGCCACGCGTTGAAAATAATCCTCATCCAAAATGATGTTCGTGCGCACCCGTTGGGGGCGCCCTTTTTGAATCAAGGTCATTTCAACGTTTTCGGGCAATACGACAACTTCGTTCAATTTGGTTTTGCGCGAAGGGAACAGGACTTCCCACTCGAAATCGGTGATTTGCTTTAAAAAAAGAATCTCGAGTTCCTGGGAGGCGAAAACCCGGCGTTTAAGCACCTTGGTGTTGTTAAGAACAAGCACATCCCCCGCCGGAATTTTCGTGAGGAGCTCCTGAAAGGAAATCTCCTGGGGAATATCCTCGACCCACATCACACGCGAAGGATATTCCGGCTTTGTCGCGACTAAGGTTTCCGGATAGTTGAATTGCAAGTCGGCTATTTTCATGGCCGTGGTTCTAACATCCTTCGCTGCGGGTGTCTAGCTACTGCAAAGTCGGCGACCCAGGCTCTTCCGTCGGTGCGAGCCGTGCCAGTTCGGCGAGCAGTCTTCTTTTTTCGTTCGCAATCAAAGCAGACTGACAGATCAAAGAAGCGACGTTGTCCCCGACCGCGGCGCCACACTCGCGGAACTCGCCACTTTGGAGGTAGTTCAGCAAGGCTTCGGGGCCGGACCAGCCGTCGACGCTGCCGGCAAGTGCGAACCAGTTGTTATTTTCGATAGGAAACAGAGCCACCTTGAACATTTCGGCGATGGGCCAGGCGAATTCGATTTCGCGCGAGTAATTCCGCAGCGGACGCTCGCCCAAGGGAGTCACTTCATGCAAAATCTTTTTTTTCACGATCACTTCATGCTTGAATATCTCTTGCGCCACTTTGACGTCGAGTTCTCTTCCTGGTCTCATGACTTCTCCTTCGAAACGCGATTCTTTTCAATGATCGCAAAAATAATTAAAATGAAAGCCGCCAAACGGAAAACATAAATCAAACTTAAGTTTTCATGCTCGAGCTTCAGAAGCACAAGTAAAAATCTTTCGAGCGCGAGCAAAAAGAAAGCAAGGGCAAAGAAACTGAAGAATCGATCGTGGGTTCGCACCCAAAACCGCAAAAAAAACAAAGCCACGACCAGATGCAATCCGAACACAAAACCCGATAAAAAGTGCATCATCGCAAATCTCCTAAATGGAATCCCAAACCAAACCGTAAGTGATGCTCACCCCTGCTACAATGGAAGTCGCCAAACGATAGGGGGATAAGTCAATGGCCGGGCCGGGGAAAACCACCGTGTCTAAAATCATCAGGATGTTATTCACAAAAATAAGAAAAAAGCAAAGGGCGGTCCAAAAGATCATTCGGGTTTGCACCGATCGGTAGGACCGAAACAGCAGGATCGCGCAGATCAAGCTTGTCAAAGCGCAAAGAATATAAACAAGGATCTCGCCCATGCTACTTCCTAATCTTAAAGGCGGCGCTAAACTGCCGCAGCTTTTCTAGAGGAGACATATAAATCAGATCAATCAGGGTCATCCTCTTTTTGCTGAACGACTCTAACAAAAGTCTGAACAATTTCAAGTTTATTGAGTCCAACTCGGCTAATTTGACGAGAGACTGCCCGTTGACTTCATCGCTTTGAATCCATTTTTTCGCTTCTAGGTTTTGCACGAGGGCCGTGACCAAGGAAATATTGCTGCGCAACTCCTGCACGAGCTGCTCGAAAGTGAAAGCTTGGGGACGCCTTTCAAAAAGGAACAATAGCAGTTCGAGTGCCGCGACCGAGCGGATATTTTCAAGGATAAATTTTTTGATCTCTGCAGGAACTTCCGTTTCGCCGGGTCCCGCTTTTCCCATCACGGTTTCTCCAGCACAACATGCTTCGTCAAGTGGCTCAGCAGCTGTCTGCGATCCAGGGGCTTGGTGAGATGATCATTGAAGCCGCAGCGGAAACTGCGCAGGCGCTCTTCCGTCAGGGCATGGGCCGTGACCGCGATGATGGGCTTCAGATAGCCGGCCTGGCGCAAGCGCGACGTGGCATCATAGCCATCCATCAGGGGCATTTGAATATCCATAAGAACCGCGTCGTACTCCCGTGAGAGAGCCATTTCAACGGCCTCGACGCCGTTCACGGCGATATCCACCTCGGCGCCTTCCCCCGAAAGAAAGTGCTGCACAAGCAACTGGTTGTCCTCGCCATCTTCCGCGAGCAAAATGCGGGCCCCCCGCAGCTGAGACTCTTTAGAAAAAGCGAAGTCGAGGAATTCGTTCTTCAAATCACTGAAACTGGTGAGCCAATTCGTCTTTTCGTAGAGGTCCACCGCGAATTCGGCAATGAACGTGCTGCCCACGCCGACTTCGCTCTTTTCAAGCCAAAGGTCCCCGCCCAGAGCCCGGCACAGTTTACGCGAAAGGGTCAGCCCCAAACCCGTTCCACCATAGAGACGAGTGGTGGAAGTATCGGCTTGAGTAAAGGGCATGAAAATCTTTTTGCGCAGCTCGGGGGCGACGCCCATGCCCGAGTCCGAAACGGCAAATTGCAAATAGGTTTTATTGCTCGAGCGTGTCACCCAGCGCAAAGTTGTGGTTACCGTTCCCGTCGAAGTGAACTTAATGGCATTCCCGATGAGATTCAACAGAACCTGGCGAATGCGATTAGGATCGCCTAACACGCGATCCGGCACTAAATTCTCGGCGCCAAAAATAATCTTTAAATTTTTCTTCTTCGCCTGCACGCTCAAGAAAGACCGCAGCTCCGCCACTAAATGGGGAACGGCCATTTCGATGATTTCAATCTGCAGTCCTCCGGCCTCTACCTTGGAAATATCGAGAATTTCGTCGATGATTTTTAAAAGCTGATCGCCGTTTCGCCGAATGATCGAGAGGCTGTTTAAACGCTGCTCCGGCAAAAGATTTGGATCCAGCATCAGGTCCGAAAATCCCATGATCGCGTTCAAAGGGGTCCTGATTTCGTGGCTCATGTTTGCTAGAAACTCGGTCTTTGCCAAATTGGCCGCTTCGGCGGAATGACGGGCGGCGATCAAGTCGCGTTCGTTTAGTTTATGATCATGAATGTCGGTACAGGTTCCGACCCAGCCCTGCAAACGTCCGTGATCATCCAACTGCGGAGTGACCATCACAAGGTGCCAGCGCTCGGCCCCGTCCTGTCGGCGGAGGCGCACTTCCAATTGGAATTTTTGTCGCAGCTGGATCGCCTGCATCCAAGCTCCCAAAAGACTTTTCAAATCGCGCTCATTCACCATCTGCTGCCAACCAAAATCTTTGCAGGCCTCCAGATCCATGCCACTATAAACGAGGCATTGCCGATTCTGATAGATCAGGGACCCATCCGATCGGGTCTCCCAAACCATATGGGGAATCGCATCGGCTAAAGACTGATAACGCCTTAAATTTTCTAACTCGAGCGATTGCAGGATCGTCTGGTGGGTGAGCATCTCTTGATCACGCAAGCGATCGGCCTGTGCTTTGATTTGACGGCGCTGACGGTGCAGATCTGAAAAGACCTTGACCTTAGAAAGCAAAATAAAAGGATCAAAGGGCTTAAAAATATAATCCACGGCGCCGGATTCGTAACCGCGATAGACGTAGCTATCGTCTTTGTTGATCGCGGTGACAAACAAAATGGCGACCTCGGCGTATCGTGGCACTTGACGGATCAAATCGGCCGTCTGAAAACCATCGAGACCCGGCATCTGCACATCCAGTAAAATGATGCTGAAGTCGTGGTCCTTCATCAATTCGTAGGCCTCCATTCCTGAGGAGGCCCGAACCAAATTATAGCCCAGGTTGCAAGAAAGAATCGCCTCGAGGGCAATGAGGTTGTCCTCCCGATCGTCGACCATTAATATGTCAACAAGCTCCTCAGACGTTGATTCCACGAGCCTCCACGCCTTCCATCAGCCAACCGTAGATCGTCGCGAGCAAAGTTTCTTCATCCACCGGCTTCGTGATGTAATCGGAAGCGCCCGCTGCTAAACATTTTTCGCGATCGCCCTTCATGGCTTTCGCCGTGAGCGAAACGATCGGCAAATCCTTATACCCCGGATTTTGCCGGATGCGACGGGTGGCTTCGAGGCCATCCATTTCCGGCATCATGGTATCCATGAGGACCAATTCGATTTCGGGATGGGCCTCAAGCAGTTCGATGCCCTGCTTGCCATTTTCCGCATGGAAAACCTCCATGCCCCGCGACCGCAACACGCTGCTGATCGCAAAAATATTGCGAACGTCATCATCCATAATAAGCACAACGCGGCCGTTGAAATCAGTGTCTTGAGGCAGATCAGGGCGGGCCGTTTGGATTTCACGCTCGGTCGGAGCGAGGGTCGCATCGGGGCCTTTGTATTTAATCGGCAGACGCAGTCGGAAAGTGCTGCCCACGCCAGGCTCGCTCTCCACTTCAATCATACCACCGAGCAGCCGCGCGATCTCACGACTGATGGTCAAACCTAAACCTGTGCCCCCGTATTTACGGCTGGTGGTCCCATCGGCCTGCTGGAAGGCCTCAAAAATCAATTTCTGTTTATCAGAAGGAATCCCGATTCCCGTATCGGTCACCGAGAACTCAATCATATTCGGAATGAGGGAACGGGTGAGGCGAAGACCCACCTGTCCTTTTTCGGTGAACTTAAACGCGTTCGAGAGCAGGTTTTTCAGAACCTGCTGCAAACGGCTTTCATCGGTAAAGATATTTTTGGCAATCGAAGGGTCTGCGTCGATTTTGAATTCAAGATTCTTGTGCTCGGCCACGGGACGGAAGGTTTGCTCGAGGTAACCAACAATCTCCGAGACATCGACGCTTTTTGGATTGACCGGCATTTTACCCGCCTCCACTTTAGAAAGATCGAGGATCTCGTTGATCAGACCGAGTAAATCATTTCCGGCTGAATACACCGTGCGGGCGTATTTCACCTGCTCGGGAGTGAGGTTCGATTGTTTATTGTCCGCCAAAGTTTTGGAGAGGATCAATAAGCTATTCAACGGCGTGCGCAGCTCGTGGGACATATTCGCCAGAAACTCGGACTTGTACTTTGAAATGAGCGACAGTTGTTCGGCTTTTTCTTCCAGGGACCGAGAGGCCAGTTCCACCTCTTGGTTTTTGACTTCCAGAAGTTTCGCCTTGTCTTCAAGCTCCTTGGCTTGCGCTTCGAGCTCGGCATTGGAACGTTTCAACTCCTGCAGAAGTTCTTCCGTCCGCATGCTGCTTGAAATCATATTGATGATGACCCCGATCGAGTCCATCAACTGATCCAAAAAGTTCAGATAGTTCTGAGTGAAAGGCTTCAACGACGCGAGTTCAATAACAGCCTTGAGTTCCCCTTCGAACATAATCGGCAGAACAATCACGTTGCGCGGAGTGAATTCACACAGAGACGAAGAAATCTTCGCCTGGTCATCGGCCGGCTTGGTGATCAAAATCGGTTTTTTCTCGAAGGCGCACTGACCCACAAGGCCTTCTTTGAGGCGGAACTTATTCGCCACTGTGCGACGCTCGGTGAAGGCATAACTCGCGATCAACATCAACGTCATACCCTCGCCCTCTTGATCGGCCATAAAGAACGTGCCTTGGCGGGCATCCACCAGCGGAGTCACTTCCGACATAATCAGTTGCGCGACCGCGGTGATACTGCGCTGCCCTTGCATCATGCCCGAGAATTTGGCGAGATTGGTTTTCAGCCAATCCTGCTCTTGATTTTTTTGGGTCGTGTCTTTGAGATTTGAAATCATTTGATTGATATTTTCAGAGAGCTCACCCACCTCGCCTTTGGCTTCGACGGTGATGGAACGTGTGAGATCCCCTTTCGTCACCGCCGTTGAAACTTCGGCGATGGCGCGCACTTGGGCGGTCAAATTTCCCGCCAGTTGATTCACGTTATCAGTCAAGTCTTTCCATGTCCCCGAAGCCCCAGGCACCGAGGCCTGGCCGCCCAGTTTCCCTTGGCTTCCCACCTCGCGGGCCACCGTAGTCACCTGATCGGCAAAGGTGCGCAGCGTATCCGTCATCGAGTTGATGGTTTCAGCGAGGGCTGCCACTTCACCCTTGGTTTCAATGACAAATTTTTGACTCAGATCCCCGTTCGCAACGGCGGTCACAACTTTGACGATCCCGCGCACTTGCTTCGTTAAATTAGAGGCCATGATATTCACGTTGTCGGTCAAATCCTTCCAGGTGCCCGAAGCGCCCGGCACCGAAGCCTGACCGCCCAGCTTTCCTTCGATCCCCACCTCGCGGGACACGGTCGTCACCTGATCGGCAAAGGTTTTCAGAGTATCCGTCATGGAGTTGATGGTTTCAGCGAGGGCCGCCACTTCGCCTTTGGCTTCGATGACGAATTTTTGCGTCAGGTCGCCATTGGCGACCGCGGTCACAACTTTGACAATCCCGCGCACTTGCTTCGTTAAATTAGAAGCCATAAAATTCACATTATCTGTGAGATCTTTCCAAACCCCCGAAACACCGCGCACATCGGCCTGACCGCCGAGCTTTCCTTCCGTTCCCACCTCTTTCGCCACCCGAGTCACCTCGGCCGCAAAGGAATTCAGCTGATCCACCATGGTGTTGATGGTGTTTTTCAATTCAAGAATTTCTCCCCGCGCATCCACGGTGATTTTTTGCGATAAGTCTCCAGTGGCAACCGCGGTGGTTACTTTCGCGATATTACGAACCTGCGCGGTGAGATTTCCCGCAAGCACATTCACGTTATCGGTGAGATCTTTCCAGGTTCCTGAAACCCCTTTCACATCGGCCTGACCGCCGAGCTTTCCTTCCGTTCCCACCTCTTTCGCCACCCGAGTCACCTCGGCCGCGAAAGAATTCAGCTGATCCACCATGACGTTGATGGTATTTTTCAGTTCAAGGATTTCACCTTTTGCGTCCACCGTGATTTTTTGCGACAAATCGCCTTTTGCCACGGCGGTGGTTACTTTCGCGATATTAC
>WBZN01000835.1_pt1 | contig 20393 bp, 14 predicted proteins | sample 5204281 | NCBI WGS metagenome assembly WBZN01 (sample SAMN12344347, study PRJNA552823) | activated sludge metagenome | biome: Activated sludge suspended growth; feature: Nitrification reactor; material: Wastewater; isolation source: activated sludge from nitrification reactor of wastewater... | reverse complement strand
AGCCCCAGGTATACAGCCCCGTGCTATGGCCATCGTCGAAGGTAATCCGCGTGGCGTAGTTTCCGACGCCCTTGAGGTCACGGATGCGGACGTTCTTCTTGCGCGCCACCGTCACGCGTTGATCCGGCGAGTGGCCGCGAACTTCAGCGGACGGGCTCATGACGCGCAGCATTTCGGCGGGTAGTTCAAACGAGCGGCCATCCGGGAATGCTGCCTTGAGGGTGCGGCCATCGTCCGTCACGTCAAGGACAGGTGGCGGCGTGAGGGTTCCTTTTGCGCGTTCGACCTCGGTCCAGGTCTTGGCGGCGATATCACGGTAGATCTGCGCATGCAGGCTTTCCGGATCGGTCGCGACGACAGGCTTGCCCGTGTCCGACTTGGCGCGGATGTCCATGTGCAGCGGCACTTCTCCCAGAAACGGCACGCCAAGCTTTGCCGCTTCCTCGCGTGCGCCGCCATGTCCAAAAATGTCCGAGCGCGTTCCGCACGAGGGACACGAGAAGTAGCTCATGTTCTCGATGATGCCGAGCACGGGTACCTCCAGCCGCTTGAACATGGCAAGGCCCTTGCGCGCATCGATCAGCGCGAGGTCCTGCGGAGTGGAGACGATGACCGCTCCCGACAGAGGAATGGCTTGAGAGATGGTAAGTTGTACGTCGCCGGTACCGGGCGGCATATCGACGACCAGCACATCGAGATCGCCGCTGTCATCCGCCCAGGCGGTTTCGCGCAGCATCTGGTTCAAGGCGGAAACGACCATGGGGCCGCGCCAGACGACCGGTGTTTCTTCGTCCACCATGAAGCCCATCGACATGACCTTAAGGCCCCATCCCTCGAGCGGCTGAATGGTCTTGGCCTGGCTCACGCGCGGCTGGCCAGAGACGCCTAGCAACCGTGGCTGCGAAGGGCCGTAGATGTCGGCGTCCACAATGCCGACCTTCAAGCCCAGGGCCTCTAGGCCGAGCGCCAGATTTGCAGCCGTGGTCGATTTGCCGACACCGCCCTTGCCAGAGGCCACGGCGATGACATGCTTCACGCCGGAAATAGGTTCGATCTGGCGTGCAGATCCCCCCGTTGGCTGCGCCGCAGCCTTGCGCGGGCTCGCGCCATCGCCCGTAAGGCCACGATTGCGCGCCTCCTGCACTCGGCGATGTTCGAGGAGGTTGGTGACACCCGTAGAGCTGCTTTTGACGCTTTGTGCCGTTCCGGGCGCGGCTTCAGCCGTCAACACGGCGGTGACACCAGACACGCCCTTGATGTCGGAGACGACCTTCTCAGCAGCTTTACGCAGATCTTCAAGGTCGGCCGCGCGCGCGGCCGGCACCGTGATCGAGAAATAGACGCGACCGTCTTTGATCATGATTTCGGAGACGAGACCGAGGTCCACGATATTGCTGTCGAGTTCAGGGCCGCGCACACGCCGCAGCGCGTTCATCACATCGGACTTCTCGATGGCCATCTTAAACGTCTCCCGGGACCTGATCGGCGCGCCTCAGCAGCGCCGTTGAGCGCTTCTTTTGGGCTTACATGAGCGCAACGGCGGCGGCGCGCAAGAGCCGCGCTGACGCGCCTGCACGTCAGCAATATGGTTGGATATGGTCGCGGCGCCTCGATTGGCGCACCAAAGTTTCGCGTGGCCGCTTGTGGCGCGACAGGGCGGCTTGCTAGAAACAAGGCCATGACAGATGTTCGATCGATCGCGGGCGTGATCCTGGCCGGAGGCGGAGCACGCCGCATGTTTCCCGCCAACCCCGCTGGCGGTGACAAAGGTCTTGCCGCGCTCGCCGGACAACCCATGATCGCTCACGTCATCGCGCATCTGGCGCCCCAGGTTCCCCGCCTCATCATCAATGCCAATGGCGATCCTGAGCGGTTCGCGCACTTCGGGTTGGAGGTGGTGCAGGATGCGGGCGAACCCGATCAGGGACCTCTCGCGGGCCTGCTCGCCGCCATGGCTTGGGCTGAGCGCTCGGCCCCCGATGTCAGCGCCATTCTCTCGGTTTCCACGGACACGCCTTTCCTGCCTGCCGATCTTGCGGCCCGCCTTGCGGCAGAAGCCGGCACCGGCGCAGCCATTGCCGCCAGCCTCGGGCGCGTCCATCCTGTCATTGGCCTGTGGCCACTCAGCTTGCGCGAGAGCCTGGAGCGCGCCTTGTCCGAACGGCGGCGCAGCGTGGAAAAATTCGCACGCCAGAGCAATGCTGTTGCGGTTGCCTTCGCCCCTGTCACGATAGAAGGCCAGACGATCGATCCGTTTTTCAACGCCAACACGCCCGAAGACCTCGCCAAAGCGCACGCACTCCTCGCCTCAACATTCCGACCCAAGGAACAAGCCAATGGCTGACCGCGCCGCCAACGTCGCAACGCCCATCGTCGGCATCGCCGGCTGGTCAAACTCCGGCAAGACGACGCTGATCGAGAAACTCGTTGCGCATTTCGCGGGCAAAGGCCTGCGCGTGGCGACGATCAAGCACACGCATCACAAGTTCGACATCGACAAGCCCGACAGCGACACGGCCCGCCACCGCCGCGCAGGCGCCAGTGAAACGGCCATCGTCTCGGGCTCGCGGGTTGCAGTGATCGAAGAAATCGAAACGCGCGGCGAACCATCGCTGGAGGACATCGCTGGCCGGTTGAAACCTGCCGACATCATTTTCGTGGAAGGCTACAAATCCGCTCTCATTCCCAAAATCGAGGTTCGCCGCCAAGCGGTTGCGGGCGAGCGGCTGTTGGCGGCGAGCGATCCGCTGGTTATCGCCATTGCCGCCGACCATGACCTCGACGGACACGGCAAGCCCGTACTTGGCCTTGACGACGTGGCCGCGATCGCGGGATTGATCGAGGCCGCGCTCGGACCATTCGACGCGGTGCGCCAACGCGCCTGACGATCTTTATCGTCTTGGCAAGGCAGGCAAGCAGGACCCATGCGGCGAACTTGCCCGGATGACAGCCGCCGGTTGACTTGAACCACGATTTACGGTGCCTGGACAATCACCGCCGTGACCAGCGCCCAGGGGTTGCGCGATGCTCCCCAGGGTTCGATATTAGGTCTATTCGCCGAGCCGCAGAGAGAACCGATGACCGGCGCAAGCGCAACGACAGACAGTATTCGTCCCCTGGTCGACCCGTTCGGCCGCGGCATCGAATACCTGCGGGTTTCGGTGACGGACCGCTGCGACTTCCGCTGCGTCTACTGCATGTCCGAGCACATGACCTTTCTGCCCAAGAAGGATCTGCTTACGCTTGAGGAACTCGCCCGGCTGTGCACAGCCTTCGTGCATCAGGGCGTGCGCAAGCTGCGCATCACGGGCGGCGAGCCGCTGGTGCGCAAGAATATCATGTGGCTTTTCCAGACACTTGGCCGTCATCTGGAGTCGGGTGCACTCAGCGATCTGACGCTGACTACCAACGGCAGCCAGCTTGCCAGATACGCGGCCGACCTCAGGGCCGCGGGCGTGAAGCGCGTCAACATCTCGATCGATACGCTTGATCCGGTGAAATTCCGCGCGATTACCCGGTGGGGCGACCTTGGCGTCGTGCTCGAGGGGCTCGATGCCGCACAGAAGGCGGGTCTCGCCGTCAAGATCAATGCCGTGGCCCTTAAAGGGGTCAACGAGGACGAGATCGAGGGCATGATCCGCTTTGCTCACGGGCGTGGCGCCGACCTGACACTCATCGAGACCATGCCGCTCGGCGATATCGAAGGCGATCGAACTGACCAGTATCTTCCGCTTTCGGTCGTGCGCGCGCGGCTTTTGGACCGCTTCACGCTAGAGGACATTCCCTACCGCACAGGCGGGCCAGCGCGCTACGTCAAGGTGAAAGAGACGGGCGGACGGCTCGGCTTCATCACGCCGATGACGCACAACTTCTGCGAAAGCTGCAACCGCGTGCGCCTCACCTGCACAGGCACGCTCTATATGTGTCTTGGCCAGGACGATGCCGCTGATCTTCGCGCGCCGCTACGCGCCTCCAGCGATGACGCAGCGCTGAACGAGGCCATCCGTGCAGCCATCGCACGTAAACCCAAAGGCCACGACTTCGTCATCGACCGCGCGACGAGCAAACCCGCCGTTGCGCGGCATATGAGTGTGACAGGCGGCTGATCGCTGCCGCAAAAAAACCTGCGCGAGGGCGGCTGGCCGTTGCGTTCCGGATCGGCTCCATATCTTTGTTTTTTCGTTATTTTTTATCGAAAAAGCGGTCCACGCTTTTCCGCAGAACACTCCAGAATCCAGGCATCCCCCTCCCCGTTTTCCCCAATGGTGCGGATGAACGCACAAAACGAACGATCATTCTTCTTGACTTCGCCACTTTTCTGATCCAAACGGAACCAGCAAAAAAAGCGAGCGTTCGTTTTATGCGACGGCAGAGGCTAACGCGATCTCGCAGAACGCGGTGCTGTCGTGTGGGGCACCGCGCGAAGGCGCGAGGACTGCCAATAGCCTCCACCGAGCATCTGATGAATAAAGGCACGAAAGGGAGACAGGCAGCCGATGCCTAAGCTGAAGCCCGAGACAGAGCATGCGCGGCGCCAGAACATTCTAGATGCCGCACAGCGCTGCTTTGCACGGCGCGGTTTCCACGCCACCTCGATGCAGGATATCTGCAAGGAAGCTCTTGTTTCGCCGGGCGCGTTGTATGTCTACTTCGACAGCAAGGAAGCGCTGATCGCTGGCTTGTGCGAGCGTGACCGTGCGGAACTGACAGAGCGTCTGGATGGACTCTGCCAGGCTCCCGATTTCCTCGCGGCTCTTAATGCCATTGGCGAATCCTATTTCGTCGACGATCCAGCCTCCAAGCAGCGCGTCGTGGTGGAGATGGGTCTTGAATCAACGCGCAATGCGCGCGTTGCCGACATTTTTCTGGGGGCCGACAGATTCTGTGCCGAGGCCTTCAAGGCCATGTTCCAGCGTCTCAAGGATGAAGGCCGCATCAATCCCACGTTGGACATCGAGATGCTGACCAAGGTGTTTGTGGTCATCGGCGATGGCCTTTTCTGGCGCCGGGCCGTGATGCCTGATTACGACGTCCGCGAAGTTCTGCCAGTTCTCACGTCAATGATCGGGACGCTGGTCAGACCCGTTGAATCTGAAGGCGGTACGCTTGAGGAGACACACTCATGAGATGGTCGCGTCTCTTCCTTGCCGTCCTGGCGGCGGCCGCCGCCGCGGGCGGGGGTTATGTCTACTGGCGCGGACACAAAGACACGCTGCTCGCTAAATTCGAGCACAAGGCTGAACCCGTAGATAGCGCGAAGACGCCCGCTTACGTGCCCGCCATTTCTGTCGTGCGGGTGGCGAATGCCGATTTCGTCGAGACCGTCATGGTCTCCGGCTCTCTCATACCACGCGAAGAAACCCTGATTTCGCCGGAGATCGAAGGCTTCCGGGTCGTGGACCTCTACGCAGACGCAGGCAGCGAGGTGAAGAAGGGGCAGGTTCTGGCCCGCCTCGTGGCGGACCAGCTCGATGCGCAGCTTGCCCAGAATGACGCTAATCTCGCCGGCGCCGATGCCGCAATCGCGCGGGCCCAAAGCCAGATTACCGAGGCCGAAGCCCGCGCCCAGGAAGCACAAGCCCAGCTTGCCCGTGCGGTCCCCTTGAAACAATCAGGCTATCTGTCGGGGTCGGTGTTCGACCAGCGCGAAAGCGCCGCTCGCTCCAGCAAGGCGCTCGCGGTCGCCGCGCGCGATGCGTTGAAATCGGCCCAGGCGCAAAAGCTGGAGGTCGAGGCGCAGCGCCGGGAACTGGAATGGAAGCGCTCGAACACGCAAGTGACATCGCCCGTGGATGGCATCGTCAGCCGCCGCAACACCCACATCGGCGCCATCGCTTTGGCTACCGGCGAACCCATGTTCCGCATTATCCAGAACGGCGAGATCGAGCTGGATGCGGAAGTGATCGAGATGGACCTCGTCAAGGTGAAGGAGGGGCAAAAAGCCCGCATCAACGTTCCAGGTGTCGGTGACTATGAGGGCACTGTGCGCCTCGTCTCTCCTGAAATCGATAAGATGACACGCCTCGGGCGGGTGAAGATCTTCCTGGGCAAGAAGCCGGAACTCAGGATCGGCACGTTTGCACGCGGCGTCATTGAGACCGGCCGCAGCAATGGCATCGCCGTGGCTCCCGGCTCGGTCATGTTCGACCCGGCCGGGCCTTTTGTTCAGATCGTCGTGAACGACAAGATCGAGCGCCGCGACATCAAGACGGGACTGGTCGCCAATGGGCTCGTCGAGGTGACGTCCGGACTTTCACAAGGCGACGTCATCGTCGAACGTTCGGGCACATTCTTGCGCGAGGGCGACGTAATCAAGCCGGTGTTCGCCAGCGAAAAGACAGCCGAGGTGAAGTGATGCGCATCAACTTCTCAGCCTGGGCGATACGCAATCCGGTGCCACCGATTTTGCTGTTCGTGGTGCTGTGTCTGCTCGGCTTGATGAGCTTCATGACCCTGCCGGTCACGAAGTTCCCCAATATCGACGTTCCTGTCGTCTCCGTTTCGGTTACGCAGGGCGGCGCGACGCCCGCGGAGCTTGAAACGCAGGTGACGCGCGAGGTGGAGGACGCGGTCGCCAACGTCACCGGCGTCAAGCACATCATCTCGACTGTGACCGATGGCTCCTCGGTCACGGCGATCGAGTTCCATCTCGACGTCAATACCGACCGTGCCGTCGTCGACGTGAAGGACGCCATCGATAAGATCCGCGCCAACCTGCCGCGCACGGTGGATGAACCCATCGTGTCGCGCATCGACGTGGAAGGCCAGTCGATCCTGTCGTTCGCCGCCTCGAGCCCGGGCATGACGCTGGAGCAATTGTCGTGGCACGTTGACGACGTGGTCAAGCGCCGTCTCATGGGCTTGAAGGGCGTCGGCAAGGTTGAACGCTACGGCGGCGTAAAGCGCGAAATCCGCGTCGAACTCGACCCGAACCGGCTCCTCGCCTTTGGCGTCACGGCCGCCGAAGTGAACCGTCAGGTTCGCGCCACGAATACCGACCTGGGGTCCGGCCGGGGGGAAGTCGGCGATCAGGAGCAGGCGATCCGCGTTCTTGCGGGCGCACGCACCGTCGAAGAGCTGGCCGATACCAAGATCAATCTGGCCAACGGCCGCCAGGTGCGGCTGTCCGATCTCGGCCGCGTCTATGACGGCGCCAGCGAGCAGCGCTCGTTCGGGCGTCTCAACGCCCAGCCCATCGTGGCGTTCGCGATTTTCCGCGCCAAGGGCGCCAGCGAAATGACGGTGCGTGACAATGTCGAGCGGGAACTTGCCAAGCTGCACGCGGACTATCCCGAAATAAAATTGACCAAAATCGACGACGCGGTTGCCTACACGCAGGGCAACTATGAGGCGGCGATGGAAACGCTGATCGAAGGTTCCATCCTGGCCGTCATCGTCGTTCTTCTGTTCCTGCGCAATCTGCGCGCAACCTTGATCGCGGCTATCGCACTGCCGCTGTCAGCAATACCCGCCTTCTGGTTCATGAGCCTGTTCGGATTTTCTCTGAACCTCGTGAGCCTGCTCGCCATTACGCTTGTCACCGGCATCCTTGTCGACGACGCGATCGTCGAGATCGAAAATATCGTGCGGCACCAGAATATGGGCAAATCGCCCTACCGCGCCGCGCTTGAAGCCGCCGATGAGATCGGCCTTGCGGTAATTGCCATTTCACTCACCATCGTCGCCATCTTCGCGCCGGTGTCGTTCATGGGCGGCATTGCGGGACAGTACTTCCGCCAGTTCGGCCTGACCGTGGCAGCGGCCGTGCTCGTATCGCTGCTGGTTGCACGCCTCATAACCCCCATGATGGCCGCTTACCTCATGCGGCCGGTCAAGGAGAAGCACACACCCGATGGCCTGATCATGCGGGCCTATACGCGCTTTCTGTCCACAACCTTGCGCTGGCGCTACGTGACGCTGCTGGCGGGCCTGGGGCTTTTCGTCGGATCGATTTATGCGACCTATCTCCTGCCTTCCGGATTCATCCCAGATGGCGATGAATCGCGCATCGTCATCTCGGCGGAGCTGCCGCCCGGCTCCAAGCTCAATGACACCACTATCGTAACTGATAAGATTTACACGGTGCTGAAAGACGTTCCCGAAATCGCCACCGTATACGCACTGGGTGGCACATCGCCGACCGGCGACCTCGATATCCGCCGCGCCGCCATTATCGTGCGGCTGGTCCCCAAGTCCGAACGCTCTCGATCGCAAAAGCAGGTCGAGGGCGTCGTGATGGAGCGGCTGAAGGACATTCCGGATCTGCGCAACTGGGCCATCAATGGCCGAAACGAGCGCCAGCTTGCCTATAATCTCGTGTCCAACGACGGCGTCGCCCTTCGGAAGGCGGCGAACGATGTCGAAGCCAAATTACGATCCATGCCCATCTTCCGCGGACCGGCATCCGAAGCCGCACTGGAGCGGCCGGAGATCCGCATCGTGCCCCGGTCGGATGCCGCAGCGCGGCTTGGCGTTTCGACAGATCAGATCTCCGAGACGGTGCGCGTCGCGACCATTGGCGATGTGGAATTCAATCTTGCAAAGTTCAACGCCGGCGACCGGCAGGTGCCGATCCGCGTGCAGCTCAAGGAAGACACGCGCGAGAATATGCAGCGCTTGAAGGAGCTGCGCGTCACCAACAATGCCGGCCAGCAGATTCCCTTGACGGCGGTGGCGGACGTGCAATTCGGCCAAGGCCCCAGTTTGATCTCGCGCTATGACCGCTTGCGCAATGCAAAGATCGGCACCGACCTCGCGCCCGGTGTCGCGCTGTCGCAAGGCGAAGCGGAATTCCTCAAGGCCGTGAACGAAATTGGTCTGCCCAAAGCCGTGTCGTTCAGGGCGGTGGGCGAGGCCGAGATGCAGGGCGAGGTCGTACAAGGCTTCATCACAGCCATCCTCACCGGCATTGTCTTGGTTTTTGGCGTGCTGATCCTACTGTTCTCGAGCGTGACGCAGCCCATTACCATTCTGCTCTCGCTGCCATTGTCATTCGGCGGCGTGGTGATCGGTTTGCTTGCAACAAACAATGCCGTCACCATGCCGGTTTACATTGGCCTCATCATGCTGGTGGGCATCGTGACCAAGAACGCCATCATGCTCGTCGACTTCGCCGTGGAGCGCATGGCGGCGGGCATGAACCGCACCGACGCCATCATCGATGCCGGCCGCAAACGCGCGCGTCCCATCGTCATGACGACGCTCGCCATGGTGGCGGGCATGCTGCCCAGCGCCTACGCGCTTGGCGATGGCGGCGAGTTTCGCTCCCCCATGGCGATCGCGGTCATCGGCGGGCTGATCGTCTCGACGGTGCTGTCGCTGGTGTTCGTGCCGTCGTTCTTTACCGTGATGGATGACGTTGGCCACTTCCTGTCGTGGGTATTCGGACGGTTCATCGGGTCACGCGATGATCCCGAAGACGATGCGGACCGGGCGGCTGCCCATGCCGCAAAGATCGCATCGTCGAGCGCGCCGCCGCGCGGCCAGCTTTCCGCCCGGCGGGAACGGCCGCTTGCGGCAGAATAACATAATCGCCGGCCCTCTGGATTGTGGATGCGCACATGCGTACCTATCTAACCGGCGCGCACCAGGATATGCGCACGTCCGGTTTTCTCGCTCCCCCTTACAAGGAATAAAGCCATGTTCGATGCCAAGTCCCTCCTTGAGAGCCTCGTGCGGGGCGCCGCTCCGCAAGGTTCGGCCCAACAGCCGTCAGGCGGCGGCCTCGCCGACATTCTCGGCCAGATTCTGCAAGGCGGCAGTGGGGGCGGACAGCCTGCTGGCGCAGGCGGTCAGCAGACCGGCGGCCTCAAGGATATTCTGGACCAGCTTCAACGTTCATTGCAGCCCGGCGCGCAACCCGGTGCGGGCCAAGGCACTTCGCAGCAGAGCGGCGGCGGCGGCGGACTTGGCGACATTCTCGGCCAGCTCAAGGAGCAGATCGGTCAGGCGGGTGGCTCCGTGAAGGGCGGCGGAGGCGGTGGCGTCATGGACGTGCTGGGTCAGGTCCTGTCGCAGGCGACCCAGGGCGTGAAAGAGGGTGCAGGCCGCATCGACAACGCGACCGGCGCCAGCGACGCGTTGAGCGAGATCCTGGGGAAGGCGACCGGGCAGGCGCCTGCAGACGTGCTCGCCAAGCTTCAGCAGATCATCCGCGATAACCCGATGGCGGCTGGCACCGCCATGGGCGGCCTGGGTGGTCTCGTCCTCGGCACTCGGACTGGGCGTTCAATGGCGGGCAGCGCGGCGCGCCTTGGTGCGCTCGCTCTTATCGGCGGTCTTGCCTACAAGGCCTTCCAGAACTATCAGGCCGGCCGGCCGCTGATTACGGGCGCCACAGCGCCAGAGGCTGCGCCCAGGGGATCCGGATTTGAGCCCGGCGCCGTCACCAACGACGCGGCCATGCTTTATATCCAAACGATGATCGCAGCGGCGGCCGCTGATGGCCGTGTCGATACCGCCGAACAAGAGAAGATCCTCGGCAGCCTCAAGCAGGCCGGGCTCGACGCGGAGGCTGAGCAGTTCCTGGCGGACGCCTTCAACAGCCCAGCGAGCATCAATGACATCGCTGGCGGCGTCGGTTCGCCTGAGGAAGCCATTCAAGTCTATACGGCCGCCCGCATCGCAATCGAGCCCGACTCGCCGCAGGAAAAGATCTTCCTGGCGAAGCTTGCCGGCGCACTCGGCATCGATGCCAAGCTCGCCGCTCACATCGATGCGACGGCGCGCGCCGCCGCAGCCTGACGACGTCAAGATCAATCCTTTGCAGGCATGAACGAAACAGGGCGCCGGTTCACTCCGGCGCCCTGTTTATTATCAGCTTTCGGCGAAACCGCGCGGAGCTTGATCCCGCTGTCTCAGTTCGTCTTCGACGCTGCCGAAGCGTCAGCCGATGAATCGAGCTTGAAGAAGGCATCAACGCGCATGCCGGTGAACAGCGGGGGATGACCGTCAAGATCAACCATCACCTCGACGACTTCGACATCGTTGGGACGGCGCGGCCCGCGCGTGGCGATCCGCGGAGCACCCAGCGACTGCGAGATCGACGTCACCGTTCCGGTGAACTCGCGGTCGGGGAAGGCATCGGCCTTCACGACGACTTTCTGACCGACGCGCACCTTGGCGGCATCGCGCTCTTCGACTTCAGCGCGCAGGCGCAGCGAACTCAAATCGCCGAAAACGACGAGTGCGCTATCGGGCGAGGGAACGGCTGTCTCGCCGGGCTTGGCCAGCATGTTGAGAACCGTACCACTCGAGGGTGCACGAACGCGCGTGCGTTCCAGGGCGATCTCGGCACTAGACAAGTCCGAACGCGCCAATGCGATGGAGGATTCCAACCTCGTCTCGAGCGGCATGTCAGGCTTTGCGTCAACCTCGACCAGCTTGGCGCGGGCATCCGTCAACGCGGTCTTTGCATCCTCGACAGCCTTGCGGCCTTCCTCGACCTTGGCTGCTGCGTCCTTGTCATCGCTGCCAGCTGTCTTGCGGGCGCGCAGCGCTGCATCGAACGCCTCGCGGGCCGCAAAAACCTTACGCTCGGCATCGGCGATCGCATCGGTGGCTTTCTGCCGTTCCTCCGCGAGGCCTGTTGCCGGCTCCTCCTCGCGCTCGCGCATGCGCACGCCGACTTCAGCGGCTGCCGCGGCGAGCTTGGCGTAAATTTCGGCATCATCAAGCCGCACGAGCAGATCGCCAGCTTCGACCTTGTCGTTGGTATCGGCCAGAACTTCGACGATCTTACCAGGCACCTGGCTTGCCACGCGGACTTCACCGAATTTGGGCTCAACGCGCCCCGTGGCCGAAGCCGCCCACTGATGCCCTGTCGAGGTGACTTGCGCATGGGCGGACGTGACAATGAGCGATTGTTCGGCCGTCTGTGTGCTCCAAGAGCCGGCGCCGACACCTGCCGCAATTGCGATCAGACCGGCCAGAGCTATCGTGGTGATCGCCGGATCAACTTTATGCATGGATTTTACGCCTCTTCGTAAGATCGGTGATTTCCGGAGCGTTGAGGCCTTCGGGCCGGCGCTCCTCGCCGACAATCTTGCCGTCCTCGATCCTCACGACACGGTCGGCATAGCCCAGCGTGCGCGGATCGTGGGTCACGGCAAGAACACTACGTTGCTGTTCCTTGGCAATACGCGAAAGCAGCGCCATGACGGCATGACCGTTTTCGCTATCGAGTGCGGCGGTGGGTTCGTCCGCCAGCACAATGTCGGGTGAGCTTGCGATAGCGCGCGCAACCGCGACACGCTGCTGCTCACCACCCGACAGGTTGCCGGGATAATTCGTCAGGCGGTGTCCCAACCCAACATCGCGAAGAACCTCCTCGGCACGGCTCGTCGCGGCAAAGCCCGTGATCCCCCTGACGTCGAGTGCGATGCGCACATTCTCGATCGCATTGAGCGTGGGGAAAAGATTGTATGACTGAAAGATGAAGCCGATGTGGTCGCGCCTGATTTTGGCGAGCTCCTCGGGACCAAGACCGGCGATCTGCTGTCCGGCAATCGTCAAGGTGCCGGACGTGGGCGCCATGATGCAGCCCAGGATCGACAGCAGGGTCGTCTTGCCCGAGCCGGAGGGCCCCATGAGAAGCGTCAATTCACCCGGCACCAGTTCGAGACTGACGCCTTTCAACGCGATCACGAGGCCGGCGCCCGAGCCCAGCTCCTTGACCACATTTTCGGCTACGAGAACTGGAGTTGTTGTCATCTGCTGAACACCGTCGCGGGATCAATTTTGGTTACTTTCATGATCGCCGAGAGAGCTGAAATAGCACACATGGCAACCGTCAGCGCAAACAGCCAAAAGGCCAAACCCGGCGTCATAACCAGCGGCAGCGCCGATCCCTTACTCAAATAAAGAATGACGAGCGCGATGCTCATGCCCAGCAAGTAGCCGATCACGGCGCTCAAGCCTGCCTGAGCAAGAATAACCTTATGAATATAACCCGCCGAAGAGCCCAGCGCGCGCAAAGTCGCGAATTCGTGAATGTGGTCTTTCGTCGACGAGTAAAGCGTCTGAGCGACGATGACCGTGCCAACGAGACTGCCGAGCAGTGCGCCGCCGATAAGAGCGATGCCAGCCCCGGTGCGGAACAACCACTGCTTGAGGCTGCGATCGCGGAACTCTTCCGTCGACAGCACCTCAGCCGTTTCAAGCCGGCTTGAAAGATCTGCCTTCACCTGCGCGGCGTCAGCCCCGGGTGCAAGCTTCACCAGGAAGAACGTCGTGCGGTCGGCATCCGCGCCAAACAACTGACGTGCACGGTTCAACGTTGTGTAGACGTACGGAGATTGCGTAAACGAGCGCACGCCTTCTGTCAGGGCGCGCACCTTGACGCGACCCGCAGCAGCCTGTGCAGTGTCGCCGATGCCCGAGATGCCGAGTTCGTTGAGATAGCTTTTGTCGACGGCGATAGCGTCGGGAGCCTGGATATCCTCCAGCGTGCCCTCACTCAACGACCAAGGCACAAGTCCGTTGTCGTCGAAGTCCGACCCGATGACGACGACACGGGTCGACCCGCCTTCGGGCTTTCTCCATTCCGCAAAGGACACGAGAATGGGAACGACCGATTTGATGCCCGGCGTTGCCAGCGCTTGATGACGCTCGCGATCGGTCAGCAGTAACCCGCCATCTTCAAAGCTTTTGGCGCCATAAGCGGTGACCCACAGATCAGCGTTGGCGTGATCGATGTTGGCCGTGATCATGCGGCTGGAACCAAGATACAGACCGAGTTGGACGGCCACGAGCACGATCGAAAAAAGAATGCCGATCAGAGTGACGGCCAGCCGGATACGGTCATGAAAAAGGTTTCTGAATGCAAGCGTGAGGATCATCGGACCTGCCGCACCTTGTAATACGCTATTGTGGTTTCACTGTTCGAGCGTCTTTAGAGGTTGTTTTAGTTTAACATACCTCTGGATCAGCAACTGGGCATTCTCTGACAGTCAATGTTGGCTACAATTAGCGCAAAAGCGCCAAATCCGGGAGCCCGCAACGTCGCCAACCAGCGCGTGCTGGCGAAGCTTCTATCTTCTCGTGCTGATATAGTATTCAGGCGGATCGACGCATAGGCCGGCCAGATAGTCGCCTCTCAGTCATATATTACCTATGTTTCGCCTTGTTCAGAGCCTAGAGCCCTGAATGCTAATTCGCCGCGTGCGGGTTCTTGACTTGGTCAAAATGGGATTTGCGATCATGACCGACCGGACTTCGAAACTTCATTTCGCATGTCTTGCCGCCGTAATGATGGCGATTTCTGCCGGTTCCGCCGCTGCCGATCCGCGCGAGGCCGGGATCTGGTATGATGATAGCGGTAAGGGCGCGGTTAGACTTACCGTCTGCGGCGACAAACTGTGCGGTCACATCTACTGGCTCAAGGAGCCCCTCTATCCGGACGGTAAACCCCTCAGGGACCGTCATAATCCAAACGAGAGCCAGCGCACCCGGCCGATTTGCGGCCTCCAGGTGATCGGAGGCCTCGCCCCGATGGAGGGGGGTGAATGGGACAGCGGCTGGATCTATGACCCCAAGGAGGGCAAATCCTACAGCGTGTCGATCGCGCTGGCAGATATGGATACGCTGAAGGTGACTGGCTATCTGGTCATGAAGATGATGGGTCGCACCCTGACCTGGAAACGAGCGCCCGACGATCTGCCTCCTTGCGCACAAAACGCCGCGATTACCGTTCCGCCCAAAACCGCGACGAAGACGCCTGCAGCTGCGAAAGCCGCTGCTCAACAGTCCGCCAAGGTTCCGGCAGACGGCGCCAGCGTTACCCCAGCAGCCGCTTCTGCCAAGGCTGCACCCAAGACGCCGGCCAAGACCACCGACAAGCCATCCGCTAAGGCTTCTGCAAAAGCTACCGCTCCTGCCGATCGTCAGGAGCAGTTGCCCTGGGCCGAAAAATAAAGCCCCGCGCCGCGATCCTGGAGGCTGGCGTGATGTTAGGGCTCGCTTGCCCGTAGGGCGCAGCGACGCACTTCGTAGGGCACGAAGACGTTCGGGTTAGGCGCGCTTTACTGCCATCTTAGTCCGCCGCACCGCCCGTGCTGGTCTTGGCGGCGTCCGTGTGCTGCTCCTTGGCGACGGCCTTGCGCGCGGTAACCTGGGCGATGACGCGCTCCGCGAATTCGATAGAGCGTTCCGCCACATAGTTGCGCTGACGATCCAGCGTCACGAGGTGGTAGCTGTCATCCAACACGCAGACCTCAACCATACCGGCCAACTTGCGCTGAAGCGTCATGGTGTTTTTGATGTCGCTCTGATCGTCCAAACGGGGATGGAAGATCAGCGTGTGCTGGGTAATGCGGCCCAGGAGCGGGCGCACATTACGCACGAGCCGGAAGAACTCGTAAACCGTGCCGCCATCACGCATGGTAATGTCAGCCGGCATCGCGCCTTCGCCCTTCATGGACTCCAGGGCAAAGTTGCGCACGCGCTCATCTTTGATGCCGAACGGCGCCGGCGTGCGGAACGAGAAGAGCCGCGCGGTCCACTTGTCGCTGATCAGATGGAACAGCTTCAGCGCACGCGGAATGGCCCAACCGTTAACGGCGAGCGTCGGCGCGTAAAGCAGGGTCGCGGCGACCTCCGAGGGGCGCAGCGCAGCCAGCCGAAGGCTGAGAGTGGCGCCAGCGGACGCACCACCCACGATGATGTGGTCGCAGTGCTTCTTGAGTTCTTCAAAGGCATGCTCGACGGCTTCGTACCAATCGCGCCATGTCGACATGCCTGACACGTCCGTGCCGAACGTTAAGCCGGGAATAACCGGACAGTAGACCGTGTAACCCTGCCGCGAAAGCGCATGCGCTACGAACTTGAGCTCAAGCGGGGAGCCCCCCAAAGAGTGGATCAGCAACACGCCCGTAGGACCGCCGGGAATCACAACGCTGCCGCGAGGAGCCTGAAATTTCTGATTTTTGTTCATATCTTATGTTGCACTCGCTCTTACATCACGCGAACCTACATAGGCTGGGCCACAAAACAATGCCAACGCAACTTTGTCGCGCTGCCACACGGCCGATGTAAGTAAGCGGTCCCCTCTGCTTGAGACTAACCTTTCATTTGTAGGCCGAAGCATCTGATAAAGCCACCCGTTTTCGTTTTGAATCTGCGAGATAAGGTAAACGGTACCGCAATATGGCACTGCACCATTTTAGCGCAAGCCATGGGAAATCAGCTAGTTATAAATGCTGCACTGCGTCACAAAGTCGTTGCATCCTCAACTTTCGGCCCATGCGCCGCCGGAGCTTTGCATACCAACATTGAACGCTTCTCTAAGTGCTTACGTTCGATCTGTTGCGTTCGATCTGTGGGCCGAGCCACGCAGGCTTGCCCCTTGTAGCCGCAAAAGTGTTCTTAAGCGGGCAAATGGGTGGGACGGGTGCGCGCACCATAATTGCTAGCTATATTCCGTGAGAGGCTTTCTGCCGTGTCGAAGGCCGAGCGGGCCTGAGGCCCAGATTGAGGCAAAGATTGCGCAACCAGGCCCTCCGCAGCTCCATATCCGCATTCTGCGTGCTTGCACTGCTGGCGGCGCCGCTGTCCACCCGGGCTGGGGCAGAACTAACGCGGGCCACCTACGAGGAATGCGCCGCTCGCGACGAAAGCGGGCTGGGAGCGGCGCTGACCACAATTTCCGCCGATGCGCTCAAGGCCGGAATCGGCAAGCTCGATTACAATGCCCTGGTGGCTGAGGCCTGGCGCCGAAACGCCGTCGACGAGGTGATCGACAAGCGCGTCGATATCGCCGTCGAAGAGATCAAGGCCGAGACCAGCTGGTCGGAGCTTTTGTCCTCATTGGCCAATACCGAAACCGCCCAAAAGCTCGCCACCTCGGTCGCCGAACGTGTTTACCGCTCCGAGGCCGTGAAGGGCGTTCTCGAAACGCTCGCCCAGGACGTTTCCAAGGAAGTCGGCAAGTTCATGGAAGGCGCGGCGAGTGACGCGTCCGGATCCGTACTGTCCTGCCTCAAGGCCTTCATCGGCCCGCGCTACGGCACCGCCGTGGCAAGTGCCGTGGCAAGCGGTGCGGGCAGGGACATCTCGGTTGACCCGGCCAGTGGAGCAGGCGAGGCCACTGCGGGCGCCGTCCTCAAGCAATCTGGCGAGGGCATCGCTGGGGTGACGATCCTGATCGTGCGTAAACAACTTGCCAATCTGGCTACACGCGTCGGGCAACGCATCGTGGGCAGCGTGCTCTCGCGCCTCGTTTCGGTGGCCGCAGGGGGAATTGGCCTCGTCTTGATCGCCAAGGATATCTGGGATTTCCGCAACGGCGTTCTGCCGATCATCGCTGCGGAGATGAAGTCGCCGGCGACCAAGCAGAAGGTGCAGGAAGAGGTAGCCTCCAGTATCGCCGAGCAGATCAACGCCCATGTGCAGGACATAGCGGCCGCCTCAGCGAGCCGCATTGTGGAAATCTGGAAAGAGTTCAAGCGCGCCCATGCCGTCGTGCTGCGGCTTGCCGAGAGCGATGGCGCGTTCCGCGGCTTTCTCGACGGGGTTGCGCCGGGCGCCATGGCGCGCCTTGACGAAGTCGTTGGACTGATCGTTACGGAAGAAGGCGAGGCCAGCGTCAGAGCCCGACTCGACAACGGCACGCTCAACGAAGCCGTGCATGTCATGCCCCTCGAGGCGGTTCAGATCGCACGCGAAACGCGCTCGATCGATCAGGCGCTCGGCTGGACAGCCGTCGCAGGCGACAAGCTTGGCTCGGTCGTCGCCTACGACATTCACAAACGCGCAAAGCCTCAGGAGTTTTCCCGCCAGGCGCTCACGCGGGTACTGGGTCTGCAGGACCGCACCGCAATCATTCGCGTCGCGCAGATGCCGTCCAACGCGCGCGACACGCTGTTCTCTTTGCCTGACAATGATCTCAACATGCTGGCACGCAACCTGTCGAGCAGCGAGCTGACGACACTTGCAAGCTATCTGACCGGGCTGGAACCGGAGCCGCGCGAGCGCGTCCTGCGGGCAGTTGCCGTGAGCCCGAGCAAGATGCAGGTGCTTGCCCGTGAGCGCGTGCGCGACGCCATCATTTCCAGTAAAAACCAAACGGAGGCCGTGAGCATGATGCTGGAGACCACGGCGGCCTTCTCGCCGCGCGTCTTTGCCCACGACGTCAAGCTCGCAGGAGAAGGTAAAGTCGATCCCATTCTGCTGTGGTACAAGCATCCAGCAGGCGTTGGTCTGCTGGGGTTCCTGTCGCTTATCGTGCTGGTCTGGCTGACCCGGCTGTTCCGCCGTCCTCGCGCCGCCGCGGCGCCGCCTTCCGCTGACGCGTCCTGACCGGACCGCTTTGTCCGCTTTTTGCCAGTCTCCGCCGGCGCGCTCAGGTTAAGATTGGCGAACGCTCGCAGGAGGCCGCTTTGCGCTGCCTATCGGCAGGGCTGGCGCGCATAAGAGCGGTCTTGCAGGTTACATCGAGGAGCCCAGAACGAGCGTCCAGAACGACTTGAATTCGGTCTTGGGGTCCTGGACGAGCGCAATGCCCATCTGCTCGGCGTCGGGCAACAGCAGATTCTTGTTGTGACCCGGGCTTTCCTTCCAGCCCTTCATCACCTCATTGAAGTCGATCTGCCCGGTCCCGACGTTCTCGGCGGCAAGGCGTGCCTTGTAGCCCGTCCGCTTGACGCGATCCCACGGATTTGAGCCATCGGAGCCATAGTGCGAAATGCGGTCCCATTTGGCGAGATCCCGCGAGTGGTTCTTGGCCGCTTCCGTCAGCTCGGCATTGAGCTTCAACGGCTTTAGGCCATGTTCCTTGCGGTACGCATTGATGACGTCGCGCGCCATCTCGGAACTGAGACGGGTGTGAGAATAGTCCCGGTCAGACAGAATTCCGGGCTCGGCGCGCTCGTAGGTGCCCGGAGGCGCCTTGTCGTCGAGCTTGGCAAGCTGGATATTGCGCGCCGCACCGGGCTCGCCGCCCAGCGCCGCGCTGTGCGGTTTGCTCACAGAAGCCGTCGCCGCGGGCGGCGTACTCTCGGCAAAACCGGATGAAATGGAGGATGAGCCTAGACTGCAAGCCGCCAGTACGGCGCTCAGCCCGGCGCAGAGTGCGACGCGATACATTACTGCTACTCCCGGCACACAATGTGCGGAACGAGCGATCATTGACGCAAATCCCTTAACCGCACGTTAACGCTAACAAACGTGTGCGCTTCGCGTCGTCGGCCCAGTGGTCCGGAAACGTTTGCGCTCGCTGCCGCGCTCATCGTGTGTACGAATCCCTCGAATGTGCCCGCCTGAACCAGATCCCGCGTCCCGTCGCTCCCCTCCACGAAGCCCGTTCAAGCGTCTGAATAAGCGCCATAAAATGGTGTCGCTATTTTGGCCAAGAGACGGCGAAAGCCAGACTTGACGCTCAAGCACGCGCAAATTCTCTTCCACGGCCAAGTACGGGCAACCGCTTGGAAGCGCGGCGGTGATCCCACAGACTGCCCGCGGGTTATGATTCGCAATTTCGCGAGGTGCGGTTATGGCGGTCGCTCATAGCAAATCCGTGCGCGGGGCAACACGCGAAGGCCCGCGCCTTGCCATTGCAGATCTCGTTCTGCTCAGAGTGGCGACGGGCGGGGCGACGCGTGCGCAACTGCAGAAGGATTTGTCGGCGCTGGTCGCGCCCAAGGTGCCTGGCACGGCCTTCCGGCGCATGGCGGAACTCGCCATCGGCCAACACACTGCCCAGAATCTGTTGTCGGAGACCAAGGGACGTCTCGCGATTACCCCTGCTGGTCTTCGCATGGCGCAAGCGAGCGTGGGCTCGGATCGGGTCGGCGATGCGACATGGCTTGAGGTCCGTAACGGGCCGCTGGTCGCCCTCGCACTTGGGATCAGCGGCGAGAGCGCAGCGATCGCCAAGGCACTCGATCGTGCCGACGGCCTTGCCGCGCTCGTGTTGCAACGGCACTTCCGTTTGCCGACGAGCCGCGTGCTTTCGCATAACGACCTGCGCGCTGAACTGGCCGTCATCGCCCTTGAGCGCGCCTTCGGCAACAAGATCAAGACCGGCCTGTCGAAGGGTTCGGGCCTGCCAGGCAAAACCGCGCGGCTGCTTGCCGGCCAGCTCTTCAAGAAACCGCGCGAGTTCGCATCGGACGGAAAGCTCTTTGGTGCGCTCGCGGCGGACGTGGCCGGCGCTACGGGCGAGGATCTGGAGGCGCTGCGGCTCGCCCTGCTGAGGCAACTGACCTCGCCTCCCCTCGACGCGCAGGACCCGGAGATCAATTCCAACACCGAGGCAGCCACCGCCTTGCCGCGTGGACCGGGCAAGGAACCCAAAGCGGCCAACGACGCGACACCGCTCGCCGAGTCTCCTGTCAAACACACGCCCCCTGACATGGCCGAATTCACTAGTGCTGTGTTGGATGCGGCACGGCCTGTCT
>WBZN01000833.1_pt1 | contig 20397 bp, 21 predicted proteins | sample 5204281 | NCBI WGS metagenome assembly WBZN01 (sample SAMN12344347, study PRJNA552823) | activated sludge metagenome | biome: Activated sludge suspended growth; feature: Nitrification reactor; material: Wastewater; isolation source: activated sludge from nitrification reactor of wastewater... | reverse complement strand
CGGAGTGAGGATTCCATGACCGCAGGCAAGCTGTTTTCGTCCTTCAAGCTGGGCGCGCTGACGCTGCCCAACCGCATCGCCATGGCGCCGATGACGCGCTGCCGCGCCACCAACCCGGCCATCGCGCCGACGCCGATGATGGTCGAGTACTACGGCCTGCGCGCCGACGCCGGCCTGATCATCTCCGAAGGCATCCCGGTCTCGCCGCAGGCGCGCGGCTACGCCTTCACGCCGGGCCTCTACTCCGCCGAGCAGGTGGCCGGCTGGCACGCGGTGACCAACGAGGTTCACAAGCAGGGCGGCCGCATCTTCGCCCAGCTCTGGCACTGCGGCCGCATCAGCCACGGCAGCCTGCGCGAGGACCACGCGCCGCCGGTGGGGCCGAGCGCGATCGCCGCCAACGGCAAGTCGATGGCGCTCGACCGCGCCACCGGCGCGGCGGCGCTGACGCAGTGCGAGGCGCCGCGCGCGCTGTCGACGGCGGAAGTGAAGGGCGTCGTCGCCGAGTTCGTGCAGGCTGCGCGGAACGCCATCGCCGCCGGCTTCGACGGCGTCGAGGTCCACGGCGCCAACGGCTACCTGCTCGACCAGTTCCGCTGTCCCTTCCTCAACGACCGCCAGGACGAATACGGCGGCTCGCTGGAAAACCGCTGCCGCCTGCACCTGGAGATCGCGCGCGAGGTGGCTGCCGCCATCGGCGCCGAACGCACCGGCATCCGCCTCTCGCCGCATGGCCAGGCCAACGACATGCGGCCCGACCCCGAGCCGATGGCGACCTACGGCTACCTCGCGGAAGAACTGCAGAAACTCGGCCTCGTCTATCTGCACCTCTACGACCAGTCGACGAGCTGGATCCACGATCCCGACGACGCGCTGCTGCGGCTGCTCCGCGGAAAATTCACCAACGCGCTGATGCTCTGCGGCGGCTTCACCGGCAACAAGGCCGAGGCGGCGCTCGCCACCGGCAGCGGCGACCTGATCGCCATCGGCAAGCCCTTCATCTCCAACCCTGACCTGGTGTCGCGCCTGCGCCAGGGCGTGGAGATCGCCTCCTGGGACAGCAAGACCTTCTACCTCGGCGGCCACAGCGGCTACCTCGACTACCCGACCTTCTCCGCCTGAAAGCGCACGATGAGCCCTCCCGCCTACGAGACCCTGAAGATCGAGCTGGCCGACGCCGTCGCCACCGTGGAAATGAACCGGCCGGAGAAGGCCAACGCCATGAACCTGCGCATGTGGCTGGAACTGCGCGAGGCCTTCAAGTGGATCGACGAGGAAGCATCGATCCGCGTCGCCGTGCTGCGCGGCGCCGGTCCCTGCTTCACCGCCGGCATCGACCTGGAGCTGCTCGGCAGCGTGCGCCAGGAGATCGCCGATGCCTGCGACGGCCGCATGCGGGAAAAACTGCGCCGCCTGATCCTCGACCTGCAGGACTCGCTCACCAGCATCGAGCGCTGCCGCAAGCCGGTGCTGGCGGCGATCCACGGCCATTGCATCGGCGGCGGCGTGGACCTCGTCTGCGCCTGCGACATGCGCTACTGCAGCAGCGACGCCACCTTCAGCATCAAGGAGATCGACGTCGGCATGACGGCCGACGTCGGCACCCTGCAGCGCCTGCCGAAGCTGATCGGCGAGGGCATGGTGCGCGAGCTGGCCTACACCGGCCGCGCCGTCGCCGGGCAGGAGGCGAAGGAGATCGGCCTGGTGAACCACAGCTACGCCAGCGCCGGCATGCTCTTCCACGAGGTGGCGAAGATTGCCGCGACGATCGCGAAGAAATCGCCGCTCTCCATCCGCGGCATCAAGGAAATGGTGAACTACGCCCGAGACCACTCGGTAGCCGACGGCCTCAACTACATCGCCACCTGGAACGCCGCCATGCTGATGTCGGAGGACCTGACGGAAGCCATGACGGCGGCGCGGGGAAAGCGGGAGCCGAAGTTCCGCGATTGAACGTTTGCCGGGCGCGCAGTTCAAAGCGCAGAAGGAGAATGCCGCCATGAAAACCCGCCTTGCCGCCGTCCTGTGGGGACTGACTTTTGCCTGGGGCAGCCAGGCCGCCGAGCCGCTGCCGCTGTTCGATGCCCACCTGCACTACAACGTCGAGGCGGCGCAGGGGCCCTACCCGCTCGACCACGTGCTGAAGCTGTTCCGCGACAACCGCGTCACCGGGATACTGGCCAACAGCCGGCCCAACGACGGCACGCGGGCGCTCTACGAAGCAAAGCCGAAGGACGTCTGGGTGGTGCCCTTCATCCGCCCCTACATCGTTCAGCCCGACCGCTATTCCTGGTTCAACGACCCGAAGATCTTTGCCCTGATCGAATCCGAGCACCAGCGCGGCTACTACCAGGGCATCGGCGAGTTCCACCTCTTCGGCAACGACGCCAAGACGGAATGGGTGAAGAAGTCCGTCGATTTCGCCGTCGCCAACAACCTCTGGCTGCATGCCCACTCCGACGACGCGGCGGTGGACATCCTCTTCGCCCACAACCCGAAGGTGAGGATCGTCTGGGCGCACACCGGCTTCACCACGGCGCCGGAAATGATCGAGAAATACCTGAAGAAATACCCCAACCTGTGGGGCGAGCTGTCCTACCGCTACGACGTCACCGAAGCCGGCAGGCTGAAGCCCGCCTGGCGGCGGCTGTTCGAGCAATACCCCGACCGCTTCATCGTCGGCTCCGACACCTGGGTGAACGAGCGCTGGGGCCAGTACGCCTCGATCATGAACGGCTACCGCGACTGGCTGGCCGAGCTGCCGCAGGAGGTCGCCGAGAAGATCGCCTACCGCAACGCCGAGCGGCTGTTCCGCAAGTAGGCGGCTACAATATCCGCTCCCATCAGCACGGAGCGGAGCATGGCCTTCATCTACCGCGTCGCCTCGACGGCGTCGCAGGACCGGCTGGAAAAACTCATCGAGGAACGCCTCAGGCCGAAGGCCGACCAGGCACGCATCGACGAGAAGATCTGGAACCTCTTCGGCGAGCGCTGGGCGGTGATGTTCACCGACCTCTCCGGCTTCTCGCGCCGCGTCGCCGACTTCGGCATCATCCATTTCCTGCAGACCATCTACGAAGCGAACCGCCTGCTGGTGCCGCTGATCGAGGAGCACAGCGGCATCCTGCTCAAGGTGGAGGGCGACTCCCAGCTGGTCATCTTCCGCGACGTGGACGAGGCCATCGCCTGCTCGATTGCCATGCAGCGCTGCGCGCGCGACTACAACCGCAAGCGGCCGAAGGCGGAGGAGGTGCTGCTGTGCATCGGCCTCGGCTACGGCGACATGCTGCGCATCGGCGACAGCGACGTCTTCGGCGCCGAGGTGAACGCCGCCAGCAAGCTGGGCGAAGACCATGCGCGGCCCTACGAGATCGTGGTCACCGGCGCGGTGAAGCAGGCGGCGCAGGGCGGCAAGGGCATCAAGTTCAACCGCATCAAGGCCGTGCCGCCAGGTGCCGAATCCGCCTACCGCCTGAAGTACGCATGAGCCGCCGCATCCTGATCCTCGGCGCCGCCGGGCGCGATTTCCACGACTTCAACCTCGTCTACCGCGACGATCCGGCGGTCGAGGTGGTGGCCTTCACCGCCGCGCAGATCCCCGGCATCGCCGGACGCCGCTACCCGCCTGAGCTGGCCGGACCGCGCTACCCCGATGGCATTCCCATTCTCGATGAAGCCGAGCTGGAGACGCTCTGCCGCGAACGGCGCATCGACGAGGTGGTGTTCGCCTACAGCGACGTGCCGCACGCCCAGGTCATGCACCTCGCCTCGAAGGCGCTGGCGGCGGGCGCCGACTTCACCCTGCTCGGCCCGGCGCGCACGCAGATCCAGGCCCGCGTGCCGGTGATCGCCGTCTCGGCGGTGCGCACCGGCTGCGGCAAGTCGCAGACGGCGCGCTACCTCTCCGGCCTGCTGAAGGCGCGCGGCCGCCGCGTGGCGGTGATCCGCCACCCGATGCCCTACGGCGAGCTGGCGCGCCAGGCGGTACAGCGCTTCGCGACGCGCGCCGACCTCGACGCCGCCGAATGCACCGTCGAGGAGCGCGAGGAATACGAGCCCCATCTCGCCTGCGGCAACGTCGTCTTCGCCGGCATCGACTACGCCCGCATCGTCGCCACGGCGGCAGCCGAAGCCGACCTGATCCTGTGGGACGGCGGCAACAACGATTTCCCCTTCGTCCGGCCGGACCTGCACATCGTGCTGGTCGACCCGCTGCGCCCCGGCCACGAGACGACGCACCACCCGGGCGAAGCGGTGCTGCGCATGGCAGACGTGGTGGTCGTCGCCAAGAGCGACGCGGCAAAGCCCGACGACGTGCGCCGCGTGGCGGAGGCGGCGCGGGCCATCAATCCGCGCGCGGCGATCATTCGCGCCGCCTCGCCGGTGCGCCTCGACGACGAAGCGGCGGTGCGCGGCCGCCGCGTGCTGGTGGTGGAGGACGGGCCGACGCTGACCCACGGCGGCATGCCCTGGGGCGCCGGCCACCTCGCCGCCCTGCGCGCCGGGGCGGAAATCATCGATCCGAGGCCGTATGCCGGGCCGGCCATCCGCGCCCTCTTCACGCGCTACCCCCACATCGGCAACGTGCTGCCGGCCGTGGGTTACGCGCGCGGCGAACTCGACGCTTTGCGCCAGACCATCAACGCAACGCCGGCCGATGTCGTCGTCTCCGCCACGCCGATCGACCTCGCCGCCCTGATCCAGGTGCACAAGCCGGTGGTGCGCGCCCGCTACGAGTTCGCCGAGGTGGAGGCGCCCGGCCTTGCCGGCGCGGTGGAGGCCTTTCTTTCCAGGCAGTAGTGTTGCTATCCTGAAACCATGCCTCGATTGCTCACCCTGTCGCGTGCCGCGCGGCTGGTCGGCACCAGCCGGGTTGCGCTGCAACTGAAAATCCGCAGCGGCGAGTTGCCATCCTTCGACGGCATGGTCTCGGCGGACGACCTGTTGCGCCTCTACCCGGACATCAGGCTCGAGGAAGACGGCGGCTTCGAGCAGGTCAGGGAGATCAAGGAACGGGCCTTCGGCAGGCGCGTGCGCGAGCGCCTGCTGCCGAGCCAGGAAATCCTCTCCCAGCGGCTGTACGAGCAAAGCACGGAACTGGCCGACCTGCGCAGCCACCTGCAGCGCTACCACGCCATGATGGAGGCGCTGCGCAGCCGCATCCGCGAACAGGAGAATCAGCCGGGGATGGCGGCCCTCGGCGCCTTCCTCGACGGACAGCTGGCGGAGATCCTCGGTGCCGCCGAGGCGCCGAATGCGCTGTCCGTCATGGATGATATGCTCCGCGTCATGTCCGCCCACGTCACCCTCCACCCGAGCGGCCACGACTTCTTCGTCGAGGGCGCCGACACGCTGCTGGAAGCCGCGCTGAGGGCCGGGCTGGCGGTGAGCTACGGCTGCAGCAACGGCAACTGCGGCCTGTGCAAGGCGCGCGTGGTGTCGGGCGAGGTCAGGAAGGTGCGGCCGCACGACTACGTGCTGTCCGAAGCCGAAAAGAGCCAGGGCTACACCCTGCTCTGCGCGCACGCGGCGGTGGGCGACCTCGTCCTCGAGGCGCTGGAGACCGGCAGCGCCGGCGATATCCCGCCGCAGCAGATCGTGGCGCGCATCAAGGCCGTCGAGGCGCTGGGCGACGGGGTCCGTCTGCTGCACCTGCAGACGCCGCGCAACAACCGCCTGCGTTTCCTCGCCGGCCAGAGCGCGACGCTGACCGCCGGCGACACCTCGGCGCAGCTGCCCATCGCCAGCTGCCCCTGCGACGACCGCAACCTGCATTTCCACATCGAGCGGAACCCGAACGACGACTTCGCCCGGCAGGTCTTCGACGTGCTGCGGGCGGGCGATGCGGTCACGGTGTTCGGTCCCTGGGGCGACTTCGTGCTGCGCGCCGACTCGCCGCGGCCGATCCTGTTCGTCGCCTCGGAGGCCGGCTTCGCGCCGGTGAAGGGCCTGATCGAGCACGCCATGTCGCTCGACCGCGCGGAACTGCTGCACCTCTACTGGCACACGCAACGCCCGACGGGGCATTACCTCGCCAACCTCTGCCGTTCCTGGGCAGGCGCGCTGGACAACTTCCGTTACACGGCGGTGGCGGAGGGCGCCGCGAATGACCTCGTCGCGGGCATGGCCAAGGACCATGCCGACCTGGCTGGGTTCGACATCTATCTCGCCGGACCCGAGGCCTTCGTCGACGGTGCTGGAAAGGCCTTGGCGCAACAGGGTTTCCCCCCTGCGCAACTGGTCACCGCCGTCACATAAGTTTCGTTGCCGCTCGCATCAATGCGTTCTGTTCGCCGTTGGCTGCGCGAGTAATTAAGATTCCATCCATGCAACGCAAGATCATTCCCGTCATGCCCGCCCCTGCCGCGGATGCCGCACTGGAGGCCTGCGAGGCCGCCGAGCCCTTCGCCCTGATGGTGCTCGGCGACAGCATGCTGCCGGAGTTCGCCGAGGGCGAGATCGTCGTCGTCGAGCCGGAGGGGCTGGCGCGCGACGGCAGCTTCGTCGTCGCGCAGCACGACGGCGAGCCGATCCTGCGCCAGCTGCTGCGCCGCGAGGAACGCTGGTGGCTGCATCCGCTCAACCCGCGCTACGCCGACGCCGAGCTTGCCGGACTCGAGGCCGTGCGCGGCGTCGTCATCCAGAAGAGCCGCCCCGGCTCGCGCCGCTCGCGCAAGTCCTACGTCGATTGAAAGCCGAGAACGCCATGCCCTACTACCTCTACAAAGTCTTCGAAACGCCCATCCGCCGCCTGGAAAAGATCGAGAGCCACGACGCCTTCAAGGCCGCCTCGGCCCGCGCCAAGGAACTGCGCCGCGAACTGGCCCTCGCCGAGGGCTGCAGCGTCAAGACCATCTTCGCGGACAACGAGCTGCAGGCCGAAGACATCCTCTCCCAGGTGCGCGAGCCGCAGCCGGAACTCGGCGACGACTGATCGCTCATCCATGGATGAAACCGCTTTCAGGCAGGTGCGCAAAGCGGCGGTCGAACTTCCCTGCCCCTTCGAAAAGGCGCTGCTGGCCGGCTGCGGTACCTGCTCCCGGGCGCAACGCCGGCATATCGCCGAGCGCGAAGCCGTCGCCTGCCGCGATGGCGCCGCCCACGCGGCCTGCGCCACCCTGCTGGGACTGCTGCGGCGCAATGCGGCCTTCGCCCTGCATCTGCCCCATCCGCAGGAACGTCTTACCCACGCCCGGGAAATGAAGCTGCAGTGCGGCAGCCTGGGCGGCCTGCAGCGGGCGCTGGCGGGCACGGTGGAAGTCGGCGATATCGCTTCCCTCGTGCAGGCGGCGCAACGGGGTGGGGGCGGCCTGGAAGGCCTGCCTTTCCCCGAGATCGTCCAGTCGGTGGCGGCCTGGCGGCTGCGGCGACGGGCGGGGCCATCATGAACGCGCCCGACCTGGAACTGCTGAAAACCGCCGTGCAGGCCAACTGCGACATCGCCGACGCCCGCCACGCCCGCGGGATGACGATGTGCAACTACCTGCTGGCGATGCGCGAACTGTTCCGCTGGGAGCGCGACATTCCGCTCGCCAGCCCGCTGGCCCAGTCCGAGCTGGGCGCCTGGATCGCCCGCCGCGAAGCGAGCTGGAGCGAACTGGAGGACGCCGAGTTCCTGCCTCTGCCCCTCGGCGGCGGCTGCGATCCCTTCGACAATGCCGCCATCAACGGCATGCTCGGGCCGAGCGGCCTGGTCTACGCCGGCGGCATCGGCCGCTGGGGCAAGCCGCATTTCTTCCTCGGAGATCTGCTGCGGCGCGAGTCACGGCACGGGCTCGACATCCTGGTGTCCGAACGCGAGCATGCCCGCGACCTGTTCGCCCCGCCGGCGGCACTGCGCGGCGGCATGGTCTTCCTGCGCATGGATGCGCTGCGGCGCTGGCTGTGGGAGAAGACCGAGATCTGGGGCGTCAAGCAGGCCGACGGCGCCCTCAAGGCGGCACTCGACGGCTACGGCTTTGGCGAGGATGCCGAGGCCGCCCTGGAACGAATGGCGGCAGCGGAAAGCGAAACCATGATCCTGCACGAGGTCGGCGAAGGCCTGGCGGAACCGCTGCTCGGCCCGGCCTGGCGCGAGATGCTGCTCGGACTCTCCGATCGACGTGCGGAGCTGCTGGCCCGCGCTGTCCGCGACAATCTGGCGGATTGCCTGTCCACCCTGCCGGCGCTGCTCGCGCGCGGCACGCGGCCCTCGATCCATTTCTATTTTGCCGGCTTCGAGGGGTTGCGCCGCAGCCTCTTCCCGCGGCTGGCGGCAGCCTATGCGGCCTGGCGCAGGACCGGGGACGACGCCGACCTGCGCCTGGCCTGCCGCGACGGGCAGGGCCACTGGGAGGATGCAGCGCGGCGCCTGCTCAAGGCCTGGCAGGACGATCCTGCCACCGCATCGGGCGTTTTCTCGGCGTGGGTGGACCAGCACGGCCCGCTGATGCTGTAGGGGCCGCAGAATGAAAAAACGCCCTCGCTCCGTCCGGAGCGAGGGCGTTTCGGGAAGCGCTTACTTCAGGTGCTTGTTGACGAGCTTGGTCATCTCGAACATCGAGACCTGGGCCTTGCCGAGGATGGACCGGAGCTTCTCGTCCGCATTGATCATGCGGCGATTGATGGCATCCTGCAGCTTGTTCTTCTTGATGTAATCCCAAACCTTCTTGGTGACCTCGGTGCGCGGCAGCGGCAGCGCGCCAACGATGGCGGCCAGCGCCGAGCTCGGCGTCATCGGCTTCATGAAGGCGGCATTGGGCTTGCGCTTGACGGCCGGCTTCTTGGCAGCGGCTTTCTTGGCGGGCTTCTTGGCAGCGGCTTTCTTGGGTGCTGCTTTCTTGGCGGGGGCTTTCTTGGCTGCCGGCTTCTTGGCAGCGGCTTTCTTCGGAGCTGCTTTCTTGGCTGCCGGTTTCTTGGCGGCAGGTTTCTTCGCAGCGGGTTTCTTAGCTTTCTTGGCTGTGGCCATCTTCACCTCCTGAATAGTGATTACACCTGAAAACACCACGAATCTCCTTGCTAAATTCAGCAAGAATGGAGCGAAGCATGCGCATGCCAGAACGATTTGTCAATCATTTTTCAGAGGAGAAAAGAAAAATTCACGCCCGAGTGTTGCGTCTCCGCTCTCCCTGCGGAAAGCGGCGTGGCCATTGCGCGCCGCCTCACGCGCCGCTGTCGAGCCATGCGCCAAGGCCCTGTGCGTTGAGCTCGACGTCCGCGGCCATCAGGCGGAGAAGCCCGTCCAGAGCCATTCTCCAGCCATGTCGCCGCGCCTCGTCGAGGAGGATCGCGGTCAGGTCGGCCTTGATCCGCTCATGGCGCCCGGCGCCGGCATTGCGGTGGCGCAGCGCTGCCGCGACATGCGCATCGATGAGCCGGTGCAGGTCGGCGCCCAGGCGCGGCACATCGCGCACCTGGCCGAAGTGGGTGACGTAGATTGCCTCCGGCTGCAGGGCTAGCAGCCGGTCGATGGAGGCATGCATCGCCGCCGGCTCGAACTGGACGGGGGTCGTCGTCGGGAAGGCGAATTGCCGTCCGTCGACGTCCAACTCGCGGTAGGAAAGTCCGAACATGTCGCCGGCGAAAACGTGGCCGCTGCGGTCGTCGCGGATGCAGACATGATGGCGGGCATGGCCGGGGGTGTCGAGAAAGGTCAGGGCGCGCTCGCCCAGGCGGATCGTCGCCCCCTCGGGCGTTTCCACGATGCGGTCGGCAGGGATCGGCAGAATGTCGCCGTACATCCGGCGTGCCTGGGCTTCGCCATACACGGCAATGGTGCCGGCCACCAGCCGGGCCGGATCGACCATGTGCCGCGCCCCGCGCGGGTGCACGGTGAGCCGGGCATTGGGCAGGGCCTGCATCAGGGCGCCCGCGCCGCCGGCATGGTCGAGGTGGATGTGGGTGAGGATGACGTACTCGACCTGCGCCGGGGTCAGCCCCTTGGCCTTCAGCGCCTGCAACACGATCGGCAGGGAAGCGTTGCTGCCGGTGTCGACCAGGGCGGCGCGGTCACCTTCGGCAATCAGGTGAATGGCGGCGAGCTGCGGCCGGCCGAAACCGGAATCGATGGCGCTGATGCCATGCTCGTAGTCGGTGATGTGTGGCATGCTCTTCGTCGACGCTATTGTGATTTGCGCATTCTAAACTCGTGAGCCGCTTCGACCGCCGCAGCTTCCTGATTGCAGCCACCGCCGCGCTCGCCGCGCCGCGGCTGTGGGCCCGGCCGGCGTTCGCCGCCTACCCTTTCTCCCTCGGCATCGCCTCGGGTGCACCCCTGCCGGACGGCATCGTGCTGTGGACGCGGCTGGCGCCCGATCCCCTGAACGGCGGCGGCCTGCCGCCGGCGGCCATCGAGGTGCGCTGGGAAGTCGCCCGCGACGCCGGCTTCCGCGACATCGTGCGGCACGGCAGGGCGCTGGCCGAGCCGCGGTACGCGCATAGCGTGCATGTCGAGGTGGAGGGCCTGGCACCGGCCCGCTGGTACTGGTACCGCTTCATGGCCGGCGATGCCGTCAGCGCGGCCGGGCGCACGCGCACCGCCCCGCCGGGCGGCGCCACGTCGGACCGCCTGCGCTTCGCCTTCGCCTCCTGCCAGCAGTACGAGCAGGGCTACTACGCCGCCCACCGCCACATGGCGGCGGAAAACCTGGACCTGGTGGTCTTCCTCGGTGACTATATCTACGAATCCTCCTGGGGCAGCCGTCATGTGCGCAAGCACGAGGCGCCAGAGCCCGTGACCCTGGAGCAGTACCGCAACCGCTACGCCCGCTACAAGTCGGATGCCGACCTGCAGCGCTGCCATGCCGCATTTCCGTGGCTCGTCACCTGGGACGACCACGAGGTGGACAACGACTACGCCAATGACCGCTCGGAAGATCTCGACCCGAATTTCCTCGTCCGCCGCGCCGCCGCCTACCAGGCCTACTGGGAGCACATGCCGCTGCGCAAGCAATCCCTGCCGGCCGGTCCCCGCATGCGGCTCTATGGCCGCTACGACTTCGGCGGGCTGGCCCGTTTCCATGTGCTCGACGGCCGGCAGTACCGCGACCACCAGGTCTGCCCGAGGTTCGGCCGCGGCGGCAGCAATGCCGTCGACGACCCGAATTGTCCCGAGAGGCTGGGGACGCAGCGCACCCTGCTCGGCACGGAACAGGAAAACTGGCTTTATGCCGGCCTTGCCGCATCCCGTGCGCGCTGGAACATCCTCGCGCAGCAGCTGCTCATGGCGCAGACGGTCCGCAAGCCGGGGCCGGAGCGGAAATTCTGGAGCGACGGCTGGGACGGCTACCCGGCAGCACGCACGCGGCTGCTGCAGGCGATCGCCGGGCAGCGGCCGGCCAACCCGCTGGTCATCGGCGGCGACGTGCATTTCAACTGCGTCAGCGACCTGAGGGTGGATTTCGACGACACGCAGTCTCCCGCTGTTGCCACCGAGTTCTGCGGCACCTCGATCAGCTCCCAGGGGCAGTCGCAGGCGCGCCTGGATGCCCTGCGCGCCGAGAATCCGCACGTGCGCTTCGCCAACGGCGAGAAGCGCGGCTATGTCGTGATGGACCTTGCGGCAAGGCGCTGCCTGGCGGAGCTGCGGGTTATCGACAGCGAGAAGGCGGCGGATTCGCCGGTCTCCACCCTGGCCACTTTCGTCGTGGAAGACGGCCGCCCCGGGGCGGAAGCGGCCTGAGCGCTACAGGTACAGCTCGCCCAGATACCACGCCACCGCCGCCATGAAGGCCGAGCAGGGAATGGTGAGGACCCATGCCCAGACGATGTTGCCCGCCAGCCCCCAGCGCACCGCCGAGAGCTTGTGCGCGGAGCCGACGCCGACGATGGCGCCGGTGATGGTGTGGGTGGTGGACACCGGGATGCCGGCGAGCGAGGCGAAAGTCAGCGTGATGGCGCCGCCGGTTTCGGCACAGAAGCCGCCGACCGGCTTGATCTTGGTCAGCCGCTGCCCCATGGTCTTGACGATGCGCCAGCCGCCCAGGAGCGTACCCAGGGCGATCGCCACATAGCACGAGAGAATCACCCAGTCGGGCGGGCGCTTGGCATCGGCGGCAAGATACCCCCCGGAAATCATCAGCAGCCAGATGACGCCGATGGTCTTCTGCGCATCGTTGGCACCGTGGCCGAGGCTGTAGTAGCCGGCGGAGAAAAGTTGCAGCCGGCGGAACCAGCGATCGACGCGGGACGGCGCAGAGCGCCTGTAGAGCCAGGATACGGCCAGCATCAGCAGCCCCCCGAGGAGGAAACCCAGTGCGGGGGACACGACGATGAACACCAGCGTCTTGCCGATGCCGGAATCAATCAGTCCGACCGTGCCCACCTTGGCCACGACGGCGCCGATCAGCCCGCCAATCAGCGCATGCGAGGAGCTGGAGGGAAGGCCGTAGTACCAGGTGATGATGTTCCAGGCGAGCGCTCCCGTCAGCGCGCCGAAAATCACGTAGTGGTCGACGATCGACGGATCGACGATGCCCTTGCCGACGGTCGCTGCCACCTTCAGCTGGAAAATGAACAGGGCGGCGAAATTGAAGAAGGCGGCGAAGGCCACCGCGTGATGCGGCCGCAGCACGCCGGTGGAGACAACGGTGGCAATCGAGTTCGCGGCGTCATGAAACCCGTTCATGAAGTCGAACGCCAGGGCGAGAATGATCAGAAAGACGAAGACCTCGAAGCTCATGGCAGGCTTGTCCGCGCTGGCCTACGCGGCAGCTCAGGAATTCTCCAGCACGATGCCTTCGATCAGGTTGGCCACGTCCTCGCAACGGTCGGTGATGGCCTCGAGCAATTCGTAGATCGAGCGCAGCTTGATCACCTGGCGCACGTCCGGCTCGTCGCGGAAGAGCTTGGCCATCGCCGAACGCATGACGTGGTCCGCCTCGGATTCGAGCCTGTCGACCTCGTGGCACACCCCCATGATGACGTGCGCGTTCTTCATGTCGGACAGCAGGCTGACCGCTTCCTTCACCTTGTCCGCGCAGGCGACGCAGATGTCGGCCAGCTTGCGCGCCTCCGGGGTGACGCTGCGCACATCGTAGAGAAACACCGATTGCGCCACGTCCTCGACGAGATCGAGGATGTCGTCCATGTTGGTGATCAGGCCGTGAATGTGCTCCCGGTCGAGCGGCGTGATGAAGGTCTTGTGCAGCAGCTCGACTGCTGCCTGGGTGATCCGGTCGCCCTCCTTCTCGATGGTCTCGATGTTGTAGGCGCGCCGCTCGACATCGTCGAAGCTGGCCATCAGATCGGCAAGCTCATGGCTCGCCCGCACGATGCATCCGGCCAGATCAACGAAGTGATCGAAGAACTTGCCTTCCTTCGGCATGAAGCTACCAAACATGGCGAACCCCGGATATCGAATTGTTGGTCTTGTCTGTACAAACGGGACGCAATGCTCCCGCTGCGAAGGGCATTCTACGCGACCATGCAGACCGGGTACATCCCCGGCGGATCAAAGAATTTCGAGCAATGCGACTTCGAAGATCAGGGTCGCATTGGGCGGAATCACGCCGCCGGCGCCACGCGCGCCGTAGCCGAGTTCGGGCGGGATCGTCAGCTTGCGCACGCCGCCCACCTTCATCCCCTGCACGCCCTCGTCCCAGCCGCGTATGACATAGCCGGCGCCAAGCGGGAATTCGAAGGGTTCATTGCGATCCTTGCTTGAATCGAACTTCGTGCCATCGGTCAGCCAGCCGGTGTAATGCACGGACACGGTCTGGCCGAGCCCGGCCGCGACGCCGCTGCCAATCGTGACCTCTTCGAAAATCAGGCCGCTCGGGGTGGTGGTCTGGCTCATGGATTATCCTTCCGTATAGAAATCATGTTGGCTTGCGCTTTGCAGCATACATCCTGCGGAATTTCGCCAGTTTGGGCGCAACGACGAACTGACAGTAGGGCTGGCGCTCGTTGTTGAGGTAATACCGCCGGTGGTAATCCTCGGCCGGAAAGAACCTGCCCGCCATTGCCAGTTCCGTCACCACCGGGGCGCCAAAAGCGTTTGCGACGGCAAACTCGTCCAGCAGCGCCCGCGCTTCGGCCTGTTGCTGCGGCGAATGGCAATAGATCGCCGAGCGGTACTGCGTCCCGACGTCGTTGCCCTGGCGGTTCAGCGTAGTCGGGTCATGGATGGCGAAGAACACCTCGAGAATCTCCCGGTAGCGGATGCGGGCGGGATCGAAAGTCAGCCGCACCACCTCGGCGTGCCCTGTTTCGCCCGAGCACACCTGCCGGTAATCCGGATCGGGCGCATGTCCCCCGGCATAACCGGACACCACGTCCGTGACGCCCTCCAGTTCGCTGAACACCGCCTCCAGGCACCAGAAGCAGCCGCCCGCAAGCGTGGCGAATTCCTGTCCGGCAGGCGGCGTGTCCGGCGGCATTGGCGCTCTCCCGATAGCGATAGCTGAATGCGGCAATTATCCGGGTTTCCGGCGGCTCATGCATCCCCGCAAGCGGATAGAATTGGCGCGTCATGCACGTTATCGTTCTCGGCGCCGGCCTCGCCGGCGTCACCAGCGCCTGGTACCTGAGGCAAGCCGGCTTCGCCGTCACTGTCGTCGACCGCCAGCCCGCGGCGGGACTGGAGACCAGCTTCGCCAATGGCGGCCAGATTTCGGTCAGCCACCCTGAACCCTGGGCCAACCCGGGCGCACCCGGCCAGATCCTGCACTGGCTCGGGCGTGAGGACGCCCCCCTGCTGTTCCGTCCCCGCGCCGACTGGCATCAGTGGGCGTGGGGGCTGCAGTTCCTGGTCGAGTGCCTGCCTGGCCGCACCCGGCGCAACACCCTCGCCATCGTCCGGCTCGCCCTGCACAGCCGGGATTGCCTGAACACCCTGTTGAGCGAAACCGGCATCGAGTTCGATCGGTTGCGCAAGGGCATCCTGCATCTGTTTTTCAGCCCTCGCGAATTCTCCGACGCCGGCCGGCGCGCGGCGCTGCTGCGCGAGTTCGGGATGCGCGCCGAGGTGCCCGATGCGCGCGCCTGCCTCGACATCGAGCCCGCCCTGGCCTATTGCGGGGACACCCTGCAAGGCGGGCTGTATGCGCCCGAGGACGAGACCGGCGATGCTCTCGCTTTCACGCAGAAACTGGCCGAATGCTGCGCTCGGGCCGGCGTCGTGTTCAGGCATGGTCTCGGCATCACCGCGCTCGAGGCCGGCCCGGACGGCGTGACGGGCATAACGGCCATGGGCGGGGACGGGAGCCCCGCAAGGATCGCGGCCGATGCCTACCTGCTGGCTCTGGGCAGCTTCAGCGCGACGCTGGCACGGCCGCTGGGCGAGCGCCTGCCGATCTACCCCGTCAAGGGCTATTCGGTCACGCTGCCGCTGGCCGCGGATGCGCAGGCGCCCTCGGTCAGCATCACCGACGAATCGCACCGCATCGTCTGCTCGCGGCTGGGCAATCGCCTGCGCATCGCTGGAACGGCAGAATTGACCGGATTCGATGCAGGCATCAACCGCGCACGATGCGAGGCCATTCTGCGGCGGGCCGGGCAGCTGTTCCCCAGGCTGCAAACCGCGGGGGCGCCGGAATTCTGGGCCGGCCTGCGCCCCGCCACGCCGAGCAACGTACCCGTCATCGGCCGGGGCAGGCTGCGCAACCTCTACTTCAACACCGGCCATGGCACGCTGGGCTGGACCCTGGCCTGCGGCTCGGGCCAGGCGATCGCGGACATCATCGGCGGCAACAAACCCGCCGTCGAATTCCCGTTTCGCAATCTATAATGAAACTCATGAAACGCGCCCTGGCCATCGCAATCGCCCTGATCTCCGCCCCGCTTGCGGAGGCCCAGGTCACTACCTACTGCAAGGACATCGGCAACGGCAAGACCTATTGCACCGGCGGCACCGTCATCCACCGATTCGACCAGGGCGTCGTGGTGACGAATCCCGTTCCGCAGCAACCGTATCCGCAGGCCATGCCGCCCAATCCGCTCCTGCAGAACAATGCCCTGCCCACGCTGAATGCGCCCTATACGGGAGCAGGCGCGCAACAGTCCCTCCCCGCTGCGCCTGCGCCGATGGTGGTGCAACCGGTTCAGCCGGCCGTACCCGCGGCGCCCGTCATCGTTGTCCCGCCCTCCGGCAGCGGCCGCGTCTGCCACCAGTTCGGTAACACGCTCGTCTGCAACTGATGCCGGATAGCGCGCGGGCTGGAACCGCATGGCCCGCCGTCCTTGCCGCCACCCTGTGCGGCATCGTCGTGGCCATGAACATCGGCAAGCTGCCGATCGTGCTGCCGCAGTTGCGTGGCGAGTTCGGACTGTCGCTGACGGCGGCGGGCTGGCTGGCGGCGGCTTTCAGCATGCTGGCCATGGTGTGCGGCATGCCGATCGGCATCCTGGCCGACCGCATCGGCGCGCAGCGCTTCTGCCTCTTCGGGCTCGCAGCGAGCCTGTGCGGCGGACTGCTCGGGCTGGCGGGAGCCTCGGCGAACCTGCTCCTGATCTCGCGGCTGATCGAAGGCATCGGCTTTCTTTCGGTGTCGGTTTCCGCGCCCGCACTGGTGACCGCGGCAAGCGCCCCTTCGCAACGGCGCATCACGCTCGGCATCTGGAGCACCTATATGCCGGCGGGCGCCAGCCTCGTCACCCTCCTGGCGCCGCTGCTGATCGCGCGCGGCGGCTGGCACAGCCTGTGGTGGCTGGTGCTGGTGCTGCTGGCGCTCTCGATCTGCTCGGTGGCCCTTCAGCGCCGCCATTACAGCGGCGCGACGGCGAGGCGCCATGCAGGCATGGCTGACATTCGCGGCGCCTTGCACCAGCCCGTGCCCTGGCTCCTCACGCTGGCCTTCGCCGCCTATGCCCTGCAGTTCTTCGCCGTGGTGATCTGGCTGCCCACCTTCCTGCAGGAACAGCGTGCGTTTTCCCCTGCCGCGATCGCCGTGCTTTCGGCGCTGGTCATTGCCGTCAATGTACCGGGCAACCTGGTCGGCGGCGCGCTATTGCACCGGCATGTCAACCGTGGCCGGTTGATCGCCGCCGCCTCCTTGGTGATGGGGCTGGCCGGTCTCGGCATTTTTTCCGACTGGCTGCCGGACCCCCTGCGCTACGTCTGCTGCCTGCTGCTCACCGGCGTCGGCGGCGTGATCCCCGTCGCCGTGCTCTCCTCCTCGGTGGTGCTCGCCGCCAACCCGCAGCAGATCGGCACCCTGCAGGGGCTCTATTTGCAGGGATCCAACCTCGGCCAGTTCGCCGGCATTCCGCTCATCGCCGCCATCGTCGCCGCGACGGGACAGTGGTCCTCGGCGCTGGCCGTCACGGCATCCGCCTCCGTCATCAGTATCGTGCTCGGCCTGATCGTCGCCCGAAGGATAAAGTGACTTCTGCAGAATGACCCTGCGCACGCTCTACGTCGACTTCAATTCCTATTTCGCCTCGGTCGAGCAGCAGCTGTGCCCGGAGCTGCGCGGCAAGCCGGTAGGGGTGCTGCCCGTGATGGCCGATACCACCTGCTGCATCGCCGCCAGCTACGAAGCCAAGCGATACGGCGTCAGGACGGGAACATCCGTCCGCGAGGCGCGGCGGCTCTGTCCGGACATCCGCCTGGTCCTTGCGCGACCGGCGGTCTATGTGGAACAGCACCACAGGCTGATCGAGGCCGTCGAGTCCTGCCTGCATGTCGATCGTGTGCTGTCCATCGACGAGATGGCCTGCCGCCTCACCGGCAGCGACTGCCGGCGCGATCGCGCCCTCGCCCTCGCCCGGCAGATCAAGCACGCCATCGCCGAAGTCGGCGGCGCCGAGATCCGCTGCTCCATCGGCATCGCTCCGAACACCTTCCTCGCCAAGGTGGCTTCCGACATGGAAAAGCCGGACGGCCTCGTCGTCATTGAAGAACCGGACTTGCCCGAGGCGCTGTACGGCCTTGGCCTGCGCGACCTCTGCGGCATCGGCAAGGCGATGGAACAGCGCCTGCTGCGTCAGGGGATTCGCAGCGTGCGCGACCTGTACGCCGCCGGCCGGGAGGAATTGCGCCAAGCCTGGTGCAGCATCGAAGGGGAGCGGGTCCATGCACGGCTGCGCGGGGAGGAGCTGCCCGAACTGCCTGCGCAGCGCGGCAGCGTCAGCCACTCGCACGTGCTGCCGCCCGAGCTGCGCACCCCGGAGGCAGCCTACTCCGTCCTGCACCGCCTGCTGCAAAAGGCCGCAATGCGCGTACGCAGCTACGGATGCATCGCCGGCGCCATGCACGTAAAGGTCAAATACCGCGACGGCAGCCGCTGGGAACGACAGGCCCATTTCGACCCGACCAACGACACGCTGCAGTTGCTCGATGCGCTGAATCGACTGTGGCAAGCGTTCCCGGAAAAAAGTCAGTCTCCGCCGTACGGCGTCGCCGTCGTCCTGACGCAGCTCGACGCGCAGTCGCAGCGCAGCCGGTCCCTATTCGACCAGGGCCGTTCCCACGACAGGCTGAATGAGGTGATCGATTCGGTGAACCTGCGCTACGGCAGACAGTCCCTCTATTTCGGCGGCGCTTACCGCGCCTTGAACGCCGCGCCCATGCGCATCGCGTTCAACCACATCCCCGATCTGGAGACGGAAAGCGATGATTAGAAAGTAATCACCTGTCGCACCACCTTGGCGTCGGAAAGCGCGTCGAAGGCCTCGTTGATCTGCTCCAGCTTCAGCGTCCGCGTCACCAGCTTGTCCACCGGCATGCGCCCCTGGCGGTAGAGCCGGATGAAGGCCGGGATGTCGCGTCCCGGCACGCAGGTGCCGATGTAGCTGCCCTTGATGGTGCGCGCCTCGGCAACGATGCGCGCGATGGGGAAGCTGAATTTCAGCGACGGATGCGTCAGGCTCGTCGTCACCGTACTGCCGCCGCGCCGCGTCGCCTCGAAGGCATGGCTGAAGCCCTCCAGCGACGAACTGGTGTCGATGGCGTGGTCCACCCCGCCCTGGGTCATCTCGCGCACCGCCTCCGCAGCCCCCGCGCTGCCGGCGACGACACAATCGCTTGCGCCAATCGATTTTGCCAGCGCCAGTTTTTCCTCGCTCGGATCGACGGCGATGATGCGGCCGGCCCCCGCCGTCACTGCGCCGAGCACGGCCGACAGGCCGACCCCGCCCAGGCCGAACACCGCCACGCTCTGCCCGGGCCGGATGCCTGCCGTGTACAGTGCCGTCCCGGCGCCACACATCACCGCGCAGCCGAACAGGCTGGCCTCGATGAAGGACAGGTCTGCGGGAATCTTCACCAGGGATTTTTCCGACACCAGTGCATATTCGGCAAAGGCCGAAAGGCCCATGTGGTGATGCACGGCCTGGCCATCCAGCCGCAGGCGCGGCCCGCCGGTAAGCAGGCGCCCCTCCCGGTTGGCCTGGGTGCCGCGCGCGCAGAGCGAAGGCCGCCCCTCGATGCAGTGCTCGCATTCGCCGCACTGGGTGAGGAAGATCAGGGCAACATGGTCACCCGGCTTGACCGAATGCACGCCCGGACCGACTTCCTCGACCATGCCGGCAGCTTCATGCCCCGGCACGATGGGCATCGGCCAGGCACGATCACCATTCACAACCGATAAATCCGAATGACACAGGCTCGCTGCCTTGATCGCGACGATCACTTCGCCAGCAGCAGGCGGGGGCACCTCGACGGTCTCGATGAGGAGTGGACGGCTGGCAGCGTAGGGGCGCGGCATGCCGGCTTTTCGCAGGATGGCAGCCTTGAATTTCATGGCGGTTCCTCGCACTCGGTAATGAGTACCCTGATGATACCCGAAGGCATTCACCCGATAAAAAAGCCCGGCTTCGCTGGAAGCCGGGCTTTTTTTTGGATAGTCTGACGATGACCTACTTTCGCACGGGTATCCGCACTATCATTGGCGCGGAGTCGTTTCACGGCCCTGTTCGGGATGGGAAGGGGTGGGGCCAACTCGCTATGGTCGTCAGACTTGACGGTTGTCCTGTCGCATTGTGTGCGCCAGGACGCAACTGGAAGAAGTAAGGGATTGGGATTGCATTTTTGCGCGTTTGTTGCGCCATGAACCTTGCTTAAGGTTATAGGATCAAGCCGCACGGGCAATTAGTACCGGTTAGCTTAACGCATTACTGCGCTTCCACACCCGGCCTATCAACGTGGTGGTCTTCCACGACCCTTCAGGGAGGTCAAGCCTCCGGGAGATCTCATCTTCAGGCAAGTTTCCCGCTTAGATGCTTTCAGCGGTTATCTCTTCCGCACATAGCTACCCGGCGATGCGACTGGCGTCACAACCGGTACACCAGAGGTGCGTCCACTCCGGTCCTCTCGTACTAGGAGCAGCCCCCGTCAAATCTCCAACGCCCACTGCAGATAGGGACCAAACTGTCTCACGACGTTTTAAACCCAGCTCACGTACCACTTTAAATGGCGAACAGCCATACCCTTGGGACCGGCTACAGCCCCAGGATGTGATGAGCCGACATCGAGGTGCC
>WBZN01000775.1_pt1 | contig 20401 bp, 21 predicted proteins | sample 5204281 | NCBI WGS metagenome assembly WBZN01 (sample SAMN12344347, study PRJNA552823) | activated sludge metagenome | biome: Activated sludge suspended growth; feature: Nitrification reactor; material: Wastewater; isolation source: activated sludge from nitrification reactor of wastewater... | reverse complement strand
CGCCGGCGAGATAGACCGTCGAGCCGTGGAGGCCACGGCCGAGGCGGCGCGCGACCGCGGACACCGGCTCGATCGTCGGACGATCCGGCTCGGCGTCGAACGGCGCCGGCTTCGCGAGCGCGATCACGCTCTCGCGTCCGTTCACCAGCGCCGCGAACGCGGGACGTTCTTCGGATGCCCGCTCGATCATCCACTGCTCGTGTGGTCCCGGAAACGGCTTGAGCGACTCGTCGTCGGTGATCTCCGAAGGCGGCAGATCCTCGGCGAGGATCCGGTCCGTCAGGTCCGGACGCCCCGCGCGGTAACACGCGAGCGCCCTCGCACACACGAGCTCCGGCGTGTGGAGCCGCGCCGTGGCCGCGAGCTCGAGTGCCGCGAGCGGACGGCCCCAGATCGCGAGGTGCAGCGCGCCGAGGTCCGCGCCCTGAAGGGTCTGCGCGGCCGCGGCCAGCTGCTTGACGCGCCCGCGCCGCGCGAGATCTGCGATGTACAGGTCGCGCACGAGATGTTGTGATTCTGGATGCGCGGCCACGAGCTCGCGCGCGCGCGCCGGATCGCCCGCGCCACGCACCATCCAGCCCCACATCGTGTAGAGGTACGCCTCGGGGTGGCGCGCGAACTTGGTCAGCGCACCGAGATCCTCCGCGGCCTGCAGACAGTGCGCGGCGCGCTCGGCGGGCGGCATCACCGCGGTGACGCGCGCGATCCGCAGGCCGCGCACCGTCGGCACCACACCGCGATGCAGCAGGTGCCAGTTCGCGCGCTGACGCATCAGGTCGACGAACGTCAGCCCCTTGAACGCATCCTCGAGTCGGCCGAGGTGCTGCTCGCCACCGACGCTGACCACGAGGAACAGCATCTCGAGTCGTTCGTCGATCGCCGCATCCGCCGCGCGCGAGAGCAGCAGCGGCACCGCCTCCTCGCCCAGCGCCGACCCGATCAGGCGCAGCACGCGGAGCCGGTGTTGCGCCGGAATCTCGTCGATCGAGACCAGCAGCACGCGCGCGAGAGGGGCCGGCGCGAAGCACTCGAGCGCATCGCCCCACAGCCCGGGCGCCTTGGCGAACACCGCGGCGATCAGCTCCGCCTGCACGTGGCGCAGCGCGTGGGGCAGCTGCTCGCTGGTGATCTTCCCCGCGGCCGTCATGCCATCGGCCAGCTTCGACAGCGCCTCATCCGCGATCTGCACCGCGTCGACCGGCCACTGCGTGGTGGGATGCATCGCGCGCACCTGGCGGTACCCGAGCGTCCAGATCGCCTGGTCTCGCACCGGCGGAGGTGTCATCGGATCCGCGACGATCCGGGCGAGCCGCCGCGCGGTCTCGCTCGAGGGGAAGCGCGTCAACCAGATGCAACCGCGCCGGCGCAGCTCGACGGCATGCCGGGGATCGATCATCCAGTAGCCCACCTCGGCGAGCGCCGGATCTGCGCCGAGCCAGGCCTCGCCGTCCTCGATCAGGCGGACGAGCCGCTCGTGCGCGACCCCCTCGAGCGCGCCGCCATCCGTCGGGACGAGGCCGAGCGCGTCCCGGATCCGGTACCGCAGCGCCGGCGGGACCGCGTCCATGGTGCCCAGCTTGACGGGGAGCTCAGTCACTTCGCCAGCATAGACGACTCGCTCGGGTGCGTGTCATGGTGAACAAGCGCTCTTCCGAAACGTCCAACATGTCCCCCATGATCCGCCTGTGTGCCGTCCTCGTCTGGCTGTGCTCGCTCGGTCCACTCGCTCGGGCCGACGCGCCGAAATCGGCGGCGCCCGCGCCCTCGGGATCGATCAAGGGCACCGTGATCTTCGAGGGTGAGGCTCCCGATCGCGCCAAGCTGAACCGCACCTCCGACCCGTACTGCGCGAAGGTCGAGAAGCTCTCCGATGACGTGATCGTCACCAAGGGCAAGCTCTCGGGCGTGCTCGTGCGGGTGAAGAACGGCACCATGGGGGCGCACGCCACTCCCGCGACCGCCGTGGTGCTCGACCAGCACGACTGCGCGTACACGCCGCACGTGATCGGCATCGTCGCCGGGCAGAAGATCGCCGTCCGCAACAGTGACGGCACCCAGCACTACGTCTGGGGCAAGCTCGCCGGCAAGCAGCTGTGGAACAAGCCGCAGGACGCCAGGGGACCCGACCTCACGCTGGACACGTCCAGCAAGGCGGGAGACGTGATCGACATCCAGTGCGGCTCGCACCCGTGGATGCAGGCGTACGTGGTGGTGCAGGACCATCCGTTCTTCGCGGTGACCGGCGACGACGGCGTCTTCGAGATCAAGGGCCTCGCCGTCGGGACGTATACGCTCGAGGCGTGGCACCCGACGCTCGGCGAGCGGACCCTCGAGGTGAAGATCGGCAAGGGCGCGCGCGGCAACGTCACCGCCCGGTTCTCGTACAAGGCGAACTGACCCCGATCGGGCTGCTCCACAGCTCCGGACCAGCGCGGGCGACGGCTGGACCGATCGAGCATGATCCCGGCCGGATCCGAGTTACGTATAGACCGTGCGAACCAAGCGGCGTCGCTGGCTGGGACTCGCCGTGGTGGTGGGGCTCGCCGCCGGCATCGTGCTGGCGATCAAGGTCCACCATGACACGGGCGGCGAGGGCCTCGAGCTACCCGCGTGCATCGACGGCCCCACGACCCCAGGGATCGATGTCTCGTACTATCAGGAGACCATCGACTGGAAGCGCGTGCACCGCGCCGGGATGCGGTTCGCGTTCATCCGGGTCTCGGATGGCCTGACCGTCCTCGACTCGATGTTCAAGCGCAACTGGGCCGGCGCCAAGCAGGCCAAGCTCCTGCGCGGCGTGTACCAGCACTTCCGTCCGGACGAGACTGCGGTGGCGCAAGCGGATCTGATGATCGCCGCGATCGAGCGGGATCGCGGTGAGCTGCCGCCCGTGATCGACGTCGAGGTCACCGGCGGCAGATCGCCCGCGCAGATCGCCACCGCGGTGCGTGCCTGGGTGGCGAGGGTGCGCGCGCGCCTCTCGGTCGAGCCGATGATCTACACCAGCCCTGACTTCTGGCGCGACGAGGTCGGCGGAGCGGATCTCTCGACCCAGCCCTTGTGGGTCGCGCACTACACCAAGGAGTGCCCACGGGTTCCCGCGCCGTGGACCACGTGGACGTTCTGGCAGCACAGCAAGACCGGTCAGGTCCCGGGGATCTCCGGCCCGGTCGACTTCGACGTGCTGTCCGGCAACCTCGAGTCGCTCCGAATCGATCGCTGACTCGATCGAAACGACCTTCGCGGGCGCACACGCCGAGATGCTCAGACCGGCACGATGTCTACGTGGAGCCCGGCGGCCATCGCGAGCGGCTTCAGGTCATCCGGATCCGACGTCACGATCCAGTCTCCATCCACCGCGAGGAGCACGAGCGCGGCATCGATCACGTCGGTCACCCGCGCGCGAGCGAGCAACGCGCCCGCGCGGCGGCCAAGCTCTTCGTCGAGAGCAACGATCTCCACCGATCGCAGGGCCCGCGCAAGGGAGACTTGCCGCCCGGTACCGCCGCGCCAGACCTGACCGACGACTCCTCCGTGCGTGATCGGCAAACGCCGTTCATGTAACTCGCGCTTGAGCAGCGAGAATAACTCGCGATCGCCACGCTCGAGCGCGATGAATGCGCCTGCATCGAGGACGAGCGTCATCGCCGACTCACCGATGCCGTGGGGAACGGACGCGCGATTCAGAAGCTCGCAAGCCACGAACCGAGCTAGCGCGGTGCCGCGCGCGACGCTCGGCTTGCTCGATCTCCACGTGGGTGATCTCGCCATGCGTCGCTTCATGGTCGGCAATCAGCAGCGCAAGAGCCTGCAAGCGACGATCAAGCTCGAGCTTGAGCCGCATCGCGTCGCTGATCCACGCGCTCAGCGTTGGGGCGTCCCCGCGAGCGGTCGCAGCTTCGGCAGCCGCGAGCAGCTCGGCGTCGACGGATGCGCTGAGCCGTTGCTTGCCGCTCATACTCTCAGTGTGCGCTGATACCACGAATGTGGCAAGCACATCCTACGATGCCCGCGACAGCCTCGAGCTCGGTCGGCGCGAGCGGTCCGGCAGACCGCGACCGGCGATCTCGTCATCGCGGTGGAGCCATACGCTGACGTCAGGCTCGATGGACGTGCGATCGGATCGACTCCGATCCGGATCAAGGTCAAAGTCGGGTCGCATCGGGTGCTGCTGGTCAACAAGGACCTCCCCCTCCGCGAGTCCGCCAGCGTGGCCGTTGTCGTCGAGAACCAAGCCCTCATCGAACAGACCTGGTGAAGATCATGCGAGCTGGCACCGTCCTCCTCACCGCGATCGGCGCGCTCCTCGCGACCGGATCGATCGCCGCCGCCGAAACCGGCGCCATCGTCGTGTACGGCAAGGCGAAGCCCCACGAGCGCGAGGTCGTCGCCTCGGCCGTCGCCAAGACCCTGCGCGATGCGTCGTGGTCGGTCGACGACGCGCCGTTCTCGACGAAAGACCTCGAGAGCCTCAAGGCGTGCCTCGGCCTGGATCGACCGTGGCCGTGCGTTGCTCCCACCGCGCGTCACAAGGGCGTTCAACGGATCGTGGTCGTCCAGGTCGAGCTCGAGGACGGTGGAAACGCGGTCGTCGTCACGGGGCAAGTCCTGGTCGCCAGCGACGCGGTCCCCTCGATCGAGCGCAGGTTCTGCCAGCCATGCAGCGACGCCTTCCTCGACCAGTCCGTCACGGAGATGACCACGGTCCTCCTGGATCGGGTGGTCACCGGGCAAAGCACGACGGCGATCGACATCCAGACGATCCCGCCGGGCGCCTCGGTCGTGATCGACGGGACCGTGGCCGGCACCAGCGACAAGACGGTCGAGGTGTCCGCGGGGCCCCATCAGGTGCAGGTCCAACGATCGGGGTACCGTCCCGAGTCGAAATCGATCATCGTGCACGAAGGCTCGACCACCAAGATGGTCATCACGCTCGCCGCCGCGGAGGGTGGCACGTCCGCCGGCACCGCCGACCGACGGTCTCGCGTCATGCCCGGCCTGATCGTCGGAGCGGGGACGGTCGCGCTCGTCGGTGGGATCGCGTACTCGCTCACGATCGATCCGCCGCGCACGTTCGAGCAGCCGCAGCACCTGTACAGCGGCCCGGCCCTCGCGGTCGCCGCCGCGGGCGGGGTCGCGATCGGGGTCGGGCTCTACCTGTGGTTTCGTCATCCCGAGCGGCGATCCGCGCCCGTCGCCACGTTCGCCCATGGCGGCGGCGTCGTCGGCTGGTCCACGAGCTTCTGAACGGAGGGGCATGTCCATGTTGACTGAAACACGCATTCGCTCGATCTTCGTCGCCGCTGTGGCGCTCGCTGGCTGCCGCGCGAACCCACAGTTCTGCGCCGACCATCCCGGCAACAACTGCGACAACCCCATCGACTCGGGAACGGATGGTCCGAAGCGCTGTACCGCCAGCGCCGATTGCGCAGGCGCGACCGCGATCTGCGACCTGACCGGGTCGATGACCTGCGTGCAATGCACGGTCGATCAGCACGATGCGTGCACCGGCTTGATGCCCGCCTGCGTCGGCACGACTTGCCAGGCCTGCACCGCGCACGCCCAGTGCGCCGCCTCGAACGTATGCCTGCCCGATGGCTCGTGCGCGGACCAAGCCCAGGTCGCCTATGTCGACCCAGCCGGCACCGACAACACCAGCTGTACGAAGGCGGCGCCGTGCACGAGGGTCTCGAAGGCCCTCGGGACGAATCGCGCGCACCTCAAGCTCAAGGGCACCACCGACGAAGCGGTCGTCATCAACAACCAGAACGTGACGCTGCACGCGGATCCGGGCGCCAAGCTCACGCGGACGAGCAACGGCCTCCTGCTCGAGGTCAAGGGCACCTCACACGTCGCGATCTACGACCTCGAGATCAGCGGGGCGTCAGGATCCGCGGGCATCGGCATCTCGATCCCGGCCGGGAGCACAGGTTCGCTGGCGCTCACCCGCGCCAACGTGACCAGCAACCAGGGCGGCGGCATCGTCTCCGCCGGCGGTTCCTTGACGGTCACCCAGTCCACGATCTCCGGCAACCAGGGCGGCGGGATCTCGGTGAGCGGGGTCGGTGTCATGTTCGACATCACCAACACGTTCATCGTCAGGAACGGGGACAACAGCGCGAGCACGTTCGGGGGCGTGAGCCTCGGGATCGCGGTGGCCGGCGCGAACCGGTTCGCGTTCAACACGGTCGCGGACAACGAGGCCGCGATCAACTCGGGTGGGGTCATCTGCAACGTCGCCACCTTCACGGGGCCCAACAACATCATCGCTCGCAACGCGCTGGCCGGAACCACCGCGGGCGCGAACGCGCAGACCTCGGGTGCCTGCAGCTATCCCACGTCCCGGATCCAGGCCGACGTCAACGACCTCGCCTTCGAACATCCTGACGTCCCGGCGCCATTCGTGTACAAGCTCACCGCCGGCAGCTCGGCGGTCGACCAGGCGACGACCGCCGTCGCCGTGGATGTCGACAACGAAGGCGACCTCCGGCCACAGGGCGCGCAGAAGGACATCGGCGCCGACGAGCTCAAGCGGTAAGCCGATCCGAATGAACCTGGATGAGTCCCCCATCAACGAGCGGTGCCACGCTCTCCCCTCCTTCCGAGAAGACGAATAGGCCACGGATCTGCGATGTTCCTGACGAATGCCCTCCCTGACGTTCAACGTGGACTACGACCACAGGATCGACGAGGTCCTCGATCATGCAGGCTTCGGGTGGCGAGCGCCCGCGCGCCTCGGCGTGTTCGGATCGGGCCGCCACCAGCTCTCCGCAGCGCGCATCACGTTCGACGCGGACGTCGCCACGCCGACGGCGATCGCGCGGATGACGGCGGAGAAGCTACGGCCGGCGACGTTCTATGAGCTCGCATCCGCGGCGGATGCCGACGCGGCCCTCGGTCGCGACGCGGTCGTTGTCGCGCTCGGCTCGTGTGATGTCAACTACGCCGGTGGCGCCGCGTCGCCCGCGATCGCGACCTTCGAGGGCGAGCGCCAGATCGTGATGACCGGCTTCCTCGGTGCGTGGCCCGCGGGTACCGAGTTCTTCGCGATTCCGGCCGACCTCGCCGCCGGTCACGGCAACGTCGCGCACAACCACCTACTCCCGATCGAGGCCAAGCGGTCGCCCAAGCTCGTGTTCACGCAGCCGCCGTGCACGCTGACCCATGGGGTGCCCTATGACGGTGCGCTCGCGCTACGCGATGCCATCAAGGCCGCGAAGCTGCGGAACGTGTCCGACCTCGTCTACAAGGACGACCAGTTCCCTCCCGACGCCGAGCCCGTGCACGCGATGCTCGAGGTGCTCGTGCTATCGCTGAATCGCCAGGTGCGCAGCGTCGAGGCGATCGCCGAGCTCGCCGCGCGCGGATACCGGCCGGCGAAAGTTCGCGAGCTCGTCGCGCTGGTTGCCGCCGTTCCCGACCTGATCGAAACGCGCGCCATCTGGGCGCTGGGCGACGCGACATGTGCGGGCGCTTACAAGGCGGGGACGCGGACGCTCGGCGTGCATGTCGGCCGAGACAACGGGTCGGATCCGGTGTTCGCCGGTCAGCGGTGGGAACCGCCGACGTCGTTCGCGGGTGTGCGCCGCATCGAAGGCGGCACGATGCCCGCGGCGCCGACCACGGCAAAGGCGCCGGCCGACAAGAAGACGACCGCGAAGAAGGCGCCGACGCCGAAGTCGAAGCCGCGGCGTGGCGACTGATCTTGGCGTTGTTCGACGTCGAGGCGTAGAGCTTCCGCGTCGCCTCCGTCGCCAAGTCTTCCACGCCCGAAGTGGAGGTCAGTGTGCGACGACCGTGTCGATCCGAGCGCGAGCCCAGCCGACGCGCTGCTGCAGGTTCACGTAGTCGCCATCTCGGGCTGGCCGAGCGAGTCGCGCGTGATCTGGGGCTCTCCCCAGGCCCGCGTCATCAGGTCGCGCGAGTTTCATGTCGACCGGATCAGCGCGCGATCACGGCATGACGCTCGCTCGCCAGCCATGCGCCGTACTTCGCAGCCTGATACACGTCTTCCTTCTCCAGCTCGGGGTACTCGCGGGCGATGTCGTGGGCCGTATAGCCATCGCCGAGCAGCTTCAACACGAAGTCCACCGTGATGCGCAGGCCTCGGATCGTAGGTTTCCCTTCGCAGACTGCAGAATCGATGCGAATGCGATCCAACATGGTTCCAGGCTAGCACATCGGCGGTCCCACCTCAGATCGATGGCTTGCCCCGACAGCCTCGCCGACGGTATCTACACTGCCTCGCAGAACGATCACGACCCGATGCTGCGCGAGCGGCGATCGCAGCCGGTCAATCGGTCGAGGCCGTTACGGCGCCATTTCCGGGCACGCCGGGACTTCCAGCGTGCGCACGATCTTGCCGGCGGCGATATCGAGCACCGAGATCACGCTGCCGATCGCGATCACCGTACCGTCGGGCTGCTTGACGAACGGCGCGATGGTGTCGGTGCCCCGGGCGAGCGGGCAGCAGTGGTCGGCCGATGTGATCTCGAGCTTGCGTTCGGCGCCGGTCTTGACGTCGAGCACGAGCACGTCGTCGCTCTCGAAATCGTGGATCAGCCAGGTGTCGCCGTCGTCGTGGAACGGGGTCTCGCCCTGGAAGCTGATCGAGTCGCGGAGCTTGCCGATCGGCTGGCCTGCGCTGGTGAACAGCCACGCGACGCCCGGCGCTTGGCCGCAGCGATCCGCGGTGACGTAGATCGTATTGCCGAGGAAGCCGGCCCCGAGCAGGCACTTGAACGTCGAGTCGTGGACGCGGATCGTCGAGAGCCGCTTGTGGGTCTTGGCGTCGCGCAGCTCGACGTCCTGGCGCTCGGGCACGAGCGCGACCTCGCGCGTGCCATCGGTGCTGATCGTCGCCAGCGCGGCCGAGGCGGGCGGTGCGGGCGCCGGCGCCGCGGTGAACCTGCCGTCGGCGAGCGCGACGTTCGCGCAGGTCAGCGCCTTGGTGTCGAACATCTTGCGGCACACCGTCAAGGTCGTACCTGCGAGCTGGACCACGCCCCACGCGTCGTTCTGGTTCGATGCGAAGCAAAACGGCGCGGCCGGCGCAGCGGCGTCCACGGGCTTGGCCGCGAGCGGCGCGGGTGCCGCGGAGCCGGACCCCGCGGCCGGCACCGCTTGCTTGTCACTCGTGTTTCCGCACGCAGCCAGCGCCACCAGCACCAGGGTCGTTCGCATGGCGCCACTCTATATCTGGGCCGCCACCAGATGTCGCCAAGCGCCGCCGGCATGGCGCACCTGTGCGCGCGGCCAGCGGGACCCTCTACTGTTGGGGCTCCAACATGGAAGGCCAGATCGATGACGGCACGCAGGATGCCGATCGCCGAGTCCCGACGGTCGTGATGTAGCGGTCGCACAGCGGCCGGCCAACGCGGTGTGGGATGCTCGCGTCATGTCAGCACGGCTCTTCGTCTTGTCGATCGTCCTGGTCGGGTGCGGCTCCTCGAAGGACGACCGAGCCACTGACTCCGCCGTACCCCCGGCAAGCTGGAACGACGCCTGCGCTGCGCACGCCACAGCGTGGTGCCGCTATGCGGCGGCATGCACGCCTGAATGGTACGCGTTCGCGAGCGAGGCCGAATGTGAGCAGGCCGCCAGCGCCACATGCATGGGCACGTTCTCGACCAGCTCGCTCGACGCGAGCAGCTACAAGGCCTGCCTCGACGGGTGGAACGCGGTCGAGTCCTCGTGCATCACGCTCAACCCGCTCGTCGCGTGCCTTCAGGGGGCGGCCAGCACCGTCGGGCCGGGTGAGGCGTGCTCGCTGGACTCCTACGTCGAAGGTGTCGGGCTCGTGATCGACAGCGGCCTCGTTCCCAACTGCCGAGACTCGATCTGCGAAGGCGCCACTGGCAGCTGCGGCACGTGCGTCGCCGGCGGTGGCGTGGGCGCGCCGTGCGTCGGCGATAACTACTGTGACCCGTCCGCACACCTTTATTGTGACAACAGCGGTGGGAGCCCCGCGGTCTGCGCGAAGCTCGCGCGCGAGGGCGAGTCTTGCAACGGCAAGCGGTGCGATCCGAGCGTCCCGCTGCTGTACTGCCACGACACCACGAAGACGTGTGAGCTGCTGCCGCGCGGCGTAGGTACGCCGTGCACCGGCCCTTGCGCAGGGACGTTGTGGTGCGGACCTGCGGGGACCTGCGTCGCCGGGTCTGGGCCTGGTGCGACCTGCGAACCGCTCGGTCTGCGTTGCGATATCAGCCTCGGGCTCGCCTGTCTGGGAGGGACGTGCGAGTTCGCCGAGCACGACCTCGGCACCGCCTGCCCCGGCTCGCAGTGCTGGAAGTCCGCATGCTCGTCGATGACCGGGGCGGGCACCTGCAATGCCTTCGTACCCGCCGGGGGCGCGTGTTCGCCAGACGGCACCGGGGCGGTGTGCGCGCCGCCTTACTCGTGCCACGCCGGAGTCTGCGGTTCCCCGACGATTCGCGACGTCTGTCCCTGACGACGATCGAGCCACCCTGCGCTGGGCTCGCGCTGACTATCTTCGGGGAGGCGCGGGGGATGGTGGGCGATCCACGCCTCGACCTCGGCGAGCACGGTGCTGCTGGCTTGGGCCGTGGCGGAGAGCTCGCGCGCTGCCTCGGCGTGGCGCCGGGCGGCGTCGTGGTCTCCCGCGCTCCACGCCGCCTGCGCGAGCGCGAAGCGTATCGCGCCGAGGATTCGAAGCAGGGAAGTGGACCTGCGCCCGAGCTCGAGCGCGCGTTGGGTCCCACCCGGACAGAACGGATGATCTCGGACATCGACCAGTCGGCCCGGTCACGGAGCTCGCGCGCAACGTACTCCGACATTGGGGTTGCGAGCGGATGGGTTGCTGTTGTAGCGGTACGCTGCTCTCAGATTCGTCGGGGGATCGAGGAAACTTCCTCCTCGAATGACCCGGACCGACGAGGCAAATAGATTCGCGCAGTCGTTACATGGCGTGGGAACCGGAGTGCCGTATCCGTCCAGCAGCCACTCCCAGACGTTCCCAGCGAGGTCCGTCTGCCCCCACAGGCCATCGCTTTGCGGGGACAGGCTTCCCACGATGTTCGCACCCGCGCCGATGCATGCCGTGCTCGGCCAGCTCGCCCCGCCGTAGTTCGCGACCGTGCAGTCGATCGCGATCCCACTCGGTGGGTTCGACCACGGATAGGCTCGCTGGAGGCTCCCTCCAGCCGCCGCGTATCCCGACTCGGCCTCCGTCGACAAGTACCCGCCGTCCCATGTGCAGAACGCCATCGCCTCGTACCAGGTGATGCAGTTGATCGGTCGGTTTTCGTTGGCGCCGGCTGTGTCCGTCCAGGTCCCATATCCCGTGTTGCACTTCGCCGCCGCGGCCAGCCCCCCGGTGTCGGCGGCGAGACTCGCATTCCACGTTGGGTCCCAGCCGCCCTGGTTCGCGATCCCGTTGAGCGTTCGTGCCCCTGCGCCGGCTGGCGGCGGATTGGCTTGGGTCCCCATCCCGGCTGCGACGAATCGCCGGAACCGGCCCACCGTCACCTCGTATTTATCGAGCCGGAACGTGCTCAGCGTCGCCGGATGGGTCATGTCGGGATAAGCCATGTCGGTCCCGACGTCGTACCCGCGATCGAACGTACCGCCGGTCACCACGGGGCTCTCGCAGCACGATTGCTGGCCATCGCTCCCGCAGGTGGCCGGCAATGCGACGCAGCTCGCCGCGACCGCGGCGTCGATAGCCGAGCCGTCGATGCTCGGACCCTCGTTGCTCGGACCGTCTGAGTTCTCGTCGAATCCCTGCCGGCCGCAGCCCGCAAGCAGCACGACGACAAGCACGACCCGCATCGTGCCTATATTATCTCATCAGCGCCTCGACGGCGGATTCACCCGCTGCCGGCGGTGCTTTTCAGGCGCCGTGGCCAGCCGCATCGGGGGCACCCGGACCGGGGTAGATCGGTCGACTTACGCATTCGCGGGCCGCTAAACCAAGGATCAGGAAGCGTTGCGCTCGTCATTGCTGACGATTTTCAGTGTTTCGGCGATTTTCACATCGGGAAACCGTCTTGAAGCGAGGTCGCGCCCGGTTTCGAAGCGGCGAGCGATTTCCGCCTTCGCCGCATCCTTGAGCACAATATTGCCGACCGGCCGCAATTCGCATTCCACGACGAGTCTCGGTTTCGGCTGCATTTCGCGACGAATCCGATGGATGGTTGCGCCAAGGCGTTCGGCAATTTCGGCTTCGAGCCGGGCCGCGACGGGGCGAAGGGCGGCGGCGACAGGGCTGAGTTCTCCTCGTCCTTGCGCCGTAAGCGCAATATGCAAATGTTTGGATTGGGCCTTCCGCCGCATTTGCGCGCTGACCGAGAAATTCGCCAAGGCCATGGCTTTTTCGTCGAGTTGGCGGCGATCGATGTCGCGCAAGCGGTCGTATAGAGCGTCAAGCGTGGTTTTGGGCGCGGAGCGCGCCCCGACCAGAGCACAGATATGCGACGCCGCGGTGCAGGGCTGAGGATAGGAAAAGGACTTGGCGCCAATATAGGCGACGGCGTCGGCGTCGAAAGTCTCCTGCATCGAGCTTACGTTTCCGGCGTCGCGGCCGGCGACGCTAAGCAGTTCAAAACGGAAGTCGTCGATTTGCGGGAGCAGCGTCAAATTTGCGACCCATTCTGCCCAGATGCGCGCCGCCTCTATCCGATTTCCGGCTTTGGCAAGCGCCAGACCATACTGAGCGATACCGTAATCGTCGGAAGGTTGGGGGGGGCCGAGCCAGACGGAAAAACTGCGCGCCTGTTCCACAACAGGTCGACCGCGCAAGGCGTCGCATGCGACAAGATTTGTCCAGCGACGCACGTCAGTGCGGCGATCTCCGGAAAATGTGAATTTTGAAAAGAGCGCCGCCAGCCACCCATCGATCTCGCTTTCAATAGAACGTCCGAGCAAGAACTGTCCGAGCGCCAACAAAAACAATGATTCCGCCTGCTGCGGCGCGTTGTAGCGCAGATCGTCCTCCATGACGTCGAACATGCGGGTGGTCAAGATGAAGATTGAATCGGTCGGATCGGGCACCGGCTCAATCGTCCTATTTCGATGGCCGCAATTCAGTCTTGATTTTCGTTTTCTTGTCGACCACGTCCTTCATCAGGCCCTCTCTGCCAACGTAGCTGAGACACCGGCCTCCCCGAAGATCAGTGTCGAAGGCAGCCGCCGCATGATCAGGATCGCACCCGCCTTGGCCTCGAATCGATCGGCGAGCTCGCGAAGACTCTGACGTACCGGACGGTCACCTGACGCGAAGGGACACGAGGAAAGCAGTCGTCGCGATTCGAGACGTCGCCGAGAAGCTCATCAAGGACGTGCTTGTCGAGGCGCCTCCAGCTGCGTCGCCCGACGGAGCGGCGCAATCGAAGGCCACGACTGCGTACCGAGCAATGAGCCGCAGGCGACAACACCACCGGCCGAAGCGGTCGTCGAGATCTACGGAGACTCCTCGTACGGAACGGCCAACTTCGTCGAGGCGATCGAGAGTGCGGGGGCGGAAGCGAACGTCACCAACGGCCTCGGGCTCGCCGGCGGCTGGAGGTCAGTGCGCGACGACCGCGTCGATCCGAGCGCGAGCCCAGCCGACGCGCTGCTGCAGATTCACGTAGTCGCCATCGAGCGGCTTGTCCCACTTCGCGAGCTCGGCCTCGGCGGTGGCGAGCTCCTTCCTCGCGGCGTCCGCATCGATGTCCTTCGCCGGCAACGCCTGTTCGACGAGGATCTCGACCGCGCCGCTCGGATCGACGCGCAAGTAGCCGCTCGACACCGCATAGCGCGCGCGCGCCTTGGTGCCGATCGTGAGCACGCCCGGCCGCAACGCGGTCAGCATCGGGATGTGTCCCGGCAGCATCTCGAACTCGCCGAGCTCGCCCGGGGCCTGCACGCTATCGGCCGAGGTGTGCGCGATCACACCCTTGGGCGTCACCAGGTTCACGGCGAGGATCGTGTTGAGTCCAGCCGCCATGACTAGCCTCGCTTCGCGAGCTCGGCGGCCTTGGCGCGAACGTCATCGATCGTGCCGGTCATCTCGAACGCCTGCTCGGGCAGATCATCCGCCTTGCCCGAGAGCACCTCCTCGAACGAGCGCACGGTGTCTTCGCGCGACACGAAGATGCCCTTGAGGCCGGTGAACGTCTCGGCGACGTGGAACGGCTGACCGAAGAACTTCTCGATCTTGCGCGCGCGCGACACGGTCTGCTTGTCATCCTCGGACAGCTCGTCCATGCCAAGGATCGCGATGATGTCCTGCAGATCCTTGTAGCGCTGGAGGATCCGCTGCACCTCGCGGGCGACCTTGTAGTGACGCTCGCCGACGACCGCGGCGGAGAGAATCGTCGAGGTCGAGTCGAGCGGATCGACGGCCGGGTAGATGCCCTTCTCGGTGATCGCGCGGTTGAGCACCGTGGTGGCGTCGAGGTGGGCGAACGCGGTCGCGGGCGCCGGGTCGGTCAAGTCGTCGGCGGGCACGTAGATCGCCTGCACCGAGGTGATCGAGCCGTTCTTGGTCGACGTGATGCGCTCCTGCAGACCACCCATCTCGGTCGACAGCGTCGGCTGATAACCGACGGCGCTCGGGATGCGACCGAGGAGGGCCGACATCTCGGAGCCGGCCTGGGTGAAGCGGAAGATGTTGTCGACGAACAGCAGCAGGTCCTGCTTCTCGACGTCACGGAAGTACTCCGCCATGGTCAGCGCCGAGAGCGCGACGCGGGCGCGGGCACCCGGGGGCTCGTTCATCTGGCCGAACACCATCGCGGTCTTCGAGAGCACCGACGAGCCATCGAACAGCTTGGCGTCCGCGAGCTCGTGATAGAGGTCGTTGCCCTCGCGGGTCCGCTCGCCGACACCGGCGAACACCGAGTAGCTACCCGACTTCTTCGCGACGTTGTTGATCAGCTCCTGGATCAGCACGGTCTTGCCGACGCCGGCGCCACCGAACAGGCCGATCTTGCCGCCGCGGCGATACGGTGCGAGGAGGTCGATGACCTTGATGCCGGTCTCGAACATCTCGACGCTCACCGACTGATCGACGAACGGAGGCGCCGAGCGGTGGATCGGACGGCGGGTCTCGCCCTTGACCGGACCGGCCTCGTCGATCGGCTCGCCGATCACGTTGAGGATCCGGCCGAGGACGCCGGCGCCGACCGGGACCGAGATCGCGATGCCGGTGTTCTTGACCGACTGACCGCGGATCAGCCCGTCGGTGGTGTCCATCGCGACGCAGCGGACCGTGTGCTCGCCGAGGTGCTGAGCGACCTCGACGGTGAGGTTATCCGCCCGCTTGTCGATCGACGGGTTCGACAGCAGGAGTGCGGTGTTGATCTCGGGGAGCTCGGCCGAATCGAACGCCACATCGACGACGGGACCGATGACCTGGACCACGCGGCCCATGCTGTTGGGAGAAAAGTCGGTAGCCATGAAGTGTTCCCTTTAACCCTTGAGAGCCTCGGCGCCGCCGACGATCTCGGCGAGCTCCTTGGTGATCGATGCCTGACGAGCGCGGTTGAACTGCAGGGTGAGCGCCGCGATCATGTCGCCGGCGTTCTTGGTGGCGTTCTGCATCGCCGTCATCTGCGCGGCGAAGAACGACGTGATCGACTCGAGCGCGGCGCGGTACAGCATGATCTGCACGTACAGCGGGACGAGCCGCTCGAGCAGCTGTTGCTTGCTCGGCTCGTAGAGGTAGTCCGCCGAGTCGGCCTCGGCGTCGGTCTTCTCGGTGACGACCGGGAGGATCTGCTTGACCTTGACGGCCTGCGATCCGGCGTTCTTGAACTCGTTGTAGACCACGAACACCCGGTCGACGTGGCCGGCCTGGAAGTCCGCGATCACCCGGTTGGCGGTCTCGCGCGCGGTGTCGAGCGCGGTCGCGCCGGTCGGCGCGCCATCGAAGCTGGTGATCGTGGCGCGGCGCCGCGAGAAGTACTGGTTGCCCTTGCGGCCGATGATCCGCAGCGACACTTCCTGGGCACCCGAGAGCTCGTTGGCCGCGTATCGCTCGACCGCCTTGGTCACGTTCGCGTTGAACGCCCCCGCCTGGCCACGATCGCTCGTCATCACGACGATGCCGGCCTTGATCAGCGGACGCTCCTCGAACAACGGGTGCGCGCTCGCGCCCGCCACCGCCGAGAGCTGGGCGACCACGTCGGTGATCGCCTGGGTGTACGGCCGCGCCGCGACCAGCGCGCCCTGAGCACGCTTGAGCTTCGCGGTCGACACGAGCTGCATCGCCTTCGTGATCTTCCGGGTGTTCTTGACACTCGTGATGCGAGTGCGGATGGCCTTCAGCGACGGCATGGAGCTACGCCTTCTTTTCCTCGATGGAGAATTGCTTGGCGAACTCGGTCAGGCCTTCGCGGAGCTTCTTCTCGAGCGGGCCCGGCTGCTTCTTGCCGGTCTCGTCCTTGACGTCGTCGAGCTTGCCGACCGCCTTGAGCTCGGTGAGGACGTCCGCCTTGCGCGACTTCATGAACGACAGCAGCTCGGTCTCGTAGCGGCCGAGCACGTCGACCGGGTAGTCATCGACGAAGCCGTTGGTGCCGGCGTAGATCACGACGACCTGCTCCTCGACCGGCATCGGCTGGAACTGGCCCTGCTTGAGCAGCTCGACCATGCGCTGACCGCGGTTGATCTGCGCGAGCGTCGCCTTGTCGAGATCGGAGCCGAACTGCGCGAACGCCGCCTTCTCGCGGTAGCTCGCGAGCTCGAGGCGGAGGCGGCCGGCGATCTTCTTCATCGCGCCGGTCTGCGCCGCACCACCGACGCGGGACACCGAGATGCCGACGTTCACCGCGGGACGGACGCCCTGGTAGAACAGATCGCCCTCGAGGAAGATCTGCCCGTCGGTGATCGAGATCACGTTGGTCGGGATGTACGCCGAGACGTCGCCGGCCTGGGTCTCGATGATCGGCAGCGCCGTCAGCGAACCGCCGCCCTCCTTGTCGGACAGCTTCGCGGCACGCTCGAGCAAGCGGCTGTGGATGTAGAACACGTCGCCCGGATAGGCCTCGCGACCCGGCGGGCGGCGCAGCAGCAGCGACAGCTGGCGATACGCGACGGCCTGCTTGGACAGATCATCATAGATGATCAGCGCGTGGCGGCCGGAGTCGCGGAAGTACTCGGCCATCGTGACGCCGGTGTACGGCGCGATGAACTGCAGCGGCGCGGGCTCCGACGCGCCGGCGAGGACGACCGTGGTGTACTCCATCGCGCCGGCCTTGGTGAGCCGATCGACGACCGTCGCCACCGTCGACTGCTTCTGGCCGATGGCGACGTAGAAGCAGAACATGTTCTGCCCCTTCTGATTGATGATCGTGTCGATCGCGATCGCCGTCTTGCCGGTACCGCGGTCGCCGATGATCAGCTCGCGCTGACCGCGGCCGATCGGGATCATCGAGTCGATCGCCTTCATCCCGGTCTGCATCGGCTCGTGCACCGACTTGCGCGCGATGATGCCCGGCGCCTTGATCTCGACCTGGCGCTTCTTGGCGCCGGTGATCGGCTTGCCGCCGTCGACCGGGAGGCCGATCGCGTTGACGACGCGACCGAGCAGCTCCTCGCCGACCGGCACCTCGACGATGCGGCCGGTGCGGCGGACGACGTCGCCCTCACGAATCGACTCGAACTTGCCGAGCAGCGCGACGCCGACGTTGTCCTCCTCGAGGTTGAGCACCATGCCGTTGACCTTCTCGCCACCGGCGCCCTCGAACTCGAGGAGCTCGCCGGCCATCGCTCCCGACAGGCCGTACACGCGGGCGATGCCATCGCCGGCGGTGAGCACGGAGCCGGTCTCGGTGACCGAGACCTTCTTGTCGTAGTTCTCGATCTGCTTGCGGATGATGTCGCTGATCTCTGCGGCGCGGATGGTGTCGGTCATGATGGCCTCTTACTTGCCAGTTACTTGGTCAGTTCGTCGCGCAAGGTGCGGAGCTGGGTGCGAAGACTTCCGTCGTAGACCACGTCGCCGACCTTGGCGACGACGCCGCCCATCAGCTCGGGATCCTCTCGCCGGGTGATGTCGACCTTCTTGCCCGAGAGCTGCTCGAGCGCGAGGGTGATCTGGCTGAGCTGCGCGGGGTCGAGCGGCCTGGCGGAGATGATCTCGGCGCTGACGTGACCGCTCTTGGCCTGGATCATCGTATCGACCTCGCGCGACAGCGCGGGCAGCGACGACAACCGCTCGCTGTCGAGCATCAAGTAGATCAGGTTCTTGGTCAGCGCCTGAGCGCCGATCCGCTGGAGCAACCCATCGAGGACCCTGCGCCGGTCGGCGCGGCGGATCGCCGGGTTGGTCATCACGGTGACGAGCTCGGCCGACTCGGTCATCACCTTCGCGAGGCTGCGGAGATCGGTGCCGAGCTGGGCGAGGTTGCCGTTGGCCTCTCCCATCTGGATGACGGCGCGGGCGTAGCGGCGCGCGAGGCTCCCGGTGACCATCAGGCACGCTCCTTGGGCTGAGCCGCGCGCCGGACGTCCGTGATGAACGTCGCCACGAGCTTCTGCTGGTCAGCCGGCATCATCTGTTCGCGCAGCAGCTTCTCGGTCGCGGAGGTCGCGGCGGCCGTGACCTCTCGCGTCAGGCTCGCGCGCGCGAGCTCGATCTCGGCGGCGATCCGCTGCTCGGCTTCCTTCTGGAGCTGAGCAGCTTGTTTCGCCGCGTTCTCGAGGATGCGCGCCTTGTCGGACTCGGCGTCCTCGCGCATGCCCTCGACGAGCTTCTTGATCTCGAGGTCCGCGTCCTTGAGGCGCGCTTCGTACTCGGCGAGCTTGTCCGCGGCCTGCTTGCGCAGCTTCGCCGCCTCGTCGAGCGCGATCTTGATCTCGTCGTGGCGATCCCGGGCGAGCTTGCTCACCACCGGCCCACCCTTCCAGACGAGGATGCCCATCAGGATCAGGAAGTTGAGCACCATCAGCACGAACGGCGCGGACATCGGCTCTTCCTCGGCGGGGTGGCCGTCTTCCTTCACGGTCTCGCCCGTCGCCGGATCGACCATCACGCCATCGCCGAACTTCCCGCCGTACTCGTCCTTGCCGCGGTAGCTGAAATTTCCGAAGTTGAAGTGCTTCGTCGGATCGTGCGCCTCTTCCTCGCCCGAGCCCTTGGGGTCGTGGCCAGCGGCCTGCTTCCCGACGCGATCCTTCTCGGAAGACTCGGCACCGGGCGCCGGCGGTCCTTCATCGGAAGGCGGGGCGAACCCGTGGTCCGGCATCGCCGCGCTGCCTCCGGTCTCGGCGGGCTGCGCGAACGCCGTGGTCGCCCCCAGCGAGAGCAGCGCTGCGAGCAACAACTTGCGCGGCTTCGACATCACGAGACCTCCCGTCCGAGCAGCTTGCTCGCGATCGACTTCGCGATCACCTCGGCTTGCGGCAGCAGCTGCGCACGCGCCGCGCCGGTCTCCGCGCGCATCTTGGTCTGCGCCTCGGTGATCGCGGTCACCGCGAGACCGCGGGCCTTGTCGGTGACCTCGCGCTCGTGCGCGGCGGCCTCGAGCCGGATCTTGCGGCCCTCTTCCCCTGCGCGATCGCGCGCGGCGGCGAGCGACTTCTCGTACTCGGCGAGCTTCGCTTCGGCCTGCGCGCTCATGCGCTGGGCCTCTTCGCGCGCACCGTCGATGCCAGCCCTTCGCCGCTGGCGCAGCTGCAAGTACGGCTGGAACAGCAGCCGATTGGCGATGACATAGACCAGCAAGAACAGGGCGAACTGAACGACAGCGGTGAGATCGATGTCGATCAGCGGATGCCCCGATGCGAGCGAAACGATGGGCGACTGATCCATGGCTACCTGCGCAACCTACTGAGAATCCTGGGGTTGACGCCGGGTGCTTATAGTCGGCGCCAAGCAGCGTGTCAACGCTGGGATGCCCGAGCTTTCTCGTCGGTTCTTGCGACAATCCGCCGCGACCGGCGACCGGTCCAGCACCTCAGCGCTATTGCATGGTTAGACCGACCTCGTGAACCCGCGACCCCGCTCATCACCTATTTATGATGATGATATGAAGCCGCTGGTCGCGCGGATCAGGGTGCTCGCCACCGTGGCTACTTGACGGGCGTCGGTCCGGACGCCTTCGGCGGAGGTGCCGTGGGCGGGCCACCGGAGGCCTTCCCCGCGGTCGCGCTCTCCATGAACGAGCGGCCCTCGAACACCACGCCCTTGTCGATCTGCAGGCTCGGCGTGTGGAGATCGCCCTTCACACGACCCGGCGCGTGGATCTCGATCGAGCGCTTCGCCTTGATGTTGCCGACGACGGTGCCCTGGATGATCACCTCGCCGATGTCGATCTCGGCTTCGACGAGCGCGCCCTCGCCGATCACGAGCGTGTCGTCCGAGAACACCTCTCCCTTGAACCGACCGTCGATGCGGACGGTCCCGTCGAACGTGAGCTTGCCTTCGAAGCTCGCTCCACGCCCGAGGAGG
>WBZN01000832.1_pt1 | contig 20465 bp, 17 predicted proteins | sample 5204281 | NCBI WGS metagenome assembly WBZN01 (sample SAMN12344347, study PRJNA552823) | activated sludge metagenome | biome: Activated sludge suspended growth; feature: Nitrification reactor; material: Wastewater; isolation source: activated sludge from nitrification reactor of wastewater... | reverse complement strand
AGGGCGTCGGCCATCAGGTACTCGAGCTTGCGGACCTTGTTGCCCATCAGCTCGCTGCCGGTGTGGTCGTCGCGCTTGAGCCAGATCTTCGTGCCGAGCTCGGCGCCGTAGCGCAGCCAGTGACCGCGGGTCGGCTGGTTCGCGAGCGGGACGCGAGGCGGCTCGCGGTCATGGAGAGGCAGGCTCATGGTCGCCCTTTCGGTGGGTCGGTCCCCCGGGTCGCGTGTTCCATCGCTAGCATCCCCGGGTTCGTACCAGAAGAACTCGGTCGATCGATGCAGAAAGAAGGACGCGCGCGCGACGCGTGTTACTCGTGGATGGTGCGCCTCCTGATCGCTTGCAGCTTGCTCGTGGCGGCCACGGCCGCGGCCAAGGGCTGGCCCACCCCCGCCGCCGGCGAATCGGCGTCCGGTGACCCTGAGGTCCTGTTCACGTTCGACGATGGCCCGAGCCCGACGACCACCCCCAAGGTCCTCGACATCCTCGCCGCGCATCACATCCATGCCGTGTTCTTTCTCGTCGGCGAGATGGCCGCGAGCGACAACAAGCGGGTGCCCGCGATCGTCGCGCGGATCCTGCGCGAGGGGCACGTGATCGCGACGCACACGATGACGCACAAGGATCTGTGCCGGGTCACCGAGGCCAAGGCGATCTCCGAGATCGACGATGGCAAGGCAGCGGTCGACAAGGTCGCCGGCGTGCAAACGCAGTGGTTCCGTACGCCCTACGGCGTCCGTTGCAAGCGCGTCGAGGATCTCCTGGCCGCACGGCACCTCGAGCACTTCCACTGGGATCTCGATCCGCAGGAGTGGAAGCACGGCGATGCGAAGAAGGCGGTCGCCTACGTCACGGGCTCGCTCGGCCGATCGAGCGGCCGTAACGTGCTGCTCATGCACGACATCAAGACCGCGACCGTGAAGGCGCTCCCCGAGATCCTGGCGTGGATCGACGAGGAGAACGTCCGGCGGGAGCAGGCCCACAAGCGACCGATCCGGATCGTCCAGGCGCCCGACCTCGCGCGCGAACAGCTGCCGAAGGGGACCCTGGCGTGGCTCGTCGAGGCGAGCGCCGGGACGGCCCGCCTGCCTGCCGCGATCGCCAGCGTGCTGCCCTAGCCCCGTGGTAGGGTGCAGCCGGCACCTATGTTTCGGATTCGCCAATCGTATCGGGATGATGTCGAGCAAGTGCTGGCCGTGGCCGAGCACCTCGACACCGTGAATTTACCGGCGGATCGAGGCCACATCGAGAAGATCCTCGACCGCTCCGAGAAGTCCTTCGCAGGCGAGGTTCCCGTCACGGACCGCGAGTTCCTGTTCGTGCTCGAGAACCTCGCGAAGAAGCAGATCATCGGCACCTCGATGATCTACGCGCAGCACGGCACCAAGCGCGCGCCGCACATCTTCTTCCGCGTCGAGCAGGACGAGCGCTACTCGGTCACGCTCGACCGGCACTTCATCCATCAGACCCTCCGCATTGGTTACAACTACAGCGGGCCGACCGAGATCGGCGGCCTGATCCTGCTGCCCGAGTACCGGCGCAACCCCGACGGCCTCGGCAAGGCGCTGTCCTATGTGCGGTTTCTGTTCATCCGCATGCACCGGCCGCTGTTCCGGAGCCAGGTCCTCTCCGAGCTCCTCCCGCCGCTCGAGCCGGACGGGACCTCGAAGCTGTGGGAGGCGCTCGGGCGCAAGTTCACCGGGCTGAGCTATCAGGAAGCGGATCTGTTGTCGAAGGACAACAAGGAGTTCATCCACGCCCTGTTCCCCGACGATCCGATCCACACCGAGCTGCTCCCCGATGACGTACAGCGGCTGATCGGGCAGGTCGGGCCGGAGACGCGCGCGGTCGAATCGATGCTGCGGCGGATCGGCTTCGACTACGCAGGCCAGATCGATCCGTTCGATGGCGGCCCGCACTTCACGGCGAAGACCGACGAGATCTCGATCGTCCAGCAAGGCGCCGAGTACGAGGTCCGGTTCGTCGACCACGCGGACGGCGAGCGGCCCTGGGCCGTGCTCGCGCTGCAGACCGCCTCCGGGCGCCCTCAGTTCCGGGCGATCAGCACGCGCGTGATCCCGATGGAGGGCCGCGTCGTCGGCATCACCGACGATGCACGGCAGCGCCTGGCGATCGAGGATGGCCAGAAGGTATGGCTCTGTTACGGCTGATCGCGGCCGCCTCGCTCGCGGCGTGCGGTCAGGCCGGGGCGCAGCCGGCGGTGAGCTCGGGACTGCAGACTCCCGCGGGCTGGCAGGCGTTGCCCGTGCTCGGGCAGGCGGTGGCGGCGGCGGCCAAGGCGGAGGGCGTGACGGTCGACGGCGCCGAGGGCTGGGGCGAGACCTCGATCGGCTGCTACGGCGTGTGGCTGAAGCTCCACGGCACCGGTGTGGGGTCCGAGGAGGTGATCCAGGGGCTCGAGCTGGCCAAGCTCGGGCTGAGCCACGTCGTCAAGCCGGAGCTCGGCGATGACGGGACGATCGCGCTGACGTTCGAGCGCGCGCCGTATCGCGGGCGGCTGCGGGTGCGCGTGGCGGCAGGATCGATCACCGCGCTGGCCTGCTTCGCCAACGCGCGCGAGCCGGCGTCCTGCGAGCAGCCGTGCACGACCTTGCTCGGCGGCTTGCCGTGAACCGCGCCGCGCTGGTCGTGATCCTGATGGCGCGCACCGCGGCCGCGGCCCCCGCGCCGATGGTCACGCCGCCGGCGGGCTGGATCGAGGACCCGGAGCAGTCCGCGAAGGTCACGCGGACGCTCGAGGGCCTCGACCAATTCGGCGGCAAGCCGGCGACCGTGGTCGGGAAGCTGTTCGTCGCGCCCGGCTCGCAGGCCGCGCTCGCCGTGACCCGCGCGACGCTCACCGATCTGACCGATCTGCCGGCGTCCGCGCGCGCGGCGATCGACGAGCTGCTCGATGGCCCCCGCCGCGCCGCAAAGACCAGTCACGAGGTCACCGTGGTCTCCACCGCGGAGCTCCAGGACAACCCGCGCCAGTACGCCGCGGTCATCACGTGGCGCGACGCCACCGCGGACCTCACCAACACGAGCCGCCTGGTGCTCGAGGCGAACGCGGAACACCTCGTCGCCGTCACCGGCGAGTGCTTGACCAGCTCGGTGACCCGACCGGCGTTGTTGCAAGCATGCACGCTGGCGCTCCAGCGCCTCGACTCGGGGATTCCGCCCGACCGCCGCGTCGAGATGACCGTGACCGGGCGCGGACCGGCCGCCGCCGTGCCCGCCCCCGCGACTCCACAGCCCCGGATGACGTCGCCCCCGTCGCGCACCGAGGAGCCCGCGCGACTGACCGACGGCACGAACGTGGTGCTGCCGCCGATGGCGATCCCGGCGAACCCGCCCGAGGCCGATCGGCGCCCTCTGTACATCGGCGGGGGGCTCGTCGTGATGGCCGTCGCACTGTGGTGGAATCGTCGCCGCCGGGAGCGCTTTGATCGTGACGACGCGACCGCGCGCGGCGATGCTGCACCGGCCGAGCCGAGCTCGGGCGATGACGACGGAGATGACCTGCACGCCGCGGCCCGCGGCGAGGCTTCAAAGGACGAGTGATGACCGACGATGCACCCGCGCTGACCGGCGAGCCGATCCTGATCATCGATGACGAGAAGAACATCCGGCGCACGTTGCGCATGGTGCTCGAGGGCGAGGGCCACGTCGTCCACGAGGCCGGCTCGATCGCCGAGGCCGAGACCGTGCTCGCCCGCGCGCCCGTCGATCTGATCTTGCTCGACGTCAAGCTGGGCGACGACAACGGCCTCGATCTGCTGCGCTCGCTCAAGTCGCGCGGCGAGGACGGCATGTCGTCGCGGACCTCCGAGATCCCGGTCGTGATGATCTCCGGGCACGCCACGATCGACGATGCCGTGGCCGCGACCCGGCTCGGCGCCTTCGATTTCATGGAGAAGCCGCTCGACCGCAGCCGCGTCGTCGTCGCCGCCCGCAACGCGCTCGAGCGGCGCAAGATGTGGCGCGAGGTCCACGACCTGCGACGCGCGGTCGATGCGCGCTGGGAGCTGCTCGGCAATGCGCCCGTGATGCAGGAGCTGCGGCGCCAGATCTCGAAGGTCGCGCCGACCCGCAGCCGGATCCTGATCACCGGCGAGAGCGGCACCGGCAAGGAGCTGATCGCTCGCGCGCTCCACCGCAACAGCGCGGTGTCGGCGGGCGCGTTCGTCAAGGTCAACTGCGCCGCGATCCCGCCAGAGCTGATCGAGAGCGAGCTGTTCGGTCACGAGCGCGGCGCGTTCACCGGCGCGATCGCCAAGAAGCGCGGGCTGTTCGAGGTCGCCGATGGCGGCACGATCTTCCTCGACGAGATCGGCGACATGGCGCTGCCAGCCCAGGCCAAGGTGTTGCGGGTGCTGCAGACCGGCGAGTTCACCCGAGTGGGCGGCGAGAAGAGCCTGCGCACCGACTGCCGGGTCGTGGCCGCGACCAATCGCGACCTCGAGGCGATGGTCAAGGACGGCTCGTTCCGCGAGGATCTCTACTTCCGGCTCAACGTGGTGCCGATCCGGTCCCCCGATCTCAAGGAGCGGCCCGATGATGTGCCGCTGCTCGTCGAAGCCTTCGTGCGCGAGTGCTGCGACGAGAACGGCCTCGGCTACAAGCCGGTCGACGAGCCGGTGCTCGACCGCCTCAAGCAGTACGAGTGGCCCGGCAACGTGCGCGAGCTGCGCAACGTCGTCGAGCGGCTCGTGATCATGTCGGACGAGGTGATCCGCGAGAAGGATCTGCCGCCGTACCTCGGCGGGCCGCGCTCCGCGAGCCAGCAGCGGGCGAGCGGGCCGCAGACCGCGATCGATCTCGGGCGCTACGCGGGCAAGTCGTTGCGCGAGTTCCGGGAGGAGGTCGAATCCGAGTTCATCCGGATCCGGCTGGCCGAGTACGAGTGGAACATCTCGCGGACCGCGCAAGCGCTCGGCATCGAACGAACCAACCTGCACAAGAAGCTGCGCGCGCTCGGCATCCACCGGGGCGAGGGCAGCGGAGGACACGACAGTGATTGATCGAAGCCTGCTGGTGCTCGTGATCGCCACGGCGGCGTGTGGCAAGGGCGGCCAGAAGGCGGCGCCGTCCTCGGGCGGTAACGCGCTCGACCTCGCGTCGGTCAACGCGCTCGTGCCTGCCCCGCTCAAGGACAAGCTATTATTCGAGAAGCGCGACGTCGTGCTCGAGCGCGGCCGCCACAACACGACCTACACGCTCGCCGCGCCCCGAGGCTGGAAGCAGGGCATGAAGAGTTTCGGCAGCCTCGAGCCCGACACCAAGGACCTCGGGTTCTTCACCAAGCTCGAGGTCGGCTCGAACTGCGACGGTGAGTGCAAGGCCAAGGACTGGGACAAGGTCGCCGACCAGGTGAGCTTCTCGGCGGCGGCGGCCGGAGGCAAGATCCTCAAGGACGACAAGGCCACCGGCCACCGCACGATGATCGCGGAGTCTCCCGACGGTGAGACGCGGACCGTGATCGTCGCGTGGTGGACCGACGGCGCCTCGCACTACAACACGTGCACGGCGACGCTCGGCAACGAGGTCAAGGACGCGGCGCCGGCATTCGAGAAGGCGTGTCAGGCCGTCACGGTCGCCGGCGACGACTGATCGCAGCGGCGGCCGCGCTGTCGGCCGTGGCGATCGTCGTGTTCGCGGGGCTCGCGTTCGCGGACGCCCTGGTCGACAAGCTCGCGACCGATGATCCGCAGGCGCTCGCGGCCGCGATCACCGAGATCGAGCACGCACCGACCACGCCCCGGCTCGCGGACACGCTGCTCGCCGCGGCGCGCGCCTGCGAGGACCAGCTCCTCGATCCCGAGCGGGCGCTCGCGATCTACGATCGCATCGTGCGCGAGCTGCCCGATGCACGGGTGTCGATCGCGGCAAAGCGTCGCGCCGAGCACCTCCGTGTCGCGGTCGGCGCCCGGGGCGAACACGCCCGCGAGGCGGCCGCCCTGGCGCACCTGATCGCGACCGCAGATCGCCTCCCCGCCGCCGAGGTCGAGCGCCGCGCCGCTGCCCTCGCGGCGGCGAGCTGGCCCGGGGCCCCCGATGCGGGGCTGTGGCTCGCCGAGTGGATGCGCCGCGCCGAGCGCTGGACCGATGCCCAGGCTCGCTACGCCGCGGTGATCGCGCGGTGGCCAGGGTCGCCCCAGGCGACGGTCGCGGCCCGCGATGGCGCCGGCAATGCACTCGAGGCGCATGACTGGCAGCTCGCCGACGAGCTCGCGACGACCCTGCCCCACGCCGATCCCGCGGACGCCGACGTCCGCGCGGACCTGATCGACGCGGCCGCGCGGGGCCGGCTCCGCGATCGGCTGGTCACGATCGCGTGGCTCGCGCTGATCGGCGTGGTCGCCGCGTTGCTCGGCTCGCTCGCGGAGGCGGCGCTGCGTGGAGGACGCCGGAGGCCGTCGCTGCGTCCCCCGATCGAGGTGATGCTCCTGTCGCCGATCGCCGCGGTGCTCGCCACGGTCGCGTTCACCTCCCATCGCGCGATCGCCCCGGCGGTGACGCTGATCTCGGCAGGCGGCATCGTGCTGGCATGGCTATCCGGCATCACGCTCGAGTTGCTGGCTGCCCGAGACCGTTCGGTCCGGCTGCGCGCGGCCGGCCACGTCCTCGCGTGCGTCGTCGGGATCGCGGCCCTCGGCTACCTCGCGCTGATGCACGACGGCTTGCTCGACGTGCTCGTCGAGACCGTGCGGTTCGGTCCCGAGGGCTAGCAGATCGGAGGCGCGCCAGGTTTCGGGATCATCCGATCAGTGGCCGACCGCCGCATAGATGTCGCCGTTGGTCCCGGTGCGGAAGTCGGTCCAGCCACCGACCGCGGCCGGCTTGGTGGCGACGACGGCGCCGACCACCTGCGGCGCGATCGCCGCGCCCACGCCCGTGTCGAGCCGCGCGTGGGTGTACGTCCAGGTCGCGCCGGTGTCGATCGAGGTCGCGATGTAGGCGTGGGGCTTCTGGCCCGTCTGCTGGTTCTGGTAGACGACGGAGAGCACGCCGCTGCCCGAGCTCGCGATCTGGGGAGCGCTGGTCTGACCCACGATCGGGGCGCCGACCTCGTTGGTCGCTCGCACCGGCGCGGCGAACGTCGCGCCACCATTCACGGAGGTCGAGGTGTAGATCTGGGTGCCTTGGCGGCGATCCTCCCAGGCGATCGCCACGACATCATCGGTCGCGACGGCGGTCTTCGGATCGACGGCGATCACCGGCGTGAACGACGATGACACCTCCGAGATCGGGTCGTCGATGATCTGCTCGGCGCCCCAGCTCGCGCCGCCCGTGGTGGAGCGCGCGAACATCGCGTCGGAGCCACCGCCCGAGATCGTGGACACGTCTTGCCACACGAGGTACGCGCTGGTGCCCGCCACGACCATCACCGGGAAGTCGCTCTCGCGCTTGTCGGTGGCGTCGCCGTCGATGCGAACATCGGCGACCGGGGCGGTGGTCACCGAGGCGCTCGCGGCGGCGAACACGTCACGCGTCGAGCCGCTCCGCTGCTCGCGCCAGGCCCACACGACACCGCCGCTCGAGGTGAGCCCGACCTGGGGCCGGCCCGCGAACCGCGTCCCGCCGCTCCCGACGTTGATCTTCATCTCGGCACCGAACGTGGCGCCGCCGTCCGTGGAGGTCCGGCCCATCACGTCACGGTTCAGCGTGCCCGTGTCGAGCTTCTCCCACGCGACGACGACGGTGGTGCCCCGGATCGCGAGCACGTGGTGGAACGAGTCCCCGGCGGCATCGAGGGCGGCGGTCGGCGTCCCGAACGTCGCGCCGCTGTCGGTCGACACCTGGACGACGATGTCGCGCACGCCGCCCGAGACCGTCTGGTACGCGACGACGACCCGATCGCTGGCGCCCGGGGCGACCGCGATCACCGGCTTCACGGCCGTGGTGGCCTGGTTCGACGTGACGTTGACGATCGTCCCCCACGTGGCGCCGCCATCGCTGGACCGGCGCAGGTAGACCTCGCTCGTGCTGCCGACGAGCTCGCTCCACACGGCGTACACGTTGGTGCCGACCGGGCTGCCTCCCGCCGCGAGCACGAGATCGTACGAGTGCCGTGCACCGGCCGCCGTGCCGAGCGCGCCGCCAGGTGCATCGAGCCGCTGCTCGGCGTCGAGCGCGAGACAACCCTCGGCGGAGTCGTTCTTGCCATCGCAATCGGTGTCGAGGTTGTCGCCGCACACGTCGGGGGTGGGCACCTGCTGGCCGACGCAGCCGCCGAACGCGCCGAACGCGCAGGTCGCGGTGCCGCTGACGCACGTTCCGACCCCCGCCGTGCCGCCCGGGCCGGTGTAGCAGGTCTGCGTGATCGGCATCCCGCCCGGGCCGTCGTCGATCATCCCGTCGCAATCGTCGTCGAGGCCGTTACACAGCTCGGCGCTCGGCACGATCTGACCGGCACACGCGCCGAACACGCCGGCGGCGCAGCTCGCGGTGCCATTGCGACACACGCCGATGCCGCTGGTGTTGGTGGGCCCGGTGTAGCAGCCCTGGGTCACTCCATCGTCGACCGTCCCGTTGCAGTTGTCGTCCACGTTGTTGCAGCTCTCGGGGACCGGCACCGTCGCGCCGGTGCACACGAGCGCGCCGGCCGAGCACGTCGTCACGCCGTTCGCGACACAGGCGCCCTTGGCCGGCATGACCGAGGAGCACGCGGCCCCCGCATCCACCGGGTTGTCATCGGCGACGCCGTTGCAGTCGTTGTCGATGCCGTCGCACGTCTCGATCCCGCCGTTGGTCTTGACGCACGCGTACTCGCAGCCGTTGATCTGGAGCCCGTCGGCGTCGAAGAACCCGGGCTGACAATCGGTCGCTGGGTTGAAGCCGCACGTCGCGGCCGTGCAGTGCGGCGCGGCGTGCGGAAACTGGCAGACCAGGCCGCAACGGCTGCAGTTATTGACGTCGGTCTGGAACGCGAAGGTCTCGTCGACGGCGCCGTCGCAGTCGTTGTCCACGAGGTCGCACTTCTCGACGCTGCCGTTGGTCGGCGCGCACTGGTACTCGCAACCATCGGCCTGCTGATGGTTGATGTCGAAGTAGCCGGGGGCGCAGTCCGTGGCGCGGTCGAACCCGCACGTCATGTTCGCGCAGTGGGCGGTGGCCTCGAAGAACTGACATTCGTGGTTGCACGCGCCGCAGTTGTTGACGTCGGTCGTCAGGTTGATGCCTTCGTCGACGGCGCCGTCGCAATCGTTGTCGATCCCGTCGCATGCCTCGACGCCGTTGTTGCTCTGAAAGCACATGTACTCGCAGCCATCGGACTGGGCGTACGCGCCGGTGATGTCGTTGTTCTTGTCGATGAACCCCGGAAAGCACGCGGTGATCGTGCACGCCCCCGCCACGCACTTGGTCTGCGCGCCGGCCCGGATGCACGCGTTGCCACACGCGCCGCAGTTCATCAGGTCGGTCTGGAGATCGAACCCCTCGTCGACGGTGCCGTCGCAGTCGTCATCGGCGTGGTTGCACTGCTCGGGGTGGATCTGCATCGGATCGCAGGTCGTCCCGCCGTCGCCGCCACCACCGCCATCGCCAGCGTCGCCGGGCCCCTTGTTGCCATCGCCGGGGACCTCGCACTCCAGGCAGTACTCGTTCACCTTGCAGCCCGAGGAGGCGAGCGCGGCGGCCACGGCGCACGTCGCCCAGCGCCGCCGCCGGCGTAGCCCCAAGCCGATCGCGACCAGCACCACGGCGAGCGACGAGGCCGAGCCCGCGCCGCCGCCCGCGTCGCACCCGCTGCCGCCCGTGGTGACGTGGGTGCCCTGGCTGGCCGGGGTCCGACACTGGCCCATCGAGCACACGAGGCTGTCGGGGCAGACCACGCCCTGGCAAGGATCGGAGATGCAGTCGCCGGTCAGCGGATCGCAGACCAATGACGTCGGGCACTGGAGCTCGCCGCACCTGTCGTGCACGCAATCGCCCGAGTCCGGATCGCAGACGTAGTCGACGGGGCAGTCCTTCGCACAGCCCGTGGCGGTACAGCTCCCATCGCGGCAAGCCTGCCCCGCCGGGCACTGGACGCCGCCGCAGCTCTTGACGCATCCACCCTGGCGACAGAACTCGTTGCTGCCGCAGGTCACGCCGAGGCACGGATCCGCGACGCAAGCGCCGTCGATGCACAGCTCGGTGGCCGAGCACTTCGGCAGGTACTCGCAACGATCTGGCACGCACGCGGCATCGCTGCCACGGCAGACCAGGCCGGTCGGGCACGGCTGGGTGAGGCACAGCGGCTGGCACACGCCGTCGCTGCAGGCCTGGAGATTGCCCATCGAATCGGCCGGACAGCTCACGCCGAAGCACGGGTCATCGACGCAGTAGCTCATCGCGTTGCACTTCTTGCCGGTCGGACACGGGAACTCGCTCATCACGCACGGCGCGGCGCAGCTGCCGTTGTTGCAGACGCCGCCGCTGCACAGCGGGCCTTCGTCGATCAGCCCGTCGCAGTCGTCGTCGATGCCGTTGCAGATCTCGGTCCCCGTGATGCCGCCGCCGACGCACTGCATCGAGCCGGCGATGCACTTCGTCATGCCTTGCGCGCACGCGCCGCTACCGCACGCGACCCCCTCGCCGGGGACCGCCTCGTCGACGATGCCGTCGCAGTCATCGTCGATGCCGTTGCAGATCTCGGGGATGGGGCCGGTCCCGCCGGTACACACCAGGCCGCCCATCATGCAGACGTACAGGCCAGGCGTGCAGGCACCGATCGAGCTCCCGCAGGGTTGACCCGCATCGAGCGGGTTGTCGTCGATCTGGTTGTTGCAGTTGTCATCGAGGCCGTTGCACGTCTCCGGTGACGGACCGATCTCGCCCGCGCATTGCAGGCCACCACCGACGCAGATCGTCTGCCCGAACTGACACTGCCCGGTGTTCGAGGTGCCACACGACTGGCCGACGTCGGTCGGGCTGTCGTCGACGACGCCGTTGCAGTTGTCGTCGAGCCCATTGCATAGCTCGGGGCCGCCGCCAAAGCCGCCCTGGCACACCAGCGCGCCGCCCTGGCACACGAACGCGCCGGGGGTGCACACGCCGATCGAGCTGCCGCAGACTCCGCCACCACCGGGGTTGCCCTCGTCGGTCTGGCCGTTGCAATTATCGTCGAGGCCGTTGCAGATCTCGAGGTTGTTGCCGGTGGTGTCCGTGCACACGAGCTGGCCGTTCTGGCACGCGATGGCGCCCTCGGGGCACGAGTCGGCGTCGGGCCCATCGCAAGCTGCGCCGGTGCCCGACGGGTTGTCATCGACGAGGTTGTTGCAGTTGTTGTCGAGGCCGTCGCAGACCTCGCCGCTCGGCGTCCCGGTGCCGTGACAGACGATCTCACCGGCCGTGCACGCGGTGACCCCGATCTGGCACTGGCCGAACCGCGGACCGTTGTCGCAGGTCTGGCCGATGCCATCACACGTGCACGTCGTGCCCACCCCTGTCAGATCCGGATCGGCTCCGTCGACGAGGCCGTCGCAGTCGTTGTCGATGCCGTCGCAGATCTCGGCCTGCGGCACGCATGGCGGCGCCAGGCCATCGATGCGCATCGCCATGTCCTCGAAGTCGTTGTCGCCGCCGCGGAACAGATCCTCGAAGCCGAAATAGAATCGATCGGCGGTGTTCTTCGACGTGTAGACCAGGTGATGGACGAAGTCGCCGTCGTTGTTGAGGTCCTTCTGCGTGAAGTAGATGAACCCGAACAGCGACAGCCCATCGGTACCGTTCTTGAAGTCGCCGCAGTTATTGGCCGAGGGATTCCCCTCGGGCGTGATCAAGTAGAACCCGATGAAGCCGCCCTTGTAGCGACCCGCGGTCCGCTCGCTCGCGAAGTCGACGCTGATCGTGTTCGGCTCCTCCGCGTTCTGAACGTAGAACGCGGGGTTGCCGGTGTGCGTGGTCGCGTTGCCCGTGGCGGCCATCGGCCGGCCGCAGCCCATCACCGGGTGGAGGTTCGCGGCTCGTCCCGCCGGGGTGAGCACGTCGTCACCGACGTTGTACCAACCGAAGCTGTTCTCGAAGCCCGCGCCCTCGCGCACGTCGAGGAAGACCACCGGCTGGCTCGTTCGAGGTCGGAAGATCTGCGGAAACTCCGCGGCATCCGTGAGGGCGTTGAGGGTGCCGGCCGGCAGCTCGTACGTGTCGAGCGCGGCCTGCATGGCGTTCGTGATCGGGACGATGTTCCCGTCGACCTGGGTCACGGTCGCGCTCGCGGTGGCGGTGACGGTGACCAGAAGCAGCACGCACAGCGCCGTGCTCGAGCGAAAGTCAGACCTCATCGCCCGCCATGTTACCGGTCCCCGCGTGTCGCGAACGCACCATCGAGGACACTTCGTGAGGGTCTGAGGACACCTACATGTGGACCCCGCGCGCGGTCCGGGCCGCCGGATCAGGCGCGCGATCGAGCCAACGCGAGAACCGAACGACCGATGCGGCGAACGCCGCCGCGTCGGAGCTCAGCCATGAATCGGCTTGACAACGGATCGCTACAACGAAGCGATGACCGTCAGGTGTTCGACCGCGCTGAGGTGATAGACGATCAACGTCACGTAGGCCGTGCCGGACGCGATCATCGCGTACGCCGCCGCCCGGCGATCACGCAGGCGCCACAGCAGCAGGACGCCGAGCGACACCAGCGCCAGCTTGGCGATCATGAACAGCACCGGGCTCGAGCCGAGCACGCCGCTCATCAGCGGGTTCGACTCGACGGCGACGCCCGAGGACGTGTAGACGATCGTGAAGATCGCGTCGAGCAGGTTCAAGATCAACACCGCAGCACCGGCCGCGCTCATCCAGGTGATCCGTGCCGGGAACTGCATTCTGGTTCGAAGATGCACGTGGCGCGCCGCCCCGCAGTCGATCGGCAAATACCTGTTTGATCGACGCGGCATCCGGCTCGGTTCCGCGTAACTGGCAACTCGACCAGCCACTCGGTCGAAGCACATTCAATAGTTTCCGAGTGCTACCCGCGCTGCCATGACCTCGCGGTTGGCCACCCGAAACGATCAGGGCCGCGATGGTGGGGCTCCCGGTGGAACCCTGGAGCTGCAGTTCGAGCGGGCGGACGCGAGCGGCGTGCCCTCGAACGCGACGAGCGCGAGGATGCTCGTGCTCGCGCTGAACACCAGGATTCCGACGAGGCTCGCCGTCGACAACGTGGTGTGCCACCCCGATTCGGGGACGTCCGTATGGCGGCTCACCACGTTCATCAGCACGAGCGGCAACCAGATCAGGTGGATGACCACCGCAGGCAGCGCGGCCCGCCGCGGGGTCGGGCGGGCGACCGCAGGCCAAGCCACGACGAACGAGATCAGGAACAGCAGCGCGAGTGGACCGTTCTCGAGGTGCTCGGCGCCGCCACGGTCGGTGACCATGCGCGCCGCGGCCGAGACCACGCCGGCGACTCCAGCGAGCGCGAGCAGCGCGCTGGCCGCGCGATATCCGAAGCTCCAGCCCCGCCGCAGCGGCTCGGGCGCGACGCGGCGCGAGACCGCCGCCAGGGCACCGATCGAGACCAGGGGACATACGAGAACCACCACCGCCAGCCACGAGGGATCCACGAGGCCACGTCCCGAGAGCACGATCAGCACCCCCCAGAACGCCAGGAGCATCGGATGACGAACGGGCATCCCTTCCAACCGTAGCGTGGCGTGCAACCCGCAGGTAGAGTCCCTCACGTGCGACGTGGCCGGATCCTCGCGATCAAGTGGGGGATGAACCCCAACTCGTCGAGCCTCGGCGTCGATGTGACGTTCCTGCTCGTCGGCGCGACGGCGCTCGCCGTGATCACCCCGGTGATCGGTGCGTTGCTGAGGTGGCGCCGTCCGGTGCGAGTCGAGCCGACCAAAGCCGAGTCATGAGCCTCGGCGACCTGGCGCGGCGCGGCCTCGACGCGGTGGTCACGATGATCGATCGCGCACGTGCGGCGCGCGCCCACCCACCGCGCAAGGCGCGACTCGAGCCGTTCGGCGCGATCCTGCAGCTCACCGTGCCGCGCGCGCTCGTGTTCGTCGACCGCGACTACGCGCGCAGGGTGCTCGACGTCGCGGAGCCGGCCGAGTGGCGCGGCCCCGAACCGGCGCTCGGCGAGGCGCCGCTGTCCGCGCCGCTCGAGGCGCACCTCCAGCTCACCAACCGCTGCACGGCCGGCTGCACGGGTTGCTACACCGGTGCATCACCGGAGGGCGCGCCCCACGAGTGGGGGCTGGTCGAGTGGTCGCGCGCGATCGACGTGCTCGCGGACTCCGGCGTGTTCCACGTCGCGCTGGGAGGCGGGGAGAGCGCCGTGCTGCCCTGGCTCGGCGAGCTCGCCGAACATGCGCGCCGCCGCGGGATCATCCCCAACCTCACCACCTCGGGGCTCGATGGCCTCGCGGCGCTGCTGCCGATCGCCGAGCGGTTCGGGCAGATCAACGTCTCGATCGACGGCCTCGGGGACGGCTACGCCGCCGTGCGTGGCTTCGACGGGTTCGCGCGCGCCGATGCCGCGGTCCGGGCGCTGCGCGCCGTCAAGCGCGAGATCGGGATCAACGTCGTCGTCACCCAGCACAACTTCGCCGAGCTCGACGCGATCTTCGCGTACGCCGCCGAGCGCAGGTTGTCCGAGGTCGAGCTGTTGCGGTTCAAGCCCGCGGGACGCGGGTCCCGCGCCTACCTCGGCCAGCGCTGCACCGATGCCCAGCATCGCGCGTTTCTGCCGGTGATCCTCGCGGCCGCGCGGCGCCACGCCATCCGCGTCAAGGTCGACTGCTCGTACACCCCGATGCTGGCGCACCACCGTCCTGACCGCGCGCTACTCGCCGAGCTCGCCGTGTATGGCTGCACCGGCGGCGACTTCCTGGTGGGCGCGAAGCCCGGCGGCCAGCTCACGGCGTGCTCGTTCGCCTCCCCCCCCCCGCCGCTCGGGCCCGGGCACGTGCGCCCACGCATCGATGGCCTGGCCGAGTACTGGACCAGCCCCGAGGCGTTCGGCGCGTTTCGCAGCTGGCGCGAGGCCCAGGAGCCGTGCGCGCGCTGCGAGTACCACGCGTTGTGTCGAGGAGGTTGCAAGGTCGTGTCGGCGCACGTCACGGGCGATCTCTCGGCTCCCGACCCGGAGTGCCCGCGAGTCGTCGACCACCGCGCCGCGAAGCCACGTCATCATCTCCCCGTGATATAGAAGCGCCGATGAAGACGGTCATGATCATCAGCGACGCAACCGGCGAAACCGCGGAGCGCATGGTGCGCGCGGCGACGCTGCAGTTCAGCGAGCCGGTGCAGATCCGCCTGTACTCGCGCGTCCGTCTCGAGAGCGAGCTCGAGCAGATCCTCGAAAAGGCCTCCGAGCAGCGCGCGCTCGTGGTGTTCACCGTGGTCAACGCCGAGGAGCGGCTGCTGATCAGCCAGATCGTCGAGCGCTACAACATCGAGACGGTCGATCTGATCGGCGCGCTGATCTCGAAGCTCGCGGTGTTCCTCGGCGCGGCCCCGGCCGGCGTGCCCGGCCTGCTCCACACGGTCAACGAGGACTACTTCCGCCGGATCGAGGCGGTCGAGTTCGCGGTCAAGAACGATGATGGCGCCGAGCCTCGTAACCTGCCGAAGGCCGACCTCGTCCTCGTGGGGATCTCGCGGACCTCGAAGACCCCGCTCTCGACGTACCTCGCGCAGCGCGGCCTCAAGGTCGCCAACGTCCCGCTCGTCCTCGGCGTCGATCCGCCCGAGGAGCTGTCGCGCGTCGACGAGCGCAAGGTGTTCGGACTGATCGTCCAGCCCGACATGCTGATGCGGATCCGCCAGGCGCGCCTGTCACACCTCGGCATGCCGAACGACTCGAGCTACGGCCAGCGCGCGCACATTGAGAACGAGATCGCGTATGCCCGCGAGATCTTCCGCAAGCACGCGAACTGGCCGGTCATCGACGTCACCAACCGCGCGATCGAAGAGACCGCCGCGGACATCATGCGCATCTATCAAGAGCGCCTGACGCCCACGGCGCCTGCCGCCTAGCGCGGCGCGCGCGCCCAGCTCGTCAGGGCGAGCCTCGTCGGTGTCGATCGAACCGCGACCTGCTCGAAGCCGGCCGCGCGCAGGCCGCGCGCCAGCGAGCTCCTGGAGAACCGCGTGGGATGGATGTGGCGGCGGGAGAACCCGCTCCGGCGCGCGACCAGCTCGAGCACGGTCGACTCGATCGCGGGCAGCCACGGCTCGCCGTAGTTGGGCGTCGACAGCCACAGCTTGCCGCCCGGCACGAGCGCGCGACGCAGGCCGGCGAGCCACGACGGCCACGCGACCACGTGCTCGACGACTTCCTTCGCGTAGATCGCGGCGAACGTGCGGCCGAAGCTCGCATCGATCGGCGCCTCGGGTGGGACCACCGTGCCTCCGGTGATCCGCGCGTCGTCGCGCGCGAGCACGGCTTCGACCGCGCGGTCATCGATGTCGACGACGTGGAACGTCAGGCCGCCCGGCGCGGCATCGATCTCGTGAAGCAGGCCACAGCCGACGACGAGCACCTCGCCGGTCGGACGCTCGGTAGCGACCTCGCGGAGGAACTTGCCGAGGTCCCGCTCGATCGGCTGGTGATACAGCGTCCACGGGAACTGCCGCGCCCGTGCGTGGTTCGCGAAGTAATCGCCCTGGACGGCCATCAGCGCCCCGCCGGCAGCTCCGCCGTATCGGCGATGATCATGAACTCGTAGGCGGTCGGAGAATCGGCCGGGACGAGCGGATCCGAGACCGCCCAGCGCACCAGCTTGGCGAGCGGCGACAGCGCCGCGTGCGGCAGGTAGCGCGCGAGCTTCGACGGATAGAATCCGGTCAGCTTCTTCGCGACGAACTCCGCGAACGCCGGGGGCATGAACAGCCGGAACAAGAACTCCGAGCGCGCCGAGCCGAGCCCGAACGTCGCCTTCACCTTCCAGCCGTTCTGCGCGAGCAGCCGCTCCCACACCTTCGCATCGTAGAGGTGCCAGTGCTGGAAGAACCCGTTGAGGGCTCCCGACAGGCTCATCGCGACCCGCGGCCAGTTGCGCAACAGCCAGGACTGCATCCGGCCCTGATACGCCCAGCGCGGGGTCGGCACGAACATGATCAATCGCGCATCCGGCGCGGCGGCCTTGCGAAGGTTGAGCAGCGCGGCATCGATATCGGGCACGTGCTCGAGCGAGCAATTGCCGATGATCTCCTCGAACCGGGTGCCGCGGAACGGCTGCTCGGCCGAGACATCGGTGAGCTCGGCGGTGATCCGGGTCTTGGCCTGCGCGATCTCGCGGGCCGAGATATCGATCCCGTAGATCTCGCGATCGTCGTGGTCGCGAAGCGTCCACCAGAACCCGTCGCCACAGCCGACGTCGAGCACCGGCCCGTTACGCTTCGCCACGGCCTCGATCGCGATCAGGCGATTGATCTCGCGTAGCGCGAGCGACAGCGGCGCGTGCCGGAGATAGGCCTGTGCCCACCGCTCGACTTGCTCGTCGCTCGGCGCCTGGACATCGTCGGGGGGCTCGGTCATCGGATCGGGGTCAGGCACGAGCTGGGGCACCGTCACTGCATATCACACGCGCCTCACGCTGCTGCCCGGTGAAACCGGATCCACCGCCAGATGCCCAGCGCGAGCCCCCCCGTGAACAGCACGAGCAGGCTCAGGCCCAGGGCCGCGGTGTGGGTCGCGTCCTCGAGCCACAGCAGGCCCCACCAGTCGATGCGCGCCCGCGGGTAGGTGGCGGCCAGGTCGACCGGTAACTTCGTGTAGCTGCGCCACGGCGCATCGCGCTGCGCGTCCTGCCAGCGGTCCTCGCGGGCGATCGACTTGACCAGCCACCAGTGACCGCGCATCGGGTGGAACGCCGGTGTCCACAGCAGCCCGTAGGTGTCCTCGAAGCACGAGTCGCAGTGGCCGCGGCCGCGATCCGCGATGTACGAGCCGCTGCGATCGGGCTGGCCGAGCCACTGGTTCTTGACCTCGATCGCGATGCGGATGAAGTGATCCCAGTACAGCGCGCTGCCGAGCAGCTGCACGCCGATCCCGAAGGCGACCACCACCGCGATCGCCGCCTTGCGCACGCGGGTGGTCGCGGCATCGACGAACCACGCGAGCGGCACGAGGATCACCGGAACGGCCCACACGAAGAACCGAGGGCCCCAGGCGTAGTCGCCGCTCCACGAGCGATACGAGGCATAGATCAGGAACACCGGCACGACCATCGCGAGCATCGCGAGCCCGAGCCGCGGCCTGGCCCGGACGGCGGCCGGCAGCGCGAGCAGCGCGAGCAACAGCGGCGGCGAGTACAGCAGCGCGCTCTTGTTCGGTGACAGCAACATCCCCCACACGCCGTCGAACACGCTGCCGCCGAAGTACGCCTCGAGGTACGGCTCGTAGCCGGTGCGCGTGATCGATCCCCAGCGCGCCCAGTTATAGGCGAGCGCGACGACGACAAGCGGGACGCCCGTCACCGCCGCCCACTTGACCACCGTCACCAGCTCGGCGCGCCGCCGGCGCAACGTCCACACGATCACCGCCGCGCCACCGAGGATCGCCACGGCGAACACGTACTTCGCGTTGAGCAGGCACCCCGCCCACACGCCGAACCACAGCGCCTCGCGCCGCGTCGGCTCGTCGCACACCCGCAGCACGGATCGAAACAGCCCGAGGAAGCACGTCAGCTGGACGATCTCGGAGTACGGCATCCGCGCGTAGACCCAGAGCGTCGTCGAGCACGCGAGGATCGCGGTGCACAGGCTCGCCGTGGCCACGCTCACGCCGAGATCGCCGAGCAGCAGGAACAGCAGCACGCACGCGAGCGCGCCGAGCGCCGCGGGAGCGAGATGCGTCGCGAGCGGACGGACGAGCACCTCGTAGCGCGGCGCAGCCCCGTGGGTGAGCTGCGCGATCGCCGCGCCGGGGACATGGACCAGCGCGGGTCCGAGCGGCGTGATGCCGTAGTACTTGCCATCGCGGCCGGCTGGGAGATCCTCGGGCCATCGGGTGCCGATGTCGATCCGGCCGCTCAAGATCCGGTTGGCGACGTCCCACATGGGATGCGCGTCCCCCCACGCCGGCTCGCGGCTCGAGGACAGCAGGTACAACGAGAACACCGCGACGAAGATCGCGATGCTCGGGCGGTGCCGCTTCACCGCGGCATCATCACACTACGTCGATCGGCTTTGCCACCTCTGACCGCGGCCCGGGGGTCGCGTGGTCGACACCGGTTCGACCTCGCATCCGGACCGACCTCCGGTGTGTCTCTTCGCGGACTCAGATCGGGATTGGTGTCCCCAGGCCGCCTCGGGGCATGGAGACCGCTCCTCGGCAGTTCCACGACCGAGCTCGCCGGCTCGGGACGTGCACTCGATACGAAATCATGTCGAAGCACGAAATCATGCCGAAGCACTTCACCGCCCTGTCGGTCGACGACCTCGCGAATACCCGAGGAGGAATCGAGTTCGGAAAGGGTGAGTTCGCCAACCTGGCTCCCCGCCTGGAAGGTTACGACCTGAACAACGGGGCGAAGACGTACATCTTCGATGGTGCGCGCGGCGAGACCGTCCTGCCGTCCGATTACTTTTCCGGAAAGAAGTAACCCGCGGCGTCTCGCCGGCGTCCAGCCGCTCGCGACCCGAGACGGCCGGTTACGGTGGTCCTTAGGACATCGGCTTGGCGACCTTCGCCACCGCCTCGCTCTGCGCGGGGAGGATCATCACGTAGCTCCTCGGACCGCGCTCCCACACGATCACCCGATCGGGCGAGGCGCGCCCGAGCAGCGGGAACCACGGCTCGATCCGCACGAGCGCCATCGGTGCGACGATCTCGGGGACCACGAGGTCGAGCTCGAGCACGCTCCCGTGGAGGTCCTTTGCGAGCGACTCGGCGTACGACAGCTCCGCGAGCGGCCACCGCGGGAACAGGTCGTTGTGGAGCGCGCCGCCGTAGACGATCACCGCCTGATCTTGCGCGACCAGCGCGCGCGCCGTGGCCCCGAGCTTTTCGGTGACGAGCTCGAGCAACCGCAAGAAGTCTACCCGGCCGCGTGCGTCGAGGAGCGAACCGCGCTCGATGCATGTCATCGGGAGCCCGTGGGTCGCGACGTGGTTCTGGTTGCCGGCCGCGATCAGGAACGCGAGCTCGGCGCTCGTGCTCGGAGGGCGCCCGGTCGCGGCGGCGATCTGCGAACCGATCGTCTCGCCCTTCGATGCACAACCGTCATCGAGCCAGGCCTCGACGATGAGGTGCCGAGCGTGCGGCGCGAGCAGGTCGATGATCTCGGTCGTGAAGCGCGCGAGCGGTGAGCGCTTCGCCATGCCCGCGCGGGTCGGGTGGTACTCGCCGACCGCGTAGACCTTGACCTCGCCGGCCTCCGCCAGGATCGCGCTCACCGCGGTCGGGGTGTCGGCGTACTCGCGATGCTCGATCTCGTCGACCGGATCGTAGAGGTGGCAGGAGCACAACACCGCCACGGCGAGCCCGAGTCGCATGGGTTCGAGACACCACCCGCGGTCCG
>WBZN01000831.1_pt1 | contig 20480 bp, 28 predicted proteins | sample 5204281 | NCBI WGS metagenome assembly WBZN01 (sample SAMN12344347, study PRJNA552823) | activated sludge metagenome | biome: Activated sludge suspended growth; feature: Nitrification reactor; material: Wastewater; isolation source: activated sludge from nitrification reactor of wastewater... | reverse complement strand
CGGGCGCCCCGAGGACCTGCGGGTCCTGGCGGATGAAACCGAGATCCTGCTGCGGGAGACCCAGCGCGCGGCGGCGGAGGCCCGGCTGGCGGTGGAGGAGCGACTGACCGGGCGGCGGGGCCAGCCTACTGGGTGAGGATGCGGGGCCCGGTCTTGGTGATCGCGACGGTGTGCTCGAAGTGCGCCGAGAGGCTGCCATCGGCCGTCACCACGGTCCACTTGTCGGGCAGGGTCTTCGTGGCGTAGTGGCCGGCGGTGATCATCGGCTCGATGGCGATGGTCATGCCCTCGAGCAGCCGCGGGCCCCGCTTGGGGTGGCCATGATTGGGCACCTGCGGCTCCTCGTGGAACTGGGTGCCGATGCCATGCCCCACCAGCTCCCGCACCACCCCGAACCCCGCCGCCTCGGCCATGGCCTGCACGGCGTGCCCGATGTCGCCCACGTGGTTGCCGATGGTGGCCTGTGCGATCCCGGCGGCGAGGCAGTCCTGCGTGACCCGGAGCAGGCGGGTGGCCTCGGGGGCGATCTCCCCCACGGCCACGGTGGTGGCCGAGTCGGCGTGGAGCCCGTCCAGGTGGACGCCGACGTCGATGCTCACGATGTTGCCCTCCCGGAGCACCCGGCGGGTGCTCGGGATCCCGTGGACGATCTCCTCGTTGATCGAGGTGCAGAGCGTCTTGGGAAAGCCGTAGAGACCCTTGAACGAGGGGGTGGCGCCCGGGTGGCTGCGGATGAACTCCTCCGCGGCGCGGTCGAGGTCCTCGGTGGACATGCCGGGGCGGACCGTGCGGGCCAGCAGCGCCAGCGTCTCCGCGACGATGTGCCCGGCGCGGGCCATCGTCTCGATCTCGCGGGGTGACTTGATCGTGATCATGGTGCTCGGGGCGGCGGGCGGCGGGCCGCCCGGCGGCCCTATCGACCCAGGAGGTCCTTCACGCGGCCGGCGATCGCGTCCACGGTGCCGATGGCGTGGATCAGGTGCACCCCGCCCCGGGCCTGGTACCAGGCCAGCACCGGTGCGGTCTGCTCGCGGTAGGCCTTGAGCCGGGTGGCGACGGCCTTCGGGTCGTCGTCGGCCCGGCCCTCGATGGTTCGGCGCTTCTCGATCCGCCCGAGGATCTCCTCGTCGGTCACGTCGAAGAAGAGCACGTGGTCCATGGCCCGGCCCAGGTCGGCCAGCAGGCGGGTGACCCCCTCCGCCTGGGGCACGGTGCGCACCACCCCGTCGAAAATGACGCCGTTGCGCGCCTCGGGCTTCCCGAGTTCCTCCCGGACCACCCCCATGATGATCTCATCGCTGACCAGCTGGCCGGCCTCCATGATGGCCTTGGCCTTGAGGCCCACCGGCGTGCCGCGCTTGACGGCATCCCGCAGCAGGTCGCCGGTGGCGAACTTGGGCAGGCCGAGGCGCTCGGAGAGGATGGCGCCCTGCGTGCCCTTGCCTGCGCCCGGGGGGCCGAGGAGGAGGATGTTCATGCCGGTGTCCATGCAGATAAGGTAAGAGGGACCGACCCGGTCTGGCATCGGGGGGCCCCGAAGCGACGAAGGATCCCTGGTCTGGCTCTCAGGGATCCCTCGCGGCGCCTGGGACGGGGGTCGGCCCGGGGCCGGGCATCACATGAAGCGCTGCTGCCGCCCGCGGAACTTGATCCGCCCCGTCTTCATGAAGCTGTCGTACTTGCGGAGCTGCAGGTGCTGCTGGATCTGGGCGATGGTGTCGAGCAGCACGCCCACCACGATCAGCACCGAGGTGCCGCCGAACTGCTGCTGGAACCCGAGCTGCTTGGTCATGGTGACCGGGATGATCGCGATCACCGCGAGGAACAGCGCGCCCGGCAGGGTGACGCGGGCCAGGACGTTGTCGATGTAGTCCGCGGTGCTGGCGCCGGGCTTCACGCCCGGGATGAAGCCGCCCTGCTTCTTCAGGTTCTCCGCCAGGTCCACCGAGTTGAAGATGATGGACGTGTAGAAGTAGCTGAACAGCAGGATCAGGATCGCGAAGGTCAGGTCGTAGGGGACCTCGCCCGGGGTGAAGAAGTCGGCGAGGTTCCGCATCCAGGTGTTTTGGGTGAAGCTCGCCAGGGTCCCGGGCACGATGATGATGGTCTGGGCGAAGACGATCGGCATCACGCCGGCGGTGATGAGCCGGATCGGGATGAAGGTCTTCTGGCCCTGGGTCATGCGGCCGCGGCCCATGACCTTCCGGGGGATCTGCACCGGGATGCGCCGCGCCGCGAGGTGCATGGCGGTCACGGCGGCGACCACGGCCACCAGGATGGCGCCGAAGAGCAGCATCTTCCCGATGGACAGCGCGCCCTCCCGCCAGAACCCGACCATCTGCACCAGGCCCGGCCAGAGGCGGTCGAGGATCGAGAAGGTGATGAGCAGGCTCATCCCGTTGCCGATGCCGCGCTCGGTGATCTGCTCGCCGAGCCACATGACGAAGATGGCGCCGGTGGTGAGCACCACCACCATGGCGAGCCGGGTCCAGAAGGTCGGGACCGGGACGGCGCCGGGGATGCTCTCGGTGAAGACCGCGAAGGTGTAGGCCTGCGCCAGGGCGATGCCGACCGTGATGTAGCGGGTCCACTGGGTCAGCTTCTTCTTGCCCTCCTCGTCCTTCTGCATCTTGCCGATCGAGGGGACGATGCCCCCGGCCAGCTGGAAGATGATCGAGGCGGAGATGTAGGGCATGATGCCCAGCGCGAACACCGTGGCGCGGGAGAGCCCGCCGCCCAGGGTGTCGTACAGCCCGAAGAACCCGGCCGCGGCCGAGTTCCGGATGAAGTCGGTCACGGCCTGGACGTTGACGCCGGGCGCGAAGATGTGCGCGCCGACGCGGTAGATCACCAGGGCGAGGAGGGTGAACCCGATCTTCTTCTGCAGCTCGGGATCCATCCCCAGGCTGGGCCGGGTGGCGGCGGTCATTCGGCGCTGATCTTCCCGCCGGCCTGCTCGATCTTGCTCTTCGCGGCGCCGGAGAGCCTGACCCCGGAGACGGTGTAGGCGCGGTCCACCGCGCCGGTCCCGAGGAGCTTCACCGGCACGTCGCGCTTGGCGATGAGCCCGGCGGCGTGGAGGGTGTCCGGATTGACGTCGGTGGCGGTGAGGCCGCCGAGGTCCTTCAGGTTGACCGGCTGCGCGATGACCTTGAACGGGTTGGTGAACCCGCGCTTGGGCAGGCGCCGGTACATCGGCATCTGGCCGCCCTCGAAGCCCGGGTTGGTCTCACCGCCCTGCCGGGCCTTGTGGCCCTTGTGGCCGCGCCCGGAGGTCTTGCCCTTGCCGGAGCCCGGGCCGCGCCCCACGCGCATCTTGCCCTTGGTCGACCCGCGGGCCGGCCGGAGGTTCGAGAGCGTGATCGTGGAGTTCTTGTCCGCCATTTACTTCTCCTGGGCCGGCGCCACCTCGACGAGGTGGCGCACCTTGAACAGCATTCCGCGCACCGAGGCGGTGTTCGGGACCTCGGACACCGACTGGTGCCGCTTCAGGCCGAGGGCCTTGAGGGTCCGCCGCATGGTCTCGGCGTGGCCGATCCCCGAGCGGATCTGCTTCACCCGCAGCCGCTTGGCCTGGGCCTCGGTGGGCACCTTCGCCGCGTGGTAGGCCGGGCCCTGCCGCCCGACGACTGGATTGCGTCCCATCGGTTACGCCTCCTGCGGGGCGCGATAGGCGATCTGGTCCGCCTCCACGCCGCGTTCCCGCGCCACCTGGCGCGCGGTGACCAGCTGCTGCAGCCCGTCGAGCGTCGCCCGCACCATGTTGTGGGGGTTGTTCGAGCCCAGGCTCTTGGTCAGGATGTCGGTGATCCCGGCGCAGGCCAGCACCGAGCGGATCGGGCCGCCGGCGATCACGCCGGTGCCGCTGGCCGCCGGCTTGAGCAGCACCCGGCCCGCGCCGTGGCGGCCGAGGACCTCGTGCGGGATGGTGGCGCCGACGCGCGGCAGCTCGACCATCTTGCGCTTGGCGGCGTCGACGGCCTTGCGCACGGCCTCGGAGACCTCGTTGGCCTTGCCGGTCGCGATGCCGACCTTGCCCTTGCCGTCGCCCACGGCGACGAGGGCGTTGAACGAGAAGCGCCGGCCGCCCTTGACCACCTTGGCCACGCGGTTGATCGCCACCACGTTCTCGATGAACTCGCTGTGCTCCTGGTCGCGGTCGCCGCGCTTGCCCCGGTCGCCGCCCCGGCCGCGGCCGTCGCCGCCCCGGCCCCGGCCGCCGCCCTGGCCGCCGCGCCCGCCCTGGCCGCCGCGCCCGCCCCGGCCGCGCTGGTCGCCGCCCTGCGGAGTGGCGGCCTCGCCGCCGGTGGTGCCCTGTTCGTCAGCCATGTCTAGAACTCCAGTCCGGCTTCGCGCGCGCCGTCGGCGACGGCCTTCACGCGACCGTGGTAGCGATAGCCCGCGCGGTCGAAGACGACACGGGTGATGCCGGCGGCCTTGGCCTTGGCCGCGAGCGCCTTGCCCATCCCCTTGGCCTTGCCGACCTTGCCGGCGCCCTCCGGGGTCACGCCCTCGGACGCATCGGACACGCCGAGGAGGCACACGCCGCGGTCGTCGTCGACCAGCTGGGCGTAGATGTGCTTGAGCGAGCGGAACACCGCGAGGCGCGGCCGCTCGGCCGTGCCGGCGACCTTCTTGCGCACCCGGAGGTGCCGCCGGGCCCGGAGTTCCTGCCGCGTGGACGGCGACTTGACTGCACGCATCGTTACTTGGCTCCTGTCTTGCCGGCCTTCCGGCGGACGGTCTCACCCTGGTAGCGCACGCCCTTGCCCTTGTACGGCTCGGGCTTCCGGAGGCTGCGGATCTCCGCCGCCACCTGGCCGACCAGTTCCTTGTCCGGGCCCTCGATCTTCACGATGGTGTTGTTGTCCACCGTGAACTTGATCCCCGCCGGCGTCGGGTAGTGCACCGGATGGGAGAAGCCGAGGGCCAGCTGCAGCCCGGTCGGCTTGGCCTCGGCCTTGTAGCCGACGCCCTGGATCTCGAGCGTCTTGAGGAAGCCCTTGGCCACCCCGTCGACCATGTTCTGGACCAGGGTGCGGGTCAGGCCGTGCAGCGCCTTGTGCCGGGCCTCGTCGCTGGGCCGGGTCACGAGCACCTGCTCGCCCTGGACCGCGATCTGGATCTCGGGGTGGAAGGTGCGGGTGAGTTCGCCCTTGGGGCCCTTGGCGGACAGGGTGTGTCCGGCGAGGGTCACGGTGACGCCCTTGGGCACCACCACCGGGTGCTTGCCGATTCGCGACATGCGCGCCTCTTACCAGATGACGGCGAGCAGCTCGCCGCCCAGGTTCGCCGACCGCGCGTCGCGGTCGCTCATGAGGCCCTTCGGCGTGGACACGATCGCCATGCCGAGGCCGTTCTTGATCCGCGGGATCTCGCGCGACTTGACGTACTGCCGCAGGCCCGGGGACGACACGCGCCTGAGCTCGCGGATGACCGGCTGGTCATTGTGGTACTTGAGGTACAGCCGGAGCACGCCGCGCGCGCCGTCGTCGAGGATCTTGTAGTCCGCGATGTAATGGTTGTCGCGCAGCAGCCGCGCCAGCTCGCTCTTGAGCTTGGACACCGGAATGTCCACCCGCTTGTGGCCGGCGGCGCAGGCGTTCCGGACGCGTGTCAGCATGTCCGCGACGGGATCTGTCATGCTCATCGTGTATGCTCTCCTACCAGCTGGCCTTGCGCACGCCGGGGATCTCGCCCCGCAGCGCCATGTCGCGGAAGCAGATCCGGCAGAGCCCGAACTTCCGGAGCACCGCCCGGCTGCGGCCGCAGCGCTGGCAGCGCCGCACCGTCCGCACCTTGAACTTGGGCGTCCGCTTGGCCCGCTCGATCCAGCACGTCTTCGCCATCGAATCCTCTCCTCAATCCGCCTTGGCCCGGCCAAGGCTTGCCAGGGCCCGGGTCAGGAAGCGACCTGCAGCGGGGTCCCGCCGCGGAACGGCCAGCCGAACTCCCGGAGCAGCGCCTGCGCCAGGTCGTCCCGCCCCGCCGACGTCACGATCGTGATGTCCATCCCGTGGATCTTCTCGACCTTGTCGAAGTCGATCTCGGGGAAGATCATCTGCTCCTTGATGCCCACGGTGTAGTTGCCGCGGCCATCGAAGCTCTTGTCCGGCAGCCCGCGGAAGTCGCGCACCCGGGGCACCGAGACGTTGATCAAGCGATCCAGGAACTCGTACATCCGCGCGTTCCGGAGCGTCACCGACACGCCCACCGGCTGGCCCTCGCGCAGCCCGAAGTTCGCGATCGCCTTCTTGGCCCGCCGGATGACCGGCTTCTGGCCCGAGATCAGCGCGAGCTCCTCGGCCACCGTCTCGATGAGCTTCGGGGTCTTGGCCCCCTCGCCCATCCCGACGTTGAGCACCACCTTCACCACGCGCGGCACCTGGTGCGGGTTGGTCAGCCCGAACTGCTTGGCCAGGTTCGGCCGGACGACCTTCTCGTAGTAGGTCTTCAGGCGCGGCACCCCGTCGACCGACTTGGGTGCCGGATCGGTCGCGTAGCCCGCGCCGCCCTTGTCCTTGCCGCCCTTGGCCGGCGCGCCTGCCTTCGGCGTCTTCGCGGCCTTCTCCTTCGTCTCGGCCATCGTCAGCGGTTCCTCACAATGGACTGCCCGGACTTCACCGCGATCCGCTCCAGCGTGCCGTCGGCGTCCTTCTGCCGGCGGATCCGGGTCGGCTCGCCCGACTTGGGATCGATCAGCATCACCTTCGAGTGGTGCAGCGGGGCCTCGCGCTGGATCTTGCCCCCCGGCGCCGTCTGGGTCGGCTTCTGGTGCTTGGTGACCAGGTTGATCCCCTCCACCGCCACCCGGCCGGTCTTGGGATACACCCGCAGCACCTTGCCCCGCTTGCCCTTGTCATCGCCCGAGAGCACCTGGACCGTGTCGCCCTTGGTCACCGCCAGCACCTGGCGGACCGGGGGCAGGTGGCGGATGCGCTTGGCCTTCTTGTACACGAGCGGCTTCATGCTACAGCACCTCCGGCGCGAGCGAGACGATCTTCATGTACCGCTTCTCGCGCAGCTCGCGCGCCACCGGCCCGAAGATACGGGTCGCCCGGGGCTCGCCCTGGTCGTTGATCAGCACCACCGCGTTCTCGTCGAACCGGATGTAGGACCCGTCCTTGCGGCGGGTCTCCTTCACGGTCCGCACGATCACCGCCTTGGCCACGTCGCCCTTCTTCACCTGGCCGGTCGGGATGGCATCCTTGATGGCGACGACGACCTTGTCGCCCACGCCGGCGTAGCGGCGCTTGCTGCCCCCGAGCACCCGGATGACGAGCGCCTTCCGCGCCCCCGAGTTGTCGGCCACCTTGACGATCGACTCTTGCTGGATCATGGGATCCTCATCCTCGACTTCCGGTGCGCGCGCACGGTCGTGCGCGCCTTACTTGGCCCGCTCGATGATCTCGACCACCCGCCACGACACCGTCTTGGCCAGCGGCCGGGTCTCCATGATCCGGACCGTGTCGCCCAGCTTCGCGCCGAACCGGTCGTCGCGCGCCTTCACCCGGGTCGTGCGGGTCATCTGCTTCCCGTACGCGGGGTGCGCAAAGCGGCGGGTGAGGGTCACCACGACCGTCTTGGTCATCTTGGCGCTGCTCACCACGCCCTGGCGGGTCTTGCGCCGCGCGCGGCTCTCGGTCTTCTGCTCGGTCATCGTTAGTCTCGCTCGTCGGGGCCGCGTTAGCGGCCCAGCTCCCGGGCCCGCAGGATGGTCTGGATCCGGGCGATGTCGCGCCGCAGGCTCCGGAACCGCATCGGGTTCTCGATCGACTCCGTCGCCGACCGGAACCGCAGGCGGAAGCGCTCCTCGCTCAGCTCGGCCAGCTTCGCCTTGAGGTCGTCCACCGACAGGTCGTGCAGTGCACTGGTCTTCATCGCTCAGTCCTCCGTCCGCTTCACGAACCGGGTGCGCACCGGCAGCTTGGCCGCCGCCAGCGCCAGCGCCGCCTTGGCCAGCTCCACCGCCACGCCCTCCACCTCGAAGAGCATCCGGCCCGGCTTCACCACGGCCACCCAGCCCTCCGGGTTGCCCTTGCCCTTGCCCATGCGGGTCTCGGCCGGCTTCTTGGTGATCGGCTTGTCCGGGAAGATCCGGATCCACACCTTGCCGCCGCGCTTCATCTCGCGGGTGAGGGCCACGCGGGCCGCCTCGATCTGCCGGTTGCTCACCCACCCCGGCTCCAGCGACATCAGGGCATACTCCCCGAACGCCACGGTGTTGCCGCGGGTGGCGATCCCCTTGGTCCGCCCCTTGAACGTCTTGCGGAACTTGACCCGCTTCGGTGCCAGCATCGCTCAGTTCCCCGTGCTGTACGTACGGCCCGACAGGTCTTCGACCACCTCACCCTTGAAGACCCAGACCTTGATCCCGATGGTGCCGTAGGTCGTCTTGGCCGTGCTGGTGGCGTACTCGATGTCCGCCCGCAGCGTGTGGAGCGGCACCCGCCCCTCCCGGTAGCCCTCGACCCGCGCGATCTCGGCGCCGCCCAGGCGGCCCCCCGCGCGCACCTTGATGCCCTGCGCCCCCATCCGCATGGCGCTCTGCACCGCCCGCTTCATGGCCCGGCGGAAGGAGATGCGCTGCATCAGCTGGTGCGCGATGTTGTCGGCCACCAGCTGGGCCGACAGCTCGGGCCGCTTGATCTCCTCGACGTTGATCGCCGCTTCCTTGCCGGTCAGCTGCGCCAGCTCGTCCCGCAGCTTGTCCACCTCGGCGCCCCGCTTGCCGATCACCACGCCCGGCCGCCCGGTGTGCACCGTGACCGTCACCTTGCCCGGCTTGCGCTCGATGTCGATCTGCGCGATCGCCGCGTGGCCCAGGCGCGCCTTCAGGTACTTCCGGATCAGCTCGTCCTCCTTCAGGAGGGCCGGCATGTCCTTGGTCGCGAACCAGCGGGACGTCCACGGCTTGACGATGCCGAGGCGGAGGCCGGTCGGATGGGTCTTCTGCCCCATTACTTGCTCTCCTTCGTGCCCACGTGGATCTCGACGTGCGACGTCCGCTTCTTGATCGGCACGCCGCGCCCCTGCGCCGCCGCCGAGAACCGCTTGAGCGGGGTGCCCATGTTGATGACCGCCTTGGTCACCCGCAGGTCATCCACGTCCAGGCTCTCGTTGGCCTTCAGGGCCGCCTGCTCGGCGTTCGCCACCGCCGACCGCAGCGTCTTCTCGATCTGCTTGGCCGCGTACTTCTTGTTGAACTTCAGGATCGCGAAGGCCTCATTCACGTCCTTGCCGCGGATGAGGTCCACCACCAGCCGCATCTTCCGCGACGACTGGCGCGCGTAGCGCTGGATCGCTCGGGCTTCCATGATTTACTCCGCCTTGGCCTTCTTGTCGGCCACCAGCTTGCCGCTGTGGCCCCGGAACAGCCGCGTGGGCGCGAACTCGCCGAGCTTGTGCCCCACCATGTTCTCGGTCACGTACACCGGGACGAACTTGTTCCCGTTGTGCACCGCGAAGGTGTGCCCCACGAACTCGGGGAGGATGGTGCTGGCCCGGCTCCAGGTCTTCACCACCCGCTTCTCGTTCCGGGTGTTCATCGCCTGGACCTTGCCCAGCAGCGCCGCCTGGACGAACGGGCCCTTCTTGATGCTGCGCGACATTACGAGTTCCCTCCGGTCGCCTTCCCGCGCCGCCGGCCGCGGACGATGTACTGCGTCGAGGCCTTCTTCGGCTGCCGGGTCTTCCGGCCCTCCGGCTTGCCCCACGGGCTGACCGGCGGGCGCCCGCCCGAGGTCTTGCCCTCGCCGCCGCCCAGCGGGTGGTCCACCGGGTTCTTGGCCACGCCGCGCACCCGCGAGCGCTTGCCCAGCCACCGGGTCTTGCCCGCCTTGCCCATCGACAGCAGCTCGTGCTCGGCGTTGCCCACCTCGCCGATCGTCGCCAGGCACTTGGCGTGCACCCGCCGCATCTCGGTGGAGCGCAGCCGGAGGGTCACGTACTCGCCCTCCTTGGCCACCACCTGGGCCCCGCCGCCGGCGGTGCGGATCATCTGCCCGCCCTTGCCGATCTTGAGCTCCACGTTGTGCACCGTCTCACCCAGCGGCACCTCGCCGAGCGGGATGGCGTTGCCGAGCCGCGGGTCGACGCCCGGCCCCGACAGCACCGTGTCGCCCACGCTGAGGCCCTTGGGGTGCAGGATGTAGCGCTTCTCGCCGTCGGCGTACACGATCAGCGCGATGCGCGCGCTGCGGTTCGGGTCGTACTCGATCCCCGCCACCTTGCCCGGGATCCCGAACTTGTTCCGCTTCCAGTCGATGCGCCGGTACATCCGCTTGTGGCCGCCGCCGATGTACCGCATCGTGACGTGGCCCTTGTTGTTCCGGCCCCCGCTCTTGCGCAGCGGCTCGAGCAGGCTCTTCTCCGGCGTGCTCTTGGTGATCTCGGCGAAATCCGAGACCGACCGGAAGCGCGTGCCGGGCGTGACCGGCTTGAATTGACGGATGCCCATATCAGCCCTCGAACACGGGAAGCGTTTCCCCGTCCTTCAGGGTCACGATGGCCTTCTTCCAGCGCGCCGTGAGGCCCTTGGTCCGGCCCCGCACCACCTGGTCGCGCCGCATCCGCATGGTGCGCACGCTGGTGGCGGTGACGCCGAACAGCTCCTTGAGCGCGTCGCGGATCTGGTACTTGTTCGCCTCCGGATGCACCTCGAAGGCGTATTCCTTCCGCAGCTGGTACGCGGCCGAGGACTTCTCGGTCACCACCGGCCGCACGATCGTCTCATGCAGGCTGGGCACTTACTTGCCCCCCTTCTTCTTGGGCGCGGCCTTCTTGGCCGCCGGCTTCTTGGGCGCGGCCTTGGCCTTGGGCGCCGCCTTCTTGGCCGCCTTGGGCGCCGGCTTCTCCGCCTTGGGCTTGGCGGCCTTCGCCGCCTTGGCCGGCTTCGCCGCCTTGGGCTCGGCCTTGGGCCGCGCGGCCCGCGGCGCCGGCGCGGCCTTCTCACCGGGCACGAACGGGCGGACGAACGGCTGGGCCGGCTCGCCGGCCAGCGCCGGCTCCTCGACCACCACCACCTCGGCCCAGAGGATGTCGTAGGCCGCGGCGTCGCTGAACGGCAGCACATCCACCCGCGGCAGGTTCCGGGCGCTCAGGTACAGCGCCTCGCTCACGCCGTGGGTGAGGATCAGCACCTTCCGCTCCGCCACGCCCAGCTTGCCCAGCAGCTCGTGCAGCACCCGGGTCTTCGGGGTCTGCTGCTCGAAGCGCTCCACCACGAACAGCTGGCCATCGGCCGCGCGGGCGTTGAGCGCGCTCTTCCGCGCCAGCTGCTTCACCTTGCGCGGCATGCCGATGCGGTAGTCGCGCGGCAGCGGGCCGAAGACCTTGCCGCCCCCCGGCCAGTTGGGCGCGCGGGTCGAGCCCTGCCGGGCGCGGCCGGTGCCCTTCTGCTTCCAGGGCTTCTGGTTGCCGCCGGAGACGAAGCTCCGGGTCTTGGTCGCGTGGGTGCCCTGGCGCTGGTTGGCCAGGTACACCTTCACCGCCTCATGCAGCACCGGCTGGTTCACCGTGCCGTCGAACAGCGGCTCCGGCAGCGCCAGCGCGCCCTTGGGCGCGCCGGCGGGCGAGAAATGCGGGGCCTCAATCATGGCGGCTCCGACCGTGCTGCTTGTTGACGAGCAGGATGCCGTGCTTCGCGCCGGGGACCGCGCCCCGCACGAACAGCAGGTTGCGCTCGGCGTCGATCTTGACCACCCGCAGCCCGAGCTCCGTGTGCCGCTCGGCGCCCATGTGGCCCGGCATCCGCTTGCCCTTGATGACGCGCGAGGGGTCGGTGCCCGGGGAGATCGAGCCCGGCTTCCGGTGCCGGGTGTTGCCGTGGCTGGCGGGGCCGCCGCCGGCGCCGTAGCGGTGCACCATGCCCTGGAAGCCCCGGCCCTTGCTGGTCCCGGTGACCTTCACGAGCTCGCCCGGGGCGAAGATGCCCACGGTCACGGTGTCGCCCGGCTTGTAGGCCTGCTGGTTGGTGCCGAATTCCTTCAGGATCCGGGGCGCCGCCTCGAGGGTCGCCGCCTTGGCGTGCCCGAGTTCGCCGCCGGTGGCGCGGGAGGGCAGCTTCGCCCCGAAGCCCAGCTGCACCGCGTCCGCCTTGACCTGCAGCACCCGGCACGGCCCGGCCTCGATCACCGTCACCGGAACCGAGGCGCCGTCGTCCAGGAAGACGCGCGTCATGCCGAGCTTCCGCCCGATCAGTCCATTCGCCATGGCTATTCGACCTTGATCTCGACGTCCACGCCGGCCGGCAGGTCGAGCTTCGTCAGCGCGTCCATGGTCTGCGGGCGGGAATCGTTGATGTCGAGCAGCCGCTTGTGGGTGCGGAGCTCGAACTGCTCCCGGCTCTTCTTGTCCACGTGCGGGCTGCGGAGCACGGTCCACCGCTCGATCTTCACCGGCAGCGGGATCGGCCCGGACACCTGGGCCCCCGTCTTCTCCGCCGTGCGCACGATGTCCGCCGCGGCCTGGTCCAGCACGCCGTGGTCGAACGCCTTGAGCCGGATGCGAATACGCTGTGCCATTCGTTCCTCGTGTGTCGGCGGCTGGCCGCCCCGGCGGGCCGGCCCGGCTCAGTCGAGCCGCCGGGCCGCCGGGGGGCCGAACCGACTACTTCAGGATCTTCGTCACCACGCCCGCGCCGACGGTCCGGCCGCCCTCGCGGATCGCGAAGCGCAGCCCCTCGTCCATGGCGATCGGGATGATCAGGGTGATGCGCATCTGGATGTTGTCCCCCGGCATCACCATCTCCACGCCCTCGGGCAGCTCGCAGGAGCCGGTCACGTCCGTGGTGCGGAAGTAGAACTGCGGCCGGTACCCCTTGAAGAACGGGGTGTGGCGCCCGCCCTCTTCCTTGGTCAGGACGTAGACCTCGGCGTTGAACTCGGTGTGCGGGGTGATGCTGCCGGACTTCGCCAGCACCATGCCGCGCTCGATCTCGCTCTTTTCCACGCCGCGCAGCAGCAGGCCGACGTTGTCGCCCGCCTGGCCATCATCCAGCAGCTTGCGGAACATCTCGACGCCGGTGACCGTGGTCTTCTTCTCGGCGTTGAACCCGACCAGCTGCACTTCCTCGCCGACCTTGACCCGGCCCCGCTCGATGCGGCCCGTGGCCACCGTGCCGCGGCCGGTGATCGAGAACACGTCCTCGACCGGCATCAGGAACGGCTTGTCGACCTCGCGCTTGGGCTCCGGGATCGACACGTCGAGCGCGTCGAGCAGCTCCCACATCTTCTTGACCCACTGCTCCTCGCCCTTGATGGCGCCGATGGCGGAGCCGCGGATCACCGGGAGCTCGTCGCCCGGGAACTCGTACTTGCTGAGCAGCTCGCGCACCTCGAGCTCCACCAGGTCCAGCAGCTCGGGGTCGTCGACCAGGTCGCACTTGTTCAGGAACACCACCACGTACGGCACGTTCACCTGGCGGGCCAGGAGGATGTGCTCGCGGGTCTGCGGCATCGGGCCGTCGACCGCGCTGACCACCAGGATGGCGCCGTCCATCTGCGCCGCGCCCGTGATCATGTTCTTCACGTAGTCGGCGTGGCCCGGGCAGTCGACGTGGGCGTAGTGCCGCTTCTCGGTGCTGTACTCCACGTGACTCGTCGCGATCGTCAGGATCTTGGTCGGATCGCGGCGACCCTGCGACTCGGACGCCTTGGCGACGGAGTCATAGGGGACGTAGGCCGAGAGGCCCTTGTCGGCCGTCACCTTGGTGAGCGCGGCGGTCGTGGTGGTCTTGCCGTGGTCCACGTGCCCGATGGTGCCGACGTTCACGTGGGGCTTGGTCCGGTCGAATTTGGCCTTGGCCATAGGGTCCTCGTGGTTATCCCTTCTTCTTCGCGATGATCGCTTCTGCAATCGACTTCGGAACTTCCTCGTAGTGCGCAAACTCCATCGAATACACCGCGCGCCCCTGGGTCATGCTGCGGAGCTGGGTGGAGTACCCGAACATCTCCTTGAGCGGCACGTGCGCGGCCACCACCTGGGCCTCGCCCCGCTGCGTCATCCCGCCGACCTTGCCGCGGCGCCCCGAGAGGTCGCCCACGACGCTGCCCAGGAAGTCCGACGGGGTCACGACCTCGACCTCCATCACCGGCTCCAGGATGATCGGCCGGGCCTGGCTCGCCGCCGTCTTGAAGGCCATCGAGCCGGCGATCTTGAACGCCATTTCGCTCGAGTCGACGTCGTGGTAGCTGCCGTAGACCAGGGTCGCCTTCACGTCGACCACCGGGTACCCCGCCTGGATGCCGTTCTCCAGCGCCTCGCGGATCCCCGCCTCCACCGGCTTGATGAACTCCCGGGGGATGACGCCACCGACGATCTTGTCCTCGAAGATGAAGCCCTCGCCGGGCTTCGACGGCTCGAGGTGGATCACGACGTGGCCGTACTGGCCCTTGCCGCCCGACTGCCGGATGAACTTGCCCTCGACGTCGCTCACCTTGCGGGTGATCGTCTCGCGGAAGGCCACCTGCGGCTGGCCGACGTTCGCCTCGACCTTGAACTCCCGCTTCATGCGGTCGACCAGGATCTCGAGGTGCAGCTCGCCCATGCCGGCGATGATCGTCTGGCTGGTCTCGGCGTCGGTCCGCACCCGGAAGGTGGGGTCCTCCTCCTGCAGCTTCTGCAGGGCGATCGCCAGCTTGTCCTGGTCCGCCTTGGTCTTCGGCTCGATGGCGACGTCGATGACCGGGTTCGGGAACTTCATCGCCTCGAGGATGATCGGGTTGTCCTCGTCACAGAGGGTGTCCCCGGTCCGGGTGTCCTTGAGGCCGATCGCGGCGCCGATGTCGCCCGCGAGCACCTCCTGGATCTCCTCGCGCTTGTTGGCGTGCATCTGCAGCAGCCGCGCGACCCGCTCCTTCTTGTCCTTCGTGGCGTTGTACACGTAGCTGCCGGCGTCCAGCTTGCCCGAGTACACCCGGAAGTAGGTCAGCCGCCCCACGAACGGGTCGGTCATGATCTTGAACGCCAGCGCCGCGAACGGCGCGTCGTCCTTCGGGGTCCGCGTGATGTGCTGGGTATCGTGGAGCGGCACGTGCCCCTCGATCTCCTTCACGTCGGTCGGGCACGGCAGGTAGTCGATCACGCTGTCGAGCAGCGCCTGCACGCCCTTGTTCTTGAACGACGCCCCGCACAGCACCGGCACGAAGCCATGCTTGGTCGTCGCGTTGCGGATCGCGCCGCGGATCTCCGCCTCGGTCAGCTCCTCGCCGCCCAGGTACTTCTCGAGCAGCGCGTCCTCGTGCTCGATGGCCGCCTCGATGAGCTCATGGCGGAACTTCGCCGCCTGCTCCTTCATGGCGTCCGGGATCGGCATCTCGGAGAACGTCTTCCCGAGCGTCTCCTCGTGGAAGACGATCTCGACGTTCCGGATCAGGTCCACGTGGCCCGTGAAGGTGTCCGAGCTGCCCACCGGCAGCTGCAGCGGGAACGCCTTCTTGGTCAGCCGGTCCCGGACCATGTCCAGGCAGCGGTAGAAGTTGGCCCCGATGCGGTCCATCTTGTTGGCGAAGACCAGCCGCGGCACGCCGTAGCGGTCCGCCTGCCGCCACACCGTCTCGGTCTGCGGCTCCACCCCGGCCACTGAGTCGAGCAGGGTCACCGCGCCGTCCAGCACCCGCAGCGAGCGCTCCACCTCGGCCGTGAAGTCCACGTGGCCCGGGGTGTCGATGATGTTGATCCGGTACTGGATGTCGTCGCGCACCCAGAAGCAGGTGGTCGCGGCGGAGGTGATGGTGATGCCCCGCTCCTGCTCCTGCTCCATCCAGTCCATCGTGGCCGCGCCCTCGTGCACCTCACCGATCTTGTAGTTCTTGCCGGTGTAGTAGAGGATGCGCTCGGTGGTCGTGGTCTTCCCGGCATCGATGTGGGCCATGATGCCGATGTTCCGGTACCGATCGAGCGGTGTTTCGCGCGCCATGCCGTGACCCTGATCTCTTCGGTTCGTGCGCACCCGTCGTGCGCGCGTCCTGCCCTGCGGTGCCGGACCTGCTCCAGCGAAAAAGCGGGGCGACCGACCCGGGCATGCCCGGTGGTATCGCTCCGCACGCATCCCGTGACCGCCGGGACGGGGACCATTGCAGGTCCATCAGATTCGAGGGAGCCGCCGTGGCGGCCCCGACTTCAGAAGGATCGGAGGTGGCTAGCGGAGTCCCGGTGCCCTGGGGCCGGCCGTCACACGATCCGGATGTCTCGTTCCTGGGTACCCCTCGGAATGAGCGGGTCCTGAGAAGCCCGGCAAAGGTAACCCGATGTCCGTCAATGTCAACCGCCTCCACCCGGTCGAGGAGCCGGCGCAGGAACCAGGCTGTCCCGGGCCACCCGCGCCGCCTCCTCCAGGCGCCCCTGCCGCTGGTAGACCCGGGCCAGCAGGGCGGCCAGGCCGGCCCGGGTGAGCCGCGCCCCGGGATTCTGGGCGCTGGCAGCAAACGCGGGCACCAGAACGGACTCTGCTGCCGCCAGCGCCCCCCGGCGCAGCAGGACACCTCCCAGCTCCCGCTCGTCCCGGAGCCGCGGGATCGTCATCGGGCCCGCGACCTCATGCCGCAGCGCCACCCCCTCCCGCAGCACCTGCTCCGCCTCACCCAGCCGGCCCTGGAGCCGGAGCAGCCGGCCCAGCGCCCCCAGCACACCGGCCAGGACCGGTTTCCGGTCCTCGTAGGCCTCCCGGCAGACCACCTCTGCCGCCCGCAGGTCGCGCTCGGCGGCTTCGAGATGCCCCATCTCGATCCGCAGGAGCCCGCGGTTCATGAGGGCCCGGCCCACCCCCGGACGGTCGGTGATGGACCGGCGTCGGAATTCCAGCACGACGGTCAGGACGCTGTCCGCCTCGCCATACCGGTGGAGCCGCGTCAGCATGACCGCAAGGTTCCCCAGGGCGCTCATCGTGACGGAGTGCTCCGCCCCGAGCCCGCGGGTGCTCCGCACAACCGCCTCCCGCAGGGTGACGGCCGCGGAACTGTCCCACCCGGCCTCCCCCTGAAGCACGCCCAGGTCATTGAGGACCTGGACCGTCAGCCGGTTGTCCGGTCCCAGCAGGCGCTCCCGGAGCGCAAGCGCCTCGCGGTGCGCCGCCTCCCCCTCCTGGTACTTGCCCTGGCGGGCCAGGACGATGGCCAGGTCGGTGAGGGCCGACGCGACCTCCGGATGGCCATCCGGATAGACCCCGCGGAGCACCCCGAGGACCTCCCGGTGCAGGGCCTCGGCCTCGGGATACCGGCGCATGGCACGGAGGTTGGCCGCGAGGCTGTTCTGCAGGCGGAGCACCTCCGGGTGCTGGGCGGGGAGTCGGCTGGCGCGAATGGCCAGCGCGGCCCGGTAGGCCGAGTCGGCCTGGAATTTCTCACCCTCGAGGCCCGCGTGGAGGCGCCCAACCAGTTCGAGGTCCCGGGCCACGAGCAGGTCCGTCTCGCCGAGGTACCGCCGGTCGATGGCGAGGGCTCGGCGCGCGAGGTTGTTGGCCTTCCCGATCTCCGTCTGGTCGTCGGCCAGGAGGGCCAGCTCCACGTAGCTGGCCGCCAGTTCCGGGCCCTCCAGGCCGTGCAGCCGCTCCCGAAGGTCGCGCCCTGCCGTCAACAGGGATTCAGCTCGGGCCAGGTCGCCGCGCTGTCGGGCCACCCCGCCCGCTTCCGTGAGCAGGGCCGCATACTCCTCCGTCCGCTCCTGGCCCAGCGCGCGGAGCAGGTCCAGCGCCCGGCGGAACAGGCTGTCGGCCTGCGGAAAGAGGCCGAGGTTCCGGTGCAGCCGCCCGAGCTCCGCGAGGATCTCCTGCTGCAGCGCCGGCTGGGGGGCCAGCGCGCTGTCCACCTGGGACACGCCGCGCGCCAGCAGGTCCCGGGCGGTCAGCTCTCGTCCGAGGGCCTGCGCGGGGTCCGCCTGCTGGAAGAGCCCCAGCAGGAAGTCACGCACCGCGGCGGCACGGGCCGCCTCCGCCTGGGCCACCCGCCCCTGATGCACCACGCCGGCGACGCCACCGACCAGCGAGAGCACGACCAGTGCCCCCGCCACCACCGCGGGCCGGTTGCGCCGGGCGAACTTGGCAACCCGGTACGCCAGGCTGCCCCGCCGGGCCAGCACGGGATGCCCGGCGAGGTAGCGCTTCAGGTCATCGGCCAGCGCCCCCACGGTCGGGTAGCGGCGCTCCGGCTCCTTGGCGATGGCCTTGAGGACCACGGTGTCGAGGTCCCCGGCAACCTCGCGCCGGTACCGCTCAGCGGCCCGCGTACTGGGCGGTGGGGGCTCCACCTCGCAGATGACGCGCTCGAGTTCGGCGGGCGAGGGGCGGTCCAGCACCCGTGCCCGCACGCCGGCCAGCAGCTCGTAGAGGAGGAGCCCCAGGGCATGGACGTCCGTCGCGGTTGTGACCATCTGGCCCCGGAGCTGTTCGGGCGCGGCGTATTCCGGCGTCATCACCCGCAGGTCGGTCCGGGTCTCGGCGGCTCCGGGGCCGGTGGGGGAGGGCTCGAGCAGTTTCGCGATGCCGAAGTCGAGCAGCTTCACCTGCCCTGACTCGGTCACGAGGATGTTCGACGGCTTGAGGTCGCGATGGACGACCAGGTTGCGATGGGCGTAGTCCACGGCCTCGGCGACCTGCAGGAAGATCCGGAGCCGGTCCGCCACGCCGAGCCCCTCGCGCTCGCACCACGCGGTGAGGGACCCGCCGCGGACGAACTCCATCGCAAACCACGGCTCCGCCGCGTCCGTCACCCCCCCATCGACCAGCCGCGCGATGCCGGGATGCTCGAGGCGCGCCAGGATCTGCCGCTCTGCGAGGAACCGGCGCCGGGCCTCTTCGCTCAGCTGGCCAGGGCGCAGCAGCTTGAGCGCCACCTCCTGCTCGAACCCCCCGCCCTCCCGGTGCGCGCGGTAGACGATCCCCATCCCGCCCGTTCCCACCGGGGTATCGAGGCGGTAGGGACCCACCCGGGTGCCGGGAGGCCGGGTGCCAGGCAGGAGGTCCGCATCCGGCGTCCCGAGCAGGGCGTCGCCGGTCTGGTCCAGGAGGTGCCCCGCGTGCCCGTCAGCCGCCAGCAGCGCTTCGACCTGCGCCTGCAGGATGGGCGCGCCGGCACAGCAGGCCGCCAGTTCGGCGGCACGGGACGCCGGGGGCAGGTCGAGGACGCGCTCCAGGACCTCGGAGATCCTGCGCCACTCCTCGCTCGAATACCGGGGCATCTGTCCTCCCGACCCGGCCGGAGCCCCTCGGCCCCCGGTCGTCGCGTCAATCGTCCCCGGCCGTCTCCGGGTCGGTCATCGCACGGACGAGGAAGGCGCGGGCGCGTCGCCAATCGCGTTTGACCGACCGCGGGGAGCGTTCCAGCAGGGTGGCGGCCTCCTCCACGGAGAGCCCGCCGAAGAACCGGTATTCGACCAGCCGGGCGAGCGCCGGCTCGAGCCGCTCCAGCTCCGCCAGCGCCTCGTCCAGCGCCAGCAGTTCCTCCCCCCGGACCGGCCCCGGCAGCGCGTCCAGTTCAAGGGCGATGTCGTCCGCTCCCCCGCCCCGCTTGGCCGCACGGCGTCGCCGCACGTGGTCGACCAGGATCTGCCGCATGGCCCGGGTGGCGACGGCCAGGAAGTGGGCCCGGTCGGCGTAACTCCGCTGCCCGTCATCGACCAGCTTGAGGTAGCACTCGTGGACCAGCGCCGTCGTCGACAGCGTCTGCCCGGCGCCGTGGCCGAGCTGCCGGTGGGCCCGTCCCCGCAGCTCGTCGTAGACGAGGGGGAGCAGGCGGTCGAAGGCGGACCCATCCCCGGCGCGCCAGGCCGCAAGCAGCGAGGTGATCTCCCCGGGTGACACCATGCCCCTCCATGGACGGGCGCCTGACGAAGCTAGGGCGCCCGCGAAGCGGAGGGCAAGCCAAAGTCACGGGGTCGGCTTTGTCAGGAACGAGGCGGCCTCGGCGCAGCTCGGCGCGGCGATCGACCCCGTGACCGGTGAGGCCACCGGCGCATTGAAGCCCACGGCGCCGACCGTGGCCGTGCTCCCGTGGTAGAGCTGGTACCACTCAAGCAGGGTGCCGTGGCCGTAGCTGCTCCCCTGGATCAGGTCAAAGAGCAGGATCTCCGGCAGCGTGATCCTCAATTCGGCGGAGGCGCCGACCGAGAGCGGGGGAATCGGGACCTGGGCCGGGGCAAAGCCCCAGCCCTGAATGGGCTTCGCGGGGATCGGGGGGGAGGCGATCCCGGGGACCTGGCCCCCGGGCCAGTAGTTCGAGAGCAGGACCGTCGCATTGACGACGCACTGGCCCGCCTCCGCCGGCCCGGTGGCCAGCCGGGTCGCGCGCACCACGGCCACGGGGGGCCGGTACACCGCCCCCGGGGCCGGCTCCACCCGGGTCCCCGGGTAGTCGGTGAAGCAGGGCAGCGGCAGCACGCCGTGGGTCTTGGCCTCGGCGGCGTTGCCGCACTGGGGCTCCTGGGCCGGCACCGTGAGCTGGTCCGCCAGCTGCGCCAGCCCGGCATCGTAGGCCTTCGACAGCGCG
>WBZN01000830.1_pt1 | contig 20480 bp, 17 predicted proteins | sample 5204281 | NCBI WGS metagenome assembly WBZN01 (sample SAMN12344347, study PRJNA552823) | activated sludge metagenome | biome: Activated sludge suspended growth; feature: Nitrification reactor; material: Wastewater; isolation source: activated sludge from nitrification reactor of wastewater... | reverse complement strand
GGGAAGAAGCTCTTTATCGAAGAAGGATAGTGGGGACTCTCATCCGTCTTGATCAGAACATTTTCTGAGAGAAAGGGCTTTAGCTCTGCAAAGAGGCTTTCTCTCTTCAACTTCCGCTCATCCTCTCGATAACCGTACTTCTTGCGCGACTTTGCCGCTAAGAGCCCTTTAGCCGGCATTTGCGCTACGCGAAAACCTAAGATCCTGCGCGTCTTTGACTCCACCATCAGAGCGACAGAGAGGGGCTTTAGCTTACTGTGCTCAGAGGTCTCTAGATCATCGAACTCGACTTCCGTCGCAACAGGACAGCTCTCGCGATGGAGCTCTAGCACCCTCTCTGCGTGAAGGCCGATGAAGAGAAACTTACGAATCACCGTCTTGCGGTTCGTGCGGAACAGGAAAGCCAGCCTGCGCTGCGAAACACCACTTGCAAAGAGCTGAAGAAGCGGAGGGTTCAAATGCCTTTTCTTTTGCCGGTAGCAGAGACTTTTACAGGCTTCAGAGAAGCTTTTCTGACAAGTTCTGCAGAGAAATCTCTGTAAACGAGCTTGATCGCTCTTACGACGAAAGAATCCCGATCGGACGATCAAGGGCCGTTCTCCGGAAGACGAGTTCTGTGAATGACAATGGGGGCAAGTAACCTGCATGACCGAGAGAGCAGAGCAAGTCTGCGACCACGCCCTCTTATCAACAACGTAGGGGACCAGTTCCTAAGGGATCAGTTCAGTAGAGCTCGCCCCCGCGGGAACGACCTCTGCGACCGAAAGCATTTCGGGGGCCCCCGCCCTAATCCAGTCCAGAATTAAAGTTTTTTGCTCCAAACTCAATTTCGAACGAAGCGGCATTGAATCCGCTGCAATGGTCTTTTGCACAGCCGCAATATTCTCGATCACCTTGGCGTAGGTTTCCAAATTGACATGCCCTTTGTTCGCAGGCTCCGCATGGCATTTGAGACACATAGGTTCAATCACAAGTTTATTCACGGTGATATAGTTGAGCTCTGCCGCGGGAATCGAAGGCGCCCCTGGAGGCGGAGTCGCAGGGGGAGGCGGCGTTGCCGGCTGGGCCAATTGCAGGGGCGCCCCCTCATCGATCCACTGTAAAAGAAGCTCTTTCAAATGATCGTTCAGTGGCCCTTGCGGGGGCATTTGGTTACCCGCGACGGCAGCTCTCACGCCCGCCAAATTTTTAAACACATTTTCATAGGAATCTAAAATGACTCCTCCTCGCCCCCTGCTGGAAGAATGGCAACCGATACACTGAGGTGTCAGAACTTGGGAAAAGATGAGCGAGAAATCAATGTTGTTTGCACCAGGCATCTCTGCGGCTGAGATGAGTTGTGGCGGCGCCGCCCGTTTTTCCAGCGGATAACTGCAACCAAGCAGAGTGAGGAGCATTAAAAATCCTAAAATATGATAATGAAGTGCCTTCATCGATCCCCTTCCCTCGGAATATCCCAGGCCAAAAGACAACAAGATGCAGCAAATTACCAGAAAAGAAGATTTATCATTATGATAACTTCTTCTGATGGGTTGAAAGTTCGTTGGAGGAACCTTAAAATTCAAGAACTTATCCCCGAAGCGACGACCCCTTGTCTTGGCCTCTCGCGAAATAAAAAAGATACGATATTGACAGATTCTAACTTTAGAATTATTCTAACAATGGAATCTTTATCAAGAACATCATTGAGAACAGGGAGGACTTATGAAGAAAACAAAACATTCGAGTTGTCTCAGTTCGCAGGAAATCCAACAAAGACTGGAAGCCGCGGGGATTCAGGTGACTGTCCACCGGATGGCGATCTGTAAATACATTCTTTGCGAGGCCGATCACCCGACCGCAGAAGACGTGAAAGAATGGGCCGAAAAGAATCTCGACAAGGTCAGCCAGGCCACCGTTTACAATACATTGAAAACTTTAGTTGATGCGAAAATGATCTCCGAGTTTCGCTTCTCTCACTCTGATAAGTCGTTTTACGATTGCAATACGAATGAGCATTTTCATTTCTTAGATGAGTCCACGGGCCGCCTTTATGACATCGACCCTCAAGACGTGATGTTGAAGACGAATATGCCCAAGAAATTTAAGGTCCGGAATATTGGTTTAATCTTTAAAGGTACAGTTACTAACTAAAACACAAAGGAGTTTATTATGTTAGGTATTGGCGAAAAGTTCCCCGAATTCAAATTGCAGGCCTGCGTATCCCGTGAAAAAGGCAAAGAATTTACTGAAATTTCAAACAAAGATGTAAAAGGCAGCTGGGGCGTGTTCTTTGCTTGGCCTCTCGATTTCACTTTTGTTTGCCCCACCGAAATTGCCGAGTTCAACAAAGAATTCAAAAATTTCCAGGCCCGTGAAGCCAAACTTTTTGGTTTCAGCGGTGATTCTCATTTCGTCCACTTGGCGTGGAGAGATAATCATGCAGATCTGAAAGATCTCCATTTCCCGATGCTAGCCGATTACAAAAAAGAATTGAGTGGCGCTTTGGGAATCTTGCACAAACAAGACATGGTTCCTTTGCGCGCGACTTATATCGTCGATCCAGACGGCATCATTCGTTGGGCCTCTGTCAACGATTTGTCAGTTGGTCGCAACGTGAAAGAAGTCCTTCGCACTTTGGATGCTTTGCAAACAGATGAGCTTTGCCCCTGCAACTGGGAAAAAGGTCAAAAAACTTTATAGTGGTGATCACTCCAGCAGACAGGAAACCCTTCCTGTCTGCGATAGTTACCAACCACTCCCGACCCCGGTCGGTTTTAGAATAGGAGTTTCCTATGTCCATTTCAAACAACGTCGATGCCTTCCTCGAGCAGGAATATCCTCAATTGGCCTCCGCTATTTACCGTGATCTTTCTTTGAACTTCAAAAAAGTTTTGGAAGACAGTCCTCTAGAACCGCAAGAAAGATTTTTGAATCTTTTGAGCATCGCGGTGACTCTGGAAAACAAAGCCCTGGTGGCTCTTGCAAAAGCACAGCTGCAAGAACTCGCGATCGCACCGGAACTCATTCAAGAGGCGGCTGAAATCGCTGGCATCATGGGAATGAACAATGTCTATTACAAATTCAAATCTTTCTTGGCTCCCGAAGTCGCCGTAGATTACGCCCGTGCGGGCTTGCGCATGAATTCACTCAGTAAGCCGGTGAATTCAAAAAAAGATTTTGAGATGATGTCTTTAGCTGTTTCCATTGTCAACGCTTGCCCGGTCTGCGTGGCCAGTCACGAAAAGGCTGTTCGGGGCCACGATGTTTCGATCGAGAAAATTCATGATGTGGCCCGCCTGGCCGCCGTCGCGAAGGGGCTGACCAGTTTGAAGAAAGCTCTTTCGCTTTAAATTTCCTTGAGCTCCACAGAATGGCCATCGGGATCGAGCACGATGGCCTTTTTACCGTCTGGCATTTCACTGGGATCTAAAATGCAAATGGCCTTCGTGCTGCTTTTCATCTGAGTGACTTTTTCATGCAAATTTTTGACTTCAAAGCTCAATTGCAAAGCCGGCGTGTTTTTATTTTCGTAGCTTTGAATCGAGCACAGCGAAAGCTCGCAATCGCCGACCTGGGCGCGGTAGGCATGCCCGCCTTTGCGGATCGTGTTCTTGGTAAACTCAAGGCCCAGCAAACTATAAAAGTTCAGCATATCCTCTAGATGAAGAGTGTTTAATGTGATAGAAGTCAACTTCGTGGTCATACTTAAATCGTCGCTTAGAGAGCCTCATGAAACAAGAAAAAATATATCTTAAAGATTATAAATCACCTGCGTACTCCGTGCAAAGCGTCCAGCTCGACTTCAACTTGAATGAAGACTTTTGCCGCGTCTCTGCGCGTTCTGAAATCACCCAAATAAGGGCTGAACCGATCGAACTTGACGGCGTTGACCTCAAGCTGATTTCGATCAAAATAGATGGACGTCCCCTGTCGCCGACGGAGTACTCCATTCAAGAAAATAAACTCATGACCATCGCCCAAGTCCCCTCGCGCTTCGTCTTGGAAGTTGAGACCGAACTGGAACCCCAGAATAATACCTCTCTTGAAGGGCTCTATAAATCCAACGGAATTTTTTGCACTCAGTGTGAAGCCCAGGGCTTTCGAACAATCACTTACTTTTTGGATCGGCCCGACGTCATGACAAAGTATGCGGTCAGCATTGAGGCCGACAAACTCAAATATCCCATCCTGCTTTCCAATGGGGATCGTTTGCGGATTCAAGATCTGGGGAATGGCCGTCATAAAGCTTTTTGGCGTGATCCGCACAAGAAGCCTTCTTATTTGTTTGCCCTCGTCGCCGGGGATTTAGGAATGATTCGAGATTCATTCACGACGGCCTCGGGGCGTTCGGTGAATCTAGAAATTTATGCCGCCCACGGGAAACAAGAGCGCTGCCTTTTTGCGATGAGTTCGCTCAAAAAGGCCCTGCGCTGGGATGAAGAGGTCTTTGGTTTAGAGTACGATCTCAATGATTACATGATTGTCGCCATTGATGATTTCAATGCCGGAGCGATGGAAAACAAAGGCTTGAATATCTTCAATTCAAGACTGGTCTTAGCGGATAAAGGCTCAGCTACGGATGCGGACTTCCAGGCGATTGAAGCGGTGGTGGCCCACGAGTACTTCCACAATTGGACCGGTAACCGGGTCACTCTCCGCGATTGGTTCCAGCTGTCTTTGAAAGAAGGTCTCACCGTCTTTCGCGATCAGGAGTTTTCGGCGGATATGCTCGATCGCGGCGTGCAGAGGATTGCGGATGTCGATCATCTGCGCTCGTCCCAATTTGCGGAAGATGCGGGACCGAATGCGCATCCGGTGCGCCCCGAATCCTGCATGGCCGTGGATAATTTTTTCACCACGACTATTTATGAAAAAGGCGCCGAAGTGATTCGCATGATGCAGACAATCGTGGGCCGCAAGGGCTTCCGCAAAGGGATGGACGAGTATTTCCGCCGCCATGATGGTCAAGCTGTGACCACAGAAGACTTTGCGGCAGCGATTGCCGAAGCCAATCACAAAGATTTCAGTCAATTTAAACTCTGGTACAGACAAGCAGGGACTCCGCTGGTGCAGGTCACGGAAACCTACGATCAAAGCCGCCAGGAGTACCGTCTGAAGCTGCAACAGAGCTGTCCTCCAACTCCGCAACAGGCTGAGAAAAAACCTTTTCATATTCCTTTGCGCCTGGCTTTGCTGGATGAGACCGGAAATGAATTGCCTCTTCACTGTGAAAAAGTGAGTCAAAACAGTGACGGTCAATTTTTGCTCGAACTGAGAACGGCCGAAGAGGAATTTATTTTTCAAAAAATTCCGCAAAGACCCTTTCTTTCTCTATTGCGCGAATTTTCCGCTCCCATTCAATTGAAGTGGGAGCCCAGCGATGAGGTTCTTTATTTTTTGATGCAGAAAGATCAAGATTCTTTCAATCGCCGTGAGGCCGCACAAAAGCTGAGTCTGCAGCAACTTTCGCAACTCATCCGACAGGCTCGCGCTCAAGAAACACTCAGCGTCGATCCGACCTTCCTGCAGGTCATGAGCGTGGTTTTGCACGATGCAAAGATGGATGAGGCTTTTAAAGCTTTGATGATCCAACTGCCGTCAAATGCAATCCTGGTCCAGAAGGAATCGGTGCTCGATGCGGGGGCCTTTCTCGCCGCCCGACGTTTTTTGCGCCGAAGCGTGGCGGAGGCAAACAAAGAAATTTTGCTCACGATTTACCAGCAGTGCCAGGGAAAAGATCATGCTAAAAGCCGCGATCTGAAAAATGCGGTCCTGGTTTACCTGGCTGAGCTCAAGGACGAAAAAACTCAGGCCCTTCTCGCGCAGCAGTACTATCAGACAGCTAATATGACCGATCAGATGGCCGCGCTGGGTCTTCTCGTTTCGGCGGAACATCCTGAACGTGAAGCCGCCCTCGCTCATTTTTATGAAACTTGGAAAGAAGACACTTTAGTCATCAACAAATGGCTTTCGGTGCAGGCGATGTCGACCCGTTCTTCCGTTTTGGAAGACGTGAAGACTCTGTGCCAGCATCCGTCTTTCAATATAAATAATCCTAATAATGTTTACTCATTGTTAAGGACTTTTGGCGCCAATCTTCTGCGCTTCCATGACCCGCACACCCAGGCCTACAGTTTTTATGCTGATAAAATCATCGAACTCGATCCAAAAAATCCGCAGGTGGCCGCGCGCCTTTGTGCGGCCTTTAATTTGACGAAGAAGCTCGATCCCGAGATGAAAGAACGAACGCTCACGCAAGTTCGCAGAATTCTGGCACAGAAAGATTTGTCGAAAAATACAAGGGAACTATTGCAGCCAGTGCTGGAGTAGGAAAAGCAAGCAAGCTCGGCCGTTCCTCCTCTCTCCCCTTCCCCAAAGTTCCAGAACCTGATCGCCACGATGGCGATCAGGAAGGCGCTCACACGGATGGAGGTAGCATCGTCCCAAACCGGCACGGCTGTGCTGGCGCTGCGGGGATTTGGTTTTCACGTTGAATCCCGTCTTTACAGCAGTGAGAGCTAGATAACTCATGCATCCATCCATGGAATGCCTAGCCGGCCGCAGCTTCCTCAAAGCCACGATGGCGTTGAGGTCGAGATACATCCCAGGACGAAGTATTATGTATCTATTTAAAACCGAAACGCCGCTGTCTTGCAATGCTGCAAAAATTCCTGCCGCGTTTCTGGCTTCGTTTTGAAGTGCCCGCGCAGATCGGACGTCGCGGTGGAGCTCTTCGAGTCTTCGATCCCACGGGTGATCACGCAGTAGTGTTTTGCGTTGATGTGCACGGCCACATGGTCGGTTTCTAGGATATACTGCAAGCAATCAGCGATCTGTTTGGTGAGGCGCTCTTGCACCTGAGGGCGACGCGAGAAGAATTGCACGATGCGGTTAATCTTTGAAAGTCCGATGACTCGCTTGTTGGGAATATAGGCCACCGTCGCCACACCGTCGATGGTCAGGAAGTGGTGCTCGCAGAAAGACAGGCACTCGATTCCTTGAATCACGATCATTTGATCGTACTGCATTTTATTTTCGATGAAGGTGATCTTCGGGAAAAATTCGGGGTTCAAACCGCTGAAGATCTCTTTGACGTACATCTTCGCCACCCGCCGCGGGGTTTCGCGCAGGGAATCGTCGCTCAGATCCATGCCCAGGGTCTGCATGATTTCGCCGAATTTTTCAGTGATGATTTTGATTTTTTCTTCATCCGAAATCTTGTTCTTGATCATGGGCGTGGGACGCACATTGGCCAGAATTTCTTTTGTTGTGAAGGATGTTTTTTTCGCCATCGAACCCCCGGGTCAGGCAGGTGGTATAACGAAATGAGGGAGCTGTCACGGAGAATTCAAAAGGCCGGAAGTTCGAGAGAAGTCTCTACCTCCAGCCTCTTTTAGGAACGGCTTACTTTGTCGCTGTCGAAGCCTTTTTTTCGCAAGAATAGTCTTTATAGCTCGTCTTGTAGGTGCATTTTCCATAGGACGCTGTCCCTGCGTAGATGCAAGTGATGTTCTTAGGCGACCCTCCCTGAGCCAAGGCTGTTGCAGATGCCGCTGCAGCCGCGGGGACCGGGATATTGGCATTTAAGGTCGGCGACGCAGGGGCCGGCTCGCCCGCCTTCAGGTCCGCAAAAGCTTGCGGAAGCAAAAGAACGGCCCACAGCGCGGCTTGCGGAGACCTTGTTTCGACCTGGGCCACAGGCGCCACGGCCTGAGCGTGAATCGAAGAAAGGAGCTTTTGGTATTCGATCAAAAATTCTTTCTGATGCTCCGGAGTCAGTCGACGGAACGTATTGTAAGAAACAGTGGGCACTCGTGTTTCTGGACTGTTGAGGTCGAGAGGTTCAATTTCTTTGAAACGACGTTCGAAACCGTGCACACCTTTGCCGGCAAAGGTGTCCGCGAAGGAACCGACTGGAATAAGACTAAGAACTCCAATAAATAAAAGGCCGATAAGATTTTTCATATTACTGTTTTCCTCCATTACCGCTGGCAGGCGAAGATTTTTTCGAATCCGAATCGTCGAGGGCTTTTAAGATTTCATTCACTCGGGTGATGTAGACTCCGCAGGTTTTTGACAGGTCGGTCCGTCCCTTTGCACTCAGCTTCATACTTTTGCGATAGTTCTCTCCACTCGGTCCGCAAACGGTCTCCGAAATTTTTTTCATCTCAGCCAAACTATCCTTGTCTTTTTCAAGCAATTCAACCGCAGAGCTAAACGACTCTGGATCATGAGCTTCCGCCAAAGCTTCGCAAGCGGCCGAGGCATCGCCGCTTTGAGCGACACAATAAGGTGTCTTTCCGTCAGACTGCAATCCGTAAACAGTCGGGTTGCAAATCACCGGGCCGCCTCGCTTCACCAATTTTTTAGAAGCGTCCGCGGCCCCATCCTTAGATGAAGATTTATCTGCCACGCCACCACTAATTGACCCATTTTTAGCTTCATTTGTGCGCTTGCCAGCAGAGCTGGGTTTGCTAGCATCAGCTGCCGGAGCCGCGGGGGTCACGGCAGGTTGCACCGTTGTTCCGCTAATATCTTTTGTAGCTGCTGCAGGCGCAGGACTTGCTGGTGCACCACTAGCTGAACTATCAGCTGATGCCGTTCGCTTTGTATTGGCATTCGCGACAAGATCGTCGAATTTTTTTTGCTTATCCGAATCAGTGCTTAAAGCCTCTCGCTGTTTTGCAACGAAGTTATTATAGACAGTTGTACATTTTGGATTGTCAAATTTCCCCACGCTATCAGGAGAGTCAAAGGTCCTTACAATAAGCCCATTACTGTAATTAATATTGCCATGCTTATCGTAGCTAAAAGTATAAGGGCAATTATCCATAGCCCATTTTCCAGCGCCGCCGCCACCACCCGCAAAGGCCGGAGAGGCGAAGAGCCCGCATGTCAGGGCAAGAAAAGTCGTAAAAAATAATTTCATCACGGGAATCTCCTTTTTTATACCAAGGTATTCTCGGATTATTTGGGGAAAGCTTGAGGCTTTTTGTCTCAAAAAAAACAAAGCTAACAAAAGAGTTTCGCGCGAGACCGTCTCAAAATGGGAATTTAAAGATTTACACGACCGGAGTCTTGATAAAAGCATTGGCCGCGGCGATGCCCGTCGCGAAGGCGCCCTCCATCGTTCCCGGAAAGTCGACGCTGGTGTGCTCGCCCGCAAAGGCAAACTGCCCCCCGTACTCGACTTTGGCCGCGACTCCACCGTAGCGGTGATACTGACCTGGCAAGAAGGACGAGCGCGAGCCCTTTTGGTAGGAACGCAGACCCCAATTGATGAAACTCATCGCATTTCCCGCAGAGGACCGCGCGAAGTCTTCGTCTATTTTTTCGAGATCCTTCAGGGCTTCGGGAATGATTCGGCCCTCATCGGTAAGACTGGAGTGATCCGTCCGCAGACAGCTCACGAGAGTTCCGATTCCCGCTTGCCCCAGACCTCCGTCATAGAGCTCCTGACTTGTGAAATCTCCACTCAGATGACCATTGTACAGAGGCCGCGAGGAGGTCTTGCGCTTCCAGAAGCGATCTTTGCCCTCGATGACGGCCTTGGCCTGCTCGGCGTAGACCTGACTCTGGATCAATTCTTTTTTCAGAGCTGAAAAATTCAGCCGCGAAAAACCTTCCACCTCACGCAAGATCGAAAAGGGCAAAGTGCAAATGATATGACGGCACTGATAAACTTGCTCGCGCCCTTCGATGCGAAAGCCCAACTCAAACCCAGAAACACTTTCCCGCAGGCTGATCAAAGGGCTACTCACCTTCACCGCATGATCGGGAATGACACCGGCGACCCGTTCGTATAAAGTGCGCACCAGAGCCTCATTCCCCTGCGCCAAACGGTAGCGGCTCAAGGTGGAATCCGGATTGAGGCGAGGATCCCGCGTATAGGTGCTCAGAAAATAAAGCATCGAGAGATTTCCCGGTTCGACGCCGTAGCGCGAGCGCACCTGGGTAAAGAAAACTTCGAGCGCCCAAGGCTCCGTTTTCAAATTCAGCGAACGCACAAAATCCTGAACATTCTGACTGTCGTAATAAAAAGCCTTTTCGTACTGAGCCATATTGTCGACGGTCAAGAGAACTTCCCGGCCCGAGAAGAGCTCGCTCTGATGCTGCGCCAGTTGATGCAGGAGGGGTTTTATTTTCTTACGGTACTCGGCGTGAGTGAAATACTTTCCTTGAATCAAATAAAGAGGCGCGTCTGCAAGGCTGGTTTTTATCTCTTGTGTTTCGAGGCTGAGTTCTTTGCACAGTTGAAAAATATGGCGGTGGGATTCTTCAAAAAATTCTCCGCCCATTTCGGCAAACATTTTCCCCGCGAAATTTTGCAAGGTATAAAGGCGTCCCCCCACCCGCGGCGCCGCTTCGAAAACCCGGAAGGGAACTTTGTTTTTTTTCAAAGTGTAAGCCGCGGCAAGCCCCGCCGCGCCGGCGCCCAAAATGACGATCTCTTCGTCGAATTGACGGCGGTCCCCGTTAAAGGAACTGCGGAAACTGGCACAACCGGCAAGGTACAAAGATGAGGCGGCCCAAGAAGAAAACTTCAAAAAATCGCGTCGAGAATAAGAATTGTTTTTACCCATGCAAACCCCGTCTGCTAGATTGTAGGGACAAGAGGAGGCCCTGACAAGTGCTCAGTCCCCGTTCAACGCTTCCCTTCATTCTCGAGGATCTCGCGCAATCTTCGCTCAGCGTAAGTCAAGATTACGTTCCGCAGGAACTTTGCCTCCAATTACTTGAGGATCTCGAGCAGCTTGCAGCCGCCGGTCAATTGCAGGCCGCCGGCCTGGGCCGCGGTGTTGCCAAACAGATTCACCCCGAGATCCGAGGAGATTCCACTTTTTGGTTCGCCGAACAAGAAAGGACCTCTCCGCGCAGGGATTTTCTGAAATTCCTGCAGCAGCTGCAAAAGGATCTGAATCAAAATTTCTTTTTGGGCCTCAAAAGCGTCGAGGCTCACTACGCCCTCTACCCTCCCGGAGCGGGTTACGCCAAGCATCTTGATCAATCCGTAGGCAGTCAGGCCCGGAAAATCACCTTTATCCTGTATCTGAATCCGAATTGGCAAGAATCCGAAGGCGGAGAGCTCCTGATCTATTCTCCGCACCAGCCCTCCCAACTGCAGCAAACCATCGCCCCTCGCTTCGGCACCCTGGTGCTTTTTCGCAGCGAGCTTTTTCCACATCAAGTAGCGAATTGCTTAAGGCCGCGCAAAAGCCTCACCGGTTGGTTTCGCGGCTAATTGCATTAAGCTAAAAAACTCCATGCTTTCAGCGCCGCTTCTTCATAGGATGCGGGTCTATGCGATCACTTTTTTCAGACATCCTCTTCACGCGTTTCCATGGCCGCCTGCTGGTTTTGCTCTGCTCTTTCTTGGCCGCGGTTTTCGGATTGATGGGACCCTTCCTGCAAAAAGAATTCATTGATCAAATCACCGGCATTTCGAGCGCCACCCACCTTGTTCCCGAGGCGACACCTTTACTCGTTATTTTTTTCGCCTTCCTCGCGGTGCTTTTCGCCCAGGGCTTTTCGCAACTCACCAGTTTTTTGGGCGCGCGCGAAGCGATTTTCATGCAACGTGTGTTTGCCGAACGACTTTACCGCAAGACCCTCGCGTTGCGAGTCGATACCATGAGCCACCGCGCCCTCGGAGAAATCGTCGCGATCTACGCGACTGATGTGCCGGGGGCCACCGTCTTTTTAGATCAAACCCTTCCTGCCGGGGCCTCCACCGTCTTCCCGCTTTTGCTTGCGCCCTTCGCGATCTCGATGCTTTTTGATATTCCCCTGTGGCCGACGCTTGCGACGATGGGTTTTATTATTTTGCTGAACACCTTCATGGCCTTTCGTCAGTCGAAGTTTTTTTTCAACTTCAAACAACTGGCGGCCGAACGGGTCGGGCTCGTCAACGAATGGGTGCAGAACATCCGCACGATTCGCATCCTGGGCTGGATCCATCACTTTGAAAAAGGCATCTTTTTAAAACGTGAAGTCGAAACCGTGAACCGCATCAAAATGGTCACGAACGGGCAAATCATGAACGTGATTTCCTCTTCGGTGACCTTTATTTTGAATGTCATCACCCTTTACAGCCTCGTCTATTTTTCCAAAAACAAAATCACCAGCGGCGAGCTCCTCGCCCTGCTGTGGATTGTCGGGGTTTTTCTCACCCGGCCCTTTCGGCAAATGCCGTGGTTTTTCACCTTTGCCTTTGACTCATGGACCTCCCTGAAACGACTCGAAAATTTCTTACTTTTAAAAAACAATCCCGTTCCCGACAGCGAAATCGAAGAGACCGAGCCCGCCTACTCCGGCGATGTCGCCCTTGAGGTGAAGAATTTGAGCTTAAAAATTGGCGACCGAAAAATTCTCAGCGATATTTCTTTTTCTGTGCGTGAAGGGGAGTTTGTCGCCATCGTGGGTGAAGTGGGCTCGGGTAAATCCATGCTGCTGCTGTCTTTGCTCGGCGAGACGGGCGCGCAGTACAATTCCTATCGCGTGGGCCTCTTCGATGCGCGCCTGGCGAGCGTCGACGAAATCCGCAGTCAGTACGCCTTTGTCCCGCAAGAAGGATTCATCATGAGCGCTTCTTTACGCGAAAATGTCGGTTTCACCTATGACATCGATCCTGAGTCCGATCCCGAGATCGGCGAATCCCTGCGTCTCGCGCAGTTTGATCTCAGCACCGAGAGAGTCGAAGACGGCCTCGATACCGAAATCGGCGAGCGCGGAGTCAATCTTTCGGGCGGACAAAAACAGCGGGTTAGCTTGGCCCGCGTGCATTTTTACCAAGCCCCTATTTTGTTATTGGATGACAGCCTGAGCGCGGTCGACGTGGATACCGAGCAAAAAATATTTGATCAGCTTCTGCTGGGCGCCTGGAAAGAGCGCACGCGGATCCTCGTCACCCATCGTCTCAGTGCTCTGTACCGCGTGGACCGCATTCTTTTCATGGAAGAGGGCCGCATCGTCGATCAAGGGAGCTTTGCAGAACTGCTCGCGCGCAATAAGAAATTTCAAGAGTATACGACCACGGTGGCTTCTCTCCGGGCCCAGGAAGCGCAGCATGGAAACGAATAAGAAACCCCGCTATTTGTCTGACGGAGACGTCAAAAAAGACCACAAGTTTCAAAAAACCGTTTTTGAAACTCTCTATCTGTCTTACCAGCCCTTCCTGGGACGAATTCTTTTCACCCTGATCGTGGGTTTGCTCGCGCGCGGTCTGTTGCTAGCGAACGCAAACATCATCGGCTATTGGGTCGATAGTTTTTGCCAGGCCCCGGCGATTTGCCGGCCTCTGCCTTTTTGGCTCCAAGACTTCGGGGCCAAGGACTATATCAAGCTTCTCGCCGGCATGGTGACCTTGGGTTTCCTTTCTTTGTTCATTTTTCGCGTGGGCTTTTCCCGTCTGTCGGCCCAAGCCATTTCGCGGATGTACGATGAGGTGACGCTGAGAACGTCGCGTCTACCGATGAGCTTTTTTGATGTGACACCGGCGGGACGGATCATCACCCGTTTTTCCAGTGATTACGGCAACGTCTTTCGCCTTTTCGGAGGCCCCCTCGCCGAGTTTTGCGCGATTATTTTTGATCTGGTGATGATGACGATTTTAATCGGCGTCGCAAATCCGATTTATTTGATTTTTGTGGCCTTCATCGGAGTGATGAATTTTCTGATTTATAAACTCAACCAAAATCGACTGCGCAGCTCGCGCCGTGAACTTTCGGCTAGCCGTTCTCCGAGTATCGCTCACTTTGCCGAAACCGCTCAAGGGGCGAGTACGATTCGCTCCTTCCGTCGGCAGACGTCCTTCACCGAGCGCTTCGAAAGACTTGACCGGTACTATTTGGATCAGCGCTTGAAAACAACAAAACAAATCCTGGGATTTTCGCTGCAAATGAACAGCCTTTCAGCTTTGCTTTTGTTGATCACCGGAGTTTCTGCCTATTTTATGGTTGAAAAGGGCTGGGCCTCGGTGGGTTCAGTGGGCGTGGCCTTTAGCTTTATTGCTCTTTCGGGCAACACCGTGCAGATGTTTTTTGAGTGGCTCACGCAATTTGAAGAGGCCATGATCGGGGTCGAGCGCATGGACACTTACTTGCGCAAGGACATTGAAATTGGCAATCATCTGCCTTCGACCGCCCAGTTTGCCACTCAACATCCCGTCTATTCGCCGACCCTTGAAAAATACCTCAGCCGCCGCAAATTAACCGAGCAGAAAAGCGCCTCGGTGCAGGTGAAAAATCTTTGGTTCCGTTACCGCGAAGATCTCCCTTGGGTCCTCAAGGGCCTGAATTTCGAAGTCCGTGCAGGCGAGCGTTTAGGCATCATTGGCCGCACGGGATCGGGTAAATCCAGCCTGATCCAAGCGCTTTTTTACCTTTACCCCATCGAGAAGGGCGAAATCTGCATCAATGAGTTGAAGCCCCAACTCACGCCCCCGAAAATGGAGCCCGCGCAGGTTTCGCCCGCGGCCGCTGATTCCCCAGGGAGCTTCGGTCTTGACCTCAATTTGTACCGCCGGTCCATCGCTTTTATTTCCCAGGAACCTATTTTGTTCCAGGGATCCCTGCGGATGAACTTGGATATTGACCAAATCCTGACAGATGAAAGGATTTATCAAATTCTTGATCAAGTGGGCTTGAAGGAGTGGGTTCTGCAACAGCCCCAGGGCCTGCTGATGCGAATCGAAGAACGCGGCAAGAACTTATCCCTCGGTGAAAGGCAACTGCTTTGCATGGCCCGTTGCCTTTTGCAGCAGGCTCCGGTTGTCATCATGGATGAAGCGACGAGCTCGGTCGATCCCCACTCGGAAGAAATTCTCGTCCGCGCCACTGAAGAATTTTTTGCTGATCGCACCCAAATCATCATCGCTCACCGGCTCTCGACACTTGAAAAATGCGATCGCATTCTGTGGCTGCAAAATGGCGAGATCATGGCTTTGGGTCCCACCCAAGAAATTCTTCCGCGTTTTGAAAAGACAAGCCTGACGATTTAATTTGCGGCTTCCCGAAAACTCGGGTACTTAAAATTTATGCAGGAAGAAAACCCCCCTCACAAAACCATCACGGAAGCTAAAGAATCTGATGAAAACAGTCTCTTTGGTCTTTTTGACTCATGGTCTGCGCTGACGACCGAAGAGCGCCGTGAAAAATTCAAAGAACTTCCTCGCACCGAGGCCGAGGAGCTTTTTCTCAGCCTGAAAGTTCACGATCAAGCCGAACTGATTGCCGAAGCCTCGCACTTAGAGAAACGCTCCTGGGTGCGCCTGCTCGCGCCTGATGATGTGGCCGATTTGATTCAAGAGATTGGTCCCGACTCGCGAGAAGAAATTCTGTCTTTGCTGGATCCGCAGACCCGCCGCGAGGTCACGGCCTTGTTAGCCTATGCCGAAGACAAGGCCGGGGGCTTGATGAGCTCCCGCTTCGTGCGTTTGCGTCCTGACATGACCGTGGACGAAGCCATCAGCTATTTGCGCATTCAAGCGAAGACCCATGTGGAAACGATTTACTACGCCTACGTTTTGGATTCAGATCAAAAACTTTTGGGAGTGGTGTCCTTCCGCGAACTTTTCTCGGCTCCCTCGCACAATAAAATCCAAGAGATCATGAAAACCGACATGATGAAGGTCCCGGTCGAGATGGACCAAGAACAAATCGGTCGTCTGTTCTCGCAGCAAGATCTCATGGCCATTCCGGTCATCGATGAGGCGGGTCATATGAAGGGGATCGTGACCTTCGATGACGTGGCCCACGCGATCCAAGAAGAGGCCACGGAAGATATTCATAAATTGGGAGCCGTCGAAACTCTGGATGCTCCTTATTTGAAAATTTCTCTGCTCGAAATGATCAAGAAAAGAGCCGGTTGGCTCTTGGCTCTGTTTTTGGGAGAAATGTTCACGGCGACGGCCATGGGTTATTTTCAAACCGAAATCGAGCGCGCGGTGGTCCTCGCTCTTTTCATTCCCTTGATCATCAGCTCGGGCGGGAACTCCGGTTCACAGGCCACGACTTTAATTATTCGCGCGATGGCCCTGGGCGAAGTGCGCCTGCGCGATTGGTGGCGTGTTCTATCCCGGGAGCTTTTAACGGGCTTAGCTCTCGGAGTTTGCCTAGGACTCGTGGGATTTTTCCGCATCATGATTTGGCCCACACGTGAGGCCCTCTATGGCCCTCACTATTTCCTGATTGCCTGTACGGTCGCCACCAGTCTCGTCGGAATCGTGCTCTGGGGAACCATCACGGGATCGATGCTGCCCTTCTTGCTCCGTCGCGTGGGGTTCGATCCGGCCTCGGCTTCGGCGCCGGCGGTTGCCACACTCGTGGACGTCACGGGACTAGTGATTTACTTCACCGTCGCCAGCGTCATCCTGCATGGTGTATTACTTTAATACTGAAAGCGTCTCCTTTCGAATCGAAAAAGCTTTTTTTGCATCCTTATCTTTTTGAAATGCTCTTTTCCAGTTATCCTGGAAAGGACTCAAAATTTTAAGGGGAATGACGTATGCGGTATGTAGCTGGTCCCACAAATAAGATTCTTTTGGCAGCTCTGTGCACTGCACTTTTACAACTGGGTTGTGAAAAAGGTGCGGACAGCTTTAGCACGCTCGCAGCCTCTGAAAATTTCAATCAGGCGGCGGCGGTTGTGAACAATAAAATCGACATCCTCTGGGTGGTCGACAACTCCGGGTCTATGGCGCCTTTACAGGCCAATCTCGTGGCCAATTTCAATAGTTTTATTGCGAATTTTCAGGCGAAGGGATTTGATTTTCAAATCGGCGTGACCACCACAGACGCTTACCTCGCTGGCGCAAACTTTCAAAACAACAGCTCGAAATCACTTTTGCGAGACGGTGTGACCACACACAGTGGTTACCGCATCATCAATAACTCCACTCCCGACATAAGCGGGGCCTTTGTGATCAACGCCACCCAAGGCATCAATGGCGCCGGAGACGAAAGAGCCTTTGGCAGTCTGGTTGAAACTTTGAACAATCCCGCAAACTCCAGCTTCCATCGCCCAGGCGCTTATCTCGCGGTTGTTATCCTTTCAGATGAAGATGATTTCTCGGATAAAATCGGTTCGACCTTAGCGGCCGCCAGGGCCCAGAACTCTGCTGATCACAATTACAATAACACCAATCTGATGACCTCTGCCGAGCTGATCTCTTTTTTGGATAATGTCACCGGCAGCACACCGACCAGTCGTTCTTATAATGTCTCTGCCATCACCGTCATTGATAACGCCTGTCGCGTGAGCCACTATAATTCTGCGGTCGCTGCGCAATCCACCCTCATCGGTACCCGCTATATGGATCTTGTGCAAAAAACCAATGGGATTCTTGGTAGCGTTTGCGACGCGAGCTACGCTTCGTCTTTGAATTTCATTCAACAGCGGATCACCGAACTCGCCACGCAATTTAAATTAGATCGTCTGCCTTTGGTCGATTCGATTAAAATTCTCAGCAATGAGATTTCGGTCCCGCAAGACAGCCAGAATGGGTGGACTTACGATTCTGGCGCGAATGCGATCATTTTCCACGGCTCGGCCGTTCCGAGCGCGAGTGCGGTGATCAAAGTGAGTTACGATCCTGCTGGTGTAAAAAATTAGTTTATTCTGTATTTGCTGACGTTTAAGGGGAATTTATGAAGCACTTCACTTGGTCTCTAAGTAAAACCATCATCGGTGGGCTCTGCCTTTCCTTCCTGCAACTGGGTTGTGAAAAGGGCGCCGATAGTTTCAGCACGCTCGCCGCCTCTGATAATTTCAATCAGTCCGCGGCGCTCGTGAACAACAAAATTGACATCCTCTGGGTGGTCGATAATTCCGGATCGATGGATTCGCTGCAGACGAATCTGGTGAATAATTTCACGAGTTTTGTTTCTAGCTTCCAAGCGAAGGGTTTCGATTTCCAGATCGCGGTGACAACCAGTGATGCCTACCTTGCGGGGCCAAACTTCAAAAATGACAATGGCCGCTCGATGCTCAAAGACGGTGGCCTGATCAATGGAGTCTCGAAACACAGCGGCTATCCGATCATCACGAACGCCACTCCTGATATTCCAGGAACCTTCTTGATCAATGCGGTCCAAGGTTCTGGCGGTTCAGGTGACGAGAGGGCTTTCTCGAGCATCGTTGAGACTTTGAACAACCCCAGCAATAGCAAATTCCATCGACCGGGGGCCTTCCTCGCGGTGATCGTGCTTTCAGACGAAGACGATTTTTCGGATAAAATCGGTGTCGCGAAGGTCTCTTCTCGGCCTGAAGGCGGCGGTTCCGATCACGATTATGCCAATGCCGGCCTCATGACTTCCGATGAGCTCCTGGGTTTCTTAGATACTCTCACTTCGAGCAAACCTGAAAGCCGAACTTACAATGTGTCGGCCATCTCCGTGATCGATTCGGCCTGTTACACCAATCACGTGAAGGTTTCGACCTCTTCCGTTCTGGGAACTCGCTATAAAGACCTGGTTAACAAGGCGAACGGAATTCTGGGAAGTGTCTGCGACGCGAGCTACGCCTCTTCGTTGAACTTCATCCAACAGCGTATCGTTGAACTGGCCACTCAGTTTAGATTGAGTCGCTTACCCGTTGCAGATTCGATCAAAGTTTTCAGCAATGGGGTGGCCGTTGCGAAGGATAGTCAAAATGGTTGGAGTTACGATTCCAATGCCAATGCGGTTATCTTTCACGGGACATCCGTACCTAGTGCAAGCTCATCTATTAAAATCAACTTCGACCCTGCCGGCGTAAAGAACTAAGAGGAATTTATGAAAAGATACGAAAAAATCATCGCCTTTTCTGCTCTCACACTGATGTTTGTCGCCTTCCAAAATTTTTCGAAGGTCAATGAAGCTTCAACGTTGAATAACCTGGGACCCGGCCCGAGTAGTCCGGATTATCCCATCGACGATGTCTTCCGCGATCCCTACACGCCCAGCCAACTACCGGCCTTCACGTGTAAATCCGTCATTGAACTTCAGCCCCCGGCCGTTGGCAATCTGTTGCATGTGCCGGCCCGCGACAGCTCGGGAGTTTGTTACACTTTGAAAATCATTAATCCTTCGAGATTCAGTCCTTCAAGCATTAATACCTTGTTGGATCTGGATGTGGTCTCGCGTAACCACGATAACGGCTACAGTGATCCGACGAAAATACGTCATCCCTATGTCTTAGGAGAATCCTCTTTCGGTCTTTACCTGGAAGGCGAACGATCCTTGAAGCTCGCCGGCGGCAATTCGGCCACGACAGGAATCTCCGTCGATAATTTTATCCTCGTGGGCCTATCACCGATCGCGCAACTAGGAAATCCATTTTACTACCTCGCCTATGGGACTAAAGATTCAACCGTTGGCGACTTGACCGGCGTTTTGTTCAATGACCAAACAGTGCCCCTCACCGCTTACGCCGTGGGCGGAACTTCATTGGTGCCGCCACTCAACTTGGACAATAAGGTTTCCAGCAAAGTGAACTACGCCTTGGACGTCCGCGCTCTCGACTGCGGCGGAGTGGGAACAGTTTCGAATATTTACGTTCTGTTCCAGTAAGTCGAGCCTTCCCTTCTGAGTTTTAGCAAAGCGAGCCCACGGCTCGCTTTTTTTTCGTCTTGATCTAAGACAATTTTCCTTATCAAAGTCTTGTTCAAAAAGACTCCTTTTGCAGCTAAAGCATTCATAATTTATGACGATAAATAGAGGGCTTTTAATTTTCTACGGGCTAGGATGACGAGATGAAAAATCTTTGTGTTCGGGTGTTTTTAGTACTGATGGCTTTGTTCTCAAGCTCTGCCGCCGTTGCGCAATTGGATCCGTGTCAGCAGGCTTATGCGGATGCGGCAGCTTTTGTCTCACGCTGCCCGGCCACCTCTGTTACTTTCGACTGTGCCCGTAATCCTTGGGGATATGCCCCTGGATACGCAGTTTATTTTGTTTTTCCTGAGGGCTCAAAAGCAATTTCCTGCGAACACAAGACATGCGTTGCTAGCCCCTTTGTTTATGTAGAGGCCGGTCTCACCATACCCGCCAGTTGCACCCAAGGCACCCAAATTACGAAACCCCTGGCTCAGCGACTTGTCCGACCCATTAACCAATGTGGCTCCGTGATTCAAACTGAAAACAGAGTTGTCGGCGAGTCCATTCCAGTGACAGGCGCGCCTTTCGCACTTTCCTACTTCACGAGTTGGGCGAAAGGACGAGCTGCGGAGTATAGAAGTGTCTCAAAGATCACCGGTACCACAGTGCGGGCAAACGTCACAGGCTATGAGCTCTGGATATACAACGAAGCCGGAATCCAGGTCGACCATCGCACTTTTGGTACAGCCCCTAATCAGAATTACACTTTTACATGGAACGGGCTTAATAGCGCTGGCGTCGAAACTTGGGGAAGAGTTCCGTACTCGTTTAAGATTCAAGAAAAGGCCACTGATTTTAGTCCCGTTATTACAACGACCGTTTATATGGGAAGTCTGAAGTCAAAAAAATTGGGCCTCGGCCTTTGGG
>WBZN01000829.1_pt1 | contig 20509 bp, 19 predicted proteins | sample 5204281 | NCBI WGS metagenome assembly WBZN01 (sample SAMN12344347, study PRJNA552823) | activated sludge metagenome | biome: Activated sludge suspended growth; feature: Nitrification reactor; material: Wastewater; isolation source: activated sludge from nitrification reactor of wastewater... | reverse complement strand
ATCAGGTAATCCACCGAGCAATCCCCGCGGCCAGGCATCGGAGCCTCCGAAGACAGGAAGCCCACTATAGCCGCGCCCCCCGCCCCACCGTTTGTGCCGCAGCAATCTCGCCCAACGCCCCGACGCCAGCATCGCCGCATCGAATATCTTCAGCAACTGCTCGGACGCGACTGGCCCCTCTCCCTTGACGATGACCGCGTTGCCCTTCACTCGCGGCTCGATGACATGGAGATAGGCAAGCCACGCCACCGCACGTTCGCGCGCCTCAGGCCGCGGTTTCGCGTCTCCGGAACCAAACCTACGTGAAAGGCGTCAGCAACCCGCGGACATATCGGGGCGAATTTCAGGGCGGGCCAAAACTGAAAAATTGGCTCTATCAATATGTTATGTGGCTGGGGGACCTGGATTCGAACCAAGATTAACGGAGTCAGAGTCCGCTGTTCTACCATTGAACTATCCCCCAACGCGCGTCTTTCGGAGAAGAGCAGCGCTGAGCCCGCGAAGGCGCATGGCGCGAGCGGAACCGTCCTCTAGTTCCTTGCTTGGCGGCTGTCAACGCTTCCTCGCCGCGAGCAGCCGCGAGCCTCGCCCTCTCGCCGGCGCGCGTCGTCGCCAGCTAGGACGCCGCGGCTATCGCCCCGTTCAAGGGGTTCTGCGGATCCCAAGCGTAGCGCACCGTCTCGAAACGCATATCGAGGGCGTCGATCAGAAGGAGCCGCCCGACCAGACTGTCGCCGAAGCCGGCGATCTCGCGCATGACTTCGAGCGCCATCATCGCGCCGAGAATGCCGGTCAGCGCGCCGAGAACGCCGATTTCGGCGCAAGCGGGCGCGACGCCCTCCGGCGGCGGCTCCGGAAAGAGACAGCGATAGGTCGGGTTCGGCGCGCCTTCGGCGCCCGTTTCATAGGGGCGCAGCACCGTCAGCGAGCCGTCGAAGGCGCCGACGGCCGCGGTGACCAGCGGCCGCCGCTCGTAGAAGCAGGCGTCGGAAACGACATAGCGCGTCGCGAAATTATCCGATCCGTCGGCGACGACGTCATAGGCGGCGACGAGCCCGCGTGCATTGGCGCCGTCGAGCCGCATCCGGAGCGGCGTCACTCTAACATGCGGGTTCAGGCTTTCGACCGCCGCCGCCGCGCTGTCGACCTTGGCGCGTCCGACATCGGCCGTCCGGTGCAGCACCTGGCGCTGCAGATTCGACAGCGTCACCACATCGTCGTCGACCACTCCGATCTCGCCAATTCCGGCGGCGGCGAGATATTGGATGAGCGGCGCGCCGAGGCCACCGGCGCCGATGACGAGCACGCGCGCCGCCTTGAGCTTTTGCTGGCCGGGGCCGCCGACCCCGCGCAGCACGATGTGGCGGGCGTAACGCTCGATTTCTTCCGGTGAGAACGTGGCTTCTTTCAAGGCGGCGCCTGTTTAAATGGGCAGCGGAAATATGGGGCGGCGCTCGTCAGATTGCGAGCCGCAAGCCCTTGCGGTTGGAGCGGAAGCTATGGAATATTGCGCCGCTTCGCGAGGCGCAACGCCTCGAACGCTTGAATGTCTGGGGGAATGCAAAATGCCTAAGAACTTGAAACGGACGCTGGCCGCGGCGGCCGTTCTATCGAGCGTGACGGCGACGGCGACGCTCGCCCTGACGCAGGCGCAGGAAGCGGCGGACTGTCAGGACGACGCGCTTCGCCTGTGCGGGCCTTATATCCCCGATCACGCGAAAATCCGCGCCTGCCTCGTCACCTATCAGGCCTATCTCAGCCACGCCTGTCGCGCGATCGTCGCTCCCAAGGGCAAGACGCGCCACTGACGCGTCTTTCGCATCCGGGCTCCGGCGCGACGCAGAGCCTCGGCTGCGATGGAACGACCGTCTGCCGCCATCGCCGGAATATTGGAGATCGAAAATGAAAACCAACCTGCGCCTCGTCTTCGCCGCCATCGCGCTTTTTTTCGTCGGGACGGCCGGGGCGTCGGCGAGTCACCCCTGTCATGACGACGCCTACCGGTTTTGCCGCAACGTCATTCCAGATCACGCGAAAATCCAGCATTGCCTGGAGCGCAACATGTATCACTTGCATCCCGCCTGCCGGGCGCAATTCGGGAAAAGGTAGACACGGGTTTTCGTCGCCACGACGCGTTTCGTGCCGAAAGCCCACCGCCCCGAGGGGGGCCAACCTCCGTCACGCCGCCCGCGCAAACGTCGCCACCGCTTCGCAAACCTCGTCGACGATCCGTTCGACGAGGTCGAGATTGTCGCCCTCGCCCATGACGCGGATGACCGGTTCGGTTCCCGAGGCGCGAATGACGAGGCGTCCTGCATTGCCAAGCTTCGTGCGCCCCGACTCGATCGCGCGCATGACGCCTGCGTCCTCCAGCGGCTTGCCCGCGGCGATCCTGACGCTTTTCAGGACCTGCGGCAAAGCCTCGAAACGATGGCAGACCTGGCTGACAGGCTTCGACTGGCGCTTGACCACGGCGAGCAGTTGCAGGGCCGCGACGAGACCGTCGCCCGTCGTGCAATAATCCGACAGGATGATATGGCCAGATTGCTCGCCGCCGAGGTTGTAGCCATCGCGGCGCATATGCTCCAGCACATAGCGATCGCCGACCGCGGTGCGCTCCAACGTGAGCCCGATCCCCTCGAGATATCGCTCGAGCCCGAGATTCGACATGACGGTGGCGACGACGCCATTGCGCGACAGCCGTCCGTCCTCCTTCCAGGAATGCGCGATGACCGCCATCAACTGGTCGCCGTCGACAATTTTGCCTGTCTCATCGACGATCAGCACCCTGTCGGCGTCGCCGTCGAGAGCGATGCCGATGTCGGCCCGCATCTCACGGACCTTTTTCGAAAGCGCCTGTGGCGCGGTCGAGCCGAGATCGCGATTGATGTTGAAGCCGTCGGGCTCGACGCCGATCGAGAAAACCTCGGCGCCGAGCTCCCACAAGGCCTCGGGGGCGACCTTGTAGGCGGCGCCATTGGCGCAATCGACGACGGCGCGCAGCCCTTCGAGAGAGAGAGAGCGCGTCAAGGTTCGCTTGGCGAACTCGATATAGCGGGCGCGGTCGCCTTCGACGCGCATGGCGCGGCCAAGATCCGCCGGTTTCGATAGTTTCAGAGCGAAATCCTTGTCGAGCATGGTCTCGATCTGGGTCTCGACCCCATCAGACAATTTGAAGCCGTCCGGCCCGAAAAGCTTGATCCCATTGTCCTCGAAGGAATTATGGGAGGCCGAAATCATCACGCCGACGTCGGCGCGCATCGAATGGGTGAGCATGGCGACGGCGGGCGTCGGCATCGGTCCAAGGAGCAGAGAATCGACGCCGACCGAAGCAAAGCCCGCGACCATGGCGTATTCGATCATATAGCTCGACAGCCGAGTGTCCTTGCCGATGACCGCGCGATGACGATGGTCGCCGCGCTGAAACAGGACGCCGGTCGCCTGCGCGACCTTCATCGCCAGTTCGGGCGTAATGGCCGAATTGGCCTCGCCCCGGATTCCATCCGTTCCAAAATGCTTGCGAACCATCACGCAACGATCCTTGCAAATTGTTTCGAGAACGCTGACGCGGCCAGATCCACCGACCGCCCGCGGAATTAAGTTTCTCCGCGCCGGAGGCTTCGCCTAAATGCAACCAAAACTCGACTCTAGCTTCCATTGCCCGCGGCGGTTTTGCCTTTGGACGGCGGGCGCCGGACTTTGTCGATTGCGACGCTTGGCCCCCGGCGTTCGTGTTTTCGCTCGGGCGAGCGCGCGCCGTCAGAGTAGGGTACAAGCTACCTTATATTAAATCGCGCCAAATTTAAGGGAACTCGCTCCATGCGGCTTTTCGAGGCATTTTTCCGCGCCGCGCCTTTCCACGCCCTGTTGGGCGCCGTCTGTTGCTGCGCCGTCTCTTCCTGTCCTGGCTTGGCCGCGCCGCGCGCCGGGGCGCAGACGAGCACGGAGCTCCTCGCGCAAAACTATCGCGGGCAAAATTACGGCGCGCCGCCGGAGGACATCGGAAGCGACGGCGGCGGCCAGGACGCCTCTTCGCTCCTCTTGCGCATCGACCGGCTCGAGGGCCAGATGCGTCAGCTGAACGGCCAGATCGAGCAATTGCAGTTCCAGAACCGCAAGCTCGAAGATCGGCTCAAGAAGTTCCAGGACGACGTCGACTTCCGCTTTCAGGACAGTGGACGCGGCGCAACCGGCACAGGAGCCCCGCCATCGGCCAAGCCACAGAAGCGTAGCGACGCCATCGATGACCTCATCACCGATGACCAGTCCGTCACCACGGCGGGAGCGCCCGCGGCCACTACTGCGACGCCAGGCCCGGCACGCTCGCGACGCGGCGACGCTTTCGATCCCGCGGCCGATCCGAATGCGTCGGGCGCGCCGCGCTCGCTTGGAAGCCCCCTTTCGGCGTCTTCGCCCAAAGATCGCGCGGCGGCGGTCGTTGATCCGCCCGGTCCCGACGCGCCGCTCGATTTGTCCGGCGCGAAATGGCGCGGTGCGCGGCCGGGCGAACCCGCCCGCTCGCCGGCAACGCCCTCGCCGTCAAATCCCGCCGTCGCCGCCCTGACGACACCAAACGGCGTCGCCCCAGGCGCCACGCCGATCAATCCGGTGAAGGAGGAATTCGACGTCGCCTACGGCTATTTCCGGCAGAAAGAATATGAGAATGCGGAAAAAAGCTTCTCCGCCTTCATCCAGAAGAATCCCAGGAATCGGCTGACTGCCGACGCCACCTTTTATCTCGGCGAGAGTTTTTTCCAGCGTAATCGCCCGCGCGAGGCGGCGGACCAATATTTGAAGATCGCGACGCAATACGCCAGCTCCGCGCGAGCGCCCGACGCCATGCTGCGGCTCGGCCAGTAGCTCAGCGCGCTCGGCGCGAAAGAACAGGCCTGCGCCACCTTCGCCGAAGTCGCGCACAAATATCCAAACGCTTCGGCGACCGTCAAAGCCGGGGTCGAAAGGGAGGCGAAGCGCGCGCAATGCTGAACGCCGAGGCCGAAGATCCAAACGGGGCCCTGGCGCTCGCCCGACCGAGCGGCGAGCGCGGCCCGTTCTCCCCGCATACGATTGCAAAGCTCTTTCAGCCCTGGGACGATGCGCGAAAAATTCTGCTCGCGGTCTCGGGAGGCCCCGATTCCGTCGCACTTATGCTGCTCGCCGCCGAATGGGCGCTGAGCCGCCCCGGCGCCCCCGCCCTTGAAGTCGCAACCGTCGATCATGGCCTGCGCCCGAATTCAGCGGCGGAGGCGGCCGAGGTCGCAAGCTTGGCGAGGGAACTCGGACTGCCGCATGAGACCCTCGTCTGGCGGGGCGCAAAGCCGGCCTCGCGAATTCAAGAGATCGCGCGAGCCGCCCGCTATGAGCTGCTCTTCGCGCATGCGAGCCGCATTGGCGCCGACGTCGTCGCGACCGCCCATCACGCCGACGATCAGGCCGAGACGATCCTGTTCCGTCTGCTGCGCGGAAGCGGGCCCGCCGGGCTCGCGGGAATGGCCCCTTCGCGCGAGCGTTTCGGCCTCATCCATTCGCGCCCTCTGCTGCAATGCAGCAAGAATGAACTCGTCGCGTTCTGCAAAGCCGAGGGGAGGCGATTTGTTACGGATCCCTCCAATCAGGATCCCGCGTTTGCCCGCGCGAGAATGAGGGCGCTCCTTCCCCTTCTCGCCGAGGCGGGGCTTGGGCGCGAGGCGCTGCTGCGGCTTGGCCGGCGCGCCGCGCGAGCCGAGGCGGCGCTCATCGCAAGGACCGACGTCGTGGCTTCCGGCCTTGCGCTCATGCGTGAGCCAGACTGCGTCAACGCAGACATCTCGTCCCTCGCCGCTGAGCCGGATGAGATTTTTCTGCGCATTCTCGCCGGCTTGATCTCGCCCGACGATCCGCGCCGGCTACGGCTCGACAGGCTCGAGACACTGGCTCTCGACATGCAGCGCGCCTTGCGCGCGGGCCGTCCCTTTGCCGCCACTCTTGGCGGCTACGCTGTGAAGCTTCGCCGCAACGGGACGCTGGCGATTGCGCGCGAAAAGCCGCGCCGGGACCGCATTGAGGACGCAATTGCTTGAGCATGAACGTTGTTGCGGCGCGTTACTCGACCAGCCTTCCGCGCTCCCCTTGGCAATGCTGCGCGCCAAGCCTACATTATCCTCCTGATCGCCGGCCTCACAGTGAGTTTTCTTTCGACGGGCGTGCGGACTTGAGTTTTAAATCGCCCGGAGCAGGTTCTTGAGATGAATCCGAATTTTCGTAATTTTGCGCTGTGGGTGATCATTATTCTGCTCGTCGTGGCGCTTGTCATGCTGTTCCAGAATCCGGGACAGCGCGCCGCCTCGCAGGACATCACCTTCAGTCAGCTCCTCACCGAAGTCGACCAGGGGCGCGTGCGCGAGGTCACGATCGCGGGCAATGAGATCAACGGGCATTTCACCGACAACCGAGCCTTTGCGACTTATGCGCCGAATGATCCGACCCTCGTCCAGAGCCTCTATAAGAAAAACGTCTCCATCTCCGCGAAACCGCCGTCCGACGGAAATAACTGGCTGCTGACGCTGCTCGTCAACGGATTGCCGCTCATTGCGATTTTTGGCGTCTGGATTTTCCTCTCGCGCCAGATGCAGGGGGCCGGCGGGAAAGCCATGGGGTTCGGCAAGTCCAAGGCGAAGCTTCTGACGGAGGCGCATGGGCGCGTCACCTTCGAGGACGTCGCCGGCGTCGACGAGGCCAAGGAAGATTTGCAGGAAATCGTCGAATTCCTGCGCGACCCGCAGCGATTCCAGCGGCTTGGCGGCCGCATTCCGCGCGGCGTTCTGTTGATCGGACCGCCCGGCACCGGCAAGACCCTGCTCGCCCGCGCCATCGCCGGCGAAGCGAATGTGCCCTTCTTCACGATCTCCGGCTCCGATTTCGTCGAAATGTTCGTCGGCGTCGGCGCGAGCCGCGTGCGCGACATGTTCGAGCAGGCGAAAAAGAACGCGCCCTGCATCATCTTCATCGACGAGATCGACGCGGTCGGGCGCCATCGCGGCGCCGGCCTTGGCGGCGGCAATGACGAGCGCGAGCAGACGCTGAACCAGTTGCTCGTCGAAATGGACGGCTTCGAGGCCAATGAGAGCATCATCCTGATCGCGGCGACGAACCGTCCGGATGTGCTCGACCCGGCTTTGCTGAGGCCCGGCCGTTTCGATCGCCAGATCGTCGTGCCGAACCCCGACGTCGTCGGCCGCGAGCGCATCCTCAAGGTTCACGTCCGCAAGGTGCCGCTCGCGCCGGACGTCGAGCTGAGGGTCGTCGCCCGTGGAACGCCCGGATTTTCCGGCGCGGATCTGATGAATCTCGTCAATGAGGCGGCTCTGCTCGCTGCTCGGCGCGGCAAGCGCGTCGTCACCATGGGCGAATTCGAAGATTCGAAGGACAAGATCATGATGGGCGCCGAGCGCCGCACCATGGTCATGACCGAGCAGGAGAAGATGCTCACCGCCTATCACGAAGGCGGCCACGCCATCGTCGCCCTCAATGTTCCCGCGACCGACCCGGTCCATAAGGCGACGATCATTCCGCGCGGGCGCGCGCTCGGCATGGTCATGCAGCTTCCCGAGCGCGACAAGCTCTCGACGAGCTATGCGCAGATGACCTCGCGGCTTGCGGTCTGCATGGGCGGCCGCGTCGCCGAGGAGATCATCTTCGGCAAGGAGCAGATCACCTCCGGCGCGCAGTCGGACATCGAGCAGGCGACCAAGCTCGCGCGCGCCATGGTGACGCGCTGGGGCTTCTCCGACGAGCTCGGCACGGTCATGTATGGCGAGAACCAGGAGGAAGTCTTCCTCGGCTATTCGATGGGCAAGCAGCAGACGATTTCCGAGGAGACCGCCCGCAAGATCGACTCCGAGGTGCGCCGTCTCGTGGAGCTCGGCCTTTCCGAAGCAAGGCGCATCCTCGGCGAGAAGCGCCAGGACCTCGAAACCTTGGCGCGCGGCCTGCTCGAATATGAGACTCTGTCGGGCGACGAGATCGTCGGTCTGCTGCAAGGGCGCAGGCCCGTGCGCGAAAACCCCGAAGACGCCGCTCCGCTGCGCGGTTCGCCCGTGCCGACGGCCGGCGCCGGACTTCGTCCAAAGCCAGGCCCCGAGCCCGGCGGCCTCGAGCCGCAGCCGCAGGCCTGAGCGAAGGCTGCAAATCGAAGAGGCCGTCCCAAAAGGTGGGACGGCCTCTTTTCTTTTGGCCGCTTCGGCGCAGCCACTCCGGCTATGCTGCGAAGGTGAATTGCGTGCCGGTATAGGACCTTACCAGCTTGGCCGGGGCTTCGGCCTTCATGATCTCGTAGAAAGGCTCGCCGCTGCAATGCAGCGGTATGACAAAATCTGGATTGATCGTCTTCAGCGCGGCGACGACCTCGCGGACATAATCCTCCTTATAGGGGATCAGATGGAAGCCGCCGATAATCGCGTGAACTTTGTCGACGCCGGAAGCGACCTGCGCCTGTTTCACGACATTGACGATTCCCCGGTGGCTGCAGGACGACAGGATGACAAGCCCGTGGCCCTTGAGATTATAGGCGGTCGCAATCTCATGACGGAACTGATCTGGGACGACGCCCTTCTCGCGCTCCTCCGCCGTAAAATCCTCGGCGGAGCAGCCGAAGGCGCCGACGCGGCCGATCCGCATCGTGCTTGGAGACAGCACCTTCTCAAAGGTCGAAAGACTGATCCTTCCGGTGGTGAAGCCGTGGTCCGCGACGAGCGCTGGCCCTTCCGAAAACATCAGAGCAAGATCGGCGGCCTCCATCGCTTTGCGGTCAAGCGCCCCGAAATCGCCTTTCATCGGCGGGGCGAGCCATTGCCTCGCGCAGAAACATTCCTCGCCCCCAAGATAGATCGGAAGCTTCGATTTTAGCTTCCCCTTGTTCTCCTTGAGAAAGCCGACGAGACCGCCGAAATGGTCATAATGGCCGTGCGAAAGCACGAGCGCGTCGATCGCCGCCGGATCGATATGGAGGAGAGAGAGATTGTTGTTGAGGGCGCCCGGCGTGTAGCCGAAATCAATCAGAGCGTTGCGTTTCTCGCCGCCTTTGCTGGAGGCGGCATGCAGCGACAATCCAAACTCGCTCGCAATAGCCGGCCCCGGAGGCGTATCGCCAAGGGCGAATCCGAAGCGCTTGACGGCGAGATTGCCGATCTTCGAGTCCTGGCCGACCGCGACCTGATAGCTGTCAACCAGCACGGTGACTGCCAGTTCGTCAATTTCCGGAACCTTTCCGGAAACGGTCTCTGCCCTGAGAGGAGTCGAATTTGCAAAGAGCCAGGATGCAATCGTGTTTAAAGTGAGAACCGCGCCGCCTTGAACGACATGCCGGCGGTCCGCGATCAAAGGCCATTCGCCACTGTGCATGGCGGCCTCCTGAAAAGCCGGGCGCTCTCCCAGGCCGATCCCGCGGCGAGGCCGGCGGATCACCTTGGCGCGATCGCACCGCCGTTTCAACCGCAAATTGCGACGCTGGCGCCGCACAGCCACAGCTAGTGCCTTGCGTGGCGGATCTTGGCAGCCTCCAGCCCCTGTCCAGCCCCGGAGGAAGGCTCTACGATTGAGAACCCACGAGCACCGTCACGGCGCGGCGGTTCTGCGACCAGCAGGAAATATCATTACAAACGGCGACCGGCCGTTCCTTGCCATAGCTGATCGTGTGGATCCGCGCGGATGAAATGCCGCGCGCGATCAGATAGGATTTCGCGGCCTCGGCCCGGCGAGCGCCGAGCGCGAAATTATATTCGCGTGTGCCGCGCTCGTCGGCATGTCCCTCGATCGTGAAGTTATATCTGGCGTACTGCTGCAGCCAGCGCGCCTGCTTGTCGAGCGTCGCCTGGGCGGTCGAGCTCAACTCGCTGGAATCGCTATCGAAGAAGACGCGGTCGCCGACATTGACGGCGAAATCCTGCGGGGTCCCGGGCGTCGCGGCGCCTCTCCCGGGCGTCGCGGCGCCGCTATTGACGCTCGCCAGGGCATTAGCATCTTCCGCGGGGTTCTTGGCGCAGGCTGCGATCGCAAGGGCGGCGCCCAGCACGGCGGCGATTTGCCACTCGCGACTCCGCTTGAGATGGCTCATCCCTGAAACTCCTTCATGTGATCGCAAGCTAGGTCTTTCGTAAAGCCCGGTCAGTTAAGAGAAGGTTCCGTCAACCTTGATCGAAGCTTATCAAACCCTGTTGCATTCGAGCAATCAAGTCGGATGGTTAACAGAAGGTTAATGCCGTATTGCGACGCTAACGGCTACATAGCTTTGGCTTGGCAATTCATGCCCTGCGCTGAAGCAAGGGCCGCGCTAATGCCGATTAGCGATAGCTAATCAGGGTCATAGCCGAAATAATCTGAAAGTAGCAGCGTGCTTAATTGTCGCGCCGCCAACGCGGAATGTTGACGTTCTATTCTGGCATGCCCGGCTTGCGCGGCGCTGACCGCGTGACGGCGCCTCATTGCGGCGCCAGATCGGCGATCCGCAAGATGCTCAATGCGCCAGGCGTTCCAGCAAGTCGCGCACATGCACCTGATCCGCCTTGTAATTGCCGGTCAGGGTATACATCACGAGGTTCACGCCGCCGCGCAGCGCCAGCTCATGCTGGCGCGCGCCGCCCGGCGTCAGGGCATAGAGGCTTTCGCCATCGGCGTCGCTCGCCCAACCGGCGGCCAGGTCGTTCGAGGTGATGACGACAGGCGATACGCCGTCGCCCGAGCGCGCCGGACGCGCGCCGCCGTCGGCCGGCGCCGGGGGCAGCGCCTCGATCCAGGTCGTGCCATTGACATAGCGGCCGACGAAGCCGTCGATGAGGTAGAAGGTTTTGGTCACGACATGGTCCGCGGGCACGGGCGCGAGCTCGGGCACGTCGACGCCCTCGAGGAGGTTGCGAAGCCAGCGCGCTTCGGGAGTCGGCGGCCCCTCGGGTCGGGCGGAAAGGGCGTCGCGCGTGTCGAAGACGATCGTGCCGCCCGATTTCATGAAGGCGGCGATCTTTGCGGCGGCGCCCTGCGGCGGCTGCGGCCGGCTCGCGACGATCGGCCAGTAGAGCAAAGGATAGAAGCTCAATTCGTCCCGCGCCGGATCGACCGCGACGGGCTCTCCCGGCGTCAAGGAGGTGCGCCGCGCCAGCACGCGCGAGAGGCTGAGAAGGCCTTGCCGGCTCGCGTCGTCGACCTTGGCGTCGCCCGTCGCTACATAGGCGAGCCGCGTCGTCAGTGCTGAATTGAGGTCGCGTTGCGAGATCGGCGTCGCGGGTTCAGCCTCGGCGCGCATCGGCAGGCCGGCGAGCCCGCAGGCGAGGAGGCCCGCGGCAAGACAGGCGACGGCCCGGCGCGGCGCGCGCAGGGCCCCCGCGAGCCACAGAGACGCCAGAGCGTCGACGCAGTAGAGGAGGAAGGCGGCGGCGATCAGCCACGGCCGCAGATCGACAGGCTCGGCGCCGCGCAGCGCCGCCGGCGAAAGCCCGAGACGCGCAAAATCGATCGCAGAAACCGTTTCTCCGGGCGCGAGCACATTGACGGCGACCGGCGTGTTAGGCGGGCCATAGAACCCGGGCGGATGCTCGGCATCCGCCGGGCCATTGAAGCCGACCGGAATCGGTTTTGCGCTCGCCGGCGCCGCGCCGAGGACGCCGAAACCGTCGAGCGTGCGCGACGGCGCGACGGTCCGGGCCTCATCTGCGGCGGGCGCCTTCCCCTTGGCGTCCTCTGCGGCCTGCGGCTGCGCGTCTGCCCGCGCGGTTTCTCCCGAGAGATCGACGATCTTACGCAGCATGTCGACGAAAAGCCCCGACAGCGGCAGGTTGGACCAGGTTGTGTCCGCCGTCACATGGAACAGAATGGTCATGCCCTTCCCCATGCGCATCGCTGTGACGAGCGGCGTGCCGTCTGCGAGCTGCGCGAGCGTCTTGCCCGGAAGACCGGGATCGGGCTCGGCCAGCACCTGACGCGTGACGGTCACCTCACTCGGGACGGCGAGGCCGAGGAAAGGACTCGTGCGCTCGAAGGGCGCGAGCTTCTTCGGGGTGTCCCAGGACATCGAGCCGCCGAGCACGCGGCCGCCGCGACGCAGACGCACCGGCGCGAGATCGTCGGAAGCGTTGGCAAGTCTCGTGCCGGCGAAGCGCAAAAGAATGCCTCCCTCCTCGACGAAGCGGCGCAACGCGTCATGCGCCGGACCCGAGACCGCGCCGACATCGGCCAGGATCATGACGGCGACATGCTCGTCGAGCAGGGCGGAAATCGGGTCGGCTGTTCCCGGCCGCGCCTCGCGCACGTCGGCGAAAGGCATCAGCGCCTTGTTCAGATAATAGGTCGGCGCGAGCAGCGGCTGCGAGACGTCGGCGGCCTCGCCGCTGACGATCCCAACGCTGCGCCTGCGCCAGCGCTCGTCGAGCAGCGAAACCGCGCCCGCCGAGTGCTCGCCCGAAATTTCGAGCCGGACGATGTCGTTGCGCAATTCGACCGGCAGGTCGAAACGCGCGCTCGTTTCTGTCTTGCCGGCGAAGTCGAAAGGCGCCGAACCGATCGAAAGGCCCTTGAGATCGAGCGCTTTGACCTCGCCCCGCTCGCCGCCGGAGGCGGCCGAGCGCAGGACGCGGACCTCAAGGCCGCCGGCGAGATTTTGCGGCCCTGCGAGCGCCTTCACGACTTCGGCGTCGCTGACGATCGTGAGACGGCTGTCAAGGGCTGCGAGCCGCGTTGCAAAATCCCGCGCGTGGCCGCGGTCGACGCCGTCGGCGATCCAGACGATCGAGGCTTCCGGATGGGCCCCGACGAATGCTTCAATCGCCCCGATGACGCCGAGCCGGTCCGGCACGAAAGGCGCGGGTTTGATCGCGCGCAGCCGCTCGAGCGCTTTCGAGCCGGCGGCGGTGACGATGTCCTTCGGCCCATCGGACGTCGCCGCCAAAGCGATCGGGCGCGACAGGCGCGAGGCCGCCTCGATCCGTTCAGCGGCCGCCCCGACTCGGCGATCCCAGGCGGGCGCCGCGGGCCAGCCGTCATCAAGGACGACGAGCAAAGGCCCGGCGCCAGCGGCGAGCGGCGCCGGATTGACGATCGGCCCGGCCATGGCAAGGATGACGCAGGCGGCGATGGCAAGGCGAAGAATAAGCAGCCACAAGGGCGTGCGGCGCGGCGTCCGGTGCAGGGGGAGGACATCGAGAAACAGCCGCAGCGGCGGAAACGGCACCTGGCGCGGGCGTGGCGGCGTGACCCGTAGAAGGTAATATAGCGCCGGCAGGACGATCAGCGCGACGAGCGCAAAGGGCGCCGTGAAGGCCAGCGGAACGCCAAACATCAGCGCGAGGCTCCTATCGAGGCGGGATGGAGATTGGCGTCGAGCTGCATCCGCAGCGCCAGCAAGGCTTCCGAGGCAGGCCTGTCGGTCCGGTGCAGCATCAAGGTCCAGCCGCGCGCCCGCGCAGCCGTGCGGATCGCCTCGCGGTGGGCGTTGAGCCGGCGGACATAGTCGTCGCGGAACGCGCGAGCGTCGCCGACCCTGAGGCGCGCGGGCGAATCGACGTCGATGAATTCGGTATGGCCAGCAAAGGGAAAAGTCTCCTCGACCGGATCTGCGATCATCAAAAGATGGCCGCGGGCGCCGCGCGCGCTGACCGCCTCGATCATCGCCGCAATATCCGCCGGGTCGCTCAGGAAATCGCCGATCGCCAGCGCTTGCGCATTGTGCGGCAGGCTGTCTGTTGGCGGCAGCTCGGCAAAGGAGGCCCCCCTCCCGCGCCGAATTTCGCCGACGAGCGCCTCGCCGAAACGCTCGACGATATTGCGCGCGGCGAGCGGCCTTGTCAGCCCCATGAGGCCGACGCGCTCGCCGCCCCGGATCAGGAGATCGGCGGCGGCAAGGCCGAGGACAAGGGCGCGGTCGATCTTCGGCTGCAGCGCGAGCTTCGAGACGAAATGCATCGAGGCCGAGCCGTCGATCCAGATCATTACCGTATGCGCCGCCTCCCACTCCCTTTCGCGGACGTAGAGCCGGTCGTCGCGCGCCGAGCGGCGCCAGTCGATGCGGTTTTTCGACTCGCCCGCGACGAAGGGTCGAAACTGCCAGAAGCTTTCGCCAACTCCCGCGCGACGGCGGCCGTGGACGCCATGAAGCACGCTCGCGGCGACATCCCGCGCGGCGACGAGGAGGCCCGGAAAGCGCTGCGCAAGCGACAGCGCTTCATCCTGCCGGCCGGCGCCCGCTCGGCTTTCGTCGCGCTCGAGGAGCCGGACCTCGGCCATCGTCAGGCGAGCCTTTCGACCAGCTTGGCGATGACGCCGATCACCGTCTCACCTTCGGCGCGGGCGGAGAAGGTCAGCGCCATACGATGTTTCAGAACCGGCGCGGTCAGCGCCGCGACATCCTCGATCGAGGGCGAAAGCCGTCCGCCGAGAAGCGCGCGGGCGCGGCTCGCCAGCATCAATGCCTGCGCCGCGCGGGGGCCTGGCCCCCAGGCGATGTGCTGAGTGATCGCCGGATCGCCGTCGCCGGGCCTCGCCGAGCGGACGACGTCAAGAATCGCCTCGATCACGCTGTCGCCGATGGGCAGCCTGCGCACCAGGCGCTGAATGCCTATCAGCTCTTCGGCGCCGATGATCGGCTTCGCCGCGGTCTCGGCCGCGCCCGTCGTCTCGACCAGGATGCGGCGCTCCGCCGCGCGGTCCGGATAGCCGACGTCGATCTGCATGAGAAAGCGGTCGAGCTGGGCTTCCGGCAAAGGATAGGTGCCTTCCTGCTCCAGCGGATTTTGCGTAGCCAGCACATGGAAGGGCTGCGGCAGATCGTAGCGCTCGCCCGCAACCGAGACGTGATACTCCTGCATCGCCTGAAGCAAGGCGGATTGGGTACGCGGGCTCGCGCGGTTGATCTCGTCGGCCATCAGGAGCTGGGCGAAGATGGGTCCCGGCAAGAAACGGAAGCTGCGGCGGTGGTCGCCGCCCTCCTCCAGAACTTCGGAGCCGAGAATGTCGGCGGGCATCAGGTCGGGCGTAAATTGCACGCGGCGGGCGTTGAGGCCGAGCACGACGCCGAGCGTCTCGACGAGCTTGGTCTTGGCGAGACCCGGCACGCCGACGAGGAGGCCATGGCCGCCGGAAAAGAGCGTGACCAGCGCTTCCTCGACCACCTGGGTCTGGCCGAAAATCACGCTCTCGATCGCCGCCTGCGCCGCCGCCGCACGTTCAAGCGCAGTCTCGGCGCTGCGCTCCAGGGCGGCTTCAAAAGAGGCCGCCGTCACTGCTTCCGCCATAGGATTCCCTTATGCTGCGAATGCGCCGCGAGCGCGGCGGATTCGCTTCGATCACCCGACAATTAGTGGTCTATTGAAAGCGCCTTGTCGACCATGTCGATTTCGTGGTCCGTTTTGATGAAAAAAATGATTTGGCTCTTTTTGATGGCTTTCCTGGGGATCCGGCCATGACGGCGGATGAGACGGCGGATGACGCGGATGGGAAAGGGGCGGACGCTCGCGCCTTGGAGGATCTCGAGCGCCGCTTCGCCTTAAGGCCGGTTGCCCCAGTCGAGCGCTGGAATCCGCCTTATTGCGGCGAGATCGGCATGCGCATCGCACGCGACGGGTCGTGGCATTATCTCGGCTCGCCGATCCGCCGCCCGGCGCTCGTTCGGCTGTTCTCGACCATTTTGCGCAAGGACCCGGAGCGCTATGTCCTCGTGACGCCTGCCGAATGCGTCGGAATCAGCGTCGAGGACGCGCCTTTTGTCTCCGCCGAGATGGAGACGGCCGGCGAAGGGGCGTCGCGAACTTTGAGCTTTCGCACCAATGTGGGCGACTGGACGACGGCGGACGCCGACCATCCGCTACGTTTCGAGCGCGACGAGACCGGCGGCGTCAAGCCTTACGTTCTCGTGCGCGGCGGCCTCTTTGCGCTTCTCACCCGCGCGCTCGCGATCGACCTCGTCGCCCTTTGCGAAACGAGGCCGCATGAGGGCGAAGACAAGTTCGGCGTCGTCTCGGCCGGTGCGTTCTTCCCTCTCGCCCGCGCGGACGAACTGGCCGACATCGAGGCGAAGCTTTGAACGAGAATTTGAACGAGAACGAGCTTTTCGCGCCCGCGCGAGTCTTCTCCCATGTCAGGCGGCGCCTCAGCTTCGTGCTCGAACCTCCGGGGAGCGAACGTCTCGTCAGCGATCCGGGTCTCGAAGAGGAATTGCTGGTCGGCCAGGCGACCGCCACGACGCTCGCAGCGGGGACGCGGGCCGCTGCCGTGCTCGTCGGGCTCATCGCCTATCCGAACGAAGTGCGCGTTCTCTTGACGCAGCGGGCGGCGCATCTGCGGGTCCATGCGGGCCAGATCGCGTTTCCGGGCGGCAAGATCGAGCCGCAGGACGAAAGCCCCGCCGCCGCGGCGCTGCGCGAGACGGAAGAGGAGATCGGCCTTTCGCCCCGCCTCGTCGAGCCGCTCGGCTATCTCGACGCCTATGTCACGGGCACGGGCTTTCGCATCATTCCGGTCGTCGCCCGCATCGAGCCGCGTTTTGCCCTCGCCCTCAATCCCGGCGAGGTCGAGGAGGTTTTCGAGGCGCCTTTCGCCTTTCTCATGGACGAGGCGAACCATTCGCTCGATGCGCGGGAACTGGGCGGAAAGCTGCGCAAGTTCTATGTAATGCCCTATGGCGAGCGCAGAATCTGGGGCATCACGGCCGGCATTTTGCGCAACCTTTATCAAAGGCTCTATCCCTGATGTGGCGCGTCATCCTCGAACCTGCGCTCTTGTTCGGGTCTCCTTTCCTGGCCTACGTCGTCTATCTCCTCCTGCGCGAGAAATATCCGTTCGAGGTCGAACACTGGACACATGGCGCCGTGTCGACGCTCGTTCTCGTCGGTCTCGCGGTCACGGTCGCCGGAACGCTTCTCATCGGCATTTTCGCCGAGCGGCGCCATGGCGCATATATTCCGGCCCATATCGAAAACGGCGCGATCGCGCCGGGCCACATCCAATGAACGCCGACGCGCCGCCCTCCGTCTCGGCGGCGCCCGCAAGGCTCGCCGCGCTCCTGCAGAACGAAGCGCTGTTGCGCGTTTTCGGCGCCGTTGACCAAGGCGACGAGGAAACCCGCATCGTCGGCGGCGCCGTGCGCGACGCCCTCGTCGATCGGCCGCTGCATGAAATCGACCTCGCCACCACCGCCTTGCCGACGGTCGTTGTCGAGCGCGCGCAATCCGCCGGCATAAGGGCCATTCCGACCGGCGTCGAACATGGAACGGTGACGCTGCGGGTTGACGGCCAGAGTTTCGAGACGACCACGCTGCGCCAGGACGTCACGACCGACGGGCGCCGCGCAAGCGTGCGTTTCGGCCGCGATTTTCGCGCCGACGCACTGCGCCGGGACTTCACCATCAACGCGCTTTATCTTTCGAAACACGGCCAGGTTTTCGACTATGTCGGCGGCCTCGCCGATCTCGAGGCGGGACGCCTGCGCTTCATCGGCGAGGCGGCGCAGCGCATCCGGGAAGATTATCTGCGCATCCTTCGCTTCTTCCGGTTTTCGGCGGAGTTCGCGACGGGCGCCTTCAACGAGGCCGGCCGCCTCGCCGCCATCCACGAGCGCGGCGGGCTCGCGCGGCTCTCCCGCGAAAGGGTGCGAGCCGAATTATTAAAACTCGTCGTCGCGCGCCGCGCCGCGGAGGCGGCGCAAGAGATGAGCGAGGCTGGATTGCTTGGGCCCCTGCTCGCTTCCGCTCCCAATGCGGCAAGGCTCGCGAAAATGGCGAGATTCGAAAATGGGCCGCCCGACGCCCTGTTGCGGCTTGCCTCGCTCTGCGTCGAATTGCCGGAAGACGCGGAGCGCCTTGGCCTGCGGCTTCGGCTCTCCAACGGCGAGCGTCAGCGGCTCGCGCGCGCGGCGCAGGTCTTGATAGTTTTGCATGGACACACGCCGCCGCCCGAGGCGGAGCTCCGCCGCCTTAGCTTTCTTCATGGACGCGAGGCCGCCGCCGACGGCCTCGCTCTCGCGGCGAGCGCTGCGGCAGAACCCGCCGGATGGGGAGAGGCGAGGTCTTTTGTCATCGCGGCGCCTGAGCCGCGCCTGCCCTTTTCCGGCGCCGATCTTCTCTCTCGCGGGCTAGCCGGCCGCGAGGTTGGCGACGCCCTGGCTGTTCTCACGCAACGCTGGATCGGCGCGGGATTCCCGGACGATCCGCGCGAGCTTGAAAAAATGGTCGACGAGACCGCCGGAGCCCGAGAGCGGCGCGCGCGTTAACCTCACCGCCAAATTTCCCGGCGCGCCCGGCGCGATCGCAAAGTTGGGTCGCCGCCGTGGTTTCAGACCACCTTGCGCCGCGTTATTATAGGCCTTGCAGGAGTTTCCGGGCGTGGTCGCAGAGGAGAAAAAGCCGTCGGATATCGCGCGCCGTCTCGCGAGCAGGTCGCGCGCGCAAACGAATGCGGAACCGCGGCATGCAGGCGGCTGGCGGCGCGAGACCTTCACTTTGCCGCGCGGCGAAGCCCGCGACAAGGCGCGGGAGTGGTTCGCCCGCTTCCCGAAAGCCGCCTATATGACCGAGATCGAATCCTGGCGCGAATTGTCGGACGACCGCATCGAATTCACCATGCGCCGCCTGCCGAGCGCGGATTGACCGTCAGCCACGGGCGAGATGCTGGCCGGCGTCGACAGCGATCAGCTGCCCCGTGACGCTGCGCGCCTGCGCAAGATAGAGCACCGCCGCCGCAATGTCGCCAGTATCGACGGCGCGGCGCAAAGGCACGCCGGCCACCTCGCGCAAAAAGCCCGCTGCGCCCTCGACGCTGTTGGGCAGCGCCGGACCCGGACCGACCGCATTGACCCGGACGTTTGGCGCAAAGCTCTGCGCCAGGGTCTGCGTCGCCGCCCAGAGCGCCGCCTTGCTCAAGGTATATGAGAAATATTGCGGGGTGAGGTTCAGAACGCGCTGGTCGATGATGTTGACGATCGAGGGATCGGCCCCGGCAGGCGCCTGGGCGGCGAAATCGCGGGCCAGCAGGCAGGGCGCGCGCAGATTGACGGCAAGATGCCGGTCGAATCGCTCGATCTCGAATTTGGCCGCTGAATCGTCTTCGAAAATCGAGGCGTTGTTGACGAGGAGAGTCAGCGGTCCTAACAGCGCCGCCGCCGCGGCGATCAAGCCATCCGCCGCCGTGGCGAGATCCGCTGAAATCGCTCGCGCCCTGCCTCCCGAAGCGTTGATGCGCGCGGCGGCCGTCTCGGCTTCCGGCAAAGAGGCTGGACTGCAATGGAGAACGACGCGATAGCCCGCACGGGCGATGCATTCGCCGACGCCAAGCCCGATCCGCCGCGCGCCGCCGGTCACGAGCGCCACTCTCAAGTGTGCTTCGTCTAAGCGCCCTTCGTCCTTTCGGTCGGTCATTGGTTGGTCTGCTCCCACGGGGTAGGCCGGCCTGTCCTTTCCATTGCAGGGCAAAGGGCCGCGGTCCAGACGCCCAAATAGGTTAAGTCGGTTCTCGACGAGCTCGGCGCCGCCCTCGAAGGCGCCGGGCGGAGGCTTGAGGATAAGGCCCGGTCTGCAGCTGCGCGATTTCAATCGCCTAAACCGCAGGCGCGCGCTTGACAGGAAAGAGCATCCTGCCTAGATACGAAGCGCTTTGTTAGCACTCACCCCGCGAGAGTGCTAAGGGGTTTCGTTTCAAACCTGCCGCCTTCAAGAGGCGCTCCGGCGCGGAATAAGCGCCAGTTCGGAGCGCTTCTTGCGGCCCATCAAGGATTAAGACATGAGCTTTCGTCCTTTGCACGACCGCGTCGTGGTCAGACGTCTCGAGAGCGAGGAAAAAACCAAGGGCGGGATCATCATTCCCGACACCGCGAAGGAAAAGCCGCAGGAAGGCGAGATCATCGCCGTCGGCCCGGGCGGACGCGACGAGAGCGGCAAGCTGACCCCCCTCGATGTGAAGGCGGGCGACAAGGTTCTGTTCGGCAAATGGTCGGGCACCGAGGTCAAGATCGACGGGCAGGACCTGCTTATCATGAAAGAAAGCGACATTCTCGGCGTCATCGCCTGACGGCTCGATAGCGCCGGCCATTCGCCTAAAATTTCAAGTTCCAGGAGCTTCTTAACATGGCAGCAAAAGACGTCCGCTTCTCGTCCGACGCCCGCGACCGAATGTTGCGCGGCATTGAAATCCTCAACAATGCGGTCAAGGTGACGCTCGGCCCGAAAGGCCGCAACGTCGTGATGGAAAAATCCTTCGGCGCCCCCCGCATCACCAAGGACGGCGTGACAGTCGCGAAGGAGATCGAGCTTGCCGACAAATTCGAGAATCTCGGCGCGCAGCTGATTCGCGAAGTCGCCTCGAAGCAAAATGACAATGCCGGCGACGGCACGACGACGGCGACCATTCTCGCCGCTTCGATCGTGCGCGAAGGCACCAAGGCGGTCGCCGCGGGCCTCAACCCGATGGACCTGAAGCGCGGCATCGACGTCGCCGTCGCCGCCGTCGTCGCCGACCTCAAGGCCAATTCGAAGAAGGTCACCTCGAACGAAGAGATCGCCCA
>WBZN01000826.1_pt1 | contig 20538 bp, 17 predicted proteins | sample 5204281 | NCBI WGS metagenome assembly WBZN01 (sample SAMN12344347, study PRJNA552823) | activated sludge metagenome | biome: Activated sludge suspended growth; feature: Nitrification reactor; material: Wastewater; isolation source: activated sludge from nitrification reactor of wastewater... | reverse complement strand
AAGGCCGAGCACCAGATCCGGAAAGTCAATGTCGCGGCGGGCATGCGCCGGCACCCGTTCGACATGATGGCGCAGGCCATAGCCGAAATAGCCGGCAAGGCCGGTCTGGAACGGCGGCAGGTCGGCGCGCGGCTCGACAGCGTAGCGTTGCGAAAGCTCGGCTGCGGCGGCGAAGGGATCGGCGCCGAGATCGGCGCCGTTCAGCCGCACCCGGCCGGCGGCGGCCTCCAGGCGCCCGAAGGGATCGATGCCGAGGAAGGAAAAGCGGCCAAGTTCCGCGTGGCGCAGGGCGCTGTCGAACAACGCCAGTCCGGGCCGGTCGGCGAAGGCGCGACACCAGTCGACGGCGGAATTGGGCAAGTCGTCTGGCGCCAGCTCGACGGCGGTCAGGGCGGGTTTCATGGCTCCGAAGCTAGCATGGGTCCCCCGCCCCGTCATTCCGGGAGCGGCGGGATTCAGGCCTCCGGTGTCGCTGGCCGGCCAGAGGCCGCCCGCTCATCCACCCGGCGCACGAGGGCTTCGCCCAGCGCGTTCTTGACGATCAGATCGATCTGCCGGACGACCTGCAGCGCGCCCTTCAGGCGGTCCTGCTCCAGGTCCAGCAGCCGCCGCACCTCGACCTGGGACGTCGCCGGGAGGCCGTTGCCGAGATCGGCCAATTGCTGGTCCAGGATCAATCCCAGGATCATTTCATGGGCATCGAGCAGGCGGGCCAGGTCATCCGCGCCGAGGATCCCCGCCTCCATCGCCACACGCCAGCGCTCGCGCGACGATCGCTCCGTGCAGCCCAGGCGCAGTGCCAGCACCCGGGCTCCGGCGACGATCGGAAACAATCCGCCGACCTTCAGGTCGATGCGGCCTTTCTGGGTCTTGAAACGGCCGAACCAGCCGAGGGCGTCCTCCTTCTCGGCAATCGCCTTGGCCATCAGGTTGAGGAACAGGCGTGCCGTGCGGGCGCGCGTCGAGAAGTCGCTCAGCGCCGTGGCCAGGGAGGGATCGCCGCCGGCCGCGGCGAAGTCATAGAAGATGTCGGCGTTGAGGATCGCGCGCGGCTCCGGGCGCTCGAACCAGGTGGCGATGTAGTCCTGCCAGCCGGCCAGGTTGTGGCGGAGATTGCGCTTCGACGCCATGACGCCGCCGCGGCAGAACGGCAGCCCCGCCTGATTCAATGTATGGGCCACGCGCTCGCCGAATTCCTGGAACCAGGGATGGTCGTCCTCGCCGCCGCCGTGAATCAGCGCGTTGTCCTGATCGGCGGAAAGCAGGCTCTCGCCCCGCCCAGCGGAGCCGAGAACGAGCAGGCACCAGGAAGCCGGCGCCGCGCCGCGCCGTTCCGCCAACATGCTGGCTTGCGAAAGTTCGCCGGAGCGCGCGGTCATGTCCCGAATGAAGCCGGAGATCACGGCGGCGACCTGATACGCCGGGACACCTTCGGCGCGCAGGGAGCGGCCGAGCTCGGGAATGCGGGAAAACGCCGCCTTCAACCCCTGCCAGTCGGCAGCCTCAGCCACCGCATCGGCTATCGCGAGGGCGACCATGGCGCGCTGCCGGAGCACCGCGCGCGCGTCCAGCAGGCCGGCATAGCGGCCGTCCGGCGCGACGGCGGCGAGATGGCGGAATCCGAGCCTGCTCATCCGCGCGATCGCCACATAGAGCAAGGCGTCGGCCGGGACCGTGGCCACTGGCGCACTCATGACCGCGGCGACCGGAGCCGTCGTCGGAATACCGCCGGCGGTGACCTTGCACAGCACGTCACGCTCGGTGACGATTCCGATCGGCCGGCCATCGCTGTCGAGGACAACGGTCGCGCTGGCCGGGCCTTGCACCAGTGCCGCGACGGCGGCCGCCACGGTGGCGTTGGGATCCAGCGTCCGCGCCGCCGCGTTCACCAGTTCGCCGACGCGGTGCTGGAACGGGAACGGATCGACGCGCGTCACCGGAGCGGTTTCGGTCATGGGGCGGCGAAGCCCCGTGCCCTGCCATTTGACCGGCTCAACCGCTTGACGACCTCGACCTGCAGCGCCTCCGCCTCGGCCAGGGTCGTGCAGCCACGGCCGCTCAGCACCGGCACCAAACGGGCATAGATCTCCGCCGTGGTCAGCGCGTCGCCCAGGGCGGAATGGCGCCCGATGACCGGCACGTCGAAGGCGGCGGCGATATCGTCAAGCAACAGCGACCTCGCATCGGGGAAGAGTGCTGCATAGAGGAGCATGACATCGAGGCAAGGTCCCGGCAACCAGTCACGCCCGCAGTGCCGCATCTCGCTCTGCAGCATCCGCAGGTCGAAGTCGGTATGGAACCCGACCAGTGCCACGCCTTCCGTCGCCCCCGTCACCTGTTCCGCCACCGCGGCAAAGGGCGGCGCGCCGGCCACCATGCTGTTCGAGATGCCGTGAACGGCAATCGTGCGGTTGGGAATGGACCGGCCCGGGTTGACCAGCAGGTTCAGGGTGGAAGACCGGTAGAGCCGCGTGCCCTGCAACCGCACCGCGCCGACGGAGATGACCCGGTCCTGGCGCGGGTCCAGGCCCGTGGTCTCGGTATCGATGGCAAGCGCCGAAAGCTCCGCCAGCGGCGTTTCCGGCCGCGGCGCCAGGGGCGCGGGCGGGCGGTCGTGCAGTGACAGGTCGTGCTCGCCGCGCAAATTCGCCGCCTCGGCGGCGGGATAGCGCAACAACGCGCTGCCCTCCTGGCCGATCACCGTCACCGTCGCCGCGATGGGATCGGACCATATGGTAAACAGTTGCGCGTCGACGGGCCGGCCGGCGGCACGGGCGCGGTCGATCGCCTCGCCCAGGGATTGCCGCGACAGGGTTTCGAACACGCTCTTGCCGATGACCCGCTCCTCGCCGCGGAACAAAGGCCGGCCCGCCGCGTTCACCAGGCTGATCAGGCCTTCCTGGGTCAGCACCGCGATGCCGTCGGGCAGCGCGTTCAGCACTTCCTCCAGCCGGCGGTAGACCGTGGATTGCTGATCCATGCGCAACCCGATCATGTCGATGATGGCCAGCTGGACGCGGTCGATCGCGTCGGCATCCGGGGCAATCTCGCGGCGGGCGAGCCCCTGCTCTCCCGCGACAAGATTGACCCAGCCGCGCAGGGCTTCGATCCGCAACTGCAGCCGCCGTGTCTGCCCGAGCAGCGAAAGCCCTCCGCCGCACGCGATGGCCGCCAGAAACGCCGTCACCAGATGCGCGGCCAGGCCCGGCGGCGCGGTATCGAGCCAAGCCATCGCGGCCAGCCCGCCGACACCGAGGATTACCGCTCCAAGACCGATTTCCGTGCGCATCCCACCCCACAACGCCGGCGCCCACAAGGACCGCCCAGCCAGCCTCAAAGCCTAAGGCTAGCCCGCCCGCAAGGGAATTCCATTGCCCAGAATGCCGCGCCCAGGCGGCTCAGAACGGCCAGTCTTTGCTGTTGCCAGCCATTTGGAAGGGTTGAATGATGCCGCAACGAGGGCGCCGGAGCGCGAATCCGATGCCGTGGAGCAAGATCGGGCAATGGCGGTTTCTCAGGTCGAAACGCGGGAATGGGGCTGGAGTGGCGCTCTTCAACCGGCCGCCCTGCGTCAGGCGGCCCTGATCGCGGGCGGCTATTTCCTGTGCTTCTGGATCGGTCATTCCTTCGCCAGCAACTACAACGTCTCCGTGGTGTGGCCGCCCAGCGGCTTTGCCCTGGCAATGGCCTATCGGTTCAGACTCCGCGCCATCGCCCCCATTTGGATCGCCGATGCGCTGGCGCATTTGACGCTGATCGACGCGCCGCTCCTGTCCGCGGTCCTGCTCCCCGCACGGGCCGTGGCCGAACCGCTGATCGCCATTTTGTTGCTGCGCCTCGTCGGTTTCGACCAGCGGCTGCGCCGGCCGCGCGATATCGCCGCCATGGTCCTGGTGGGAGCTCCGATCAGCACCCTGCTCAATGCACTGGCCACGCTCTACATCGCTTGCGCGCAAGGTAACGTCCCCTGGACGGACTACTGGCACCATGTGCTGATCTACTGGGCCGGCAATGCCGGCGGGATCCTCACGCTGACACCGGGTCTGCTTATCATTCTCGATCGCAGTGCAGTGGTGGGCAACGTGCAGCACTGGATCGAGGCCCTGGCGCTGTGCCTGCTCGCCTGCTTCGTGCTGCAGATGCCGCTGCTCCTGGACCAGACGACCGTGGGCCCGACAGCGGTCTATTTCATCTTCCCAATGGTCGCGTGGATCGCGATGCGGGTTCCCCGACGTGTCGCCGTCACGGTAACCCTTGCCATTTCCGCCGCCACGCTGGTGACGCTCAAGTTGGCGGGCGACCAATGGCTGGGTGCAATCGCCTTGATGGACGCGCCGATCGGCATCCAGAGCTTCATTGCCTGCCTCAACCTCACCTGCCTGCTGCTGGCGGCGCTCAATCTGGAAAAGACCGAGATCGCGGCGCGGCTGCGCGAGAACGAGCAATTCCTCAGTCTCGCCATCCTGGGCAGCAATGATGGCATCTGGGACTGGCACCCACGGGAACAGCGGCTTTGGCTGTCGCCGCGCTGGAAGGCCCAGCTCGGCTACGCGCCCGGCGAGCTGCCCGACACGCCCATCACCTGGTCGAACCTCGTCCACCCGGAGGACCGCGAGCGCGTTGCCCAGCGATTCAGCGACTTCCTGGAGGATCGCAGCGAATCCTTCGAACAGGTCCAGCGCTTCCGCCACAAGCTGGGCCACGACGTCCACATCCTGACCCGCGGCATCAAGATGCTGGATGACGAAGGCAACGTGGCCCGGGTCGTCGGCGTCCATACGGACGTGACGGAGCTGGTCAACGTGCAGGACGAGCTGCGCCACCAGGCCGCTTCGCTGGCCAGCCTCGCGCGCGGCCTGGAGGAGCAGCGCCGCGCCGCCGACGCCGCCAGCGCCGCCAAGTCGCAGTTCCTCGCCACCATGAGCCATGAAATCCGTACGCCGATGAATGGCATCATCGGGATGCTGTCGCTGATGCTCGATTCCTCTCTGGACCGCGAGCAGCGGCGCTGGACCACCAGCGCGCTGGATTCAGCCGAGACCCTGCTCACCATCATCAACGACATTCTCGACCTGTCCAAGCTCGATGCCGGCAAGGCGGAGGTCGAAACGCTCGATTTCGACGCCACCGCCCTAATCGAGGGCGTGGTCGCGCTGCTGCAGGTTCGCGCCAACGCCAAGGGCATCGCGCTGCGCACGCAGATCGCGGAAGACATGCCCGCGCGGCTGCGCTCCGACCCCACGCGACTCCGCCAGATCCTGTTCAACCTCGTCGGCAACGCCGTCAAATTCACCGAGGTCGGCGGCGTGCTGGTGCGCGCCGTGGTCGAATCCGTACATGGCGACACCTGCGAACTGCGCGTGGAGATCGTCGACACCGGGATCGGCATCGCGCCCGACCAGTTGCCCAACCTCTTCGAGCCGTTCCATCAGGCCGAAAGCGGCATGACGCGGCGCTTCGGCGGCACCGGGCTTGGCCTCGCCATCGTGCGCCGCCTGATCCACCTGATGGGCGGCAGCGTCACGGTTCGCAGCGAGTCCGGGATGGGGAGCACGTTCACGGTCCTCCTGCCCTGTCAGATCGCCGTCCTGCCCCGCATCGTGGCGCGGGATGCCGGCGCCGCGCCGCTGCCGCGTCACGCCAAGGAGACCCGCATCCTGATCGCCGAGGACAACGCCATCAACCGAGAACTCGCCACCCAAATGCTGGCGCGCCTCGGCCTGACCGCGACAACGGTGAACAACGGCCGCGAAGCCGTGGCGGCGGCGACCGGCGGGCTATTTGACATCATCCTGATGGACATCCAAATGCCGGAGATGGATGGCTTGGCGGCAACCGCGGCCATTCGCAAGCTGCCGGGACTGCTGGCGCGGGTGCCGATCGTCGCCGTCACCGCCAATGCCATGGTCGGCGATCGCGAGCGATATCTGGCGGCCGGGTTCGACGACTACCTGGCGAAGCCGCTGCGGCTCGATCAGATCTCCGAGATCATCATGCGCTGGACCGGAGAAGCGTCCCCATCCCGGTCGCCGCGGACCGGCCGCGCCGGTGGCGGCGACGCGCCAACCGGTTCCATCGAGCGCTAGATCATGCCACCCTCGCCGATGTCCATACGGATCGGATTGATCGTCGCCTTGGTTTCATTGAGCCTGGCCATCGCTCTCCTGGCAGAGCAGCAGCAGGTGATCCAGGCCGTTCCAGGCCGATGGCACTTTGCCATAGCGCTGATGCTGGTCAGTCTCGCCGCGCTCGGCTACCTCCTGTTCGCCCTGGCGCGCGGCAAGCCCGGGACTAGTTCGACGATGACCGATGACGCCGCAAAGGCCTTGCTGGAAACCGCGACCGCGACCGCTCCGAAACCGGCCGACTTGCGCCCGAGCTACTCCGTTCTACCATCCTCGGAGGTCGGTCAATTGATGGCGGCAGGCGCGCTAATGCGGCGGCTGTGCCACGAACTCAACAACGCGCTCGGCCCGATCCAGGGCTTCGCCGACCTTCTCGGCGACGATGAGCAGACCGGCGAGGCGCAGCGACGCCAGGCGGCAAAGATCGGCGACGCAACCGCTGCAGCGCAACGCGCCGTCGAGGACTTCGCCACCGCGCTAACCTGGTCCAGCAGCCACGCGACCGTGGTACATCTCGGGGCCACGACCCGGGCCGCTGCCGCGGCCGCCCAGGCGGCGATCGGCCGGCCGATCGCCGTGACCCTGCCGTCCGGTCGCGACATCCAGGTCACCGCCACCGAGATGGAGACCGGTCAGGCGATCCTGCACCTGTGCGCGGCGATCATGCCGCTGATCGCGGAGCGTGATGTGCGGTTGGAGATCGCTGTCGATTCCATGGTCGGCGCCGCGGTTGCGAGCCCGGGCGATGGGGCCGGATCCGGCCAGCGATTGCAGATCTGGTCCGACCCGTTCGATCCGGAACGCGCCAAGGTTCAGCTCGGCTTGCTGCAGGGTAGCGGGCGCTATGGCCGGGTTCAGCTCAGTTGCGTGGGTCACGGCTGGTCGCGCGACCTGGCGAGCCGCCTGTTCGCCGCCGACCTGACGGAGGAGCACCATCCGAGTTGCCTGTCGATGACCGTGCTCGGCGGATTGATGCTGGATCTGGGCGGCGTGGTCGTGATCGACACCTGCCCGCTGCGGCAGTTGACGGTGACCCTGCTTTGGCCGACGCGCATCGCCTCGGAGGTGGCAGCACCGCTTGAGACCGACATCACCGAAGACGATCTCGATGCGCTGATCATCCACGATGCCGAGCAGGCCGCGGAAGAGCTCTCGCGGCGGTTGGGCGGCCTGGGGCTCAGGGTCGCCTCCACCACCAGTCCGGAAGCCGGTCTCGATCTCATCGCCGAGATGGGGACGCGTTGCCGCGCCATCCTGCTCGGCAAGACACCGGACGCTGCGCTGCTGGTGAAAATCCTCGCCGAAAGGCCGAGCGCCGTGGTGCTGACCCTGAGGGCTCAACCCGGCTCCACGCCGGAAGATGACAAGACTTGGGAAATAGAGCCCGATCGGGAGGCCCTCGGGCGACTGGCCGCGCGCTTGCGCCGGGGCGGGGCGGCGGTCTCCCAGAACTAATCCGCTCTAGCTGAACTGCCCCAATTGGGCCAGGCGCACCGCGATCTGGGTCCGGTTCTTGGTCTCCAGCTTCCGGCACAAGTTGCGCACGTGCAGCTTGACGGTGACTTCCTGCAACTCAAGCGCGCGGGCGATCTCCTTGTTCGAGGCGCCCTTCACCAACATGGCGGCCACCTCCAGCTCGCGCGGAGTCAGGAATTCAGACCCGATGATCTTCAGCCCCTCGGGCGCCACCCCGGGACGCAGCAGATCGCTGGGAGCGTAGGTCTCCCCCGCCGCCAGCTGCCGGATCGCGGCGATGAGCTTGCTGCCCGAAAGGGTCTTCGGAATGAAACCGCGGGCGCCGGCCGCCAGGGCCGACATGGCATGCGATTTGGAGACCAGCCCGGTGATGATCGCCACGGCCGAGCCAGGGCAATGCGCGACCATCCGCTTCAGCCCTTCCAGGCCGTTCATCCCGGGCATGTTGAGATCCAGCAGGGTCACGTCGTAGCAGCCGTTGGCCAGCACCATCGCCCAGGCGTCTTCGAAGTTTCGCGCCGTCTCGACCCCGGATTCCGGCGCATGCCGCTCGATCATGGCCTTGAAGCCGTCGCACACCAGCTCGTGATCATCCGCCAGAAGAATTCGCACGCACCCGCCTCAGCACTGTTACGCGTGGATTTTCGGGACACTACGTCCAAAAAGCGGTTGTGGAAAGGTCAAAGGGTGGGGCCAGGCCCTGCCGGCCCGTCCGACTCTGCCCGACTCTGGCCGACTCCGGCCGCTAGAACCCGCGGAGGGGCAAGTCCGGACCACGCCGCAGCCAGTTGTCGGCCGGATACCGGCACGTGCCGTCGATCACATGCAGCGTATAGGCATGGCGGGACCGGTCCGATTGGTTGGCGCCGGAGAAGTGCGGCAGCAGGCCGTGGATCACGACCAGCGAACCCTGCTTCGCCTCCAGTGCGACGCGCGGACCTTCCGCCCAGGGTGCGGCATCCAGGCGCTCGGTCACCAATCGGCCGTCGCGCCGCAGGAACCGGGATTTCAGCCGCTGACGGTGCGCGCCCGGCAGGCAGATCATGGCGCCATTCTCCAGGGACGCGTCTTCGAGCGCGAACCAGAAGCCGATGCAGCTGAGCGGCTCGGTGTAAAGATAGGTCGAATCCACGTGCCAGCTGACTTCGCCGCCGATGCGCGGCTGTTTGAAGATGTACATGGATTGCAGCAGCAGCGGCTGGCGGAAGCCAAGGCCGGCGGCCAAGCCGCGCAGCCGGCGGGTGCGCGAGAAGCCGTCGAAGACCGGGTCGAGATCGTGCATGGCGTGGCCGATCTTGTTGATCGACAGAGCCTTGTCCTGCCGCAGATCGCCGGCATCGTCGAAGGCGCCTTCCTCGAAGAAGAACCGGATCTTGTCGCCCGAGCTCTCGAAGTATTCGGCGGCGGCATGCGCCACGCTGGTGGTCGAGAACACGGTGCGATGTTCCGCCGGGTCGAACGCCGCCACCAGGTCGAGCGCGCGGGCGCGCAGGCGATCGCAGTCCTCCGCCGGGACGAAATCCTCGAGCAGCAGATAGCCATCGGCATCAAAGGCCGCGCGCATCTCGGGCGTCAGGGAATCGCCCGCCCCGAAGCGCCGCGCCGGGAGGCATGCAGACATACCGCTCATGCGAAGCAATCCTGTCCGTGCGCCAGGGGCGCCAGGCCGAGATGGCGCGCCAAGCTCTGTCCCATATCGGCGAAACTGGCGCGGCGGCCGAGCGGCCCCGGCGGCACGCCTGGGCCGAAAAACAGGACCGGCACATGCTCGCGCGTATGGTCGGTGCCGCGCCAGGTCGGATCGCAGCCGTGATCCGCGGTGGCCAGCACCAGATCGCCGGGCCGCAGAGCAGCTTCGAGCTCCGGCAGCCGGCGATCGAGGACTTCCAGCGCCGCGGCATAGCCGGCGACGTCGCGGCGATGGCCGTAGAGCATGTCGAAATCCACGAAGTTGGTGAAGACGAGCGACCGGTCGCCGGCTCGGCCCAGGACGTCGAGCGTGGCGTCGAACAGGCCGGCGTTGTCTTCGGCCTTGACCTTATGAGCGATGCCGCGATGGGCGAAGATGTCGGCAATCTTGCCGATGCTCCAGACCTCGCCGCCCGCAGCACTCAAACGATCGAGCAATGTTTCTTCCGGTGGCGGGGTCGTGTAGTCGCGGCGATGCGCCGTGCGGCGGAATTCGCCGGGTCGCTCGCCAAGGAACGGACGGGCGATGACGCGGCCGATGTTCAGCGGCAGCAGCAGCTCCTTCGCCCGCTCGCACAAACGATAGAGCCGCTCCAGGCCGAAATGGACCTCATGCGCCGCGACCTGGAACACGCTGTCGGCCGAGGTGTAGCAGATCGGCTTGCCGGACTGGATATGCTCCACCCCGAGCTCCTCGATGATCTCGGTACCCGAGGCATGCTTGTCGCCCAGGATGCCCGGCAGGTCGAATTCCCGCACCAACCGGTCGATGACCTCCGGCGGAAAGCACGGCCGGGTGCGCGGGAAATAGCCCCAGTCGAACGCCACCGGGCAACCCGCGATCTCCCAGTGCCCGCTCGGCGTGTCCTTGCCCTTGCTGGTTTCCGCCGCGCAGCCATAGGCGCCCGCGACCTGGTCGCTCTCGAGACCTGGCGGCACCGCGCCGGTGCTGATCGCCGCCGCCTGGCCAAGGCCCCAGCGGACCAGGTTTGGCACATGCAGGCGGCCTTGGCGCAGGCCGGGCTTGTCCGCCCTGCCCGCCGCGCAGGCTTCGGCGATGTGGCCCAGCGTATCCGCGCCGGTGTCGCCAAAGGCCGCCGCATCGGCGGTGGCGCCGATGCCGAAGGAATCCAGGACCAGGATGATGGCGCGCCTGCCCATCGGGTCAGGATAGCGCAATTCGCGCCAGCACGGGCGAAGGATAGGCCGCGTGCTCGTCGCCGATGGTCACGGCGGCGCGGATCGCCGCCTCCGCGCGCACGCAGGATTCGCCGTCCGCCGCATGAATCATACAGATCGGCGTGTCCGGCCCGAGGGCGTCGCCCAGAGCACAGAACCCCGTAAACCCGACCCGGTGGTCGATCCTGTCCTGGGGCCGCCGGCGGCCGCCGCCGAGTTCGATCAGCGCCAGGCCGACGGCCCGGGTATCCATCGCGGTCACCCGTCCGCCCTGCAGCGGCAGGCAGGGTCGCACCACCGGCGCGGCGGCGAGATATTGGTCCGGCCGGTCAAGAAGATCGTGGGGGCCGCCAAGGGCGGCAACCATGCGACCGAACACCTCCGCGGCGCGGCCAGAGGACAGCGCCAGGTCGATGCGGTCCATCGCCCGCCCGGTATCGGTGCAGATGCCGCCGGAGACCAGCATTTCGGCAACCAGCGCACGGGTGACAGTGTCGAGCCGCGTCTCCCGCCGGCGACCGAGCAGATAGTCGACCGCCTCACGCATCTCGGTCGCGTGTCCGACGGAATGACCCAGAACCTGGCTCATATCAGTGATCAGGGCGGTGGTCCGGACACCGGCGCCGGTCGCGACCTGCACGATGCTTTCCGCCAGTTCCCGGGCGGAGGCCTCGGTCGGCATGAAAGCCCCGTTGCCGCTTTTCACATCCATGACCAGCGCCTGCAATCCGGCGGCGAGCTTTTTCGACAGTATCGACGCGGTGATGAGCGGAATGGATTCGACCGTCGCGGTGACATCGCGGATCGCGTAGAGCCGCCGGTCGGCCGGCGCCAGGTTCTCGGTCTGGCCGATGATGGCACAACCCACCGTACGCACCACCTTCCGGAAGGTCTCGGTGTCGGGCTGGGTCTGATAGCCGGGGATGGCATCGAACTTGTCCAGGGTGCCTCCGGTATGGCCCAGGCCGCGGCCCGAGATCATCGGCACGAAACAGCCGCAGGCCGCGGCGATCGGGCCGAGCATGAGCGAGATCTTGTCGCCGACGCCCCCGGTCGAGTGCTTGTCGACCACCGGCCCCGGCAAGGCGTCGCGGGACCAGTCGAGCACCGTACCGGAATTCATCATGGCCTTGGTCAGCGCGACCCGTTCCGCCATGGTCATGCCGCGGAAGAACACCGCCATGGCGAAGGCCGCCACCTGGCCCTCGCTGATCGAGCCGTCAGTGATCCCGGCCGCGAAGGCGGCGATCTCGGCGTCGCCCAGCGCGGCGCCATCGCGCTTCTTGCGGATGATCTCCTGCGGCAGCATCAATAGCCTCGCACCGACGCGGCGGCGGGGCCGCCCTCGATCACCGCCAGCAGGTCGTTCAGGACGCCGCTGGCGCCAAACCGGAAGGTCGCCGGCGATATCCAGCTCTCGCCCATGATGCCGACCGCCAGGTCGAGATAGGCGGCGGCGGTCGCCGCATCGCGGATGCCGCCGGCGGCCTTGAAGCCGCATGCCCGGCCGCTCGCCTTGATCACGCGCAGCATGGTGCGGGCGCTGTCCGGCGTCGCCGAGATCGCCGCCTTGCCCGTCGAGGTCTTGATGAAATCGGCGCCGGCGTCGATGGCGGCGCGCGAGGCCGCGGCGATCTGCTCCATGTCGCGCAGGCAGCCGGTCTCCAGGATCACCTTCAGGATCGCCTTGCCGCCGCAGGCGGATTTGCAGGCCGCGACAAGCTCGCCGCCGCTACGCCGATCGCCGTTCAGCCAGGCATTGTACGGGAAGACAACGTCGACTTCGTCGCCGCCGGAAGCGACGATGGCGGCCGCCTCGCGCGCCGCGCCGGCGATGTCGGCGGTGCCCATGGGGAAGTTGGCGACGGCGGCGACCTTCACTCCGGTTCCGGTCAGACGGGTCTTCGCCAAGCCGACGAAGCGCGGCCAGACGCAGACCGCGGCGACCGCGCCATGCGGCGTGACCGCGCGGCCGCAGAGCTTTTCGATCGTCGCCCCGGTGTCGGTGTCGTTGAGGCTGGTGAGGTCCAGCAGCGACAGCGCCTGGCGGGCACGCGCGCCGGGTGTCATGACGGCCAATCCGCGATCATCCGGTTGAGCAGCTTCCGGAGGTCGGCCGCCGCGGCATCGGCGATCTTCATCGTATGCTCGTGGCTCATCGCCACGTCGCTCATCCCGGCGCCGAGATTGGTGATGATGGAAAACGCCGCGACCTTGAGACCAAGTTGGCGGCCCAGGATCACTTCCGGCACCGTCGACATGCCGGCCGCGGTGCCGCCGATGATCCGCGCGAACTTCACCTCCGCCGGCGTCTCGAATTGCGGGCCGGAGAACCAGACATAGACGCCTTCCGGCAGCTTCAGTCCGGCGGCGGCCGCCGCCTTTTGCGCCGCCTTGCGCAGGCCGGCATCGTAGGCGCCGACCATGTCGACGAAGCGGCCGTTGCCGGTCTCGTCGTAGAGCGGCGAGGATTGCACCAGATTGATGTGATCGGAAATCGCCATGATCGACCCCGGCCCGATCGCCGGGTCGAGGCTGCCAGCCGCATTGGTCAGCACCAGCGCCTCACAGCCGATCGCCTGCAAGGTCCGCACCGGCACCTTCATGGCATCGGAACGGCCGTGCTCGTAGAAATGCGAGCGCCCCTGCAGCACGGCAACCGGGGTCGATCCGATGCGCCCCAGGGACAGCTTGCCGGCATGTCCTTCGACACTCGGCCTTGGGAAGCCGGGCAAATCGCGATACTCGAGTACGGTCGCGTCGGCGACGTCCTGCGCCATCGGGCCAAGCCCGGAGCCCAGGACGACACCGACCCGGGGCCGGAAATCAGGCTTGGCCTTGGCGATCACATAGGCGGCTTCGGTCATTTCAGATGCCTCGGCCCAAAGGATTCGGGCAGCAGATCGTTGCAGGTATAGGTGCCATGAAGCCCCTTCGCGGCATAGATGTGGATTCGGGTCGTGGCATCGGCGAATTCGCGGATACGCTGGCGGCAGCCGCCGCAGGGCATGCAGGGCTTGCCGGGCTTGCCGTTGCGGCCGCCGATCACGGCAATCTCGCGGATCAGCCGGGCGCCGTCGCGGACCATCGCCGCGATCGCAGCCGCCTCGGCGCAGTTCCCGAGCGGGTAGGCGGCGTTCTCCACATTGCAGCCGCTATAGACCTTGCCGTTCTCGGCCAGGATGGCGGCGCCGACCTGGAATTTCGAATAGTCGGCATAGGCCTGCAGCATCGCCGCCTTCGCCTCCTTCAGCAGCCGCGCAGTCATGCTCAACGCTCCTTCACATAAGGCTGGCCCAGCGCATGGGGCGCCGCCGCCCGGCCGACGAATCCGGCCAGCAGCACCACGGTCAGGATATACGGCAGCGCCTGGATCGCCTCCACCGGAACCTGACCGATGCCGGGCAAAGCCACCCCCTGCAGGCGGATGGCGATGGCATCCAGCAGGCCGAACAGCAGGCAGGCGAACATGGCGGGCCAAGGCCGCCACTTGCCGAACACCATGGCGGCCAGCGCAATGAAGCCCTGCCCCGCCGTCATGTGCGGGCTGAAGGCGGCATTCTGCGCCACCGCCAGATAGGTGCCGGCGAAGCCGCACAGCATGCCGGCGATCAACACGGCCCGATAACGCAGCCAGGTGACCGAGATGCCAGCGGTGTCGACCACCTTGGGGTCCTCGCCCACGGCGCGCAGGCGGAGGCCGAAACGGGTGCGATAGAGCACCCACCAGGCAAGCGCGACCGCGGCATAGGCGACATAGACCAACAGGTTATGGCCGCCCAGCACATTGGCATAGAGCGGGCCGATCAGCGGGACGTCCCCGACGGAAGAACTGCCCGGCAGGGCGAAGGGCATGAAGCGCGATTCAGGCGGCAGGTCCGGGGTCTGCCCGCCCCGCCCGAACCAGGCATTGCCGAGCACGATGGTGAGTCCGGCCGCGATGATGTTGATGGCGACCCCGCTCACCACCTGGTTGCCGCGATAGGTGATGCAGGCGACGCCATGCACCAGGGCGAAACAGCAGGAGACGACGATGGCGCCGCCCAGAGCGAGCCAAGCCGACCCGGTCAGCGCCGCGACGCATGCGGCGGCGAAAGAAGCGATCAGCATCTTGCCTTCGAGCCCGATGTCGATGATGCCCGAGCGTTCGGAGAACATCCCCGCCATGGCGCAGAACACCAGGGTGGCCGCGACCCGCAAGGTCGCCGCCAACACCGAGACGATGAGCAGGCCGAACTCTTCCATCTCAGGCCGCTTCCGCCGCCAGCGGCCGGCGCGCCAAGGCCAAATACAGGCGCGCGATCCAGGGCCGGTTCATATAGGCGAGCGCGCCGGAGAACAGGATGACCAGCCCCTGCATGGCCACGATCATGTCGCGGTTGATGGTGGGAACCTCGAACGCCAGTTCCGCGCCGCCCTGATACAGCGCTCCGAAGAGCAGCGCTGAGAGCACGATGCCGATCGGGTGGTTGCGACCCATCAGCGCCACCGCGATGCCGGTGAACCCGGCGCCGGCGACGAAATCCAGCAGCAGCTTGTGGTGATAGCCGATGAGCTGGTTGAAGGCGACGCCGGCCGCCAGCCCGCCCGACAGGCACATCGCCATCAAGACCACGCGCTGCGGCGAGATGCCGGCATAGACGGCCGCTTTCGGCGACAGACCGACGGCGCGGATGGCGTAGCCCCAACGCGTGCGCCAGATGAAGATCCAGACAAAGACGCAGCAGGCCGCCGCCCACAGGATGGAGAGGTTGAGCGGCGTGCTCGGCATCTTCAATCCGATCAGCCCCAGCACTTCATGCACCGGCGGCAGGAAGGCCGCGGGTGCGAATTCCCGGCTGCTCGGCAGCATCTCGCCCGGTGGGCGCAGCACGTCCGAGGCGATGTAGACCATCAGCGCCGCGCCGATGAAATTGAACATGATGGTGGTGATGACGATGTGGCTGCCGCGATAGGCCTGCAGATAGGCCGGGATGAAAGCCCAGCCGGCGCCGAAGGCAATCGCCGCCACCAGCGCCAGCGGCACCACCAGGATGCCGGGGAGGTACTGGTCGAGCGCCAGCACCAGGAGCGTGGCGCCAAGGCCGGCGAGATAGGCCTGCCCCTCGCCCCCGATATTGAACAGGCCGGCATGAAAAGCGACCGCCACCGCGAGACCGGTGAAAATGAAATCCGTGGCATAGTAGAGCGTGTAGGAAATCGCGACCCCGTCGCCCACCGCGCCCACCGCCATGATCCGCACCGCCTGCAGCGGGTCGGCGCCGATCACCAGCACCACCAATCCAGACACCAGCAATGCCTGGACGAGATTGATGATCGGCAGCAATCCGATATCGATCCAGCGCGGCAGCGCAACCTGCGGCGCGCCGCTCATGCCGCCTCGCCCGACTTTTCTGCGGCGGACTGGCCATGGGCATTGGCCATCATCAGGCCGAGCGTGCGTTCGTCCGCCTCGCCACCCGCCACCTCGCCGACGATCCGCCCCTGGAACATGACGAGGATGCGGTCGCTGAGCGCCATCACCTCGTCCAGCTCGACCGAGACCATCAAGATGGCGCAGCCGGCGTCGCGCAGGGCCAACAATTGCCGGTGGATGAACTCGATGGCGCCGATATCGACGCCGCGCGTCGGCTGGCCGACCAGCAGCACTTTGGGGTTGCGGGCGATCTCGCGCGCCAGGATCAGCTTCTGCTGGTTGCCCCCGGAAAACTTGCCGCAGGCCAATTGCGCGTCGCGGGGGCGCACGTCGAACTGCTCCATCAGCCGGTCGCAACTGGTGGTCATCGCGGCCCGGTCCATCAGCACGCGCCCGTTATAGGCGGCATCCTCGTGGTAGCCGAGGACACAGGATTCCCAGGCCGGAAACGCGGTGACGACGCCAAGGCGCAGGCGGTCCTCGGGCACATGCCCCAAGCCATGCGCCCGCGCCTGCGCCGGATCGCAGGGGGCGGACGCCGAAATGGCGGTATCGCACAAGGTGATTGCCCCGGCGGAAAACGGCTGAATGCCCGATAGCGCCTCAAGCAACTCGCTCTGCCCGTTCCCGGAGACGCCGGCGATGCCGACGATCTCGCCGGCGCGCAGGTCGAAACCGACATCATCCACCCGCTTGACGCCCTTTGCGTCGCGCACCGTCAGCCCCCGCACCGACAGCCTCACGGCGCCCGGCTGCGCCGGATTCTTGTCGAGCTCCAGGCGGACCTTGCGGCCGACCATCAGCTCCGCAAGCTGCTCCTTGGTGGCATCACGGGTCGGCAGGGTCGCCACCATCGCACCCTGGCGCATGACCGAGACCGTGTCGGTGATGGCGAGGATCTCGCGTAGCTTGTGGGTGATCAGCAGGATGGTGACGCCGCGGGCGTTGAGCGCGCGCAGGATCTGAAACAGCTGATCCGTCTCCTGCGGCGTCAGCACGCCGGTCGGCTCGTCGAGGATCAGGATGTCGCAATGGCGGAACAGCGCCTTGAGGATTTCGACCCGCTGCTGCTCTCCGACCGGCAGATCGGCGATCGCGGTATCGGCGCCGACATTGAGGCCGTAGTCGCGCCCGAGACGCGCCAGCTCGGCGCGCGCCGCGGCCCGGCCACCCGCCAGCAAGGCGCCACCCTCGGCGCCCAGCATCACGTTCTCCAGTACGGTGAAGGGCTCCACCAGCATGAAATGCTGATGCACCATGCCGATGCCGGCGGCGATCGCGTCGCGGGAATTTCGGATATCGACCGGCGCGCCGTTGATCAGGATCTGGCCGGAATCGGCGGTATAGAAACCGTAGAGAATGCTCATCAGGGTCGATTTGCCGGCGCCATTCTCGCCGATGATGCCGTGGATCGATCCCTTGGCGACCATGAGGTCGACTGACTTGTTGGCGCGGACGGCGCCGAACGACTTGTCGATGCCGCGCAATTCAATCGCCGCCGGACGCCCCAAATCCATGGAGGCGGCCGACGGCGTTGAATCCTGGCTGGACTGCAACGCAGTCATCCGCGTCGCGTGGCGCCGCTCAGTTCGGACAGGAATTGTCCGCCATGAAATCGTGCACCTGCACCTTGCCGGAGACGATGTCGGCGCGGGCGGCTTCCACCTTCGCCTTCATGTCGTCGGTGACCAGCGACTTGTTGTTGTCGTCCAGCGCCCAGTCGACACCCTGCTCGGCCAAGCCCAACACGGTCAGGCCGGGCTTCCAGGTGCCGTCCTTGGCCGCTTTGGCGCTGTTGTAGACCGCGACGTCGACGCGCTTCAGCATCGAGGTCAGCATGGTGCCGGGATGAATGTAGTTCTGGTTGGAATCGACGCCGATCGCCAGCTTGCCGCTGTCCTTGGCCGCCTGGTAGACGCCGATGCCGGTGCCGCCGGCCGCCGCAAAGACGACGTCGACGCCGCGATCGAACTGGCCTTTGGCAAGCTCGGCGCCGCGGGTCGGGTCGTTCCAGGCCGAGGGTGTGGTGCCGGTCATGTTGCCGATCACCTCGACGCCGCTGTTGACCGACTTGGCGCCCTGGGCGTAGCCGCACTGGAAGCGGCTGATCAGCGGGATATCCATGCCGCCGACGAAGCCGACCTTGCCGGTCTTGCTGGCCGAGGCCGCCAGTACGCCGACCAAGTACGAGCCCTCCTGCTCCTTGAACACGATCGACTGCACGTTGGGCAGGTCGACCACGGAATCGATGATCACGAAGCGCGTATTGGGAAATTCCGGCGCCACTTTCTTGATCGCCGATTCCTGGCTGAAGCCGATGCCGATGATCGGATCGGCGCCTTTCTGCGCCATCTTGCGGAAGGCCTGCTCGCGCTGCGCGTCGGCCTGCACCTCGAATTCGAGGTAGCCGGTTCCGGGTTCCGCCTTGAACTTCTCCATGCCGTTATAGGCGGCTTCGTTGAACGACTTGTCGAATTTCCCGCCGGCGTCATAGACCACGGCCGGATCGGCAGCGGCCACGGACGCGACGGCGCACAACGCGCCGGCGGCAAACGCCGCCTGCAATAGCTTCTTCATGAAATATCTCCCGTCTCTTGCCAGGGCCGGTATGGGCCGGCCTCATCCCTCCAGGCCATCGCGATCGCGCAGAATTAAGGCCCATAACATCATTTCGGCGCCCGGGCGGAAAATCAAGAATTTATTGACCGGTTGGACAGTTCTTTAAGCCGGTCAAAGCCTTAATGTGTAGACAGCCAAGGTTCTTGTCCGCTTCGCCACCTGCGACGGGCTGCCGCGCGCCGCCCGCGTTGAATCTTCCGGCACCAATGCCATGTCCATATCGAAGCCGTTGCCGCCGGGCGGGGCGGGGCGGCATGCAACCAACAGACATGGAGGTCGGTCATGGCTTTGCGTTCCTTGCTGCCGTTCCGTGGCAGTCGTTCCGGCGATCTTGCGCTGGACCCGTTCTTTTCGCTCCACCGCGACGTCAACCGCGCTTTCGAGGATGTGTTCAAGGGTTTCGGCGCCATGCCGTCGGTGTGGGGCGGCGAAGGCGTGGCAAGCCCGAAGCTCGACGTGAAGGAAACCGAGAAGGGCCTTGAAGTCACTGCCGAATTGCCCGGCGTCGACGAGAAGGACATCGAACTGGAGCTCGCCGACGACGTGCTCACGATCAAGGGCGAGAAGAAACTGGAGAAGGAAGAGAAGGACGCGAAGACCGGCTACCACCTGATGGAACGGAGCTATGGCAGCTTCGCCCGGTCGGTCCGCCTGCCCTACGCGATCAAGTCGGAAAGCGTGACCGCGGAATTCGACAAGGGTGTGCTGAAGGTGACCTGCCCGAGGCCGGCGGACGTGGCCAACGCCAGCAAGAAGATCCAGATCCAGAAGCGCTGACCCCGGTCTGCGACCCAGTCACGAAAACGCCCCGCCTCGGATCGAGGCGGGGCGTTTTGTTTGACGCGGAACCTGACGCCGGACATTGCCCGGCGCGCGATCGCCGGGACTTAGTTGCCCGGGCGCAGGGTGATCTGGCCGAAGCCCGCGGCCACGTTCAGGCCGGTGACGCCTTCGATGCTGACCGGCTGCAGCGCGATCTGGTCGTTGCTGCCGCCCACCAGGACATTGGCGCCGAGGCCGAGACCCACGGCCGCTTCGGCGGTGGCGCCGGCGTAGTTGCCAGCCAGCGCGCCCTTCGCCATCTGGCCGGGCGCGAAGACCGCCCACACCATGTAGGCGTCGCCGGTGAAGCCGATGTCGACGCCGTATTTGTTGATCTCGCCGCGATAGCGCTCCGCCGTGCCGTCCGGACGGGTGAAGACGCAGGCGATATCCTTGGACGAGCCGAAGATGAAGCCGACACCGCCGGCGACGTTGCAGTTCAGCGAACCGATGTTGACGCCGGAACCGGCGACGGCCGGGGTGGCGACGAACTGCGGAACAGCCAGAACGGCCGCGAGCGCGGTTGCGGCGATGAAACGCTTGAGCATGGAAAACTCCCTGGGATTTGTCTGGTCAGACATAAGGAACGACGAACGAGACATAGCATAGCCCATCCGATTCTACAGTGCGCGCCGTCACACGCCCTGCCGGCGTCGCTGGGACGCTAGCCAAATGAAGGAAAACCGTTAAGAGAGTGAGGCAAGACTTGGCCCAGGGAGGGCGCGCGTGGACGTCAGGGAACGCTTTGAAACCTCGGAACTTCGGGCCTTTCGCGCCCAGGTTCGGAATTTTGTCCGAACCGCCCTGCCGGACGATATCCGCCGCAAGGTGGCGCAGGAGCGCATGGACCTGCCCCGCGAGGATCAGCAGCGCTGGCACAAAATCCTGCGCGCGCAGGGTTGGGCCTGCCCCGGCTGGCCCCGGGCCCATGGCGGTCCCGGCTTCAGCGACGACCAGCGTTATGTGCTGGAGCGCGAGCTGGCACTGGGCGATGCGCCGCGCTCGATGATCTACGGCGAAGGCATGCTCGGCCCGACCGTCATGGCCTACGGCACCGAGGAACAGAAGCGCCGCATCCTGCCGGGTATCCTCGAAGGCGACGTCCTGTGGTGCCAGGGCTTCTCCGAACCCAATGCCGGTTCCGACCTCGCCGCCCTGCAATGCAAGGCCGAGCGCCGCAGCGATGGCGAGCACTACATCCTCAACGGCACC
>WBZN01000825.1_pt1 | contig 20540 bp, 22 predicted proteins | sample 5204281 | NCBI WGS metagenome assembly WBZN01 (sample SAMN12344347, study PRJNA552823) | activated sludge metagenome | biome: Activated sludge suspended growth; feature: Nitrification reactor; material: Wastewater; isolation source: activated sludge from nitrification reactor of wastewater... | reverse complement strand
CGAGCAGGGTTACAGATTGAAAAGCATTGCGGCTTTGCGTCTCGGAACGTAACACCACCCGACCTTTCCTGATCGAGTCCTCCATACTGCGCACAATGAGTCTCTCGCCCAGCTCATTGACCCGGCGATCGCGAAAAGCGATAACCTCGGGAAAATTATGTTCGGTATCAATATGCATCAATGGAAAAGGAAAACGACCGGGGCGAAATGCTTTCTCTGCAAGTCGCAACAATACGATCGAATCCTTCCCGCCGGAAAACAGTAAAACCGGGTTACCACATTCAGCGGCAACTTCGCGCATGATATGGATCGCCTCGCTTTCTAGCGCATCAAGGTGAGTAAAGATAGGGTGATTCATTTCTCTGTAAAATATCGTGGTATTGCAAGCAGGAGCGGAAACCGTCTTTATTGTGCGCGGTCCTTTGCTTCCTTATTCACCGAAACCACTTTACTGGCATGCAAACCGCACTCTTTAGTTTCCGGTGATTCCCACCACCAGCGGCCAGAACGGATATCCTCTCCGGGTGTAACGGCACGCGTACAGGGTGCGCAACCAATACTGGGATAAAACTTGTCATGCAATTTGTTGTAAGGCACCTGATACTGCTTGAGATAGGTCCAGACATCCGCATTCGTCCATTCCAGTAATGGATTCACTTTTTGTAAATGATTGTCCGCATCATGGGCAAAGATCTGCAAATCATGCCGCGTTGGAGCCTGCTCGCGTCGAATCCCAGTAACCCAGGCATTCTTGCCCTGTAAGGCACGCCGCAGTGGTTCAACCTTGCGGATGTGACAGCACGCTTTACGCAACTCCACGCTTTGATAAAACCCATTTACACCATGTTCGGCAACATAGTCTTCTATCTGCTTGACGTTTGGAAAATAAATGCGTAAAGGTGTTTGGTAGCGTTCTCGCACAGTTTGCATCAAATCGTAGGTTTCCTGCGGCAAGCGACCGGTGTCCAGACTGAACATCTCGATATCCAGGTGATACCGATTGATGATATCGGTGAGTACCATATCTTCGGCACCCAGACTATTTGCAAAGGTAACCGGAGCAAAGTTGCGCACCGTTTCGGTCAGAATGGCAACTACCTGCTCAACTTTAAGTGTTAGATCTTCCATCTCAGGCCTGTGCAGTATTTCCTTTACGCTGCACTCGGCTAAATAGCGGCAACTTGGGCTCGTAAGAAATCTGGTATACCTCGGAAAAATCGCTCAGACCTTTCAGTGCGTCTTCAATGCTGCGATCCGAACGCGGTGCAAAAGCATCGAAACCGACCCGTTGCATATAGAACAATTGGTCCCGTAGCACATCACCAATGGCACGCAATTCTCCTGCATATCCCAGTCTTTTCCGCAGGTTAAATGCAATCGAATAGCCACGACCATCCGAAAAACGGGGAAAATCAACGGCGATGACAGTAAATTTCCGAATATCATCTCGCAATGTTTCAGGCCGCTCATCACTGGCCAGCCACACACCAATTTCAGCGCGTTGTTGCAGTGTATCCCGCTGCTTCAACCAAACCTGGAGTGGAACAATCACCTTTCCGGGAGCGACAGTGACGCTTTCAGCCACGTCGTGCTCCCCCAATCGCAAAACCATCCAGTCATCGGCAATGATCGCCTTGTTTTTGATAATCATCACACTAGAACCTCGGAGAATAGAATGGAACTTCGTACTGCGCAGGTTCGACGGCATGCTTGTCAGCAACCGGTTCATCCTCGACGGTGAATTCGGTTGCAAAAACATGTTTCTTGAAGGGTTCATGCCCGACACGACGCACCGTATCAATAAAACTTTCTGCCTCGACACGCTCCTGCAAATATACCTGTAGCAGTCGATCGATCACTTCAGGCACCTGATTGAATGTGAATGATGGCCCTATAATCTTGCCAATCGAACTCAGATTACCTTCCGCTCCACCGATCGACACCTGATACCATTCGTCATGTGCTTTTTTCTCCACACCGGTAATACCGATATTACCGATATGGTGCTGTCCGCACGCATTCATACATCCCGAAATATTGATGCTGATCTCGCCGACATCATGCTGGAAATCGATATCTTCGAAACGCTGCGCAATGGATTTAGCCAGAGGGATGGAACGCGCGTTTGCCAATGTGCAGAATTCCGCCCCCGGACAACTGATGATGTCTGTCAACAAACCAATATTGGGTGATGTGAGTTCAAGCGCTGTAGCTTCCTGCCACAACTGGATCAAGTCTTTTTGACGCACATCCGCCAGCACGAGATTCTGCTTGTGCGTAACGCGCAATTCCCCAAAACTGTAACGATCCGCCAGATCGGCAATGGCCTCCATTTGCTCAGCCGTTGCATCACCAGGTGTACATCCAGGTTTCTTCAGTGACAACACCACCGACACATAACCAGGAACACGATGCGGCCTGACATTTCGCATCATCCAGTGGGTAAATGGACGACTATCCGCTTTGTATGCGCTGATCGTGGAATCATGATCACTCAGTGTCTCGTATGCCGGATCAGTGAAATAACCCGCCACCCTTTCCACTTCTTCGGCAGTCAGCGTTCCAGGCCCATCTTTCAGATCCGCCCAGTCAGCTTCGACCTGGCGTTTGAATTCGTCAATTCCCAGTGCTTTGACCAGAATCTTGATACGAGCCTTGAATTTGTTGTCCCGACGACCGTACTGGTTATATATGCGTAAAATCGATTCGACATAAGTCAGCACATGTTGCCAGGGCAAGAATGCGCAAATCTCGGTGCCAATAATGGGTGTACGGCCCAGTCCACCCCCAACCAGAACGCGAAAACCAATCTCACCCTGTTCGTTCCGGACTGCCGCCAAACCAATGTCATGAGCATAGATTGCCGCACGATCTTCCTGCGCACCACTGATGGCAATCTTGAATTTCCTCGGCAGATAAGCGAATTCCGGATGAAAGGTGCTCCATTGACGCAAAATCTCAGCAAAGGAGCGTGGATCCACTACTTCATCCGGTGCTACTCCAGCAAATTCGTCCGATGTAATGTTGCGCACACAGTTGCCCGACGTCTGAATGGCATGCATCTGCACCGACGCCAGATCGGCAAGAATATTAGGTGTTTCCTCCAGCTTTAACCAATTGAATTGGATATTCTGACGCGTCGTGAAATGACCATAACCACGATCATACTGGCGTGCAATATGAGCAAACATACGCATTTGTTTGGAGGAAACCAGACCATAAGGTACAGCAATACGCAGCATGTAGCCGTGTATCTGCATGTACAGGCCATTTTGCAAACGCAATGGCATGAATTCCTCTTCTGTCAATTCCCCCGACAATCGACGGCGTACCTGATCGCGAAACTGCACGACACGCTCATCGACTATCCGCTGATCATATTCATCGTAGCGATACATTTTTATTCCTCGATAACTATCTGATTCAATGCACTCGAAGCTCTCACCACACCATCCCTCCAATACGAACCGGCTGACCACTCATCAGGATTCGGTTGAAGCATAATGTTTTGACACAGGCAACAACAACGCTGCATCCAATGGAAATTTGGCACCATATTTCATGATATGGTTCACATCGTCATCCTCATCATGTCTCAGCGCCATGCCAATATATGCATGCTCGCCAGTTTCTCCAACGACAATACCAATTCGTCCACCACAACCATTGAACCAGGTAACTTGTTTAGGTTTATTCTCAATATTTGTACTCATTCATCAATCCTTGTTCGTTCATGGATCTGCGCTAAACAATTAAAAAGTAGCGATCACCATTTGCAGCTTCACATCTTTTATTTCATAGAACTCAAATCACCATTCCGGCGCCTGTCGTGCAGCCACCAACATCCCTTTCAATACGGCTTCGGAACGCAATGGAAATTCAGATAATCAGCCAGCCGCTGTATATTGCAGCAAAATGAAACCAGCGCGTATTCTATCAAAAACCGAAGGATAATCGCTTGTAATTCGGCACAAAAATAAAACAACCCCTCCAGCTTCAAAGTTGGAAGGGTCATTGCTGTATCATGCTTGCTTACCAGCAATTCTTGTAATCGCATGATTGATGCAGAATCATAACAACACAATATATTATTTCAAAATACTATTATGTTACATTTATATAACTATACTTTATAGCTGCGCCATATTAACCATGCATGCACTTTAACGAACCAGAAATCACCTCCCCAACTTTATGAAATTACAGCAACTGCGCTACTTGTGCGAAACAGCTGAGCATGGAATGAATCTGTCCAGGGCAGCTAAAAACCTTCATACCTCACAACCTGCCATCAGTAAGCAAATACAGATGTTGGAAGATGAACTGGGAGTCGATATTTTTTTGCGTAATGGCAAGCGCATCGTCAAGATAACACCACCAGGCCAACTCATTATCAAAACCGCAACGCGCATGCTGCGCGATGCCGATAATCTCAAAAAAATCGCACAAGAATTCACCAACGAGGCGGGTGGAACGCTCACCATTGCCACCACACACACGCAAGCACGCTATAGTCTACCTCCGGTAATCAAACGTTTTACAGCTCGTTACCCCAAGGTCAAGCTGATTTTACGGCAGGGCAGCCCCGTACAGATTGCAACCTTGGTTACCTCGGGAGAGGCCGATATCGCCATTGCCACGGAAGCCATCGAGCAGTTCCATGAACTGGTCATGCTGCCTTGCTACCAGTGGAATCGATGCGTGGTCGTTCCACCCAAGCATCCGCTAATGAAACTGAAGAAACTTACTCTGGAAGCGATTAATCAATATCCGATTATCACTTATGACTTTGCGTTCACCGGGCGCTCCAAAATCAACCAAGCTTTTGCCAGTCGTGGCCTCGAGCCCAATGTCGTACTGACCGCCATTGACTCGGATGTCATCAAAACCTATGTGGAACTGGGACTTGGAATTGGCATCCTGGCCAACATGGCTTTTGACGTCAAACGTGATAAAAATTTGCGCGCCATTGATGCCAGCCATCTGTTCGAACCCAGTACCACACGCATTGGCATCAGCCGCAACAATTACATTCGCAGTTACATCTTCGATTTCATTGAGATGTTTGCTCCCCACCTGACACATGACAGCATTCAGGCAAAACTGGACAGCAAATTGCATGATGCAGAAAATTCAAATTGATTACTACTGGAATTATCAGTACGATGCAGACAAGCAGGCGAAGAACTGTAGCCTGACGGTTGCCTCTCAATCATCCCGGGGGTTGATACCATGAAACAGATTCTGTTTTTTGTGGCAGCAATGGCGATTGCGATGATTTTTGCACTGAGATCAGGCGTCTATAATCTGGCCGCAACGGAAAAACACTGGCTCATCACGGAAAAAGCGATCGAGTGGATGCGAGAAAATTCCATTGCTGCTCATGCCAAGGATCTACCCGTTCCAGTTCTTGAGAATGATGAATTACTGAAAAGCGGCGCCGAACACTATCATGCCATGTGCACTGGCTGCCATCTCGCTCCGGATATGCAACCAACCGAACTGTCCTCCGGATTGTACCCACAACCTCCGGTTTTTCATCAACGTCCTCCTGCAAATGATCCGTCTCAGAAACTAGAATATGCCAGGAAATATTTCTGGGTCATCAAGAATGGACTGAAAATGACTGGCATGCCCGCCTGGGGACTGAGTCATGGCGACAATGAAATCTGGGCAACGACGGCTTTTGTTCTCAAACTGCATGGCATGACATCCATGACATATAAGCAACTCGTGCAATCGACGGAAGGTCATGCGCACAGTCATGATCACTAAAAACACTAACAAGCTTCAACTCAGAATTTGACCCACTCACAGATCAATGAACAACTCATAGCCAAGTACCATAATACACATTATCAAATTGGCACCATTTCGGGATTGATCACACTCCGGATCGATCACTTTTCACAGGCGCTGTCGGAATTTCTACTGACCTCACACCAATCCACCGCAGCAATCATCTGCGCATACAACCCCTATAGCCAATTATTGAGTCCTGAGGAAAATCAATCCGCGCACGAATCACTCAGACAGCACTTGATGCAGCATGGCCACCCCATGATTGGGGGACTGAATATCGATCCCACCAGTCAATGGCCGCAGGAGAAAAGCTTTTTTGTATTAGGCTTGGATCTCGAAACAGCTCGTGCAATCGGGCAACAGTTTAAACAAAATGCGATTGTATGGATGCAAAGCGACGCCATCCCGCACCTGGTTCTGCTTCGCTGAATCACTTGCCCGTTACCTGTGACAAGCAATTGCAACATATACCCAAATCGGATAGCAGCTGGTATAAAGCCGGTGCTATACTGCACACTTTCTTAACAACAGTTTGGGAGATTAGGATGAAAAAAATACTCACCTTTCTGACATTGGCTTTCGTAAGTTTCGGTTTGCTTGCTTTTGATGCGGAAGCCAAGCGCATGGGTGGCGGCAAAAATGTCGGTACGCAACGCTCGGTCAATCAACAACAAGCCACACCCAATCAACAGCACACGCCTGCAGCTGCACCTGCTGCAGCCACACCACCTTCCACCGGTAGCAAATGGGGCGGGGCACTGGCTGGTTTGGCAGCTGGCGGTCTGTTGGCTGCTCTGTTCATGGGTGGCGCATTCGAAAACATCAATATGACGGACATTCTTGTCATGCTGGCGCTTGCTGCCGCTGTCTTCTTTATCATACGCATGCTGCGCAAACCCCGAGCGGAAGAAGCTCCTGCCATGCAATATTCAGGAATGAACACGAACACTCAGCAAGGAGGGTTCAATACACCGCCATTTACACCGGCAGCAGATACCGTAGCAGCGGACTCAGGCACTTCCCATCGCCCGAGCATTCCTGCAGATTTTCAGGTAGAGCCTTTCCTGCGTCATGCAAAGGCATCGTTCATTCGCCTGCAGACTGCACACGATCATGGCAATGTCGAGGAAATTCGTGATTACACGACACCAGAAATGCTTGCCGAAATCAGCGCTCAGATCAAAGAACATGGCAGCTTGCAGCAAAAAACCGAAGTCATGTTCATCGACGCGCATTTACTGGAAGTGGAAACCACCGCTGATCTGGCTATTGCCAGTGTACGGTTCACCGGTCAACTTCGCGATGGCCCCAACGGCGAACCCGAAGCATTTGATGAAATATGGCATGTACAAAAGGATCTGAAAGATTCACAAGCCACCTGGTTGCTTGCCGGTATTCAGCAAATTTCCTAGATGTCTCGTTTCGTTAAGCTTTACTGATTCATCAGAAAAACCCGGCACCAAGGTCTGTTCAATATCGAACCCCGTGCCGGGTTGATCTTATTCACGTATGTATGCCCGATTGTCCAAGGTCGTCATGCTTCTAGCATTTGCGCTTTACACCGGATTGGTGGCAATCGGCAATCTCACCGACTACGGTTCGAATTTTTCCCTTGTTGAGCATGTCTTGCGCATGGACACGACCTTCCCGGATAACCGGGTTATGTGGCGTGCCATCGAATCGTCATTACTGCATCATGTCGTCTACGGATTCATCATTTTCATCGAGATCGTCATTGCTCTGCTATGTTGCATGGGTGGATTGCGGTTATTGCAAAATTTGAACGATCCCCTCGCATTCAATCAATCCAAAAGCTATGGCATTCTCGGATTGATACTGGGTTTTATCTTGTGGTTTACCGGGTTTATGACTATTGGGGGTGAATGGTTCCTGATGTGGCAGTCAAACGTTGCCAATAGCCAGGAAGCAGCATTTCGTCTCGTTGTGATTATCAGCCTGATGCTGATCCACCTTACGCAAATGGATGCAGAAAAACAATCGTAGCTAATACGACAGAATCACAACAATCGGCTTACGTCGCGAATGCATCAATCCCCGCTTGGGCAATCTGCGCGTCCTGAAACGAACGCACACCACTGACACCAATCGCACCCACGAATTGACTGTCGATCATGATCGGCAACCCACCTTCAATGGGCAGGGCTCCTGGTAAATTCAGATATCGCAAGCGTCCTTCCCCGATATTTTCTTCCCAAACCTTGGTCGGACGCCGAAACGCGATGGCAGCTTGCGCTTTTTCAGTGGCAACCTGAATGCTCCCATACTGGGCTTCATCCATGCGTTGCAGAAAAAGCAAATGACCGCCCTCATCGACTATGGCGATGACCACTGGCCAGTCGTTGTCCTTTGCTTCTGCTTCCGCACCCGCAGCGATTTTCCTGGCATCATCCAGTGTCAGTGTCAGCCTGTTCATGGTCATTTTCATTTCCTCCCGACAACACGATCAATCATTGCTCAAATCCCGGCGCCACCCTCAAATACTTCATGGCGCATCTGCGCTTGCGAAATGTTGCTACCAGGCGGAACGCTGCGAGTCAACCACACATTTCCGCCAATGGTCGAGCCTCGTCCAATGGTGATACGCCCTAAAATCGTGGCTCCAGCGTAGATCACCACATCATCTTCGACGATAGGATGACGCAGATTCCCTTTGACCAGCGCGCCATTCTCATCGACGGGAAAACGCTTGGCCCCCAGTGTCACAGCCTGATACAAACGCACATTTTGTCCGATGACGGCTGTCTCACCGATGACCACACCGGTACCATGATCGATGAAAAAACTACCAGCGATCTGCGCACCCGGATGAATCTCGATTCCCGTAACGGAATGGGCAATTTCTGAAATCATGCGCGCGATCAGAGGCACACCCAACCCATGCAGTACATGCGCCAGACGATAATGCATGATGGCCATGATACCGGGATAACACACCAGCACCTCGTCCACATTTCGCGCGGCCGGATCACCCTCATATGCTGCCTTGATATCGCTTTCCAGTAGCTTGCGAATCTCGGGCAATCGTTTGGCAAAATCTTGAGTAATACTGATCGACCGTTCGCGATCCTCGCTGCTCAATACTTCCAGACCCGAGTTGTAATGTAGCTCGTGCTGGATTTGTACCATCAATTCACGCAAGGTCGTATTCAGTACATGTCCGACATAATGATCGACTCCTTCATCGGCCAGCTCCGATGAGCCCAGTCGATTGGGAAACAACGCCGCACACAACCCCTCCGTCACGCCTACAAGGATTTTTCGCGCTGGTAAACGGGGCGGCCTGTCATGGCGATTGCGACGTTCCAAAGAAGCCATGCGCAAAGTACGCAATTCATCAACGATCTGATCCACATCCAGAAAAGTGGTGCGCAAAAGGATTTCACGCGTGCGCTTATGTGTACTCACGGTGTCGTCAAACCTTGTTCGTCAAACATGCCTTCAAACAGGATACTGCTCAGATAGCGTTCAGCAGAATCGGGCAATATCACGACAATGGTTTTTCCGGCATTCTCTGGACGCTGAGCATGACGCACTGCTGCCGCCACTGCGGCGCCACAGGAAATTCCGGCAAGAATGCCTTCTTCACGCGCCAACCGGCGCGCATAGTGAATCGCTTCTTCGTTACTGACCTGCTCCACGGCATCCACCAGCGACAGATCGAGATTATCCGGCACAAATCCGGCACCAATACCTTGAATCTTGTGTGGTCCGGGCGCCAGCGACATCCCTGCACGCTTTTGCGTCAATACCGGACTCGCCGTCGGCTCCACAGCCACGCTGGTGATGGCCTTGCCCTTGATCTGCTTGATATAGCGCGAAACCCCGGTAATCGTCCCGCCAGTCCCGACGCCGGCGACAAAGATATCGACTGCGCCATCTGTGTCGTTCCAAATTTCCGGACCCGTGGTCGTTTCATGAATAGCCGGATTGGCTGGATTCCTGAATTGCTGCAGCAGCACATAACGACCGGGATTGGAAGCCACGATTTCTTCCGCCCTGGCCAGTGCACCGCTCATGCCGCGTGCACCTTCCGTCAGTTCCAGCTTGGCTCCGAGAGCAATTAACAACTTGCGTCGCTCGACGCTCATGGTTTCCGGCATCGTCAAGGTTAACGGAATACCACGAGCTGCAGCGACAAAAGCCAGTGCAATGCCGGTATTACCGCTGGTCGGCTCGATGATTTCCTTGCCTGGCCCCAGCACTCCCCGGCGCTCTGCATCATCGATCATGGCCACACCAATCCGGCACTTCACCGAATACGCCGGATTGCGCCCCTCTATTTTTCCCAGCACCAATGCCGGTGCACCATCGGTAATTCGATTCAACCTCACTAGCGGCGTATGTCCGATGGACCGGGAATTATCTTCAAACCACTTTGCCATACCTGTTCCTCTAAACCCATACAAAATCTCCGAATCACCACTGGATGTCCGGAATCGATAGACTGCGCCCATCACTGCCGACAGCGCAAAGGACTGACTATAGCGCATTCATTCTCAAGCCGGAAGGCTTATTACCCGCAAGCCGGGTTTTATTGAACCTTCATAACTGAATGCGCACTCGGAGTATCATAGCCCTGCCGCAATTGAATATTTCCGGTCGAACTTGCATGCGTGGAGATTCCGATATGATATGGAGCGTTAAGAACTGGCATAAAAATCATATTCTTGAACAAGAGAAGATCCCGGACGCCCTATGGTCGAAGTTGATTCACATGCGCTGCTTGAAAGGACTGAATCAGGAGGAACTGACTCGTCTGCGGGAATATGCCACATTGTTTTTACACGGCAAGCAAATTTACGGCGCTCATGCATTGGAGATCACGCCTGTCATGCGGGTAACCATTGCCATTCAGGCTTGCATCCTGATCCTCAACCTGAGTCTCGAGTATTACGAAAACTGGATTGAAGTCATCGTCTACCCCGGTGATTTCTTGCTGGATTACGAATTCACCGACCATTTTGGCATCGTACACCATGTCCGAAATGCCGCTGTCGGCGAGGCCTGGCTTAGTGGTCCGGTCATCCTATCCTGGCAGGAAGTGGAGAACGGCGAGCATACAGGTCACAATGTCGTCATTCACGAACTGGCACACAAAATCGACATGCTGCACGAAGGCGCCAATGGCTGCCCTCCATTGCACACCAATATGAGTGCCCGCACCTGGCATCGGGTATTCAGCACAGCTTACGAGAACTTTTGTCGGCAAGTCGAACAGCTACAAGATACCGTGATTGATCCTTACGCTGCGGAGAATCCTGCAGAGTTTTTTGCCGTACTGAGCGAAGCTTTCTTTGAATCGCCGCTGGAGATTGAAACCCATTTTCCCGCCGTGTATGAACAGCTCGCGCTGTTTTACCGACAGGATACGGCTGCGCGCTGGCGTTAGGGAGAATCAAAAAATCAACCCCTGAAATGCCATGACAGCAACATTCTAAAAGCATCACCGCGACAAAACATAATGCCTGTATTCGCAATTCCCAACATGAATGTCCCGCAACCGTTCATCGTCAACACCACCTTCGAAATGCGCAATGAACACACGCATGGTTTCTTCATGAGCGACGATGAGCACCGACTGATCGGGTTGCGTAGCCAGCCAGTCGATAAAACGCAGCACACGCAGTTTATGATCCAGCAATGATTCACCTCCGTTGACACGTGCCCGAAGTGGGTCGTGGCTGGTGGCCGCAAAATAATCGCCTACTGATCGGCCATCAAAACCGGAACGCACGTCAGCCAGATCGGCGTGGATTTCAATAGGCGCGGCGTGGTGCCGGTTAATGATCTCCGCCGTTTCACGCGTTCGCGGCAACGGCGACACGAGAATACGCTGCAACCGCACTGCGCGCAGGGCCAGCGCTGCTGCCTGCGCTTGTGCCTGTCCGACCTCCGTTAAGTGCACATCGCGCAACGGATCATCATTGCACAAACCCAGATCGTTAAAATTCGTACGTCCATGGCGCATGCAATAAATGTCCATATCCATCTACACTTCGATGTAAAAACAGCTTTAAGCGTACCGCATTAGCCCGGTTTACCATCCACTCGGGCTCGCCAGTATATGGGAACAAAACGGAATGCCCACATGCCAAAGCAGCCTAACCAAACCAGCGCAGCTAGCAAGTAAAACACGGCTGCAACGGCGGGCACCAGATCGGCAAAAATCCGAATCACTGCCGTCGCCTGGAAACCCAGAAACAGTAACCAGATTGCACGATCCAGTTCAAGAGGCCTCCCTGAGTGACCCAGGGTCACGCGCGAAGCCATGGCGAGAATCATGCCGGAAAAGAATCCAATACCGAGGGCATGTAATGGTGCGAGTCCGAACAGGAGATCGCCCGATACAAAATAAATCAGGCTTTGCAGACCATACAGCAACATGGCGATGCTGAACCAGGCAAAAGAGATGTGCAGTACCGCCAGCAAGCTCACCTGGAAACTGCGTTGCAATTCCCAGCGATAGGACAGATACGCTGCACAGGCCAGCAATGGAAAATCAACCAACCACAAATAGGCCGCCAATCCCAGAAACTGTAGACAAGCATGGACGACGATACACGCCAGCATCAGCCACAGCATCCAGAAAGGTCGAACCATTTCGTAGTTATCCAGTACCCTACTGGAAAAGAATGGAATCATACGATGCGAAACGGTCAATACGATTGGTAGCAAAAACAGCCAGAGACCGGCCTGCCGCGCAAAATCCAGAAGCATGAAGTGTTCGGATACCAGCCAGAACAGATAAGCGGCCACGCCAAACCAGCCCATCAGCAAAGCCGCACTGGTCACGCGCGCATGGCGCTTGTCCTGTGCTTGTGCCGTCAGCAAGATACGGAACAGCACATATACCGCCACACTCCATCCAGTCAGCATCAATTCCACCCCCAGGATGACAAGCAGTTTGTGCGTCAGCAGTCCGGCATAAACCAGCACCACACCGGCAGCCATCAACAGGCCGGTGGCAACGTATTCCCGTATTCTGACTTTCTCACCGTTCATCCAGTTTGGATAGGTAGTGAACAGAAAACCAAAAATAAAGAATGGAAAAAAACCGTAGACCATCAAAAACGCATGTACCCACGTTGGCGCAACAGTCCACTGGGTCGCTGTGCCAACGAACCCATAACGCCCGCTCAGATCAAAAATCCACCACAGCACAGCCACGACACCCTGCATCGCACCGAACAGGAACAAACTACGGTGCGGCGCTGCCGTCATATGATCAAAAACAGTCTGTTGCTTACTCATCGCATATCCTCAAATGACAATCCATTCATAATTTACCAAACTATCCCTCTAATTTTTCAAAACAATCATTTTTCTTAGCTCGCTTTATTTGTTATCATGCCTGTCCTGTTTTTGGCCGATAACCGTCTACATGCTCAACATAGATCTGCATTGTCATTCCACCATTTCCGATGGCCTGCTCACTCCAACCCAACTGATTGATCGTGCTGCTGCACGTGGCGTAACTACCCTGGCACTGACCGATCACGATGATATCGCTGGATTGACCGAAGCCCGACAAGCAGCCGAGGCAAAAAATATCACATTTGTTAATGGCGTGGAAATATCGGTCAGCTGGCGCAATCGCACCATCCATATCGTCGGACTGAATATCGACACCAATCATGAGCCTTTGGTTCAAGGCTTGGCCGAGGTACGCGCAGGTCGTGCACAACGGGCCGAAAATATTGCTGCTGAATTGGACAAGATCGGCATACATGGAAGCCTTGAAGGTGCCTATGCGCATGTTGGTGAGCGGAGATTGATTGGACGCACCCATTTTGCACGTTTTCTCGTTGCACAAGGTCATGCCAAGGACGTCAAGTCCGTTTTCAAACATTACCTGGTCAAAGGCAAGCCTGGCTATACTTCGCACCAATGGGCCACCCTGGATGATGCAGTAGAATGGATCCAGGGCAGTGGAGGCCGTGCCGTCATCGCCCACCCGGGGCGCTACGACATGGGGAAAAACGTACTCAACGATCTGTTCGAAGCATTCTGCGCGGCCGGAGGATCGGCGATCGAGGTCATCACCCCTAGTCACACGCCGGATCAGGTCAGGCGCTTTGCTCTGCATGCTCGCGACAGGGAATTGCTGGTCTCCTGCGGTTCCGACTTCCATGGTCCAGGTGAGAGTTTTTGTGATCTGGGCCAACTGCCTGAACTGCCCGAGCTGTGCAATCCGGTCTGGCACGACTGGCCGATGCATAATCGAATCCCGGTGAACGCTTGATATGCTACTCTAACACCCCTTACCAGCAGACTTCTCACTTTACTGTGGCTCAGTTTTTTTCGATTCATACCCAAACACCACATTTACGCCTGATCAGACAGGCGGTTAACATCGTCCGTGATGGCGGTGTCATTGTCTATCCAACCGACTCCTGTTATGCACTTGGCTGCCAATTGGGCGATAAAGAGGCCATGCTGCGCATCCGCACGATTCGCCAGGTGGACGAGCGTCATCACTTCACCTTGGTTTGCCGCGATCTGGCGGAAATCTCCACCTATGCCAAAGTGGACAACCGTCAGTACCGCCTGCTCAAGGCCACTACCCCCGGTAGTTACACATTCATTCTGCAGGCTACCCGCGAAGTACCGAGGCGTATGCAGCACCCTAAACGCAACACGATCGGTCTGCGCATTCCGGATCACCCCGTTGTACAGGCACTGCTGCAAGAGTTGAACGAACCGCTGCTCAGTTCGACACTGATTCTGCCCGACGACGAATTTCCCATGAATGATGCCGAAGCAATCCGCGCCCGTCTCGAACATCAGGTGGAATTGATCATGGATGCCGGCTCCTGTGGCACCGAAATGACCACAGTCATCGATTTGACCTCCGATGTACCCGAACTGGTCCGTCCCGGCAGAGGCAGTCTCGAACCGTTTGGAATCGATCATGAATGACATCATTCTGGGCATAGCGATCTATGCACTGCCGGTCATTTTTGCCATTACCCTGCATGAAGCGGCACATGGCTATTTCGCCAAGCACTTTGGCGACCTCACCGCCTACAACGAAGGCCGCATCAGCCTCAATCCAATCCGGCACATCGACCCGATGGGCACCATACTGGTACCGCTCTCGTTGTTTGTCTTGAGCAAACTAACCATGGGCGCAGGTTTCCTGTTCGGCTGGGCAAAGCCGGTACCGGTCAATTTTGCCAATTTGCGACACCCTAAGCGCGATATGCTGTGGGTCGCCGCCGCTGGCCCGGGTGCGAATCTGGTCATGGCCTTGCTATGGGCGGCGCTGATCAAGCTCGCCATCATCATGCCCGACAGCAGTTTTGCCAAACCAATGGCACTGATGGGCATTGCCGGGATTGAAATCAATGTCGTGCTGATGGTTCTGAATCTGTTACCACTACCGCCACTGGACGGTGGCCGCATGGCAGTCAGCCTGCTGCCCCATGGCCTGGCATACCAGTTTGCCCGGATCGAGCCTTATGGTTTCATGATCCTGCTGGCCCTGATGTTTAGCGGTGTGCTCGGCACTATCATCAAACCAGCCATCACTTGGGCTAAAATAATCATTGTCACTGTTTTCGGACTTTATATTTAACACCGTTTCAAGCTTAGGATATCAACATGTTTGCTGATCGCGTTTTATCAGGTATGCGCCCCACCGGCAGTTTGCACTTGGGGCACTACCACGGCGTACTCAAAAATTGGGTCAAGTTGCAACAACAGTATGAGTGTCTGTTTTTCGTTGCTGACTGGCATGCCTTGACCACACATTACGATTCACCTGAAATCATCGAGCAAAATGTTTGGGACATGGTCATAGACTGGCTGGCAGCGGGTGTCGATCCATCCCAGGCAACCCTGTTCATTCAATCCAAAGTCCCTGCACACGCTGAATTGTACCTGCTGCTGTCGATGATGACGCCGCTAGGATGGCTGGAGCGCGTACCGACCTACAAGGATCAGCAGGAGAAACTGACTGAAAAGGATCTGAGTACTTATGGCTTCCTCGGCTACCCATTACTGCAAAGCGCAGACATCCTGATTTACCGCGCCAATCTGGTACCGGTGGGTGAAGATCAGGCTCCTCATCTGGAGTTTACTCGCGAAATTTCACGCCGCTTCAATCACCTTTACGGCAAGGAAGCAGGATTTGAAGAAAAAGCCGAGCAAGCCATCAAGAAATTAGGCTCCAAAAAATCCAAACTTTATACCGAACTGCGTAATTTGTATCAGGAACAAGGTGACGAGAGCGCTCTGGAAGAAGCCAGGTCGCTACTCAATGAACAGCAGAACCTGAGTCTCGGTGACCGGGAACGCCTGTTCGGTTATCTCGAGGGCGGCGGCAAAATGATTCTGACCGAACCAGAAACCTTGCTGACAGAAACGTCCAAAATGCCGGGACTGGATGGACAAAAAATGTCCAAATCCTATAACAACACTATCAGCTTACGCGAAGATCCCGAAAGCATACGCAAAAAGGTTCGAACCATGCCGACCGATCCAGCTCGGGTACGACGTAGCGACCCCGGAGACCCGAACAGATGTCCGGTCTGGCAACTTCATCTGGTTTATTCCGATGAAAATATCCAGGACTGGGTACAGCGCGGCTGCCGAAATGCCGAAATTGGCTGCCTGGACTGCAAAGCCCCCGTCATTGACATGATTCTGGCCGAACAGGCACCGATGTATGAGCGCATCAAGGAATATGAGGAAGATCCCACGCTGGTTCGCAATATCATTGCCGACGGCTGTGAGAAGGCCAACAAGCTAGCGGATGAAACCATGCGCGATATCCGCGAAGCCATGGGGCTGGGTTACTCCTGAATCCCGGTAAGCATGACCAGCACATGACCGTGTTCATCCATTGATTCGGGCAGTGAATCTCGTCACCGAAAATATCGACTCACCTCCTATCGCGACAATCTGCGGCGCTCCCTTGACAGAGATCCCACAGGATCTCTATATTCCGCCCGATGCACTGGAAGTTTTTTTGGATACGTTTCAGGGACCACTGGATTTACTGCTATATCTGATCCGCAAACACAATCTGGATATACTGGACATTCCAATGGCCGAACTGACCCAGCAATACATGACTTATGTGGAAATGATGCGCGCGGATCAACTGGAACTGGCTGCAGAATATTTGCTGATGACCGCACTGCTCATCGAGATCAAGTCGCGCATGCTGCTACCCAGTCCCAAAGTGGTCACTGAATCCGGGGACGAACATGATCCACGCGCGGAACTGGTACGCCGTCTGCTCGAATACGAGCAGATGAAAAAAGCCGCACTGCGTCTCAATGAGCTGCCGCTGGCGGAGCGCGATTTCGCCACCATTCAGGTATGGATTGAACAACAGGCCGCCGTGCATTTACCTGCAATCCAGATGGATGACCTGCGCAACGCCTGGGTCGCCATCCTGACGCGTGCCAAAGCCAATCGTCATCATCAGATCAAGCGTGAACTGCTGTCGGTCCGGGCTTACATGAGCCAAGTCTTGCGGACTTTGCGAGAACGCAAGCAGGTCGCATTTCATGAATTGTTCAGGCCGGATGCAACCGCAGCCGAAGTAGTTGTTACCTTCCTCGCCATATTAGAACTGACCAAGGAAGCCTTGGTGGATATTTCCCAGACACACGCTTTTGGAGTCATTTATGTCCGCAACATCGTCCAAACCGAGTCAGCCTGAAATTGCACCTTCTCTGGATTCCATACAGATCAAGCGGATCCTGCAAGCAGCCTTATTAACCTCCTCCGAACCCCTGCCAATAGGCGAATTACGCAAGCTGTTCAATCAGGAATTTGGTACTTCGTTACTCACGAAACTACTCGAAGAATTGCGCCAGCAGTGGAAAAATAGTGGTGTTGAACTGGTCAAGGTCGCGAGCGGATGGCGATTCCAAACCCAGGCCGAAATCCAGCCTTATCTCGATCGCCTGTCACCCCCCAAAACACCGCGTTATTCACGGGCAGTACTCGAAACATTGGCCATCGTTGCTTACCGGCAACCGGTGACACGCGGGGATATTGAAGAGATACGCGGCGTCAGTGTTTCTTCCTCAGTATTGAAGACACTCACGGCTCGCGGCTGGATTGAAACCGTCGGTCATCGCAATGTACCAGGTAAACCCGCATTATTCGCTACAACACCGCATTTTCTCGATGATCTGAATTTATGCACTTTGGAAGAATTGCCACCGCTCGAGGAAATGAAATCACTCATCGTGCCCCCTGATCAGAATCAGGAGCTACCACTGAATGAAACGGAGACGGAGACAGAGACGGAAACGGCTCCGCGATAATTCCCGGCTACTCGCTCAGCGGCTTGGCCGAACGATGATTCTCGATCAATTGTGGTGTCAGGTGCGGTGCAATAATTTGTACCAGCGTAGCAAATACCTTTGGATTACCGGCCACAATCTGACCGCTCTCCAGAAACGTTTGGTTACCTTCCAGATCACCAACCAATCCTCCGGCTTCCGTGATCAGTAATGCACCGGCAGCCATATCCCAAGGTGCCAAACCGATTTCCCAGAAACCATCATAACGTCCGGCTGCCACATAGGCCAGATCAAGGGCAGCGGAACCGGGTCGACGAATACCCGCCGTGCGAGGGACGATATCCTTGAACATGGCAATGTATGCATCGAAGTGCGTCAAATCCCGGAAGGGAATCCCCGTACCAATCAAACAATCTTCAAAACGCGATCGCTTGCTCACACGAATCCGGTGATCATTCAGAAAAGCACCACTCCCACGCGTAGCTGTAAACAGCTCATTGTTATTCGGGTCATACACTACCGCGTGCGTCAATGCTCCCTTATAACGTAAAGCTATGGATACCGAGTACTTGGGAAATCCATGCAGGAAATTGGTCGTGCCATCCAGCGGATCGATGATCCACTGATAATCCGACTTTTTGTGATCGCCCAAACGACCACTTTCTTCCGCCAGAATGGCATGGTCCGGATAAGCTGCTTGCAGTACTTTAATGATGGCATCCTCGGCTGCAGCATCCACTTCACTGACATAGTCACTGTGAGATTTTTTCGATACGGTCAGTACATCCAGATTCAACGACGCCTGATTGATGATTCTGCCAGCACGGCGAGCGGCTTTGACCGCAATGGTTAGCATTGGATGCATGATATGGATATGGATTAGAAAAAAGAAAAGAGCGCGATTTTAATATGAAAACATAACAAGCGCTCGTATTTATCCTTGACGGAATCTCTAATCCGGACAAACCCGGCTCTTGATCTATTCAGATCAATGAATAAAAAAACACCTCACACAGGGTGAGGTGTAAAGGCTTCGTACGCACTCATACTCTTCAATCGCGAACGGAACAAAAAACTGATTCGATACTACAAAACTGCCTTCTAGTTAGAATTTTTATAACAGTTCATCAACTGATCTGATTAACTCATTAAAAACCTATCCCTAAATAACCACCCACTGTCAGCCCTCCAAATTTCGCTCCATCAAGCGAGCCAGCAGTCAACTGATAGCGTGCATCGGTACCAATAAAGAAATCTTTCCAAATGTTATATTCCATTCCCGCTGCAAACATCACGCCAGGATCCAGATAAGTAACCGATTCAGATGGTGGACTGATAACATGAATAGCCAACCCAGCCGGGATAATCCACGGTCTTATCTTGTACTCAATAAAATGGTTGAATTTGATTTTAGGTGCCGCAGTCAAAGTGAACTGATTAACGGTCACACCGCGGGGATTTAGTGGAGCGCCCGCTAAAATACTAGGCTCGTTTGCCAATGCGTTACCGTGAACTCCATGTCCAAATTGTTTATATTCAAACATCAACTCGGCATCGATTTCTGTTTTAGGTATAAGTCCCCACGTATCTCTCGTTAATTGGAAATCGAAGCCAGCCCCGACATACCATGCGTTGCGATCAGCCTGATCCTGTGCACCGAGCGGAACAACACGACTTTCCAACGTTGCGCCATTGCGGTGTTCGTCACTACGTGCATAACCTCCGCGGAAAAATAGCATCTTCCGTCTCTCACCTATTCCTTCAACTGTGGAAGCAACTTTCTGTCTCTCTTCGACACGCTGGGTAGTCTGCTGTATTTGCTCTACTTTCTTTGTTGTCTGAGTTGATGACTCTTGAATTTGATCCACTTTTCTCGTAGTCTGCACAGACTCAGTTTTCATTTTGTTTAATTCAGTCTGAATTTGTTGCAGTGCATTTTCTAGCTGTCTAATACGCTGTGCGGAATCGGTTGCCAAAGCCTGTGGTGCATGCAATGCTGCCATAAACACTATCGAACCTGCAGCGATGCGTGAGGTGACGCGCATTCTGCCAAATATTTTTTCCACTTCAGTCTCCTTTCTATATTTTTTAATAGTTATTTTTATTATGTGGTTTTAAGTCGGAGTCCCATCATAGTTAAACGACAGCATGCTAACGTTGATCTACATCAAGCAAACCGTAATATTCATCTTTATTGATACACTCTGAAATGACCAGTCATATCCCCAACTCCTCTTTTCCACCACTGGAACATGCATTGAAGGACCCCAATGGTCTCTTGGCCGCTGGCGGGGACCTGTCTCCGGAACGCTTGTTAGATGCTTATAGCCAAGGTATTTTTCCGTGGTTCAATGAAGATGAACCGATTCTGTGGTGGAGTCCGGACCCAAGAATGGTCTTATTTCCTAACGAGCTAAAAATTTCGCCATCCATGCGCAAAACGCTTCGGAA
>WBZN01000824.1_pt1 | contig 20549 bp, 20 predicted proteins | sample 5204281 | NCBI WGS metagenome assembly WBZN01 (sample SAMN12344347, study PRJNA552823) | activated sludge metagenome | biome: Activated sludge suspended growth; feature: Nitrification reactor; material: Wastewater; isolation source: activated sludge from nitrification reactor of wastewater... | reverse complement strand
CCGCTTCCATTGATAAAATGTATCTCTTGATATACCAAAATGCCTGCAGGTGAATGCAATATTCACAGATTTAGTGGCATGTTCAAATACTTTGAGTTTGCGCGAGATATATCTCTTTGTGCTTGTAAATTCATTATCGACTCATTGAAAACAGTTTAATTTATCAAATTAACTAAAGTCGTAATATTCATAATTAAAAATAATGCTCCTTGACACGAAAAAACAGATCAAGACAGCACAGAAAAGCCAAGATGATGGATTAAAGAAGCTGACCAAGGAACTGAATGAAATAAAGACTGCCACTGATCGGCTCTATGAAGCCGTTGAAAAAGGATTGCTACCTCTAGATTCTTCATTGCAAGAACGATCTCACAAACTGAATGCAAGAAAACAGGAATTGTTGATTGCAGTGGCTGGATATCGCCGTCAGAAGCAATTCCCCGAGATCAAGCAAAATCAGCTTGAAGCTTTCACCAAGGCGCTAAGAACCAAGTTACTGGACAGAAAAAGCGGATTCGGTAAGGAATATTTGAAACTCTTGGTAAATGAAATTCGCATCAAAGGCAATCAAGCGGAAATTACTGGCAGCTATTCTGCGCTTGCTTACGCTGTTGACGAAACAAAAAAGCACTCTCTTGAAAGAGTGCCCAGTTTTGTACCGAATTGGCTCGCCGACCAGGGCTCGAGCCTGGCATCTGCAGATTAACAGGATCCTTAACCAGCTTGTTTTTATTAATATTAATCTCGTCAGTGCTCGCCAAAACATGCCAACAATCATCAGATTTGTCATGGAATTCTTATAAAAAGGTGCTTGGAAAAGAAAACGACTGGCAAAAAACTAAGTTAGTAGTCTAACTTTAGCCAGTCTGCTATTCTGATATATTCACAAATTAGCGAAGCTTTTGTGCACACTATGTTATTGGGTACAAATTAACACAGTCAATTTAGTTGTATTTTTAGTGTCTATTTTTAGGTTTATTTTGGGATATTGAGCATTCGCACTGGTTTTTTTCCGATACGAGCGTTCATACCAATCAGCGATTTTTACAGTTTGGTCAAAGTAACAGTCACAGTTCTCGACGGTTGTTGTTAGAGCTTGCAAATCTCCCGGAAATCTTCACCTTCGGGCACATATTGTTTCCATTCCTCCCGGGTAAGGTTGCGATGCAAGGTTGAGCATAGGATGGAGCATAAGGCGTTCTCATTTTCTAACAGTGTGGCATCCCATAGCCGCAGCGTCTTGTTATCACTACCACTGACGATGCGTGTACCATCAGGGCTGAACGCCACACTTGTAACCTCGCCCTTATGGCCGTGCAGAGGCTCTCCAATCGGCTCACCGGTGTTGGCATCCCATAGCTGCAGCGTCTTGTCATCACTGCCACTGACGATGCGCGTGCCATCCGGGCTGAACGCTACGCTTCTAACTCTGTCTTCATGGCCGTGCAGAGGCTCTCCAATCGGCTCACCGGTGTTGGCATCCCATCGCCGCAGCGTCTTGTCAACACTACCACTGACGATGCGCGTGCCATCCGGGCTGAACGCTACGCTTTCAACACTGTATTCATGGCCGCGCAGGGGTTCCCCAATCGGCTCACCGGTGTTGGCATCCCATAGCCGCAGCGTTGTGTCAAAACTACCACTGACGATGCGCGTGCCATCCGGGCTAAACGCCACGCTTGTAACCCAGCTTTCATGGCCGTGCAAGGGTTCTCCAATCGGCTTACCGGTGTTGGCATCCCATCGCCGCAGCGTCCTGTCATAACTACCACTGACGATGCGCATACTATCCGGGCTGAACGCTACGTTTGTAGTCCCGACATGGCCGCGCAGGGGTTTTCCAATCGGCTCACCGGTGTTGGCATCCCATAGCCGCAGCGTCGTGTCAGTACTACCACTGACGATGCGCGTGCCATCCGGGCTGAGCGCTACGCTATTAACCCCGCCTCCATGGCCGCGCAGGGATTTTCCAATCGGTTCACCGGTGTTGGCATCCCATAGCTGCAGCGTCTTGTCATCACTGCCACTGACGATGCGCGTGCCATCCGGGCTGAACGCTACGCTTCTAACTCTGTCTTCATGGCCGTGCAGAGGCTCTCCAATCGGCTCACCGGTGTTGGCATGCCATAGCCGCAGCGTCGTGTCAATACTGCTACTGACAATGCGCGTGCCATCCGGGCTGAACGCTACGCTTGTAACCCAGTCTTCATGGCCGCGCAGGGGTTCCCCAATCGGCTCACCGGTGTTGGCATCCCATAGCCGCAGCGTCTTGTCATCACTGCCACTGACAATGCGCGTGCCATCCGGACTGAACGCTATGCTTGTAACAATGTTTTCATGGCCGCGCAGGGGTTCCCCAATCGGCTCACCGGTGTGGGCATCCCATAGCCGCAGCGTCGTGTCATAACTTCCACTGACAATGTGCGTACTATCCGGGCTGAACGCTACGCTAGTGACACTCTGGTCATGGCCGCGCAGGGGTTCCCCAATCGGCTCACCGGTGTTGGCATCCCATAATCGTAGCGTCTTGTCATAACTTCCACTGACAATGCGCGTACCATCCGGGCTGAACGCTACGCTTGTAACCCTGCCTTCATGGCCGCGCAGGGGACGGCTTCGAAATTTACCGATGAGCAACGAAACAGCGAACCCAGTTGCTGCCGGTGTGGGTTGAACCTGTAATGCAAGGACTGCTAATAATGTTGCTTTGGTACGATAGTTTTGGGCATCAAGCTCCTTGCCTTTCATTGCCAGCAGTTGTGAAAGATACATTTTACGTTGCTGTGCAGCCTGCTTCAACGCTTCTCGTTTGCCTTCTTCAGATTCCTGTATTTTCTGACGGTGCTTTTCTTCGGCCGCCTTTACTTCTTGTTCAACTCGGTCTCGTTCCTCTAGGCTTGTATGGATAAAGCTTGCTTGCTGTGCCGATAGCGGCTCTGGCATGGGTGAAGAAAGCTTTCCTTCCGCTTCTTTCAGTTGCGGCCCTTGCAGCAGGTAGGCCGTCTGTTTGCCATGCTCATCATAGTCTTTAATGGCCTGATCCAGCCGTTGCCGCCACAGATAGAAGCCACGGTCTTCATTGAGCCAGTTCTTCAGCCGTGACCACTCACGAATCAGCGCCTCATGCGCCACTTCCACCGTGACCTGTTCGCTTGAAGGAGGAAACTCGCTCGCTTTATCCTGATCACGCTTAATTATGCGTTCACTGGCTTTGACCAGCAGGCGAAATCGGTAACTGGCAAATTCATCGATAATGGGTTTGGCTTCGGGTGGCAGAGCGGCAATGGCGACGCGGCGTCGGGTATCTTCCAACCCTTCATCAGCCCGCGCCAGACGAACTAATTGAGTGAATATGCGGCGCACCAGAGCGCCTTGACCTTCGGCCTCGCAGCGTTTGAACTCACGCTCCGCCGCATTGGCTATCGCCTGACGTATGCCGCCGATCGCCTGATATGCCGCATTGGTCAACCGATGACCCTGCCGTTTGGTATACAACTCCAGCAAGGCATGCTGCAATAGCGGCAGGCTTCCGGGTTCGTTCCCGGCATCCCGTAATAACAACTCCGGCAATCCGGGATCAAATTCAAGCTGTGCCATACGGGCCGGTTCGACGATAACGCGATGCAATTCTTCGTTGATCATCCGTCCAACAATGACTTGCTCTCGACTCAAGAGATCGCTGAAAGTTCGATTGGCTTCAATCGCCTGACTATAGAAATCCGCTCTTAATACGGGCACGAGCACGATTCTTTGCATCGACAGACATTCAATCAATTTCTCAATAACAGCGGATCGATCCTGTTGTGGCGTCAGCGTGAACAGCTCTTCAAACTGATCCACGACCAGCAACAAACGATGCATTTGTCCTTGACGTTGGAGAATGCGATCCAGCACTGAATCAAGACGGAGTTCGCCTGAGCTGAGCACCCGGGCGAGTTTATCAATTTCGATATCCAGCTCTGTATCGGTTTTGTCTGGGAATCGTAAGGGGCCTAATGCATCTGCCAAGCGCAGCCAAGGCTTTGCTCCGGGGGTGAACACCACTACATCCCATGTTTCATGAGGCGGCCGGCGGCGTCGTAGTCGCGGGATCAACCCTGCGCGGACAACCGAGGATTTACCGCTGCCCGATGCGCCAATGACTGCAACGAAGTTTTTGTGCTGTTCTGTAAGTCGCCCAACCAGATCGTCAATAAACGTTTCTCGGCCGAAGAAGAAGGGCGCATGGGCTTCGTCAAAGAATTCCAGGCCACGATAGGGATTGAAATCAATAACGGATACTGCAGGATTGTCTTCGGGGTTCGACAATGCCTCGACCAAACGTTGAAGGGATTGATCTTCGTGAAGATGTTCGCCACGCAGATCCAGCCACGTATTTAAGAACAGGAAGGATCGGCTGGTATCCGCCCCATCCAGTAATACTGGAATTACAGGAAACTGAGGATCATTGGCTTGCCGATCGAGGGCATAGCCAATTTCTTTCAACTGCCAGTTGCCGAATTCGGCGCCCACAAACACCGCTACTGCGAAGGAATCCTTGAGTGCTTGCTCTAAGGCTTGGGGCCAATTTTGGCCCGCCATGAGATTTTTCTGATCGAAAAACGTTTTCACGCCTTGCGCGCTCAAATAGTGCTGCACATCCAGAACCGCCTTCCGGTCACGACTGTTATAACTTAAAAACAGATGCGCAGAATCCATTCCCATAATTTTGCAGTACGCCACACAGTTTGATTTACATGCACATGTTGATCTAAAAGGCCATTTGTTGGAATCAAGCAGAGCGTTAAGAACGTCATGCCTTCTCGATACATCAACCGCTTTTAGTATTTTTGCATATTTGCGCCGTTATATGAAGTATATTTTTTTCTATAGCTCCTTCATAGCTGAATATCTGATTTCTCATGGAAAAACAACAAAAAGAGTACGGCAAGCTCTCACTTGATCAATTCCAGAAAATTGTCCGTAAGCTAGCTGAAATCCGCAGTCAATCAATTTGCAGTAGGGTAGGATGTGCGGATGCTGGGAAGTAGATCACGCCAGCGATAATTTTTACAAAAAATGGTATGAAATGACAAAATGTCGGTTTGCGCAGGCTCACTGAATTTTCTGAACTAACGGCGGAATATGAAAAAAACCGGTTGGACACTCATCATCGTTATGCTGACGCTGGCTGCATACCTCATCTTATGGCCGGTACCGATTGAGCCGGTGCGCTGGCAAGCACCTGTTGCACCGGGGTATACCGGAGTGCATGCGGTAAATAACAAGCTCGCCGGTATCCAGTTAATCGATCTGGGTGATGAAGCCGGGTCGGAGCATGTCGCGCTGTCGCGTGACGGCAAACTCTACGCCGCGATGGCCAGCGGCACCATTCTGCGCATGAATCCCGATGGCACCGCGCAAGAGGTTTTCGTCAACACTGGCGGCCGCGTACTGGGTTTTGACTTCGATGCCGCCGGTAATCTGATCGCAGCCGATGCGATCAACGGCCTGCTATCCATCGGGCCGGATCGCGCCATCACGGTTCTGGCCGATCAAGTCAACGGCGATCCGATCCGTTATGCCAACGCCGTAGCAGTCGCGGCTGACGGCAAAATCTACTTCAGCGATGCCTCAACACGCTTTGCACCCGCGCACTGGGGCGGCACCTTCGCGGCGAGCATCCTCGACATCATGGAGCAGTCGTCCACCGGGCGTGTTCTGGAATACGATCCCGCCAGCAAAACGGCGCGCATTGTCGCAAAAGGATTCAGTTTCGCCAACGGCATCGCGCTCTCGCAAGATGAAAAAACCCTGTTCGTCAACGAAACCGGCCGGTACCGGGTATGGAAAATCGCTGTACAAGCAGACAATTTCGATATCACGCAAAACTCCGGGCAAGCCACCGTTTTGCTCGACAATCTGCCCGGTTACCCCGATAACCTGATGCGCGGCCTGGATGGTAAAATCTGGCTCGGCTTCGCCAAACCGCGCAATCCGGTGATTGATGCCATGAGCGATAAGCCTTTTCTGCGCAAAATCACGCTGCGCCTGCCGCGCGCGCTATGGCCCATACCCAAGGCTTATGGTCATGTGATTGCATTCAGCGAAGATGGAAAAGTGATCGCAGATCTGCAAGACCCGGCGGGCGCATATCCCGAAACCACCGCAGTTACTGAAACGCACGACCGGCTGTACATCCAAAGCCTGCATGCAAAATGGCTAGGCTGGCTGGCGCGCGAAGAATAGAAGAAACTTAAAATCAGCGCGCTAAAACATAGCGACGGTACTCGGAATTACCGATGTGGATGTCGCGCAACTGCGCATCTACAATGCCGCCTTCAAAATAGGCGACAAATACCCGCAACGTTTCTTCGTGTGCAACGATCAGCAATGTCTCATCCGGCTGCACTTTTAACCAATCGATAAACCGCAGCACGCGCTGTTTGTGATCGAGCAGCGACTCCCCGCCATTCACGCACGCGCCGAGCGGATCATGACAGATAGCCGCAAAATAGTCTGCTACCGGCTTGCTCTCGAACCCCGAGCGGATATCCGCAAGATCCGCGTGTACTTCGATTGGCACGGCATGGTAGTGATTGACGATTTCCGCCGTCTGGCGCGTGCGCGGCAAGGGCGAAACGATGATGCGATCGAATCCCGCAGCGTGTAGCTCGCGCGCCGCCGATTGGGCTTGTGCGATGCCTGCCTCGGTTAAATGCACGTCCTGACTGGGATCGTCGTTACACAATCCCAGGTCGTTGTAATTCGTGCGCCCATGGCGCATGCAGTAAATGTTCATTTCACAGTCATCAATAAAAGGCTTAATGATTCTGATAGATTAGCTCGGAAAATGAGCCAATCGTATAAAACACTATCATGGGCAGCGGAATATTTTTGGAATCAGACCAAACGCCTCTTATGAAAATACAATGGTATTATTCTTAAATAATCATTTCCGCTGCTTCTCAAAGAATGTTTTTCCGAATGCACGTACGATCATGGTTGTGATGGAATCAAATTTAATCTGATCTAGCACAGCTCCAGAAAAATATTTTCTCAAGGATCTATTTCTATCCATGTGCTGCGAAAGCTTTTATCCTGAGTTTTAGCCAAATCTTTGCAATTAAGACCATTTATCGATTCCGATCCATCATCACTAAGGATCTGGATTGTCGATTCTTTCTTTGGATAAACAATCAAAGCCTCTGGATGTAATCCTCGGAAGTTAGTCTTGATGAATTCAGGTGCCTCGGTAAAATTACCTGACCATTGGTAAAGCTGAAAGCTGTCATTATCGTCATAAGATCCTGCGATAATGAAGTACGCGCCCTTGGTATCGGAGTATTCGATACTGCGTATGCCAAGCCCATTTAATGCCAGAAGTATTGGCTTGCCCAGCTTTGGTTTTTCATTTCCAGTAATGACTTCATGTGGATTCTCCAACGGGACTAGCAGTGCTTTTCCTTCCGGAATAGGATTTCGAAATCCGATCAGCAGGCTGCCTTGCGGGGTTCTGGTTAACCCTTCAATGTTGAGCGCATTCTTGGATTCTGGAGCATTTTTTGCGGCTTCCCCTAGATTGAAGTTCTTTAGTTCTGCGGCATCTTCAAGTGCCTTAACTAGGCCCATAAACGGTCTGCCAATAGGTTTCAAATTGAACTTATCGCCGATGATTTCGATTTCGGTCGCAAAGAGGCGATGACGATTAGAACGTTCCTTACCTTTTTTGTTGGTGCCGTGTGAACTGATCCAGTAGATGCGATTTTTAATGAGGGTAGCTCCCTCGATATCGGCTTCCGGGTGTTTGGGGTCAATTTGCAGAAATGAAGAAAGATTCCGCGAGTATATGGACTCATCGAAATTGTTGCTCTTGTAGATCCTCAGTGTGTTGTCTTCATCGTTAGCGACAACAAAGAAATCAGATCCGACAGGGACTGCGGCGGATGCATCGCACATGCCGGCATGTCTGAGAATGGGTGCGAGAGAGCTTGCAGTAACAGGCAGAACGGATAGCGCAAGAGCTGCAGCGACAAAAGAAATTGCTATAGGGAAAAGTTTTATAGTCATAAAATATCCTATAGATTGTGGAAATACGAATTCGCGCAAACGCTCTTAATGAAATCAATGTTTCTGGTATTTAATGGTTTATTGGATATCATGACGCGCTCACTACCAGATAGAATTTACTCAATCAAATTTTTCTCGTTCTTTTATTTTTAAGCGCCTCTATTAGGGTTAATGCAACTTTTTCCCCGTCATAGGTAATAGCTACATCTTTACCCGCAACAGGCTTGCCATCAACAGCACTTAACTGATGCACAATATAATCTTTGTTGACTTGCTGATAAAAAATAGCGTTCTCTTTATCAATATGAATAATTTGTCCTTCATACTGATTTTTGTCGACAGGTGTTTTAGCTAAGTAAATATTGTAGACACCCGGCTTGATCCCTTCTTCAACCTTTTTGATCGTACCAACCGTTTCCCATTCATTATTATTCTGGGTTTGTAGGATCTTTTGTCCATTCATTACGACCATTCGTAACTTTTGTGCTGTCGTCATTTCAAATTATTTGTCAGTAAGATTGAGAGTACATTTCAATTATCCTGCTTCTTGCTGACCGGCAACTTCATTCAGAATTTTCATCAGATCGAAAGATTCAGATCTTTTCATGCCATGCAAAAAGGCGATCAATTGCAGCGCACCGCTGCCCTTGGCTGAGAAACTGCCATCTTGCAATGCTTTGATGGTGAACTGAACGATGTTGGAGCAATTCCTGCCTTGCTCAAAATAGTTTTTTATTTTGTTTTGAAGAAACGCTTTATGATCACTCGATAGATCATGCATTAAATCCTGTGGCTTGCGTTTGTCTTTTTTAATGAGATTGTAAATAGAATCCAACAATGAATTCGGCGTGCTTTGTTTTTGATCGTTGCTATTAGTTGTCGTGGTTTCTGATTCACCTTCAGCATTGAAAGCTTGATCGTCCGCAGAGTTAGACGGGAGTGTTTTTTTCAACTTTAAGAATTGACTGAATTGGTAGACATCCAATCGGGAGATTTCTTCTTGTGTACTAAGTGCCAGCCAAGTGATTACTTCTTCTTTATGGGCTTTATACAACCTGGTTAAATCATACAGAGCTGTGACATCGGTGCAACGCCCTGACCGATACGCATCTGCGAGTGGATCGGGTAGATCAAGGAGTGTAGCGTGCATGGTAATGTATGGATTGGTTTTACCGATGAGTCTGGCAACTTCAGACTTGGTTTTGCCGCCCGCCAGTTGTCGTCCAATAAAGTCAGCGATTTCTCTGGAGGTTAAATCATCTCTTTGAAGATTCTCGATCACCTGATCAGCTTCGCTGTAATCGGTATCGATGAAGGCAGGAATCTTGGTTAATCCGGCCTTGATGCTAGCGCGGTATCGTCTAGCGCCATGATTAATAATATAGGCTCCCGGTTTGTCCACATCGGGGCGTACCGATATCGGCGATTTCACTCCGCGTAATTTAATCGTTTCTGCTAATTCTCGTAGCGTTTCTTGATTAAATTCTTTTCGGGGTTGATGAATATCTTCGCTGATTAATGAAATATCGATTTCTGTTGCACCGATAGGAGCAATATGCCCTTTTTTCTTGTCCTTTTTTGTTACTTTCATCGTCATCGTGTGCTTAAATGATGTTCGTTATACTGGGTTCTATCGGGCAGAAATATTTATTGGTATTGAATTATTCTACCATCTTATGATTAGGAAGATAGAGACAATAGAAATAGCAATCACCAAATAAAATCGCATGAAAGGGGGAATTCTTGTGCCCTCGGTATTTCTTTATTGTTTTTCTAATTGAGTACATTGTTGAATGTGTTATCTCTGATAAGAGAGATTTTAATCATTTACCTATTTATTCTCAATTCATATTATTTTGATAGGAATCAATCCGGTATTTGTTTGTGTGCTTTATTTCTACTGTAAATCTATTATTGATAATCATCTGCAGAATCAGTATATAACGAACTTAATGTTTAATTTCTTATTGAATTGATAAACCTATGTCTTTATTTTAGATTAAAATGACCATAAGACAATGACACAGCTTACTTAAGCTGCTTAAACCCTGAAAATATAGGGCTATGATATGCACAATTTGATACTCATCACCAATATTTTGCGTATTCTTGATGAAAAGGATATGACCAAATCAGAATTGGCAGAAAAAGCAGGTGTATCCATCTCTTTTTTTACTGACCTGACCAACGACAAAGCTAATCCATCACTTAGAATTATTGAAGCAATTGCAGAAGCATTGGAGACACCGTTGCCAATGTTGCTGGAAAGTTCTGATATGAGTATGGCTGATCTTGAAGCATTAACCAATCGAAAGCTAAAGCACTTACCCAAAGGTTTTATCTGGAAAGGTGGGGTACTCAGTGAATATGAAGCTTTTCAGGTTGAGCAATGGGACAAAAAGAATAGAACATTCTTGTTAAAAGTAAGAAGTAAAAAATAAAATAACCGATAAAAAGTGATAAAATTTGTTACTTCAAATTGAATTACGTTATATTGTAATGCCATGTGTAAGTTTCAGGAGTGTGCTCATGACATCGCAAGATCCTGAGACGGTTGAAATCATGGTCAATGCCGATGGCCGAATCTGGCAAGAGAAACTGGGTCAAAAGATACAACATATCGGAAATATTCAAACTGCCCAAGTTGAAGCAGTCATCAAAACGGTCGCAGGTTTCCACGGCAAAGAGGTCAATCGATTCAATCCGATGATTGAAGGTGAATTTCCGCTTGATAATTCACGCTTTGCCGGTCAACTGCCTCCCATTGTTTTATCCCCCACCTTTGCCATTCGTAAAAAAACCTTCGACGAACCGGATAGTACGCGCAAGGTCGCTTTAGAGAGCGACGAAATACTGTGGAGTAGCGACATCATGAGCGATCTAAGAGGCTCAGCGCCGAGCTAAGGGACAGTCCAAATCGGCGCAACAATGCTAAGCGGCGCTGGTTGAAGGCGTCCAGTTCAGCGCAACGCGCTGAACGTGCTTGAGCGACTTGTTAGGCATCTGTTTTCTCACCATCAACTGACTCAAAAAATTCTTTCTGGTTGAAAACCATAGTTTTTACCTTTTCAGGGTCATGCCGACAAGAGAATGATAGCTCTAACGCGGAGCCTCCCAATTGTATAATTATCTCAGAGATAACTTCACCGCAGAGCTTCCATGCAGAAACAGCGGCCTCTAGCAACTCTATGCTTAACTCAGGGAGTTTCCACTCTCGACGAATCATTGGCGAAGAGTCGCAATCTGGCCCAACTGCATACCTGATGATTTTATTTTTTCTTAGTAAATACTTAAATTTTTCGTATGCTTCTTCTGTCGTTTCATATGGCTCAACCTTAAAACCAACAGCTATTTTTATGCCACGCCCTTCAGTAGTTCCAGCAACTCCATAGCTTAAAATGTTAAGCATTCCTTGATGGACTAAAAAGTTACGTTTTTTGTAGAGCGTAGACAGTAACTCGTTTGAGTTTAGACTATTTATTAACGGCTTGAGTACTGCGCTGTATTTCCTATGATTTTGAAGTTCCATTTTTAATATTTGGGGAATTTCCTTAATAGCTCGAATAAATGAGTTAAACGAATATCTGAAACGATCCGGCGAATGATAATTAGCTTCTATCTGGTGAATATGCCAATGACATTCATTCCAGCGATCTAATGCGGCTTCAATATGTGAATGCGGACAGGACATAGATGCCTAACGTTTGAGTTCAGCCGCCACCGGAGCGGCGAAGCCGCGGAGGGAACCCAAAGCGCAGCTTTGGATTGTCCGCTTGACCGATGGATCGGGCCTCATCAGCTACCCATCGAAGAACAGAGTTCAACCAACGTGCCGTCAGGACAGCGAACATACGATACAACCTGTCCCCAAGGCTTGGTCTCGGGTGCCTTTCTCTCAACAATGGCACCACAAGACAACGCTTTTGCATGAGCTACCGAAACAGATGAACTAACGAACGCGACTTCAAAACCAAGTGATTGAGTCGAAGAATTTGCAGGAACAAAGCCAGAGGGAAGCTTGCTATTCCCCAGTTCGAGCGATGGAAAAGCCAAGGTTGTTTCACCTGTGTTTAGCTCGCCGTAGTCGCCGGATTCGTGAAGGAAACGAAGTGATAAACCGAACGCTTTTTCAAAAAATGCAATAGATGATGAAACGTTTGGTACATAGATGATGGTGTAACCAAATTTCATGGCGACTCCTATTATGACGCCTAACTAAAGTTAGAAAGATAGTACTTTTATTTATTAGATTTACCGAGTCAATATTGGTGGATTATTATCCAATATAATTATATGGATATCATGTTAGTGCTTTTTATGAGAACCTAAAAAAATGCGGATGAATAACCCTCGAATACTACTGGATCAGGTGCGCGAGTGTATACGCGCAGACACTACTCCATTCGCACCGAGAATTCGTACGTCGATTGGGCGAGTCTGTCAATCAGCATCTAATATTGGTCACTTTTAGAATATATTATTTTCAATTACGAAATTTATTATTCATACAGAACAATGGAATGTGAATTGATGCTGATAATGCTGATAACCGGAAAGTTTTCAACGCTGATTGACAGATGAGAACTTGCTGCGGCTATGAGCAACCCGAGTGGCATAAGAAACCTAACGTTTGAGCTGAGCCACGAGCGCCATGTCGGTGCGAGTCATCTCCAGCGAAGGGTTAGGCCCCTCTCTCACTGGGCGAGTGATACAGAACATTGCTCCAGACACAAGGCCCAAGGCGCTCAATGGTCTTCTGCTTGGCGGCGACCGGATCGTCCGGTGGTAGAGCGTTAAGCTCTGATGCAACTCTCCTGATGCTGTCCATTGGATCTCCCTGGAGCATTGAATGGAACGCTTGTGCTTTGACATGGAGCTTGCCTTCTGGTGGGTCTTCATCGTCGAACATTGAAAGGTACTCGCCCAACTCAAGCAAGAAGTACGGATGTTGGTTTTCCGGACGATCAAGAAAGGACAGCGCTTCATGGAAGACAGAGCGAGCCGTTGGCTGAGTCAACATCGCGTAGAAGTCGCGTGCTCGCTGTAAGCCAACTGAGAATGGAGCGGCAAGTGCAAGAGGATGAGATGGGGCACCTTGCTCCGTGCGGAACTGCCAGATGTTTGATAGACAAAGCTCTGGCGAGCCTGCAACTAGCAGGGCATACGTAAATGGAATCTCGTAGTTGCATTCCGAGAGACCCACTAGCTTGCGCAGCGTGCCAGAGTTCGCGTGCCTCGGAATGAGATCGGTTGCGAAAAGATATGTTCGATTTGCCATGTTCTGTCCCTAAGGGGCTTAACGTTTGAGGTAACCGCCCACGCCGTTGTGGGCCAGCTTGAGCGAAGGGTTAGGTTTCACCAGAGCTTCCACCAGGACTTGCGTTGCATTTCGGCTGGCGCCGGTGGTAGGGCTGAGGCTTCAGGCCCATACAAGGTGCGGTACTCACGGGCTGTATAGCCAGGGTCCAGGGCGGCGGAATTATTGTTTCGCGCGTCGTGATCCAAGGCCTCTGCGGGGCCGCCGAAAAACTCCTGAAAGGTGTATGGAGGATAGTCCCCATCAATGAACGCCAATCGCTTGATCAGCGCAATAGTATCTGACGTTCCGAGCAAGCAGTTCGCCAATGCAGCCGCCTCTTCGTTTGGATCATTCAAGAAAAGAACCTCGACCGGATCAATGGTCAAGTATTGAAACGGTAGATCGGCGAGTCCTTCCATAGCGTACCGCCAATAGTCCTCTGCGATAACAGCGTTACCGACAATCGCAATGTACAGAGGCAGACTATCCGATAGGTGTTCTCGTGCTGCGGAAACTGTGGTGCATGGTAAGGATAGACGCAGAACATCAGAGCTCGATGGGCCAGTCTTGTACTCCACTTCCACGGGGTGCAGATCAGCCGTGCGAAAGCAACAGAGCCAAGGAACTGGAATGCGATTTGCAACTTGCCCGATCTCGACGTAAGAAGCCCCAAGCGTGCGACGAGCCTTCTCTAACTCTCGCCGATCGCACGACAGAATTTCTGTGTTGAGGAGGACAGCGCGATTGGACATGTGGAACCTAACGTGCAAGCTCAGCGGCGCACCGCTTGTGGCGCGTCCCCTGGAGCGCCATGTTGGGCGTCTACGCGTTGGATTTCATAACTTCCATGAAGCACCTTGACGTACCGTTTCCTCAGCTTGAGAAAAGGTGCCTCAATAAAGCGAAAGCTCACATACCCAGGAATTATCATCAGGACAAAGAAGACAACAGACCAGAGACATGCCATATAGAAATTGGAAATATCCATGACTCGCTCATTCACAAACCGGGCTGCGTGAAACACCACGAAGAAATGGAGAAGATAGATTGAGTATGAGTATTCTCCAATACGCCCGATAAACTTGGAAAATCCCGATGTCGAGTGGGAGAACGAATTGTCATACCAAGCGATACCTATGGCGTAAGCGATACCTTCGATTGTCGGAAGAATTATCCAGAGCGGACTAGGGGATGGGTACGAAGGATTCTGATAGAAGCCTCCTTGAAAATCAAAATACCAATACATCATCATAAAGGCTACGATTGTCAGTAGAGCAATGACATGACGGTGGGCAATGAAAGAACGGAACTGATAGACGAGCATGCCTAGCGCAAACTGATCGATTCGGCCAATAATTGTCCAGTATGCCAATGACTGGATTTCACCTTTCACGTGATAGAGAAGCAAACGCAATGTAATAGCCGCAACAATGATGGAAAGGGGCCAAAACTTCGATTTTGCTAGCATCCAGAGAAACAGAGGCAGAATTATGTAGTAGTGGAACTCCACCGTAATTGACCACCCCCCGTTGGGGAGGGACGGAAATAGAGCACCTTTGACAATAGAGTAGGCATAACTGGAAAGACTCTGACCGTTGACAAACTTCGTGATGCCTACAATCAGAATTACAACCGCAAGAAGCGGGAGTAGACGCAGAATACGGTTCCAAATAAACGCCTTGTAATCAATTGACTTGCCATCGAGAAGCTTCGCGAACAAGTAACCACTGAGGGTCATAAACAAAGCGACACCAGTGTGCCCTTCATCAAGGATAGAGAAAGGGAATAGTGCTGGAACATAGTCGAATGCTACCGGGTAGCCATTCGCTGCGTGAGTGAAATGCCACACAAAAACGATAAAGGCAGCCAAGGCTCTGACGTGGTCAAGAGCGATGAAGTGTACGCCAGATGATGATCTCATATTGTCCTAAGTCAGTTTTCACTGCGGAGCGATGTCGTTCTGTGACACCCAACGTGTAAATTCAGCGGGCGCTGAAAGCGGTCCGCTGGAATGCCGGGTTAGGAAGCTTTGCGGCAGACGTCAAGTGTCTTGGTGAAACCGCTGATCTCCGGAATATGCTTTCGCCAAGCCCGTAACACCGACCAGTAGCGTGCACCGCCGACGGCCGGCGGAGATTGAGCTGCAATGATTTTCTCCTTTTGTACCCAGTAGTTCATGATCTTGGCAGCGCAGGTGATATTCACTTCAGGATCATGCAAATCCTCGGCTTGCTGAATCCCGCATCTATAGACTTTTTGGTTCGCACTTTCCTTAGATATCTGCAGAAGGCCACGGCTGGTGACGTTTACTCCGGCAGCATCAGTAATATTGGGTTCGACGTACTTCGTTTCTGGCTTAAAGTTGCTTTCAGGTCTAGCCATTGCTGAAAGAAGGCCGACCCAAAACTTCTGCCGTTGTGACGCATCTGCCGTCTCGTAAGCAGGACAAAACAACGCAATGTCTTTCGGTGTAGCTGAGTGCAGTTCAGTGGAGCTGACGGCCTTCTCGGCCGCCCTTGTCCAACTACCGTCCTTGTTCACTGTCTTCCACGCTGCATAGTCCTGAGCGTGTGCAGCGAAGGACAAAGCAGTTGTGGCAACGAGTATAACCTGAGCAGTACGCATTTAAGCTTCCTAACGTCTGACATAACCGGCTGGCTGGAGGTGGACAAAACCCGCTGTAAGCCAGTCCGTGTTGATGGAAGTGTTAGCCGCCATTTGCTCTGCCTATGGTGAGACTATATTTTGGGGCGTTCTTCTTGTCGTTGAACTCCGGCAAAGTGCCATGTCTTTTTACGAACCCTGCAAAGCAATCATATTCAAATTTTGCGACCTCACCCATAACGATTAGGTCTTGGGGATGGTTTGATTTTACGTTGCAAGCAAATGATGCTACAGAAACAAAAAGATTATCAATAAGTTGTTGGTGGTTTTGATGTTTGTATCTGACTCGATCAGCACCGCCATGTCCAGTTTTTCCGATTATCGTGTTGTCAAATTGCTTTAGTCGAGCCCGCAGGCCGCCAGCAGAGTTTGTCATTCCGATATAGATGATTTGTTTCACCCATTCGAAATTACTGGATGGCTTAAAGTAATTGTCGGCAAGAGCGCAGACATAAACTCCAGGATATTCCATATCACTGAGAGAGTTTCTCTCCAGCCACTTTATCCATTTTGTAAATCTTTCCTCGTACACTGGCGATCCTAAGTAGCTAGCTAAAATTAGAAAGATAGTATTTTCATTTATTAGACTTACCAAGTCAATATTGGAGGATTATTATCCAATATAATCATATTGATATAATGCTGGTGCTTTTTATGAGAACCTAAAAACGCGGATGAATAATCCTCCAAAACTACTGAATCGGGTGCGCGAGTGTATACGCGCCAGACACTATTCCATTCGCACCGAGAATTCGTACGTCGATTGGGCGAGGCGGTTTATTTTGTTTCATGGCAAGCGGCATCCGAAGGAGATGGGAGTGCCGGAAGTAGAAGCATTTTTGACGCATCTTGCAGTTGAGCGGAATGTGGCTGCATCCACGCAAGGGCAGGCGAAAGCAGTCTTGCTGTTTTTGTATCGGGAAGTATTGAATATTGATTTGCCATGGCTGAAAGAAATAGTGGAAGCAAAAGCGGCCAAGCGCTTGCCGGTGGTATTGACGCCGCGCGAGGTTGCGGCGCGGTTTATTTGCCCAATGCCTTGGAGCGCAAGTATCCGCATGCCGATAAATCATGGGGTTGGCAGTATGTTTTTCCTTCGCCGGCGCGTTCGATAGATCCGCGCAGTGGTGTGACGCGCCGCCATCATCTGTATGAGCAGTCCGTGCAAAAAGCCGTGCGCATTGCAGCGCAGCGCGCACAAATCAATAAACCGGTTTCTCCGCAGGTATTGCGTCATTCCTTTGCCACCCATTTGTTGCAGAATGGGTACGATATTTGCACGGTGCAGGAGCTGCTGGGCCATAGCGATGTTTCGACAACGATGATTTACGCATGTTTTAAATAAGGGCGGCAAAGCGGTTGTAAGTCCGCTGGATAATCTTTAAGTTGCGCAATAAAAATCTTTGGTCGGAGTGCTTTAACGTGCTTGACCGGTTTTTGCAGGATTCAATCCTATCGCGGCGATCAGCATTCCAAACAGTACTAGTCCGGCAACTATTGGAAATACGTGCAAATAGCTGCCGGTGATGTCCTTGATGCTGCCGGATAGCAGTGTTCCGAGGATAGCGCCGGCGCCGTAGGCGGTAAACACTACGCCGTAATTCTGTGCATAATGGAGTTTTCCAAAAAACATACCGGTCGCGGTCGGCGCTATTGCCAGCCACCCGCCCAGGCACATCCACAGCACGCAGAATGCAAACAGATACAGCATGGAGTTGCCTTGTCCGAAAAAGAATAACAGCAAAGATGCGCTCAGGGTCATCGCAAACGAAATCACTGCGGTGTGCTTCGGGCCGAGCTTATCGGTTAACGCGCCGAACAGCGGCCGCCCCAGTCCGTTGAATACCGCAAACAACGACACCGCAAGTGCTGCGGTGGTCGCATCCAATTGCGCCACTTCGGTGCCAACCGGGGATGCAATGCCGATGGCCATTAATCCCGCCAAGCAACCGATGGTGTACGTTGCCCATAACGCATAGAAACTTGTGGTTTTCAACATGGCTTGCCGGTTTAAGCTCAAAGCGGGCGGTACCGGTGCGGCGTTCAGCGTGTCAGATTCAGCAGGACTCCATTCACCCGGCGGGAAACGCAATAACTGCGCCAGGAGGGCGATGACGATGGTGAATGCAATACCAAGATACAGAAATGTATGCATGATCCCGATCTCCGGTTGCAAAATCATCGCTTTCATCAGCGGCGCGATCAGCAATGCCGATACGCCAAACCCCATGACTGTCAATCCGATCGCTAATCCGCTGTGGCGCGGAAACCATTTGACCACGACGGCAATCGGGCAGCCATACACGATGCCAACTCCGGCGCCACCGATAACGCCGTACAACAGTACTAAAGCGGCGATATCCGCAGAAAAACTCGCTGCGATCCACCCGGCTCCTGCCAGTAAACCACCGAGCGTGGCTGTCATTCGTGGCCCCCAACGCTCGATCAGATTTCCTGCCAGCGGCATCGTAACGGCAAATACCGCTAGAAACACCATGAACGGATACCCGCTCTGGCTCGACGTGATTCCCCACAAACTTTCCAATGGTTTTCTGAAGACACTGAAGGCATAAATCGATCCTAGGCAAATATTGATCAACAATCCGATCGCCACAAACACCCACCGGCCTTTTGCTGCTTCTATTCCGAATAATTTCAAATTGTGTTGAGCCATTTCAGTCTTTTTATGCATTTTTTGTTTTTTAACTTGGGATTTCTCGTAGTTTTGCCACGGAGAACATTATAGTTTGTGTTTTTGAAGTCAGCACAGCGAGCCGTTTTTAGTTTTCTGCGCAGTAATAACACGCGGTCTTGCTGCAGGGTGCGCGGAGCGAATTTATTCGATGCTTTCTGAAGTATGAGGGCATTTTTGATGATCTTACCGGTTCTTGGACTTTATGGGGCATTAATCCAGGTGATAGCTGCAGTCACTGCAATGGGAAACTACGATATTTACTGGTAAAGCAGTTAACTGGTGTATTACATTGTTCACTGCCAAGAGCAATAGATATCGCGCTTGGCAGCTAATTGTGAGATCAAATGATGAGAAGAGGATTCTTAAACTAACGGCAATTACAAGACACCGGCATTTTCAATATTGCTTGGTTGAAGTTTTGCTGAACGATTCAACGCTTCCAACGCCAATTCCAAGACGGGCATTTGCTTACTTATCAGACGGACTTGCAATGCATCCGTCAGGGCATTCAAGGGTGCGCCACCCTGGTAACTGAAGCGGATGGAAACGTGATCGCCTTTGGAAACTTTGATGGATTCGGCTAACGGGAAGACGATGTATTGCGTGTGCCAATCGATGGTGCTGCACGTTGCCATATTGATGGCCAGTAAATTCTTGGTAATGACCCGCAAGGCATTAAGTTGACCGTCTTCGGTAATCAGAATTTCCCCGTCCCATTGGCAGGTTTGGCTATACGGCTCGGCATAAGCCAGTAATTGGAATACCTCGGGATCTCCCAGGCCCTTACTGCGTTCCTGAATGGCGTAAGGATTCTGGAATTGAATGGTTGGAGCGTAAAAGCCTGCAAAGTGAAAATCGTGTTGTATGGGTTGGATTGCCTGAATACTCGCTTCGGGAATAAAGACAGGTAATGGTCCGCCAAATTTCTTCAAGTAGCGTTGTTTGAACGAATCGATCACCGGCATTTGCTTTTCGCGTAACAGACCGGTATGCAGCATTTCACAGATCACCACATCGACCGGTTCCGGCGGCAGGTAATGCATGGCATCGGCCTGAATCACTTCCACTTTGTTTCCGTTACTGTTTTGCGCCAGCAGATTACGCGCAGCACTAATCAGTTCCGGATTGCGTTCGATACAATAAACTTTCTGCGCTTTTTGTGCGGCAAAGAATGATTGCACGCCGGTGCCACCACCAAGCTCCAATACCTTGGCGCCGGGTTTGACCACTAAATCAATCGCATCTTTAAAGCCTTGCATGCGGACAGTATCATTCAGCATATTGTGATGATAATGCAGTGGTATGAATTGACCGAGTTCCAAACTTTCATATTTAATTTTCATAAGGATTCCTGAAGGTTGCATACTACCGGTTTATAATGAATTACTGACATAATTGACAGCAATGATCATGCCAGAAGGAAGCAGGGTATATACAGCCTGTGTTATAGCGTTTTCTGTACTGAATTCCTTAGCGCAGAGAAACAGTTAAGCCGGCAAATATTGCCGCATGCGTTGAATGGGGGAAATTGCGATGACAGGACCAACGATTATCTGCCCAAACTGTAAAACCGAAATCAAGCTCACCGAATCATTGGCGGCGCCGTTGATCGAATCGACGCGTAAGCAATTCGAGCGACGGCTGGCACAGAAAGATAGTGAAATTCAGCAACGCTAAGCAAGCCATGCGTGACAAGGAAAAGTAATTGGCTGAACTGTAAAGAACGAGATTTAATCTGACATTTCTGTTTAAAATTACTTTTGAAAGGAAGTCAGATGAATATTGAAACTGGACATAAAATCATTAAGAATAAGATTGGTTTGCTAAAATTGTCAGAAACAT
>WBZN01000823.1_pt1 | contig 20561 bp, 21 predicted proteins | sample 5204281 | NCBI WGS metagenome assembly WBZN01 (sample SAMN12344347, study PRJNA552823) | activated sludge metagenome | biome: Activated sludge suspended growth; feature: Nitrification reactor; material: Wastewater; isolation source: activated sludge from nitrification reactor of wastewater... | reverse complement strand
CGGCGTACCTTAGCGCTGCGACGCAAAATGTTTTATGCTAAACAATTAACAAACTCAAATTTGATGAGCTAAACCATCTCTTAATCTAGACAATCGTCTGTCCAAATTGCCTTGACGACGTACAGTAAATTTGGGAGTGCGATAAAAAATCTGGTTGAGCAATTCAACTCGGCACGGCGGGAAATATCGCAATCCTTGTCATGTTCACTGGTGCATCGAGTGAATGAATTCCGCAGTGATATTTAACACTGCAGGAGTTACCGGCATGTCGTAGTCTCAACGAATATTCTTGGGCGATCGAGTAAACAGTCAAAACTTGTTCATTTTTCGTTAATTTTTTTCGGGTATCCTTACTTTCCATCAACAACGCGTAAAATGAGTTCGATCATGTCAAAGCCTAATGTATTGAATGCGAATGAAATATCGTTAAAATGGAATGTGCATCAATGGTTGAGTGCGATTGACGAGCAATTTCGCAAACATGATTATCTTCAAGCTCGCAATCTGATTCTGCAAGCGTTGCCGATTTTTCCCGACCTTTCTGTACTCCGGGATCGATTGCTCATGGTGGATTCCCGCTGGAGTGAACCGGTTGCAAGCCGAGGGATTCATCTCGTCACACCGAGCGAGCGTGATTTTTCCTATTTGCAGCAATGCTATGCAAATGAAGCATTCATGCAGCAATTGCTGCCGATGGGGAGAAAGAAGCAAAGCGCCGAGGCGATATTGCAAGCACTCCGACACAGCGAATTCTCCGTTGCACATTACCGGAGCATGCATCGGATCATCAAAAAAGAAGTACATCCTAATCCTGTACAACCTTCCTCTCACTTTAGCCTGAAACCGATCGGGCTGGCGAGTCTGGTGGATATCCAGATTGCACACCGGCGCGCCGAATTGCTCGTCGGCATTCCCGATCAGGTCGAGCGCCAAAGAGCAACGGGTGTTGCCATGATGCTCATCATGGATCTCGCTTTCAATCAAATTGGACTGCATAAACTGACATCGCTTGTGCTGGCCAATAACCCGCACTCCCAGCGGAGTACCGTCGCCATCGGTTTCACCCAGGAAGGCTTGCGTCGGCACCACCTGTGCGATCCCCAAACCCGTCAATGGCTGGACTGTTACGAAAACGGCATCCTTGCAGATGATTTCTACAACAATCCGGTCATCGCACGCGTATCAAAAAGACTGCTGGGTCGAGACATTACTGTAAAACCGGCTTGAAATTGAATCTTTTGAGAGGAGGTATCCATTGATGACGAATTAACGATTATAAGTTGGCTGTATACCCTGAAATGAAACATCTATTGTTCTATTAATCAAGTATTTCAAATTGATAAGGAAATATTATGACTGCATATATTGGCACGAATGGAAACGATACGCTGGTTGGACTTGATGATGTACCCGATGATTTGACAGGCAAACTAGGTAACGATGTTTTGATTGGTGGCGATGGATTTGCAACGGACACGGCACACTATGATGATGCGCCTGCCGCAGTGACTGTTAATCTGGCAGCAGGTACTGCCACCGGAGGGGATGGTAACGATACTCTGACCGGTATCGAAGGGGTAACAGGCAGTAAATTTAACGATACGTTGCGCAGTGGTTTTAGCTCTGGATTCGGTGTTTTGTACGGCGCTGCCGGAAATGATACGTTAATTGGCGATGATGGCTTTGATTCACTGAAGGGGGGTGCGGGTAATGACACGCTGTCTGGTGGAGAGAATCTTGATTCTGCCGACTATTCCGATGCCACATCGGCAGTAACTGTCAATCTCAACACTGGAACGGCGACCGGTGGCGCCGGAAACGACACGCTTGCAGGAATCGAGTGGGTTATCGGCAGCAACTTCAACGATACTCTGGTTGGCATCAACTATTCTTCTGATTTTGGTAATTATTTGCAGGGTGGCAAAGGTAATGACTCGATCATAGGCGGCGATACCACCTTTAATCAGTTAATTGGTGGCGAAGGAAATGATTCACTAATCGGTGGGAGTAATGATGATTCGCTCAACGGAGGATCGGGCACGGATATTCTGACCGGCGGAGATGGCTGGGGTATTGATTCGGTCGATTACTCTGAAGCTTCTTCTGGCGTATCGGTTAATCTGCAGAATGGAACGGCATCTGGAGGAGGAGGCAATGATATTCTGAAAGGTATCGAACAGGTCAACGGTAGCTTCTTTAACGATACCCTCATCGGCGGAATTGGGGACAATGGGTTGTGGGGTTTTGACGGTAATGATGTATTGGTTGGCGGAGATGGTTTTGATAACCTGGAAGGTGGTTTTGGAAATGACACGCTGACAGGGGGGGCTGGTGATGACCAGCTGAGAGGTGATTTGGGTGATGATATTTTGACCGGAGGCAAGGGTACTGACTGGGCAAGTTTCTCGGACGGCAGTGTGACAGTCAATCTCGCCAAAGGCACGGCTACTGGTGTTGGAGGTAACGATACCCTGAAAGAAATTGAAAATGTTAACGGCAGTTCTGACAATGACACTCTGATCGGTGATGCCAATGCGAATACTCTGGATGGTGGTTGGGGAAATGACTGGCTGACTGGAGGTCAAGGAGATGATACCCTGATGGGAAACAAGGATGTCGACTGGGCTAGTTACAGCGATGCCACGGCTGCTGTGACAGTGGATCTGGCTTTAGGAACAGCGACAGGCGGTGCCGGTAACGATATGTTGCAGGATATCGAAAATGCCCAAGGCAGCAAGTTCAACGATACGTTGAAGGGTAACGATGGTGATAACATTCTTGATGGTGGAGCTGGTAATGATGCGCTGATTGGAGGGATCGGACTGGATACGCTGAAAGGCGGTGCCGGCAACGATACGCTCGACGGAAAGCAGGATAAGGATACGTTGACCGGTGGTGCCGGCAACGATATTTTCAAATTTACCGTGAACGGTCCCGCTGACAAGATCACCGACTTCAATGTGACGAACGATACCATTCAGCTTGAAAATGGCATATTCAAGGCATTGACGGCGACAGGCGTGCTGGCCGCTGATCAATTCAAGGTGGGTGCGAAAGCGGCAGATGCCAATGACTTTGTTATCTATAACAAGACCACGGGTGCATTACTTTACGACGCCGATGGCAATGGGGCCAATGCGGCAGTGCAGATTACTACAGTGGGTACGGGGTTGGACATGACCAATGCCGATGTCGTTGTAATCTAGCGAAATGAAAGAGTTGCGGTCAGGTTATGTGGATCTGAAATTCGATCCGGGGTGCTAGTTTGTTTTGCATCAATTGCATTTTCATCAGATTCTGATTTATCCGACCGCGCGTAGCTCGTAGCTTTTCTTGGGGTTCACTAAGAGAAGCTTCAGAAAAGCCCGGAACTGGTGTATTCCATTTCCGGGCTTTTTTTATGTGGCTTTGATTTTGAGAATCATGGAAATGATGATTGGTAGAGATTGCGAGGGCTATTTGCTGGGGCATTGTGTGTTATCTCACCGACAGAGAAGGCTTGGGATCGCATAATATGATCTGGAACTTTTATTTTGACCGATAGAGGTTCCTCCCTGCAATTTTAGGGAACCCTCCCTAGAAATGCAGGGCGTTTCGGACTCCTTTAATTAGCCAGTGTGTCTGTCTCCCCATGACACACTGGTCCTTTTCCGGCATCGTTGTTCGAGTGGGCTAGAAAGCAAAGAATCAACATGATCCACTCGTCCGATTTTCGATGTAATAATGCATAGCAGCTGATTTAGAAATTCCCTAGCTCCCATCGTTGAGTTGTTCCAGCCTATCGGCTATTTGTCGTAAGTCGGCGGCGGAGATATCGGTCGTTTCGAAGTTTGGATAATAATATCCATCGAAATCCCTAGACAAGGTACATACTGGGTCATCATCTCGTTTGATTATTACGCGATTCTCGAAATCTTGAAAATGCAGCATGTCGGTCTCCCCTTCTGGCGTGATTGATCGATCAAATTTACTGATTTTCTACGATCGGCGTCAAGTTTTCAGCTTGTTCTGATTACTAGATATTCGTTTTTAATAAATGATACAGACTCAATCTACTGGTGATTGTATTGCTGTGTTTTACAATGAGAATAATTTCTTAAATGCGAGGAGTCAGCAAGTATCCAAGGTTAATTCTGATCTGAATGGTTTGTTGATTTGTTGGTGGCGAATCAGGGATTTGAACCCCGGACCAACGGATTATGATTCCGCTGCTCTAACCACTGAGCTAATTCGCCATGTGCTGAATTACAAGAGGCCGCATTGTGCCTTTGGGGGCATGGCTTGTCAAGATGAATCATGAGGGGTGACAAGGATTTATGTTTTCTTTCATGGTATTGAGTGTATGGCAATGGTGGATTGTCACGGTGTGTGCAGTTTCTGTTGACGATTTGTTTCATGGCGGTTGTATAATCGATACCATGAAATTCGATATCATAGTGATCGGTGGTGGGTTGGTTGGAGCCAGTCTGCTGGCCGCGTTGAAAGATAGCGGTCTCAGCATAGCACTGATCGAGCCGCACCAGACCGCACCATTACCGCAAGATTCAAGCTGGGATAGCCGTGTGTATGCCATCAGTCCAGGTAGCACTGCTTTTCTGCAAAAGCATGGAATATGGCCACTGTTGGCAGCCGAGCGCATCGCACCAGTGTATGACATGGCTGTATACGGGGATGACAACACAGCGCATATCGACTTCAGTGCTTATGAGATGGGTTGTTCCGAATTGGCATTCATTGCGGAAAATCGGCAACTGCAATCTGCAGTATGGCAAGTGCTCCAATCCTGCGGTGATGCCATTCAGGTGCTGTGCCCGGCCAAGTGCAAGGCGCTGACCTGGCAGGAATCCTGCGTCGAAGTGGAACTGGAAGACGGAAGACTGCTGGAAGCCGCATTGGTAGTCGGCGCTGATGGTGTGAATTCGTGGGTACGCAATCAAGCGGACATCGAAGTGGATCGCCATGCTTATCATCAGCTGGGTGTAGTGGCCAATTTCTCAACCGAACTATCGCATCATCATGTTGCCTACCAGTGGTTCAGGCGTGATGGTGTGCTGGCGTTATTGCCGCTTCCCGAGAAACGCGTGTCCATGGTCTGGTCGACGACGGAAATACAGGCCGAACGATTAAAACAATTGTCACCAGAAGAACTATGCAGTGAGGTGCAGGAAGCTTCTTCCTTTACATTGGGTGCAATGCAGCTGATCACCCCACCTGTTGGTTTTCCCCTGAATTTTGTGCATGTGAAACAATTGGTGAAGCCGCGCCTGGTACTGATCGGTGATGCTGCACATGGTATTCATCCCCTGGCGGGACAGGGTGTCAACCTGGGGCTGCGCGATGCACGTGAACTGGCGGCAGTACTGATGGATCGGGGTCTGCGAACGGATTGCGGGGATTGGCAATTGCTACGGTGTTACGAATTGGCCCGCAAAGAGGATATCCTGGCACTGGAAGTGGTGACCGATGGACTGCAAAAATTGTTCAATAATGCCAATCCGACCCTGGCGCGTTTGCGCAATCTTGGTCTCGAAGTGACCAATCGCTTGCCGCTGATCAAGAATCAGTTGATGCGGCACGCTCTGAATTAAATTTTCATTAACTGGAGTTATCATGGCAAAACGCTGGAGTTTATCCATTTCTATCCTGGTGCTGACTTTTCTCACTGCATCCGCTTGGGCGGATGAAGCGACCATCAAGAAAGTGGTGCAATCACATTTTTCTGGCCATCAGGTCGACAGCCTGAAGAAAATCCCAAGTCTGGGGTTGTATGAAGTGGTTGTGGGCGAAGAAGTATTTTATACCGATGAAAAAGCCAATTACTTTTTCTTTGGCCACATCGTGGATACGAAAACCCGCTCCAGCATGACCAATGAACGCATTCAGGAAATCAAGGCAGCCCGGCGTGTGCCGTTGGAGTCTCTGCCACTGCAATCGGCAATCAAGGTTGTGAAAGGTAATGGCAAACGTGAAGTGGCCGTTTTTACCGATCCAAATTGTCCCTATTGCAAGAAATTGGAGAAGGAACTGCTCAATATCACCGATGTGACAATTTATACGCTACTGTATCCAGTGTTGAATGGCTCGATGGAGCTTTCCAAGAAGATCTGGTGTTCGGAAAATCAGATTCAAGCATGGGATGATTTCATGCTGAAAGGTGTTGCGCCGACGAGCAAGGATTGTGATACACCTCTGGAAGTCCTGCTGAATTCAGGTCGAGAAAACAAGGTGTCGGGAACACCCACGCTCATATTTGCGGATGGAACGATTGTTGGCGGCCTGATACCTGCCGATGCCATCGAAGAGAAGTTGAAAAGTGCTGCGAGTGCTGGCAAGACGGGTGCAAAAAAATAATACGATCTATCGCGCTTTCCATTGAGTAGCGCGATGAAAAGCCTGTCAGGCAATTCTTGGCGGGCTTTTTTTATGGTTGCGCAGCCGGCACATAGGCACGCGGCATCAGTATCCACATTTTTCCGGACTGCTTCATTTTTCCGGCCTGATTCCCGGCATCATGACCGAATCCCCAGAAAAAATCGGCACGAACACCACCCTTGATGGCACTGCCAACATCCTGAGCCACCATCAGACGGTTGAGCGGTTTTTTGCTGTTGGGCCAAGTAGTGGCGAGGTAGACTGGGGCACCTTGTGGGATGGATTGTGGATCGATGGCGATGCTTCTGCCCGCTGTGAGCGGTACCCCTAGGGCGCCGAGGGGACCGGACAGATCCGACGGTAATTCGCGGAAAAACACATAACGTGCATTGTTCTGCAGTAATTCAGGCAGTTTGCGCGGATTGTTGTGACCCCATTGCTTGATTCCCTGCATCGATGCATTTTCCAGAAGGAGTTCGCCGCGTTGCACCAGCAACTTGCCGATTGAACTATAGGGGTGGCCATTCTGGTCGGCATAACCTATTTTGATGATTTCACCATCGTCAAGAATGACGCGACCCGATCCCTGGACGTGCAGAAAAAACAATTCCACCTCATCTTCCACCCATAAGAATTCGTAGCCTTGCAGGACTTGCGGATTGCTCATGATTTCAGCGCGAGTGTAATAGGGTACGACCTTGCGTCCATCGAGGCGTCCGCGCAGCTTCAACTCTTTGAGATCCGGATAACTCGAGCTCAGGTCGATGATCAACAGCTCATCCGGTGCAGCATAAATGGGAAAGCGGTAGCGTTTCGAGGGCTTGCGGCTGCCTTTCAACAAAGGTTCGTAGTAGCCAGTAATCATGCCTTCTTCCGAGCGATCCATGTTAACGACCTGATAGGGTGTGAGCTGGGTTTCAAAGAAAGTACGCAGAGCAGTGTTCCCAGGATTTTGCAGCGATGCGGCCGAGTTGCAGATCTCGCTCCATAGCACCTGTTTTTTCAGCGCAGTGCAACTTTGCAAAAAGGCTTCCCATGCCGGTTTCAGATCATCTTGCATCCAGCCGGGCAAGGCTGACCACTGTGTCGGTACATGCACTGCCTTGCGTGTGGGCTGTTCCATTGGCGGCGTGGTGGGAGCGGATTGACTGGGCTGCGCAGGCGGTGTCGGCGGACTAATGGTCCCCGTCGAGCAAGCGGTTAACAGACAATAGGCAACTATTAATGCAGAGCAGAATTGGTTTTTCATCAAAGTTTGGTTAAAGTGGCGTTTGTTTTTTTAACTTTAGCGTAATTTTGAATTATGTGGTTACTTGTCGTTGAAGCCGCTGTGGCATTGGGTTTGTTCCTGTTTATCATCTGGTGGACCATGTTTTCCGGTAAAAAGAAAAAAGACGGTGACAAGAAGGACTGAATTGCGTCTCGAATTGGCATAGCCGAAGTGTGGCCAATGAAGAATTCGGTCAGACGGGATTTTCGATGTCGATGAACTGATGACGGATGCCGAATTTTTGCGCAATGTAATCGCCGAGAGCCTGGACGCCATAACGTTCGGTGGCGTGGTGCCCTGCCGCAACGTAGGCAACACCGGATTCACGTGCTGCATGTACACTCTGTTCGGAGATTTCACCGGTAATATAGGCATCCGCGCCTTGCGCAATGGCGGTTTCGAAATACGATTGCGCAGCGCCGGTACACCAGGCAACCTGCTGGATGGATTTGCTCATGTCTCCAATGATCATGGGCTTGCGTAACAGAGAACGGGAAATTTTTTCCTTGAATACTTCCAGGCTGATAGGTTGCGCCAGTCTGCCAAGAACGGCTATGTCCTGATCGCCAAAATGACTGACTTCGATCAACCCAAGTTTCTTGGCAAGCTGAGCATTGTTGCCAAACTGAGGGTGGCTGTCGAGCGGGAGGTGATAGGCAAACAGATTGATGTCATGCTTCATCAATAATCCGATACGGCGACCTTTCATGCCGGTGATGCGTGTATCCTCGCCGCGCCAGAAATATCCGTGGTGTACCAGAATGGCATCGGCTTTGGCCGCGACTGCTGCTTCCAGCAGATCCAACGATGCCGTGACACCGCTGATCACGGTGCTAATCTCATGTCGCCCTTCCACTTGCAGGCCATTTGGGCAATAATCATGAAAGCGGGTGATATCCAACAACTGATTCAAATGGTTTTCAAGTGCTTCGCGATGCATGATCATTCCCTTTTTGGACTCGAGCGGATGAGGTGATACCGCCTATTTTAATTCTGGAGTAAGACACTTTGATGTATAGATTCTGGCTGATTTTTGCACAAACCGCGACGGTGGTGTTGGCAATTTTTTTTGTGATATCGACACTGCGTCCGGATTTGCTGCCTTGGCGCCCGCGTGGCGATGTGGTGACGATTCAGGAAGCGGCTCCCTTGCCGGAACCGGGAAGGCCGGATAGTTACGCCAGAGCAGCAGAGATTGCCATGCCGTCCGTGGTCAACATTTTTACCAGCAAGGAAGTGAATGAGCCTGCCGCCCACCCCTTGATGGAAGATCCCGTGTTTCGCAAGTTTTTTGGCGAGCAGTTTGAGTCAAAGCCACGCCGAGCTTCCAGTCTGGGTTCCGGAGTCATCGTCAGTGCCAATGGCTATATTCTGACCAATCATCATGTAATAGAAGCCGCGGACGAAGTCGAAGTGGCTCTGGTCGATGGCCGCAAAGCCAAAGCCAGCGTTATTGGCTCGGATCCCGAAACGGATCTGGCGGTATTGAAGATAACCCTGAAGGATTTGCCGGCGATCACCTTTGGACAGTCGCAGCAAGTCAAGATCGGTGATGTGGTCCTGGCAGTCGGTAATCCATTTGGCGTGGGGCAAAGCGTCACCATGGGGATTGTCGGCGCCTTGAGCCGAAGTCATGTGGGTATCAACACGTTCGAGGATTTCATTCAAACCGATGCCGCGATCAATCCGGGTAATTCAGGCGGGGCACTGACTGATACTTCGGGGAATCTGATCGGTATCAATACCGCCATTTATTCGCGTACGGGTGGTTCACTGGGCATCGGTTTCGCGATCCCAGTACATACGGCAAAGCAGATCATGGAACAAATCATTCAGTCTGGTTCGGTAACCCGTGGCTGGCTGGGTGTCAGCATGCAGGATATGACACAGGAGTTGGCCGAATCGTTTGGTCTGGAAGATGCGACCGGATCCTTGGTGGCTGGTGTCATGAAGGATGGTCCGGCCGACAAAGGCGGGATCAAGCCGGGCGATCTGCTGGTGGCGGTCCAGGGCAAGCGCGTCAAGAATACGTCCGAAACCCTGAATAGTGTGGCTGCGTTGATGCCGGATGAAACCGCGACCATTACCGTGATTCGCAATAAAAAGGAAATATCGGTTCCGGTTAAGGTGGGTGTGCGGCCCAAGCAGCGTTAAGCCGTTGGTGAATTCCGGATCAATCATAGTTATTAAGCCATCGATATGAAGAGTTTGTTTACTTTTGGCGGATTCCTGTCCGTCATTGCGCAGTGGTTCAGTGCCAATATCCTGGCTCTGGGACGTGAAATGCGGTTGTCGTATCTGCCGCCGCTGATGGTATACGTAGCTGCGGGAATTTCCGGTTTGACCGGTATCGTGGGTACCTTCTATGTCAAGGAGAAACTCGGTTTGTCGGCCGAGTTTCTCGCGATGCTGGGATTCTGGATGATGTTGCCGTGGGCGCTCAAAATGCCGCTGGGGCATCTGGTGGATCTGGTGTGGCGCTGGAAATCCGTGATGGTTTATCTGGGAGCCAGTTTGATCATGATCAGTTTGTTGATCATGATTGGCTTGCTGGGGCATACTGCGGCCATGGTGGAATGGGCATCCATTGAGACGTGGTTTGTGTTGTCGGCTCTACTGGCTCCGGTTGGTTATGTGCTGCAGGATGTTGTGGCCGATGCCATGACAGTCGAGGCTGTGCCGCGTGTGGATGAAAATGGCCAGAAACTCGATGCGGAAAAGCGCAAGCTCATGCACGTGACGATGCAAACGCTCGGACGCGTCGCCATTATCGGTGGAGGTGTGCTGGTGTCGGTTGCCAACGTGTTTTTGCTGCGCGATGCCGGTACCTTGCCGGAAGCCGAGAAGGAAGCTGTATATTTGCTGGTGTACGAACTGGCGCTGGTCATACCTGTCATTTCCATATTGGGGGTGATTTTTGCATCCTGGTTGAAGCGGCAGGAACGTCAACGTTATCTGGCACGGGGACATGATCGCCAGACAGTCGAAAGTATGCTGGGTTTGCACGTGGAAACCCCCGCCGTCAACTGGTGGATTCTCGGGGGGGGGCTGGTTTTTACCCTGCTGTCTTTGGGTGTGGGAGTCAGCGGTATGCCGGCTGGTGAAGAAATCATTTTTGCCATTTCCATGGCGATCATCGTTTTCCTGATGTGGCGTCTGACCGATGTGCTCGAACCGGAAGCGCGTAATGTGCTGGTGGGTACGGCTTTCATGATCTTCATTTTTCGTGCCATCCCCAATCCGGGTGCAGGATCCACGTGGTGGATGATCGATGAACTGGGGTTCGATCAGCAGTTTCTGGCGGTGCTATCTCTCGTGGGGGCAGTGCTGACGCTGTTCGGTATGTTCATCTTTCGCCGTTTCATGGCGGAGCGATCGATTGCCTACATCATTGTATTCCTGACTGTGGCTGGTACCGTATTGTCATTGCCAGTGCTGGGCATGTACTTTGGATTGCATCATTGGACAGCTGCCTTGACCGGTGGTGTCGTGGATGCTCGTTTCATTGCCCTGATTGACACGGCTCTGGAATCGCCGCTGGGGCAGATTGCCATGATCCCGATGCTGGCCTGGATTGCCAATTCTGCACCGGAGAAACTGAAAGCGACCTTTTTTGCCGTGATGGCCTCGTTTACCAATCTGGCATTGTCAGCCTCGCAACTGGGGACCAAATATCTCAACCAGATTTATGAGGTGAAACGCGAAGTCAAAGATGCTGTCACCGGGCAAATCACCATTCCAGCTGATTACAGCGAACTGGGACATTTGTTGCTGACCGTGACTTTGATCGGTTTGGTGCTGCCATTGCTTGCCATTGTCTTGGTCAAGCATTCGCGCTTTCGCAATGCGTGATTCCTCCTGTCGATAATGGCGCCGACCGAGTTGCAATGCAATTGGATTTCAATGCCGGTCACATGTGCGATAATACGGACAATCTGTCATCCATACCGATTTCATGTATAAAACGATCGAGCATTTTGTCGGCAATACACCGCTAGTCAGACTGAAGCATTTGCCGGGTCAGACGACCAATGTCATCCTTGCCAAGCTGGAAGGAAACAATCCGGCCGGCTCGGTCAAGGATCGCCCAGCCCTGTCGATGATTTCCCGCGCCCAGGAACGCGGCGAGATCAAGCCAGGAGATACGCTGATCGAGGCAACCAGTGGCAATACCGGAATTGCACTGGCCATGGCTGCAGCCATCATGGGGTACCGCATGATACTCATCATGCCGGAGAATCTGAGTATAGAACGACGCCAGTCGATGCGGGCGTATGGTGCGGAAATCATACTGACACCCAAAGCGGGCAGTATGGAACAGGCAAGGGATCTGGCTGAAAAAATGCGCGATGAGGGCAAGGGAATCATCCTCAATCAGTTTGCCAATCCGGATAATCCGCTGGCGCATTATGAAGGCACGGCACCGGAAATCTGGCGCGATACGGATGGCCGGATCACCCACTTTGTCAGCAGTATGGGAACAACCGGTACCATCATGGGGTGTTCACGGTTTTTCAGGGAAAAACAATCAACCATTCGGATCATTGGCGTACAGCCTGAGGAAGGCTCGCAAATTCCAGGCATCCGTAAATGGTCGCCAGCCTATTTGCCAAAAATTTACGACAGCCAGGCTGTGGATGAGTTGCTCTATGTTTCGCAACAAGATGCGGAAAATCTGACGCGCCGATTGGCCAGCGAGGAAGGTATTTTTGCTGGCATCTCATCCGGAGGAGCTTTGGCTGCGGCGTTGCGTTTGTCTGCCCAGGTTGAGCACGCCGTGATTGTGTTCATAGTTTGCGACCGCGGTGATCGCTACCTATCGACCGGTGTCTTTCCAGCCTGATGGGTGTCACACGCCGATTTTTGCCACAGCGATTTGTCCGGACCATGTTTATAATAATGTCTTTCATGATGGCAGTGAACTCAACAGGCAAGCTGTAGTCAATCGTCCATGTCGAATGTTGAATATTTCTCCTTTCCAATTCGAGTTTACTATCAGGATACCGATGCCGGCGGGGTGGTTTATCATTCGACCTATCTCAATTTCATGGAACGCGCACGCTATGAGTGGCTGCGGGAACTGGGATTCAATGTGGCGGCATTGCGCGACATTCACCAGGCTTTATTTATGGTGAGGTCACTGGAAATCGAGTATTTTCGACCCGCTGTGCTGGATGATTTGTTGCAGGTGACTGTGGCAGTCAATGAAATCGGCAGAAGCCGGATCAAGCTTCTGCAGACCATTTTCTGCAATCATGTGCAGTTGGTGAGTGCTACCGTGCAGGTGGTGTGTGTCGGTGCAGAAAAGCTGAAACCCATCAGCATTCCTGCACCATTACGTGAGAGGATCGGAAAGTTCGCATGAATACAACCGTTACACAAGATATGTCTTTTCTTCATCTGATCAGCAGTGCCAGTCTGCCGGTGCAGTTGGTGATGCTGATCCTGGTCTTGATTTCGTTCTTTTCCTGGTGGTTCATTTTTCGCAAGTTGTTCGTCATTCGCCATGAAATAAAGAAAACGGATGAGTTTGAAGATATTTTCTGGCGTGGGGCCGATCTGAATGCGTTGTATCAGCGTGCCACCAGTTCACGCTATGTGTCCGGCAGTATGGAACGCATCTTTGCGGCGGGTTTTAGTGAATTCAACAAGCACCCGCAAGGAACCGATACCGAAGCGGTTATGGAAAGCACTCGCCGGGCCATGCGCGCCACTTATCAGCGGGAAATGGATTATCTGGAATCGCACTTGTCATTTTTGGCCACAGTGGGGTCGGTCAGTCCCTATGTCGGATTGTTGGGTACAGTATGGGGCATCATGAATTCCTTTCGCAGTTTGTCCAGCATGACTCAGGCGACCATCGCGCATGTCGCTCCGGGTATTGCGGAAGCGCTAATTGCAACCGCCATGGGATTGTTTGCCGCGATACCGGCAGTGGTGGCGTATAACCGCTACGCTAGCAGTACCGATCAGCTGGCAACCCGGTTTGAAAGCTTCATGGAAGAATTGTCGAACGTATTGCAGCGGCGCGCTGTATAAGTACAACGGAGAAACAGTTATGGGGCGTCGTGCCAAGCATCGGCTGGTAAACGAGATCAACGTGGTGCCATATATTGATGTCATGTTGGTGCTATTGATCATTTTCATGATTACTGCACCAATGATCAATCATGGACAGATCGAGTTGCCGCAGATCGGCAAGTCTCTGGCTACACCGACAGCGCCGTTGGAAGTCATCATCAAGGCTGATGCCAGTTTGACGCTCCGTGATCGTGCCAAATCTTCGGCAGAACAAAAAATTGATCGTGGGCAACTGGTTGATGCGATAAAGCAGAAGCAGGCGCAAAATCCCGAGCAGCCTGTAGTGATTGCTGCGGATAAAAATGTACGGTATGAGGAAGTCATCAAAGTGATGGACATTTTGCAACAGAACCAGGTACAAAAAGTGGGCTTGCTCGCGCAGCAGAAATAATCCATGGCGATGAGTGCCAGCATTTTGCGCAATACGATTCATACCGAGCCTCGGGTTTTGCTGGCGGGTGGACTCGCCATACTGGTGCACCTGATTTTTGTTGCGCTGATGATTTTTGGTCTGAATTGGAAGGATAATCCCCCCGAAGGTATGACCGTCGATATCTGGAGTGAAATTCCCAAACCGGTTCAGGAGCCGGTCAAGTCGCAGCCGTTACTCAAGCAGACACCCAAGCCCGAACCACAGCCTGAGCCGCAACCACCCAAACCTGAGCCCGAGCCACCTAAGCCGGAAGCAGTGAAACCTGCGCCACAGCCACCTAAAGCGGTGGTGTCGCCGCCCGTCAAGAAACCGGATATTGCTCTGAAACAAAAACCCGAGCCGGTCAAGGAAACGCAAGCGGATGTGGAAGAACTGAAGAAAAAAGAACAGGAAAAAATCAAGGAACAGGAAAAGTTAAAAAAAGAACAGGAAAAGCAGAAAGAACTGGAGAAGAAAAAGGAACTCGAAAAGCAAAAGGAAATTGAGAAACGTAAGGAACAGGAAAAGCTGAAGGAACAGGAGAAGCAAAAGGAGCTGGAAAAGCAGCAAGAGCTGAAAAAACAGAAGGAAAAGGAACTGGCAGCACAACGGCAGCGTGAACTCGAAGCCAAAGCGCAACGTGAGGCTGAAGCCAAGCGTGCAGCGCAGCAAGCAGCGGCTCGGGCGCAAATAACCAATGAAATTTCAAAATACAAGGCATTGATACTGGCCAAAATCAGGAGCAGGATCGTCATGCCTCCGGATTTACCGGGGAATCCAGTCGCCGAATTCAATGTTACTTTGCTGCCTGGTGGGGATATTCTCGATGTGCGTCTCAGTAAAAGTAGTGGTCATGCTGTGTTCGACAGTGCGGTGGAACGTGCCATTTTCCTGTCCAAACCATTGCCATTACCTCCCGATCCTGCACTCTTCAACGAATTCAGAAATTTGAATATCACCGTGCATTACCGTGAATGATTGTTATAATCAGCAGGAAAATTAGCTTTCTAACAACTTAAAGAATATGTCAATGCATCGTTTCAATTCCGTTCGTGTTTTTTTGTTTTTGTGCCTGACGCTACTCAGTATGCCGCTGTTCGCGCAACTGAATATTGAAATTTTTGGTGGTGGAGCAGCCCGCATTCCTGTTGCCATCGTTCCTTTCGCTGATGAGAATCGTCTTCAGCAAAGTGTAACTTCGGTCATCAGCGCTGATTTGCAGCGCACCGGTTTGTTCAGAATGGTCGACCCCGGAGGACTTTCACCGCATGTTCCCCAAGATGTGGTTTATGCAGATTGGGTGAATCGTGGCGCCAATGCGCTGGTGATCGGGCGGATTGCCAGTATTAGTAATGATCAGGTGGAGATTCAGTTTCGCCTGATGGATGTGGCAAAGAAATCCCAATTGACGGGGCTGGCCATCACCATTCCGACAACACAGTTGCGCACGGCTGCGCACCGTATAGCAGATATCATTTATGAAGCATTGACTGGCGATGTGGGCGTTTTCAGCACACGAATCGCTTATGTGCTCAAACGTGGGAACAAATATGCGTTGCAGGTTGCCGATGCCGACGGCTATAACGCACAATCGATTATTGAGTATTCGGAGCCGATCATTTCACCAGCCTGGTCGCCAGACGGTAACCAGTTGGCTTATGTCTCTTTCGAGAACAAGAAGCCCGTGGTGTATGTCCAGACACTGGCAACACGAGATCGGCGTGCAGTCGCCAGTTTCAAAGGTAGCAACAGTGCACCCACCTGGTCTCCTGATGGCAAGAAGCTGGCTGTGGTATTGACAGAACAGGGTGGATCGCAGATTTTCCTGATCAATGCTGATGGCACTGGTTTGCAAAGATTGAGCCGAAGCTCGGGTATCGACACGGAACCCAACTTCTCACCAGATGGCCGCTGGATTTTATTTACTTCCGATCGTGGCGGTAGCCCGCAGATCTATCGTATGCCGCTAACCGGTGCGGAATCGAGTGGGGCCGAGCGTGTTACGTTTGAAGGCACCTATAATGTCAGTCCGGATTTTAGTCAGGATGGCAAGAGCTTTACTTTTATTCATCGCAACAACGGACAATTCAACGTGGCTGTACAGGATATGGGGTCGCGTCAAGTGCAGATTCTGACCAACTCAAAATTCGACGAGTCGCCGAGCTTTGCACCTAATGGCAAGATGATCCTGTATGCGACTGAAATTGATGGGCGTGGTATATTGTCTGCCGTTTCCAGGGATGGACAGACCAGACAGCATTTGACAGTCCAGAGCGGTGATATCAGGGAGCCTGCTTGGGGACCCTTACCGAAATGGAAATGACGCGGATTTTTTGTGACAAGGAGTGAGTAAATGAGAAAAATGTTGGGGGTTTCATTGATTGTCTTGCTATCTGCATGTGCCAGCCAAACCACGCAGCCTGAAGTGGATGACTTGACGGCAGGTGGTGCGGGAGCCGGTGGTGCAGGTGGTGATCTGATGGGATCGGGTTCGGGGCGTCCCAGCTATTTCAGCAAATTGCAGGATCCTAATAGTATTCTGTCGCAACGCAGTGTTTACTACGACTATGACAGCTATTCGGTGAAAGCCGAGTATCGTGAACTGGTGATGTCGCATGCCAAGTTTCTGCGTGAGAATCCTGATGCCAGCGTCATTCTGCAAGGTAATACCGATGATCGCGGTAGTCGTGAATACAATCTCGCTCTCGGTCAGCGGCGTGCAGATAGTGTCAAGAATATGATGACATTGGCTGGTGCGCGTGATGCACAAGTCGAATCGGTTAGTCTGGGTGAAGAGAAACCACGTGCGTATGGAAACGGGGAATCTGTGTGGAGTCAGAATCGCCGTACTGACATTCTTTATCGAGGTGAATGAGCATGCTGATGCGCGCTTTTTTTCTGCTTTTTTTGCTGGGTTGCAATGTCAGTTTCAGTCATGCAGCATTGTTTGGTGATGACGAAGCACGCGAACAAATCAACGCATTGCGAAAGCAGGTGAGCGAATTGGAAGCGCGCATTGTCAGAATGGAACAGGCCTTGAACAATCAGGCACTGCTTGAACTCTATGATCGAGTGGAAACCCATGGCCAGGAATTGGGAAAACTGAATGGTCAGATTGAGCTGCTCGGGAATGATAATTCTCTGATGCAGAAGCGGCAGCGTGATTTTTATATCGATCTGGACAATCGCTTGCGATCACTGGAACATTCGGATCACAAAAAATCACCTGGCTCACATTCCAGTCCCAAAACGTCACCGCAAAGCATGAATATTCCAGCGGTTGTGCCTGAACCAGCGGCAGTGCCTGCTGCGACGGCACAAGCGGCGGAACCTGCCATGGCGGCTGATGAGACCGGAGCGCTGGCAACCTCGGACGGCCAGTCACCCATGACTGCGAATGAATTGATTCCTGCAGGATCGGTGGAGAACAGTGCTTATAAGGAGGCATATGATTTATTCAAAAGTGGCCAATATGCCAATGCCATTACTCAATTTGAGAGCTTTCTGGATAATTATCCACAATCCAGTCTAGCGCCTGCTGCGGCGTATTGGGTTGGTAATTCGCGTTATGCTATGCGGGATTTTCAACAAGCCATTGATGCCCAGAAGCGCCTGATCAACAAGTATCCAGGGAGTAGTAAAATTCCTGATGCTTTTCTGAATATTGCCAGTAGCCAGCTTGAGATGGGTGATAGCAAGGGAAGCAAACACACGCTGGAAAATATAGTAAACAAATATCCCAACAGTGAAGCTGCCAAGAAAGCCAAATCGCGTTTGGCGAACATCAAGTAACACGATTTTCTGTATCCCAATTCTCCCTCCCGTTGCATGCTTTCTTCCTTGAGTTTTCATTCATTTCCGCGCTGTCATAAATTATGCAAGATTTAGAAACGACATCGCTGCGTGTCAGTGAGATTTTTTTTTCCTTGCAGGGTGAAACCAGTCGCATTGGCTTGCCGACAGTATTCATACGCCTGACAGGTTGTCCTTTGCGGTGTGGCTACTGTGACACGGCCTACGCGTTCAATGGTGGAGAGACTCTTTCGATTGCCGGAATTCTGGGCCAGGTGGCTTCTTATAAGACGAAATATGTAACCGTAACCGGCGGTGAACCCATGGCGCAAAAGCACTGTTTGTCCTTACTGGGAGCTTTGTGCGATGCAGGTTATTCTGTTTCGGTGGAAACGAGCGGTGCACTGGATTTATCTGGTGTCGATTCCCGTGTCAGCAAAATTATGGATATCAAAACCCCCGGCTCTGGCGAGGTTGACAGTAATCTCTGGAGCAACTTGTCAGTGCTGACGCCTCACGATGAGATCAAGTTCGTATTATGCGATGAAGGTGACTATCGATGGGCGAGGGAGGTCATGCTTTCCCGAGATCTGCAACGAATATGCCCGGTTCTGTTATCGCCGGTACACGGCAATCTGGATCCCACCTTGCTTGCAAACTGGATTTTGCGAGACCAACTACCTGTGAGGATGCAGGTGCAGTTGCATAAATTATTGTGGGGTGAGGGGCCGGGGCGTTGAGCACCAATAGTACTGATGGAGTGTGAATGTATGGCAATGAATAATACATGAAGAAGGCGGTAGTACTGCTATCCGGGGGACTCGATTCGGCGACAGTCCTGGCAATAGCTCGAGAACAAGAATTTGCTTGTTATGCTCTGAGTGTCGATTACAGCCAAAGGCATCGGTCGGAACTCTCCGCAGCCCGGAAATTATCGCAGGCTATTGGAGCTCACTCGCATCAGGTCATCGAGTTGGATTTATCCGTATTCGGCGGATCAGCATTGACTGATCGTGCTATCGCCATACCAACGGAGGGAATTCAGGCTGCTATACCGGTGACGTATGTGCCGGCAAGAAATACCATTATGTTGTCTTTGGCGCTAGCGTGGGCAGAGACATTGCATTGCCAGGATATTTTTGTGGGAGTCAATGCAGTAGATTATTCTGGATACCCGGATTGCCGCCCGGCTTATATTGCTGCTTTCCAATCCATGGCAAATCTGGCGACCAAAGCCGGTATCGAAGGGCGACACCTGACGATTCATACGCCGCTGATGCATTGGTCCAAGCGAGAGATCATCCGAGCTGGGCTGAAGCTGGGACTGGATTATAGTCTGACCGTTTCGTGTTATCAGGCGGATGAGGACGGTAGAGCCTGCGGTGTTTGCGATGCCTGTCGTATTCGCCATGCAGGATTTGTCGACCTTGGGATTGCCGATCCGACACGATATCAGAATCCCGGCCAATCACGTAAATGCTAAGTGATCAAACTTACTTTTTAGTGGCACTGTTTTTGTTGTTGCCTTGTTGCATTTTCTTATCCAGTTTCTGCATTTGTTCTGGTGTAAGTATCGCCTGCAAACTGGAACGCGTTTCTTCCTGAATGGATTGTAATTTCATTCTTTCTTCATTGAACACAGCTTCCACTTTTTTCTTTTCGTTATTAAGTATGGTTTCCACCTGGGTGCGCTGTGACTCGTTGAGGCCCAGTTCTTTGGTCATGCGTTTGATTACTTCGCGACTATCGGCTGGTTGAGTGCTTTTTTGCGCCAATGCGATCGAGGATGACAGCAGTAAGGCAGATATCAGGAAAATGCTAATGGTGTTCGCGGACATGAGGAATTCCTTCGTTCTTGAGGTTACGTGTAAACTGTACCGAATAGCGTTGCTGCACTGAATTGACCCATCACACTATTCCATGGTGTGATGGGCGTGATGTCAGAATAATCCGGAGATAGACCGTGCCAAACCATTTGTCAGTTCGACGGCAGCTTCTTCGTATTGCAGATTGGCCTTGTTTGCCGTGCTCACGACACGGGTGCGGAATTTGTTCATCTCACTAACTTTGGTGGATGACTGTCTTCTGGCACCACCAATGCCCTGTTTTGCATCTTGTCTGCGGTCTTCACGCACGATCACACCGTCCTCGGCGCGTTCAGCAATTTCCACATCGGTAATGGCCATGAACGTCACGTCTTTTACTGCAGCATTGGCGATGGTATCTGCAATGCCGAATGCAGCCGCACCAGCAAGTCCGCCGATACCGGCTCCAGCCCAACCATCAATGGCTGCGCCGGTTGCAGTTCCTACTGCAGCACCCAATACTGCGCCACCTCCCATCCCGCCATAGCCAGCGCGCAATGCTGCCTCGGCAGCAGTGGGGCTTGCCTTGTCTACGCTCAGTACATTGACCTGCAGCCAGTAGTGTGCTTCTTTAGGGTTGTTGGTAATACGATATCCTCTGCCTTCCAAGGCTCGGGAAACGGTTGCGCCGATATCAAAATTGGTTTTATCGGATGTATTGCGAATATTTAGGTAGATGACTTTTTTGCTGGGTTCGACGGGATCAAGAAAAATGGAGTCGCTCATCTTGGTTTGTACATCGAGGTCTTTTTTCGCAATCGATGTGTGG
>WBZN01000819.1_pt1 | contig 20622 bp, 17 predicted proteins | sample 5204281 | NCBI WGS metagenome assembly WBZN01 (sample SAMN12344347, study PRJNA552823) | activated sludge metagenome | biome: Activated sludge suspended growth; feature: Nitrification reactor; material: Wastewater; isolation source: activated sludge from nitrification reactor of wastewater... | reverse complement strand
CGAACTGCTCGCCGCTTCGGTGCTGTCGCCGGGCCGCTACTGGATCGTGGTCGGGGGCGATGTCGCCAACGTGCGCGCCGCGCACCGGCGTGGGGTCGAGATCGCGGCCGACGCACTGCTCGACCAATTGTTCATCCCGCAGCTGCACGAGGGCGTCATGCCCGCACTGCGCGGCGTCGTGCCGGCGAGCGACGACGACGCCGTGGGCGTGATCGAGACGTTGTCGGCCGCGTCGGCCATCGTCGCCGCCGATGTGGCCGCCAAGGCCGCGCACATCACGCTGCGCGACCTGCGGCTCGCCAACGGCATCGGCGGCAAGGGCGTGGTGCTGCTGTCCGGCACGCTGCACGACGTGCAGGCCGCGATCGCCGACGGCAGCGCCGAGGCGCGCAAGCGCGGCCTGCTCGCGCGCTCGGTGGTCATCCCGCGCATGGACGCGCGGCTGCGCGCGCGCGTGATCTGATGCTGTTCGCGCGCGTCATCGGCACCGTGGTGAGCACCGAGAAGGTGCCGGCCTGGAAGGGCCAGCGGCTGCTCCTGGTCGAGGCCACCGATCCGGCGGGGGTGAGCGCGGGCGGCCGGCCGTTCGCGGCCATCGACCTCGTGAGCGCGGCGCCGGGGCAGCAGGTGTTCGTGGTGCGCGGACGCGAGGCCGCGGTGGCGCTCGCGAATCCCGAGAACCCGGCCGACGCGGCCATCGTGGGGCTGGTCGACCACGTCACGCGCCCCGCCGGCGAGGGCCGCTGACGTGTTCCTGGCGCGGGTCACGGGCGAGGTCGTGGCCACGATCAAGCACCCGCACCTGAACGCCCGGAAACTGCTCCTCGTGGCCCCGGAGCCCGTCCCGGGCCGCCCGGTGGCCCCCGAGGTGATCGCGCTCGACACGGTCGATGCCGGGGTCGGGGACCGCGTCCTGGTGGCCGACGAGGGCAACGCCGCGGCCCAGGTATTGGGGCTGCCGCGGGGCCCGGTCCGCACGGTCGTGGTGGGCGTGGTGGACGAGGTCGACGCCCCCGGGCCGGAGGCCCCCCGCCGCCGCCCTTGAGCGAAAGGCTCCGGGCGTCTATCTTCCCACGGTCCACGCCAAGGGAGGTGCGGGATGCCGCTCTACGATTATCGCTGTCCCGAGTGCCGTCACGCGTGGGAGTCGTTGCAGGACCGATGGGATTCGCCGTCGCCGGCTTGCCCGGCGTGCGGGTCCGTGCGGTCCGAGCGGCAACTCAGCACGTTCGCGGTTGTCGCAAACTCCGCGGTCGCAGGACGTTCCGTGCCCGGTGGCTGTGGCACGGGCGACTGCGCTTGCCGCCGGGCGCAGGACCAGTCGTGAGCATAGTCAACACGGAGGACGCACGATGACCAAGGCGGACCTGGTGGAAGAGATCGCCACGACCACGGGCGTGTCGCGCAATCACACGGCAGTGATCATCGACGGGATGCTGGACGCGGTCTGTCGCGCGCTCAGCGAAGGGAAGCATCTGGAGATCCGCGGTTTCGGGACGTTCAAGGTGCGCGAGCGTCGCGCACGCCGTGCGCGCAATCCGCGCAGCGGAACCGAGGTGCAGGTGCCGGCCAAGCTCGTGCCGGTGTTCAAGCCGAGCAAGGAACTGAAGGCCCAGGTCCTCGAGACCACGGCCAACACGGAAAGCGGCGCGGCCGTCTAGCGTCGCACATCAGTCACACCGGAAAGGAGCCAGGATGGGTTCGGGGAAGAAGCGGAAGCGTAAGAAGATCGCGACGCACAAGCGGAAGAAGCGCCTCCGGAAGAATCGTCATAAGAAGCGCGTCCGCTAGTCGTCCCGCTCGGGACCCCGAAGCCGTTCGCAGGCTCCTCGGCCGCGCGCACTTCGCGCGCGGCCGTTGGACTTTCGAGCCGGCCCGTCATGGGCCCGGCATGCGGGAACTGCGTTGGCGGGGGACCCACGCCCCGGACGACGGGGACTGGGTCATCGCCGAGCTCGCCTGGGACGGACCGGCGCACCTGGTCGAGGTCCTGGGGGCCGATGACCGGCCGGAATGGGATGACGCGACGGTGGCCTCCCAGCACCGGCTACGGATCTCATTCCCCGCGGTGGCCGAAGCCGAGGCCGCGGCATTCCGCGAGCCGGACGCGGGCGAGTTGGCGGCTCGAGAGGACCGGCGCGCCGACCTGGTGCTCACCATCGATCCGGCCGACGCCCGCGACCACGACGACGCGCTCGCACTGCGCCGGCTGCCGAACGGACACTACGAGGTCGGCATCCACATCGCCGATGTCTCGCACTACGTGCGCCCCGGCAGCGCGCTCGATGCCGAAGCACGGCTGCGCGGCACGAGCTGCTACCTGCCGGGCGGCGCGGTGCCCATGCTGCCCGAACGGTTGTCGACCGACCTGTGCTCGCTGCGCGATGGCGTCGACCGTCTGGTGCTGTCGGTGTTCGCCGAGGTCGACGAGGCCGGGCTGCTGCACGGATACCGCTTCGCCGAGTGCGTGATCCGCAGCCGCGCCAGCTTGTCGTACGAGCAGGTGCAGGACGCGCTCGACGGCAAGGGCACACTGCCCGCGGGCCAGCACGAGGCCGTGGCCGAGCTCATGAAGCTGGCGCGCGGCTTACGCGCGCGGCGCATGGCAGTGGGCGCGCTCGCGCTCGAGTCCATCGAGGTCAAGGCCGTGGTCGACGAGCACGGCGAGACTCTGGCCATGGTGCGGCGGCCGCACCTCGAGAGCCACGAGCTCATCGAGGAGTTCATGCTGCTCGCGAACCGTTGCGTCGGCGAGGCCGCCGCGGTCCGCAAGGCCGGCGTGCTGTGGCGCGTGCACGAGCCGCCGCTCATCTCCAAGCTCGCGGACCTCGACGAGATGCTGCGCGTCCTCGGGCTGCCGCGCATCGGGCACCCGGGTGAGCCGCACCGCGCGCTGCAGGCGCTGCTCGCCGTGGCGCTCGATCCGCCGCGCAAGCGGCTCCTGCACCGGCTGGTGCTGCGTTCGCTCACGCGCGCGCGCTACGGCGAGCGCGACCTCGGGCACTTCGGCCTGGCGACCTACGAATACCTGCACTTCACGTCGCCCATCCGGCGCTACCCCGACCTGCACAACCACCGCCGCGTGCGCGAGTGGATCCGCCGCCAGACCGACGGCGGCTGGGACCCGCTCGCCAACGCCACGCTCGCCGCCGAATGCAGCGCCCGCGAGCAGGACGCCACCGAGGCCGAACGGGAGGGCACCAAGGTCAAGGGGCTGCGGCTGCTGGCGGGGAGACTCGGGGACCGGGCATCGGGTAGTATCTCGGGGCTCGTGCCACGGGGGTTGTTCGTCGAGCTCGAGGATCCGCCGGTCGATGGTTTCGTCGCCGTCTCCGAGCAGCTTGATGACCGCTTCGAACTGGATGCCGCGGGAGTGAGGTTGGTGGGGCGCCGCACACGCCGCCGCTTCACGCTCGGCGACCCGGTGGTGGTGACGATCGCGCGGGTCGATGTCCCCGCGCGCACATGCGATCTTGCGCTCGATGAGGGCGAACCGCGGCGAGGACGCCGCGTCAACAGGAGGCTAGGATGGCGGTGAAGAAGACGAGTGCACGGCGCGGGCGGGAACGCCGCGCCAGCGAGCGCGCGGACGCCAAGCTGTCGATGCGGGTCGAGGCCGCGGCCGGTGCGGGTTCCCCGCAGATCGTCACCGAGAGCCAGAACATCTCCTCGAGTGGCATCTACTGCCTGTCGTCGCACTACCTGGCGCCGCTCTCCAAGGTGCAGCTCACGATCGTGCTGCCGCGCGTGCCGGGCAGCGAAGGCGCGGCGCAGGAACTGGTGAAGTGCGAGTCCATCGTCGTGCGCTGCGACCAGCGCGCCGGCGACCGCTCCGAGACGCCGTACGAACTGGCGTGCATGTTCACGGGCCTCGAGCCCGAGCTGCGCCGCCGGGTCGAGGAGTTCGTGACCTGGCGCAACCTGCAGGCCCTCCGTGCCGCGCTGGCCCCGGCCCCCAAGGCCAAGCCGGCCGCGGTCCGCAAGCCCGCCTCGACTCGCACCAAGGTCGCGCGTGGCGCGGCCAAGAAGAAGACGGCCGTGCGCGCGGGTGCCAAGAAGCGTGCGGGCGCGAAGCCGGTGCGCAAGGCGAAGCCGGCACGCAAGGCGGCGCGTGCGGCCGCCAAGCCGGCGCGCAAGAGCGCGAGCAAGGCGCGGCGCTGAGGGAACCCATCGCGATGGCACCCCGAGTCGGGGTCGTGCGGGCTCGGGCGCTGAACGGGGAGTTCGCGCCTCCCGGCGACAAGTCGATCACGCATCGTGCGGTCCTGTTCGGCCTGCTCGCCGACGGCGTCACCGAGATCCGCGGCGCGAACCCGGGCCAGGACTGCGCGTCCTCGGCCGCCGCGGCCGCGTCGCTCGGGGCCGTGGTCGTGCGCGCGGGCACGGGCTGGGACCTCACCGGCACCGCCGGCCGTCTGCGCGCGAGCGCCACGCCGCTCGACTGCGGCAACTCCGGCACCACGCTGCGGCTGCTCGCCGGCATCGTGGCCGGCCAGCCATTCACGACCACGCTCATCGGCGACGTCTCGCTGTCGCGCCGTCCCATGCGGCGCATCGCCGAGCCGCTCGCACGCATGGGCGCACGCGTGAGCGGCCAGGGCGAGGCGTGCACGCCGCCGCTCACCGTGGCGGGCGCGGACCTGCGCGGCATCGACTACGAAGTCCCCATGGCGAGCGCGCAGGTCGCCACCTGCACGCTGCTCGCGGGGCTCGGTGCGAGCGGGCGCACGCAGGTCACGCTGCCGGGGCCGGCGCGCGATCACACCGAGCGCATGCTGCCGGCGTTCGGGGCACGGCTCGAGCGCGAGGAGCTGCCTCACGGCGGCCGGCGCGTGGCGCTCATGGGCGGGCAGCGGCTGCACGCCGCGAGCGTCGAGGTGCCGGGCGACTTCTCGGCGGCGGCGTTCTTCCTGGCCGCGGCCGCGGCCGAGCCAGGCTCGCGCGTGACGGCGCGCGGCGTGAACCTGAATCCGACGCGCACCGGGTTCCTCGACGTGCTGCGCGCCATGGGTGCCGGTGTCGAGATCGCGCATGAGCATGTCGCCGCGGGCGAACCGGTGGGCGACGTCACCGTGACGGGCCCCGGGACGTTGCGGCCGTTCACGGTGCCCGCGGACTGGCTGCCGCGCATGGTCGACGAGGCGCCGGCGTGGGCGGTGGTCGCCGCTGCGGCCCCCGGCGTGTCGCGGCTCACGGGCGCGGCCGAACTGCGCGTGAAGGAGAGCGACCGCATCGCCTCGATCGCCGCCGGGCTCGGTGCGGTCGGCATCGCGGCCGAGGCCGGCGCCGATTCGCTCGCGGTCACGGGCGGCACGCCGCGCGGGGGCGCGCGCATCGTCACGCAGCACGACCATCGCATCGCGATGGCGTTCGCGGTGCTGGCGAGCCGCATGCGCGAGCCATTGTGGTTCGACGACCTGGCGAGCGTGCCCACCAGTTATCCCGGCTTCTTCGACACGCTCGCCGCGCTGGGCGGGGGCGTCGTGCCCGAGCCCGCGGCGGGAGGTGCACACTGAGCTTCGTGGTCACGATCGACGGACCCGGCGCGGCCGGCAAGAGCACGACGGCGCGCGCCGTCGCGCAGGCGCTGGGCTGGCGCTACCTCGACACCGGCGCGTTCTACCGCGCGCTCGCCTTGAAGGCGCTGCGCGAGCACACGCCGCTCGAGGACGCGCCGGCCACCGCGCTCGCCACCGCCACGGCCATCGACTTCTCGGGCGACCCCGCGCGGGCGCACATCCTGCTCGATGGCGAGGACGTCACGGACACGATCCGCACGCCGGAGGTGAGCGAGGGCGCCTCGCGCATCGCGGCGCTGCCCGGGGTGCGTCGCCTGCTCGTGGAGTGGCAGCGCAGCCTGCGCGAGAAGGAGCCGCTGGTGGGCGAGGGGCGCGACCTCGGCACCGTGGTGTTCCCGGACGCCGAGGTGAAGCTTTTCCTGGACGCCGATCTCGACACGCGGGCCAAGCGCCGGTTCAGTGAGCTCGAGCGGCGCGGGCTCCACGCCCGTTACGAGGCCGTGCGCGCGGACCTGCACGCCCGCGACGAGCGCGACCGCTCGCGGGCGGACAGCCCCTTGAAGCCCGCGCCGGACGCCATCGTCGTGGACACCAGCGGGATGGAGATCGAGCAGCAGGTGGCGGCCGCACTGGCGGTGATCCGGGCCCATCCCGGATGTCCCCCGGGTGTCCCCCGGCCCTCGCCCGGCCGATAGGGTAGTGGGGCCGGCCCGCCCGCCGGGCCCCGCCTCGCGCCCGCGCCCGCCCCGGGGTAGCCTGCCCGGCCGGAGCCCGGTTGCGGAACGACGGTCTGACAACGACTTGGAGAACGCTTGAGCCTGCATTATAGTGCGTCCCGCTTCCTGCTCGGGGGTTTCGTGGCAGCCCTGAGCGGCTGGGAGGTCCGTGGCCGCGAACAGGTCCCGTCACAAGGCGGGCTGATCGTGGCGACGAACCACATCTCCTATTGGGACCCAGTGCTCGTGGGCGTCGCGGCGGTCCGGGAACTGCACTTCCTCGCCAAGGAGGAGCTGTTCCGGCCTCCGGTCTTCGGTCCGTTGATCCGTGCGTTCAACGCCATCCCGATCCGTCGGGGCGCGGTGGACATGCGGGGGCTCTCGAAGGCCATGGACGTGTTGCGGGCAGGGCAGGCGCTCATCGTGTTCCCGGAAGGGACCCGAGCGCGCGATGGTGAGCTGCACGAGGCCCGTCCCGGGATCGGCATGCTCGCGGTCGCGACCGGGGCTCGCATCCTGCCGGGGTACGTCGAGCACAGCAATCGTCCACGCAAGTGGATGCTTCGCCAGGTGAAGCTGCGGGTGTCGTTCGGCCCGGTGCGGACCTGGCAGGAACTGGCGGGCCCCGACGCGGGTCTCGAGCCGGGCCGCGCGCTCTACCAGAGCGTGGGGAACGGCGTGATGCGCGAGATCGCGGCGTTGAAGGCCGGCCAGCTGAACACGGCTGCACGTGGCACGGCGACGTGACCACATATTCCATATATCAGGAGGTAGTCGCTGCATGTCGGAAGTCCAGGAGCATTCCCCGAACCCCGTGAGCAACAAACGGGTACCCCCGTTGCCTCTCGTCCCCCTCAACTACGATGAGGAAGAGGACCTGACGCTCGAACAGCGCCAAGAGCTGTTCGGTGCGTACGAAGAGTCCATGCGTTCCATCGGTGAAGGCGAGATCGTGCGTGGCACGGTCCTGTCCATCGATGAGAAGGACGTACTGGTCGACGTGGGCTTCAAGAGCGAAGGCATCATCTCGCTGTCCGAGTTCTCGGATCCGTCCAGCATCAAGGTCGGTGACATCCTCGAGGTGTTCCTCGAGAAGATGGAGAACCAGGATGGCCTGGTCGTGCTTTCGAAGCAGCGTGCCGACTTCGTCCGTGTCTGGGACCGCGTCAAGGAAGCCCACGATTCGGGTCAGGTGGTCGAAGGCCGCCTCATCCGCAAGATCAAGGGCGGCGTGGTCGTGGACCTGTACGGCGTCGAAGCGTTCCTGCCGGGTTCCCAGATCGCACTGCGCCAGGTCCAGAACGTGGACGCGCTGCTGGGCCAGACGGTCTCGGTCAAGATCATCAAGCTGAACAAGCGCCGCCGGAACATCGTGGTGTCTCGCCGCGCCGTGCTCGAGGAAGAGCGCGACCGGATGAAGGCCACCATCCTCAAGGACCTGGCGAAAGACCAGATCCGCGAGGGCGTGGTCAAGAACATCACCGACTTCGGTGCGTTCGTGGATCTCGGCGGTATCGACGGTCTGCTCCACATCACCGACATGTCGTGGGGCCGCGTCGCGCATCCTTCGGAGCTGGTCAAGATCGGCGACAAGGTGCGCGTGAAGGTGCTCAACTTCGATCCTGAGAAGGAGCGCATCTCGCTCGGCCTGAAGCAGCTGGACGCCTACCCGTGGGAAGGCGTCGAGGACAAGTACAAGGTGGGCGATCGCATCCGGGGCAAGGTCGTCTCGATCACCGACTACGGCGCGTTCATCGAGCTGGAGAAGGGTATCGAGGGTCTGATCCACGTCTCCGAGATGTCGTGGACCCGCCATGTCCGTCACCCCTCGAAGATCGTCAACATCGGCGACATCATCGAGGCCGTGGTGCTCAAGGTCGACAAGGCCAACGAGAAGATCTCGCTCGGCCTGAAGCAGGTGGAGCCGGATCCGTGGCTCACGCTCGACCACAAGTATCCGCCGGGCATGAAGGTCAAGGGCAAGGTGCGCAACCTCACGAACTTCGGCGCGTTCGTCGAACTCGAGGAGGGCATCGACGGTCTCGTGCATGTCTCCGACATGTCGTGGACCAAGCGTGTCGCGCATCCGTCCGAAGTGCTCAAGAAGGGCGATGCCATCGAGGTCGTGGTGCTCTCCATCGACAAGGAGCACCGCCGCATCAGCCTCGGTCTCAAGCAGGTGAGCGACGATCCGTGGCCGTTGCTGGCGGACAAGTTCCCGTCCGGCATGGAGCTCACGGGCACCGTCAACCGCCTGTTCGACCGCGGTGCGATCGTCGATCTCGGCGACGGCATCGAGGGCTTCATCCCGCTGTCGCAGCTCGGGCTCGATGACCTCAAGCGTCCGAACGACGCGTTCGAGGTCGGGGAGCCGCTCACCATGAAGGTCACGCGCGTGGACGTGCCGAACCACCGGCTCATCCTGAGCGTGAAGGCGTGGCTGACCGAGCAGGACGACATCGCGCTGGCCGAGTGGACGTCGAAGCGGAACCAGGTTCGCGCGCGCATCGCGGCGAACCCGCCCGCCGAGGAGCCCGCTCCGGCGAAGGGTCGCGAGGACGTCGGCGACGAGGAGTAGCCGCCCGCACCGGGGAGACCCGGTGAGGGAGGAGGCAGCAACGACGAGGCTGGCGGCCCACACGGGCCGCCAGCCTTCGTCGTTCCAGCCCGGTCGATCGGGCTGGCAGCACGGGCGCGCACCGCCTACACTGCGACCCCCGATGCGAACCCCGACCCGCGCCCTGATCCTGACCGCCCTCGTGGCCACCTGGCTCGCCGCCTCACCCGCGCATGCGCTGGAGGCCGTGTGGGGCAAGCTGCCGGCCGGCCTCGCCGCCGACAGCCTGGCGCCGGCGCTGCGCCATCTCGAGGCGCTGGGGCCGCGTGGCACGTCGGCCGGGGCGGCATTCGGGCTCGGTCAGTTCCACCTGGCGCGCGGGGAGTACCGGCTGGCGGCCGAGGCGTTCGGCCGCGCCGCGGCACGGCTGTCGGGCTATGACCGCGCCGATGCGCGCTACCGCCAGGGGCTGGCGTGGCTGGGCGCGGGTGATGGCGGCCGCGCGCGTGCGGCGTTCGAGGAGGTGTCCACGGTGTCGCAGCCGCTGCGGCCGTTCGCGCAGCTCGGGCTGGCGCAGGCGTTCGCGCTGCTCGGTGAGGGCGCGCGCGAGCAAGACGTGCTGCGCAAGCTCCTGGATGGCCCCGCCGGCGAGGCCGAGCCCGCGGCGCTCGAGCGCTACGCCGCGCTGTGCGAGCGCGCGCACCGCACGGCCGAGGCGCTGGCCGCGCGCGACCGGCTGCGCCGGCGCTGGCCGCGCAGCCTGGAGGCGGCGCGACTCGGACTGCCGGCGACCGGCCCCGGGGAGCAGCCATGAGCACGCGCGGACGCAACGTGAGCACGGCCACCGGTGGTGCCGCAGCCGGCTCCGCGGCCAAAACGCCGCTCATGAAGCAGTACCTCGCCACCAAGGGCGAGCATCCCGATGCGTTTCTCTTCTTTCGCATGGGCGACTTCTACGAGCTGTTCTTCGAGGACGCCGTGCGGGCCGCGCAACTGCTCGGGATCACGCTCACGAGCCGCAACAAGAGCGACCCGGACCCGATCCCCATGTGCGGCTTCCCGTGGCATCAGCGTGACGGCTACGTCTCGCGCCTGCTGCGGCTCGGGCACAAGGTCGCGATCTGCGACCAGCTCGAGGATCCCGCGCAGGCCAAGGGCCTCGTGCAGCGGGGCGTCACCGAGGTGCTCACGCCCGGATCGGTGACGAGCGACCAGTTCCTGGACGGGGGCGCCAACAACTTCCTCGGCGTGCTGTGGCCGCGGCCGGACCGGCTCGGACTGTGCCTCGCGGATGCCTCGACGGGCGAGATGAAGCTGGCGGAGTGCAGCTGGGACGAGGCGGGTTCCGTGCTGTCGCGCACGCGCGTCGCGGAGTGGTTGGTGCCGTCGCCGGTCGAGGATGCGGTCGCGCCCAAGCTCGATGCCGCGCTGGCCGGCCTGCCCGGGGCGCGCAGCGCTGTGCCCGTGGCGCGCTACCTCGACGCGTCGCGGCCGCCCGCGCGCTGGAGCGCCGTCGTGGCCGATGCGCACGCCGACCTGCCGTTGGCACTCGCCGCTTCGGCCGCGGCGCTCGACTACCTCGACCGCACGCAGGGTGGGCTCGCCGCCCAGATGACGCGCGTGGAACGCTGGAGCGAGGACGCCGTGCTGCGGCTGGATGCGGCCACCGCGCGCCACCTCGAGCTGTTCACGCCGCAGCCCGGCGGAGAGCCGTCGCACACGCTGTGGTATCACCTCAACATGGCGGTCACGGCCGCGGGCTCGCGCCGGCTCCGCAGCTGGCTCGAACGCCCGCTCGCCTCGCTCGGCGCGATCCATGCGCGCCAGCAGGCCGTGGCCGCGTGGCTGGCCCCCGAAGCACCGCGCGGTTCGTTCCGCGAAGCGCTGCGCGGGCTGCCCGACCTCGAGCGTCTGTCGGCCCGCGTGGCGTGCGGCAAGGCCACGCCGCGCGACCTGGGCGCGCTGCGCGACGCGCTCGTGCGGCTGCCCGACCTGGCGGCGGGTCTGGAGCGCAGCGGGGGCGAGGCGTTCGCCGCGGCCGCGCGCGCCATGGCCGTGCCGCCGGCACTCGCCGAGCGGCTGTCGGCCGCGCTCGTCGACGAGCCGCCCACGGTGGCGCGCGACGGCGACATCATCCGCACCGGTTTCGACGAGCTGCGCGACTCGCTGTACTCACTCGCGCACTCCGGCAAGCAGTGGATCGCCGAGCTCGAGGCCAGTGAGCGCGAACGCAGTGGCATCCCGAGCCTCAAGGTCGGGTTCAACAAGGTGTTCGGCTTCTACCTCGAGATCACGAACTCCCATCGCGACAAGGTGCCCGCGGACTACGAACGCCGGCAGACGCTCACGAACGCCGAACGCTACGTGACGCCGGCCTTGAAGGCGCGCGAGTCCGAGGTGCTGGGCGCCGAGGAGAAGTTGAAGGCGCGCGAGCACGAGCTGTTCGTGGCGCTGCGCGACGAGACGGCACGCTATGTGGCGAGCCTGCAGGGCGCGGCCGACGCGCTCGCCCGGCTCGACGCCGAGGCCGCGCTCGCCGAGGTCGCCGCGCGCTTCGACTGGTCGCGCCCGGTGCTCGAGGACAGCGACCGCCTGGTGGCGAGCGGCGTGCGCCACCCGGTGGTCGAACGGCTGCTGCCGCGCGGCGAGTTCGTGGCCAACGACGTGCGGCTCGATGCCAGCGACCGGCAGGTGATCCTGCTTACGGGCCCGAACATGGGCGGTAAGAGCACGTACCTGCGCCAGGTCGCGCTGCTCGTGCTGCTGGCGCAGTGCGGCTCGTGGGTGCCCGCCACCCAGGCGACCATCGGGCTCGTCGACCGGTTGTTCACGCGCGTCGGCGCGGCCGATCGGCTGGGCGCGGGGCAGAGCACCTTCATGGTCGAGATGAGCGAGACCGCCGACATCCTGAGGAGCGCCACGTCACGCTCGCTGGTGCTGCTCGACGAGATCGGCCGCGGCACCGCCACCTACGACGGCCTCGCGCTGGCGTGGGCGGTCACCGAGCACCTGCATGACGCCCGCGGCGCTCGCCCGCGCACGATCTTCGCCACGCACTACCACGAGCTCACGCAGTTGTCCGAGAAGCTGGGTCGGCTCGCGAACGCGCACGTCGCGGTGAAGGAGTGGGGCGACGGCGTGGTGTTCCTGCACCGGATCGCCGATGGGCCCGCGGATCGCAGCTACGGCATCCATGTGGCCAAGCTCGCGGGATTGCCCGAGAGCGTGATCGAGCGCGCGAAGGTGGTGCTGGCCGAGCTCGAGAGCGAGCGCACGGTGGAAGAGCTGGAGAAGGCGGCTCCGAAGCGTGGCAAGCGCGACGCCGCGCCAGCCGCACTGCCGTTGTTCGAGAGCGCGGCGCCGGCCGAGCACCCGCTGGCCGCCGAACTGCGTCAGCTCGCTCCGGACGGCATGACACCGCTCGAGGCGCTGCAGCGGCTCGCCGACTGGAAGCGGCGCTTCGGAGCCTGAGGCGGTGCGCTAGACCTGGTTGTGCGGCCAGGTGTCGCGGATGTCGGGCAGCTTCACCGGCTTCGGCTCCGCGCTCATGAACACGCTCATGCGCTCGGCAGCCATGTGGCGGAGCAACGCGACGATGGCGATGGCGACGCCGATCATCTCGAGGTCCTCCTCGACCGTGGCGATGACCGAGGCGGTCATGTTGTTCATGCCCATGGTCTCGGCCCGCCACCCGCTGATCGCCTCGACCCCGAGCGCGCCGGTGCAGAACACGACCGCCGCGAGCACGAAGCGGTTGCGCGTGCCGGCGGGCAGGTGCAGGACGAAGCGCAGGAACAGGAGCCCCGTGACGAGCGCCGCGATGGCGCCCGGGATGACCCACGCGAAGTAGAAGATCCCGTGCGTCTTCCACATCTCGTGCAGGTGCCCGAGGTGCTCGTGCAGCTGCGCGACCTCGTCGATCGACATGGCGACGAGCAGGACCGACAGTGCCTGCCAGTGGCCGGCCCAGCGCTGCTTCCGCTGGCGCACCTGCGCGGCGATCGTGCCCAGCAGCAGCGCGGCGCACAGCAGCGCCATCGACGAGTACCACGTCGGGATGTTGCCCTCGGCGTCGACATCGACCGCGATCAGGTACTCCTCGAGGTCGGCGCGGCCCAGCTGGTGGATCACGTACTGCTCGGCCAGGCTGACCACGGTGATCAGCGTGATCACGATCACGAACCAACGCGTCACACGCGCGGGGGTGAGTCCCCAGAACACGGGTGTGGTGTCGAGCGTGTCCGCGCGATCCGGTGGGCTGGTCTTCGCTGCCACGGCGTCCTCCTGCGCTGCGGTCCGTGTCCCGTGGCGTCCCGATCACGGCCCGCGGGCGTTCCCCGCGGGTATCGGCCGGGGAGGGGGCCGGGCTGAGCCCGCCTACCGGCGCTTGCGTGCCACCTTGCGCTCCGGCAGGTGCGTGGCGGGCTCATGACTGGCGCTGCCGGCCTCGGCGATCTGGACGAGGGCCGCGGCCGGCAGCCGCACGCGCTTGCTGGCACGCGCCGCCTTCTCGCCCTCGCGGATCTTGGCTTTCCGCCACTGCACAAGTCGCTTCCAGTGCGCCGGGCGCTTGGCGGCGAGCCAGGTCTCGAGCTCCGTGGCGTCCTTGAACCAGGCCACGATGTCGAGCAGCGGCAAGCGGCGTTCGCACACGCGCGGGTCGTACTCGCGGCACAGGATCGGATGCTGCCCGTGGATGCTGCAGCGGCCCTGGTCGTTCAGCATGTTGCAGCGCGTCTCGATGTGCAGGAACCAGCGCTCCGGCTTCTCGACGTAGACCTCGAGCGAGCGGTGGTGCAGCACCCACACCCACTGGTCGTACTCCCAGGCACTGCGCGGGGCATCGATCTCGATGCTCACCGTGTCGCAGCAGCGCGTGCAGCCCGCGCACAGGTCGGCGTTCTCGCTCGCCGACAGCGCCAGCGCGTCGCGGCCGTCGTCGTCGTCGGCCGCGAGCATGGTCGGGGCGGGCTGGGGCTTCGGCGCAGGCGCGGACTTGCGGCCGCGCGAAGGCGGGGTGCCACGGCTCATGGGATCAGCTCCGGCCGCGGGCGCCGTCCAGCACGCCCTCGAGCACTTCGAGGCAGTTCTCGTACCGCCCGAACGACGGCATCAGGTAGACGCCGTTCGCGAGGTCGCGGCACTCGGCCAAGAGCTGGCGCGCGAGCTCGACGCCGACCTTCTGGCCTTCGTTGCCGGCGTCGTGCATGCGGCGGCGGATCCAATCGGGGATCTGGATGCCCGGCACCTCGTTGTGCAGGAACTCGGCATGGCGGAACGACTGCAGCGGCAGGATGCCGATGAGCAGCGGTACTTTGGGCATGCCGCCGACCTCGTCGAGGAAGCGCTTCCAGCTGTCGAGCTCGTACACCGGCTGCGTCATCACGTACTGCACGCCGGCATCGAGCTTGCGGCGGAAGCGGTCCATCTCCTTGGGCAGGTCCTCGGCGGTCGGGTTCACGCCGCAGCCCACCGCGAAGCCGGTGCGCCCGCCGATCGCGGCACCCGCCTGATCGGTGCCCTCGTTCAACTGGCGCACGATCTTGATGAGGCCCACGGAGTCGGTGTCGTAGACGGCCGTCATGTTGGGGTAGTCGCCCAGGCTCGGCGGGTCGCCCGTGAGGCACAGGATGTTGCGCAGGCCGAGCGCGTGCGCGCCGAGCAGTTCGCTCTGGAGCGCCATCAGGTTCCGGTCGCGCGTCGTGTAATGGAGGATGAGCTCCATGTTCGGCAGCTCGCGGCGGAACAGCGTCGTGAGCGCCATCGCGCTCATGCGGATGCGCGCCATCGGGCTGTCGGCCACGTTGATGCAGTCCACACCGCGCTCCGCCATGAGCCGGGCGCCGGCCATGACCTTCGCGGTCTGGATACCGCGCGGCGGATCGATCTCGACGCTCACGGTGAAGCGCTGGCGCATGAGCTTCAAGAGCGACGGCTCCTCGCTCTCGCCCGTGGACTCGGGCGCGCTCGTGGGCTCCAGCACGCGCACTTCCGCGCCGCTCGGCAGCGATTCGGCCGGCAGGTGGGAGGTGAGCCGCTCGCGCATGGCACGCGTGTGCGCCGGCATCGTGCCGCAGCAGCCCCCGATGACCTTCACGCCGAGGGCGGCGGCACGGGCGGCGAAGTCGGCGAAGTACTCCGGGCTCGACAGGTAGACGTAGCGCCCTTCCACGAACTGCGGCAGGCCGGCGTTCGGCATCGCCGAGACCGGCGTGCCCTCGGCGGCCGCGACGAACTGTTCGAGCAGTTCGAGCGTGGCCTGCGGCCCGACGCCACAGTTCACGCCCACGACGTCGGCTCCGGCCTGCTTGAGCGCACGCACGACGAGCGCGGGCGTGTGGCCGTAGCGGGTCTTGCCGTCCTGCCCGAACGTCATCTGCGCGATGACCGGCACCTCGGCCGTCACCGCCTTGATCGCGCGCAGCGCGGCGAGGATCTCGTTCAGGTCCTGGAACGTCTCGAGGATGAAGACATCGGCACCCCCCTCGAGCAGGCCCTCGGCCTGGGCGCGGAACGCGGCCTCGGCGTCGGCCGGGGAGACGGGGCCGAACGGCAGCAGCGCGCGGCCGAGCGGACCCATGGAGCCGGCGACGAACGCCACCGTGCCCGCGATCTCGCGCGCGTTGCGTGCCACCTTGACGCCCTGACGCGACAGCACACGGGCCCGGTCCTCGAGACCATGAGCGGCCAGGCGCACGGCATTGGCGCCGAACGTGTTGGTCTCGATGAGCTCGGCACCGGCCGCCAGGTAGTCGCGGTGGATCTCCTCGACCAGCGCGGCGTGCGTGACGTTGAGCTCGTCGAAGCAGCGCTCGAACGGGATGCCCTTCTGGAACAGCAGGGTGCCCATCGCGCCATCGGCGAGGATCGGACCCTGTGCGAGCCGGTCCAGGAAGGGAGAGTTCATGGGACGGGCACACTACGCGGGTGAGGCGAGGGATTCAACCTCGCGCGCGCCCCGCGCGGCCATGCGACGGATGCCGGACGGTCTGATAGATTCGCCACCCGTGAACAGACCTTGGTCGGCGTACCTGCTCGTCGTGTTGGCGTGTCTCGGACCCGGTGTCGCACCGGCCGCGCCGGCGGCTGTGCCCACGCTGCCACCCTCGGCGCTCATGCCCGGTCAGCGAGCCATCGTCCGCACCGTGTTCGCCGGGGATTCGGTCGAGACCTTCGAGGCCGAGATCGTGGGCGTGATGCCCGGCGGCCGTGCGGAGGGCGACCTCATCCTGGCGCGTGCACTCGGCGAACGCGTCGAGCGCACCGGCGTGGCCCAGGGCATGAGCGGTTCGCCGGTGTACGTGGACGGCAAGCTGATCGGCGCGCTGTCGTCGGGGTGGGCGTTCAGTCGCGAGCCCATCTTCGGCATCACCCCGATCGCCGAGATGCTCGCGGTGTTCGACCAGCCCGAGAGCGCACCGAGCGGTGAGTCGCCCGGGCCGGTCGGCGTCGATCCCGCGGCCGGTGCACGCGCCCGCTACCGTGAGTTCCAGTGGGCCGACGCGGACTCCACCGTGCCGCTCCCGCGCGCCGGCCACGACGAGCACCCGTGGTTGTCGCTGCCGCTCGCGGTGAGCGGTGCGAATCCGGGCTCCATGGCGACGCTGCGCGCGCTGTTCGAGCCGCAGGGCTTCACGGTCGTGCCCGGCGGGCGCCTGAGCGCCGCGGCACCGGCACGCGCGGGCTCCGCCGCGGCGGCGCGCCCGGTGCTGCAGCCCGGCGATGCGGTCGCGGTCGACGTGCTGCGCGGGGACCTCAACTTCTCGGCGATCGGCACCGTGACCTATCGCGACGGGGACCGCGTGCTCATCTTCGGGCACCCGTTCTTCCAGAGCGGCGAGGTGCGGCTGCCGCTCTCGACCGCGCGCATCACCACGATCCTCGGCAACCTCAACACGTCGTTCAAGCTCGGCGTGGCGGGCGTGCCGGTGGGCACCGCGACCCAGGATCGCCGGCCCGCGGTCGCCGGCCGGCTCGGGGCGAGCCCGGTGCTGATGCCGATCCGCGTCAACGTGCGCGGGGCCGCGCCGCGCGAACAGCGTTTCACGTTCGAGTCGATCGACGACCGCAGCCTGCTGCCGCAGCTCCTGAGCGCGACCGTGCTCAACAGCGTGCTCGAGTCCGGCGGCACGGGAGCGATGCAGACGATCCGTTGGTCCGTCGCCATCTGGGCCGGCGGGCGCAAGCTCGAGCTGTCCGACATCGCGGCCGGCGAGGCGCCGCTCAATGAAGTCGTCGCCACGCTCGGAGCACCGCTGCGGTTCCTCGCCAGCAATCCGTATCGCCGCTTCCGCGCCGACAGCGTGGTGGTGAACCTCGAGACGCGCCCGGGACGCGAACAGTCCACGCTGCGCTCGGCCGCCCTCGCGCGCACGAGTGTCCGGCCGGGCGGCGTCGCCACGGTGCGCGCCCAGGTCGAACGCTGGCGCGGCGCGCGCGAGACCGTGACGTTCGACGTACCGGTGCCCGAGGAACTGCCCGACGGCCGCTACCTGCTCGAGATCGCCGGCGGTGCCGAGTTCGACCGCTTCCTCGCGGCGCGGCTGCCGTCGCGCTTCCGGGCCATCTCGCTCGAAGATGCCTGGCAGCGGCTCGGCGCCTCGCGCCGGTCCGATGGGCTCTACGCCGGACTGTGGGCGCGCGCGCCCGAGGTCTCGGCCGACGGCGACGACCTGCCCGAACTGCCGTCCTCGGCGCTCGCCATGCTGGCCTCGCCGCTGCAGACCGGCGACCGCGTCCGGCGCGGCGACTGGGCGCTGCTCTCCGAGGCGAAGCACGGCGTGAACGGTGTGTTGCGCGGGGAGTTGTTGCTCGAGTTGATCGTCGACCGGCAGGCCCCGCGGCTGCCCTGATCCCATCCCAACGGCGCCGGACGCACGGTCCGTCGCGAGCATCCATGGCCGCCACGCAGCGTTCGGCGGCACGGAGGAGTGGCATGAAGCTGGACGCGAACTTCGGGCGCCGGGTGATCACGAGCATGGGCCGCGCCGCGGCACTGCTGCTGTGGGCGGGCCTGCTGCAGGCGGCGGACACGCAGTGGTGGACCAGCAACACGGCCGCGGATCACGCCAAGTCGGAAGCGCGCGGCGTCGTCGTCGACGCGGACGGCGTGCTGCGGGCCGGGCCGCGCAGCGTGCCGTATCCCACCGATTCGCTGAGTGTGGCGTGGAGCGCGGTGCTGCTGCGCGACGGTTCGCTCGCCGTGGGCGGCGATCGCGGACGTGTGCTGCGCTGGAGCGAGTCCGGGGGGTGGAAGGTGTGGGCGCGCTTGGGCAGCGGCCAGGTGCTGGCGCTCACCGCCGACGGCGACGGGGTGGTGGCGGGCACGGGTCCGCGCGGGCTCGTCTACCGCATCGCGGCGAACGGCGACACCACGCGGCTCGGGAGCACGGGCGAGCGCTACGTGTGGGGGCTCGCGAACGCGGGCAAGGGCGCCTGGATCGCGGCGACCGGCACCAAGGGCCGGCTCGTGAAGCTCGAGGGTGGCAAGGCCACGACGCTGCTCGACACCGAGGAGAGCAACCTCGTGTCGCTCATCCCCGACGGCAGCGGCGGGGTGTATGCGGGCGGCGACTCACGCGGCCGCATCTACCAGTGGCGCGTCGATGGCAGTTCGCGCACGCTGTTCGACGCCGCCGAGGACGAAGTGCGCGCGCTCGTGCGCGGCACCGATGGCGTCGTGTGGGCCGCGGCGCTCAGCCTGTCGGCCGTGAGCGACGAGGCCAGCACCGATGACGGTCCGCAGCCCGCGCGCAGCGCCGTGGGCGGCGGTCGCGCGGCGCTCTATCGCATCACGCCCGAAGGCGAGGGCAACCTGTGGTGGGTCTCGCCGCAGCCCCTCGTGTTCGCGCTCGGGCTCGCCGACGGCCAGCCGCTGGCCGCCACCGGCAACCGTGCGGGTGTGTACCGCGTCGAGCGTTCCAACGCAGCGTCGCTCTGGCTCGCTCCGCCGCAGGGGCAGGTGAGCGCGCTCGTGACCGGCGCCAACGGCGTGCAGTACGCGGTGACCAGCAATCCCGTGAGCCTGTGGAAGCTCGGGCCCGGTGCTGCCGAGGGCGGCGAGCTCATCGCCAGCGTGCTCGATGCGCGCCGCTTCGCGCGCTTCGGTCGCGTGCTCGGCAGCCATGCGGGCAGCGTGGCGTTCAGCACGCGCTCGGGCAACGGCGACACGCCCGACACCACCTGGAGCCGCTGGCAGTCCGTGGCCGGCGACGGCGCGATCGCGTCCCCGCCGGGCCGCTACCTGCAGTGGAAGGTGCGCATGGGTTCGGCGGACGCGCGTGTCGACGAGGTCGCGGTGTCCTACCGCGAGTCGAACCAGCCGCCGCGCATCGAGGAGCTGTCGGTGGCACCGCAGGGCCAGGGCTTCCGCGAAGGCGAGATGTCGACGCGCACCGAGGCCGTGACCCAGACGCTCGTCGGCGGCCAGAAGGTCGAGTACTCCGCCACCATCGGCGGCGCTCGTCCGCTGCGCGAGATGCCGCTCTGGGCCCGCGGCCTGCGCACGCTGCAGTGGCGGGGCGTCGACCCGAACGGCGACGCGCTGCGCTATGAAGTCGCGGTGCGCACCGATCCCACCGGCGACTGGATCGTGATCGGGAAGGACCTCGAGGTCTCGGTGCTCACCTGGAACACCAACACCCTGGCCGACGGCCGTTATCGCGTGCGCGTGAAGGCCAGCGACGCCGAGGGCAATGCGATCGGCGAAGGCCTGGGCGCGGAGGCCGTGAGCGAGCCGTTCACGATCGACAACACACCGCCCCAGGTGTCGTCGTTGTCGGCGAGCCCCGCCCCCAAGGGCGTCGTGGTCGAGGGGGCCGCGGTCGATGGCGAGGGCTGGCTGCAGCGGCTCGACCTGTCCACCGATGACGGACCCTGGCACCCGGTGTCGCCCGATGGCGGCCTGTCGGACGCGCCGCGCCTGACGTTCCGGGCCACGCTCGACACATTGTCGCCGGGCCCGCACCTCGTGTCGCTGCGCGCCGTCGATGCGGCGGGCAATGCCAGCACGCGCGCGGTGCGCGTGACGGTGCCCGCCAAGCCGGCCGCCGGCTCGCGCTGACGTCCGCGCGAGCGATCGCATGACCACCGCGCGCGGCTCCGGCGGCCGGGGCCCGCGCGCGTGAACGCGGCGGGCGGCGAACCGGCCATGGTCGCGCCGCGTCCGTGGTACGAGCGGCTCGAGCCCGTGGGGCTCGCGATGCTGTTGTCGTTCGTGTGCACGCTCATCGGCCACGTGCCGGACTGGCGGGCCGAGCTGGGCCGCTTCCAGTTGCTCATGCTCGTGGCGTTCGCGGCGTACGCGCTCGCCGTGCTGCGGCGTGCGCACTGGCGGGCGCTGCCACGCGCGGGCACGTTCGTGGTGCTCGTCGCACTCGCGCTGCGCATGGCGGTGCTGCCCGTGAACCCCTCGTTGTCGGACGATGTCTACCGCTACGCATGGGAGGGACGCGTGCTGGCGGGAGGCGGGAACCCATACGCCCACGCGCCGGCGGATCCCGCGCTCGCGCGTTTCCGCGACCACGAGGTTCATCCGCGCGTGAACCACCCGGAACTGCGCGCGATCTATCCGCCGCTCGCCGAAGCCGGCTTCGCGCTCGTGGCCCGGCTCTGGTACTCGCTGCTCGCGTTCAAGCTGTGGATCCTCCTGCATGACCTGGTGCTGTGCGTGCTGCTCGTGGCCTGGTGCCGCGCGCGCGGCGGCTCGGCGTGGGACGCGCTCGTGTACGCGTGGAACCCGCTCGTGGTCACGGAGTACGCGGGCAGCGCGCACCACGATCCCACCGGCATCGTGTGGCTGGTGGCGGCGCTCATGCTGGCCGAGCGCCGT